>TARA_R110002095_G_scaffold150422_1_pt1 | contig 354600 bp, 258 predicted proteins | sample TARA_R110002095 | Tara Oceans TARA_R110002095 (sample SAMEA4397255) | marine metagenome | biome: Polar Biome; feature: [SRF] surface water layer (ENVO:00010504); material: water (ENVO:00002006), including particulate matter (ENVO:01000060) such as... | depth 5 m | reverse complement strand
TCGTCGAATCCACGGTGACCGTTCCCCCTGCAATCAGGCTGGTCAGAGATGTGTCACTGTAAGCGTCAATGTTGATATCACCCTGAATTGACTTGAATACCGTTCCGGTATCCATGAGGACGACACCTGTACTGTTTCCACTCAAATAGTTACTGGTAAACTCGAGGTCGCCCGTTGTAGATTCAACGCGGGTATTATCATAGAACAAGACACTCCCATCAGAAGTGAACGAGATGTCAGCCACTTTGCTAGTAAATTCGGTATGGGTATAAACGGCTATTCCATCGTTGTATGCAACTCCTGTCCCTCCCGTTCCGTGGATATAGATTTCAGCCGCATCTAAACTCGTTCCATTGGAGTTAATATATGCGTCAGCAAACACAACCCCCTGACTCCAGCTTCCAGTTACTGAAGTACTTCCCTGGCCAATGAGTGAAATATTGCCGTCGATACTACTTATATCAGAGTCACGAAAAAAGATACCACGGCTGTCATGATTTCCAGCCCCCCCAGTGCCATCTAAATTAATGGTCGCCGCAGTGGCTCCTGTTCCCAAAGACGTAATACTAGATGCTGAAAGGACAAAAATGCCAATGTTGTTTGTATCTGTCCCCTGGCCACCTTGTCCTGTTAATGAAATGTCACCGTAATAACTCTCAATTTCTGATGCTGACAGGACAATCCCAGTATTATAAGATGTTCCCTCGCCTCCATCACCGGCGATGGATATAGTGCCTGTTCCAGTGGATGTAATGCTGGCTAAATTCTTCAGCGAAACCCCAAAGTTCGTAGAGGAACCGGATGTGCCGCCTGCCTGACCATTGATATCGAGATTTGCATTGGCGATGGTTATAGCCGTTGCCCCCAATATCACGCCATCACTTTCAGACAGTGATCCGCTACCCCCTTGTCCGATCAGAGTTATATCACCTTCGATACTGGAAAGCGTGCTGAGATTAAACCGAAGTCCGCTGGTCCACTGCGTTCCAGCTCCCCCTGTCCCATTGATCGTAATCGTACCTGCATCAACGCTGGTGCTGCTGGATGAAATGGCACTCGAAACCAGATTGATTCCGTAATTATTGTCATCTGTCCCATCCGCTCCATATCCGGTAATCGAAATGTCACCAGATCCTGTTGTCGCAATCGTTGTATTATTCGATTTGACTCCGACAAATTGACCAGTTGTACTGCCTCCATCATTGGCCAGTAGGGTGATTCCCCCGTCGACAGTGGTCAGACCGCTGCCGTCAGCCAGGAAAATATTACGGCTGGCAGTGAGTGAGATCGCACCGGAAGTGGCAGAAACGTTACTGACAACCGTGATGGTTTGCGCTGTGACTGTCAGATTACTGGTTCCCAAATCGGTATCATTCGTTTGGAACCTCACTTCATCCCCGGTGTCTCCAGTGACAGTGAGCGATTCTAGGTTCAGGCTGTCCAGTCCTTCAATACTGACTGTATCAGCGCCGCTACCCGAATTTGTAGAAACGGTCACAGTTGCCGTATTCACAAAGGTGACTGCGGCACCCAACGTCGAATCGATGCTAGACAGCCCATCGTTGCTGGTTCCTGTATCGTTGAGTGTAATCGTCTCGGCAGCGCTCAGAAAATCAAACACACGATTGGTGACGTCCAAATAATCCGAGACCGTTTCTGCATTGGTGTAATTGATGACCTGCCCGTCAATGCTCATACTGCCGGCTGAGTTACTGCTGAGTGCATGCGAGATTGTTGTAACCGATCCGGCATAACTGCCTGATTCTAGTACAATCGAACCGCCGTCTGCTTCACCGTCGAAGTTGATTGTCCCGGATGGGAATGGCAAGCCGTTACTCAGATCCACTGTCAGAATATCAACGCCCGCGCCGCCGTTGATATTGATTTCCGTGATATTGGCCAGTAAACCCGAATGAATGAGGGTCGAGCCACTCCAGATCTCGAGCGTCACGCCGTCTACGTTCATTTGCATCTGAAACTCGTCGGCTGCTACGGTGCCATCGATGGTGACGATCGGACTATCATTGCCTGCAATCGTCGCCTGACCCTGATTTGCAATGACAACATTGGCACTGGGGTGTTGTGCATTGCTCAGGTTGACCAGAAATGATTCTAGTTGTTCGGCCGTTGCATCATCTGTCAGAGCAACAGTGATGGTTTGAGTTTCGCCAGCTGTCGTTCCTGCAAAATTCAACGTGCCACTGGTCGCGGTATAGTCAGAGCCAGCGATTGCTGTTCCATCGACGGTCGCGAAATCGACCGTAAATGCACTTCCCACAGCCAGGCTTGATGTGACGGTGAACGTGGCGGTTCCGTCATCTTCACTGACACTGACATCGGCAATTGACAATACACTGTCGTATTTCTCAAGTCGGTATCCTTCTGCCAGCACGTACCCATCGGCCTGGTCATCGGAAATGGTAATGGTAATCACGCCATTTCCATCCACTTCAAAGAACCCAAGGTCCTGCCAGTAAACACCGTCGTCGTAAACATCCTGGATGACTCCTCTCTGGCTGACTGTCATGTTCACATCTCCGCCTGCGACTCCGGAGATTGTGATGGGCATGTTACTGGCTCCCAGCGGATCGTTGCTCCAAGTTCCCGAGATGCGATACCTTCCGGCGGCCAAATCAGTAAATCCCCAGGACGAAGTGTTCTGACCAGTACCGCCGATGCCATCCACATAGGAATAATCGCTTTGGTAAAAGGCTGGGTTGCCACCGGCAGTGATCCAGGTACCAGTCTGAGAAAATCCGGTATCGCCATTGTCGATGATTTTTACAGTATCATCGTTCAGGATTGTGCCGGCACCCGTGCCATCGCCAATCGTGATTCTGGCGGAATTGGTAGCGCCATTGTATTTGGGATCGGAGAGTAAGACAGTAAAGGTTTCATCATTTTCCAGCACACTGTCATCCGTGACGTTGACAGTGACAATAGCCGATGTCTGTCCGGCGACAATCGTAACCAGTTGATTGCTAATCGAAGTCAGGTCACCCGCACCCGCTGTGCCGTAGGCGGTACTGGCCAGGACAGTCACGTTTTGGTCGGTGGCATGGTCGATGCTCACAGTAAAGCTGAAGGTGCCGTCTTCATTGACACTCGCATCACTAATGGAAAATAGCTCACGGTTGTTGATATTAACGTCGCTGGTTCCCGAGACAGCGGTATGGGAATCCATCTGGGCGGTCAATGGATTACCGACAGTCCCGATCGAACCGGCGGCAGCAAGAGCCGCCGTACCGGCGATGATATCGATATAAGTATCATCATTGTCCAGAATCGAACCAGAGGTCGAATCAATGGTGACGGTTCCCGTCGTCGACAGGCGTGTTATGGAAATGTCACCGGCGGCATCCAGATCGATATCTCCACTGCCTGTAATAAATGAGGTGGTATTGTTCATGGACAGAGTACCAACATTGCTGGCACTCAGATAATTGACGTCGACCTCAATATCGCCTGAAGTAGAGGTAATACTGCTATCGGTGCTGATCCAGAAATTACCGTCAGAGACAACAGATATCCCACCGACAATGCTGCTGGTATTGGCCTGAGAACTGGCATAAATGCCCTGGTTATACAAGGCCCCTGCTCCCGCTGTGCCGTGAATACTAATATCGGCGGCATCGGCTCCTGTCCCCGTCGAGGAAATAGTGGTGTCTGTTCCCAGTACAATCCCTTCATTGTCACTTCCGGCAGCATCCCCTTGCCCTACACCGGTAATGGAAATGTCTCCATCGGTACTTGTCAGTGAGAGAAGATTGGTCCGGATACCGCGGATGATACCGATGCCATCTCCCCCAGTGCCATCCAGGGTGATCGTCGCGGCGTATGTACCGGTGCCGGTCGAGCTGATGCTGGAATCGTATAGGTACAAGCCAACATTGTCATCACCGGTACCATCACCACCTCCCTGACCTGTTAAGGAGATCGCACCATCAACGCTTTCAATCGAAGCATCAATCAACAGGATCCCATGCTGATAAGCAGCGCCCGTTCCCGCGGTTCCATCCAAGGTAATCGTTCCCGCAGACACACCGGTAGCCGTAGAACTAATTGAAGTGCCATTATATAAATAAATCCCCTCCCCATTTTCGCCAGAGCTGTTGAATAAGATATTCCCGGTTCCCGTGGTTTGAACCGTGGCGTTTGTCGCTGCGATGCCGACAAAGGTTCCTGCAGCAGTCCCGCCGTTATTAGCCAGTAGTGTGAGACCCCCATCGACAGTCGTCAGACTGCTTCCAGTATTGAGCAGGATATTGAGGCTGGCGGTGAGAGAGATTGCACCGCCGGTGGATGAAATACCGCTATTCACAGTAATGGTTTGCCCGGTGACGGTCAGATCGCTGGTTCCCATTGCGGTCGTGTTTGTCAGGAAGGTCACATCATCATCAGAGTCACCGATGATGGTAACGTCTGACGCGTTCAGACTGTCCAGCCCCGTAACATTGATCACATCGGCTCCGGTTCCGTTGCTGGTCAAGATTGTGGTTGTGCTAGTGGCAGCAGCGAATACCACCGACTCACCCAGTGTTGAATCGATGAGCGAGAGGCCGTCATTGGCTGTCCCATCATCAGAGAGCGTAATTGTTTCAGCGGCACCTGTGAAATCAAATACACGATTGGACGCAATCAGATCATCGAAGATGGGCTCCAGTCCTGTGTAATTGATGATTTGACCATCAATGTCGAGACTGCCGTCACTGTTACTGGTGAAGGTATGTGTGATGTTTCCAAACGTGCCTGCATAACTTCCCTGAGTGATACTTAATGAATCACCAGAGATGGCGTTTGCTCCGCCACTGAAATTGATTGCTCCGACAGGGAATGGAAGTCCGTTGCTGAGATCAAGTGTGAGAGTATCATCACCGGCTCCACCATCGATATTGATCATGATGAGGTCTGATAGTAATCGCGAATCAACGAGCGAAAGATTGTTGAGAAGTTCAACTGTCACGCCGTCGGCATTCATCCTGAGCAGGAAGTCATCATCGCCGGCAGTGCCGGTATCATTCCCGAGAATGGTCCCCAACCCTTGACTGTCTGTCAGATTAACAATCGATGGCGCAGCCTGAACGTTGCTCAGATTGACTAAGAACGATTCATCCAATTCAGCGACTGTATCTTCATTAATGGTGATTGTAATGGTCTGCGTTTCACCGGCTGTTCCTGCGAAATTGAGTGTGCCATTGTTAGCGACATAGTCTGTTCCAGCCACGGCGTAATTATCCGCAGTGGCGAAATCAACCGTAAATGAATTACTTACGTCTTTATCGAGCGTGACGGCAAACGTGGCAGTGCCTGCATTCTCATTGACGACGGCATCGCTGATCGAGAGGCGTGGACTGTCATTGTCAATGATGGTCGCGACGCCTTGCGCGTCAGAAAGAGTCACATTTCTGCCACCTGCCATCACATGACTCAAATCAATCATGAAACTTTCATTAAACTCATGCTCTGAATCTTCATTAATCTGCACTGTGAAGGTGACCGTTTCACCGGCGGTTCCGTTAAAGTGAAGCACGCCACTTTCAAAGACATAGTCGTTGCCTGCCGTAGTTGCTGTGCTATCTGCTGAATAGAAATCAACGGTTAAGGCAGTGTCTACTGCGTTATCCAGCGTCACTGTGAAGGTCGCCGTACTGTCGCTTTCATTGACGATGACATCATTGATTAAAAGTGAGGCACTATCGTTATTCTCGATCATCGCAACACCAGTGTCATCGATGATCAAAACATGCTCAGGGTCAGTCACTCCGTTATAGGTGGCATTCGATAATACAAGGGAGAAGGTCTCATCATTTTCCAGAACCGTGTCGTCATTGACTATGACTGTGATTGTCTTCGTCGTTTCACCAGCAGCAAATGTAATGAGTTGATCTGCGATGGAAGTGAAGTCCGAAACGCCGGCTGTTCCCAAAACTGTATTCGCTCGAACCGTAATTTCTTCATCCGCGGCGGCACTCAGTGAAACGGTGAATTCGTAAACGCCGTCTTCCTGAGCGGAGATATCATCAACGGTGATACCAATCGCCCCTTCTGAAGCCCCCAGAGAGAGGGCACTGAATACCGAAAAACTTTCTCCACTACTACCGAAGGATGTTCCTCCTGATGGTGGATTGGCCGGAAGTGAATAGGAATCAGCCTGAGCGTAGTCGACCTCGTATCCTAAATCTTCAAATGCGGCAATCGAGACTCTGCTTATCGGATTAGCTACGCCTGAATTATAAAATCCAGTGAGCAACTCAGTATCAAAGACAGATTCACGCCAATGACCACCGCTTGTTCCGGCACCTCCGGTATTGGCAACGGGAACCCCGACATAATTTTCCGACGGACGTCCAGCTTGTGCCAATAACGCTTCATATTCAATTGTTGCATTCACTCCCGTATATAAAGCATTCGGGTTGTTGGGGTCAAATAATCCTACATACTCCCAAAGAGATCCAAACCCGAGTGCATGTGCGATTTCATGCGTGAGAATATCGGTTAATCCAGAATTGTTAATGTCACTCGAGTCAATTGTAATTTCACCGAGATACGGTAGCTTTGAGTCATTTCTGATGTAAGCGGGGTTAGCCTGAGCCAATGTAAAGCCAGACCCATCGATATACTCTTGCTTGACCGTGATCAGTAGATCATCGAAATAAATAATTTCTTGGTTTTCAGCAATCCGATAAAATCTATTATTTCCCAAATCGGTATCAATGATAGATTCCCATCGTGCGATAGCGGCATCCATTGCGGTTTTTGCAGCAGTTGCATTTACTAATGAGGCATCATAGTCGATTAAAATATTAAATTTCGTGTCATCTATATGTTCATCGTCATAAATTTTTGCTGTAGCAGATGAATTACTAAAAATTACATTTCGACTTTGAGCTTCAACATTACTTAGTTCAATTCCAAATGTCTCATACGCCCCTTTTAGATAACCGTCATGATCACCTTCAAATAGATCATCACCATAAACAAGTGCATAAGCAGTGGCGATGGTCTGTCCTGCCTGGAATGTCACATATGAACGATACCAATCATAATCAAGTCCTTCAGTTGCACTCAGCCCGATCAAACTATTAACATCCACGGTAACGGATGAGTCTACTACCTTTGATAGTTCTAGATCAAATTTATGATATGAACTTTGTCCTAAATCGTCTTCTAAAATTAAAGAGTTTGAATTATAGGAAACAGAAATTTCGGCAGTGTCATCATTAGAAATCGTGCCGGTTGCTCTTTCCGTGATTTCTCCACCGGCAAAGATGACTTTTCGATCGTCGAGTGAAAACAGGTTCTGTAATTGAACATAAAACATTTCATCTAGTTCAACGATATTATCATCATCGATATTCACGATTACTGTTTTCGAGACTTCACCTGCGAGGAAGGTAATGTCCTGACTGATCGCGGTATAGTCTTGGCCGGCAAGTGCAGATCCTAACGTCGTACTGCCAGGGGATGCGTCGCCATTTTGTGTAATTGCTTTCAAACCGACATTGATGTCGACGGCATTCGACAGTGTGACCTCGAACTCAAAATTATTTGTCCCACCATATGTTTCCGTTTCCGTGACATTGGTGATCGAGACGGTGGCCGCATCAGTATTCGAGATTTGACCAACTGCTTCCTGATCTTCAAAAACGACGTATGCCCCACCGGCACTGATTGTTCCATCCAAAAGCCGGACCAGAAACTCCTCATCCCCTTCTACTGCAGTATCGTCATTAATTGTGATTGAGACAAACTGTGTACCAGCTGTGCCCCCTGCGAAAGTTACCGTTCCGGTTGAGTAATCGTAGTCTGAATTCGAACTCAAGGCTGTTGAGTCCAGAGTTTCAAAATCGACAGTAACATTGCCTTGCACATCCTTGTCAAGAATTACTTCAAATTGTGCAAGCCCTGTTTCTTCATTGACGGTTACATCATTAATGACAAGTGATGCTGTTTCGTCGTTTAGAATGGTGCCTGTTCCACTGGCTTTGACAATCACGCCGACCGAAGCGTTTTGCAGAGTAACCAGAACCGTTTCATCTGCTTCGACTAGTGTATCGCCGTTGATAACGATCGAGATAGTCTGTTCCTGGTATTCTGCCATAGCGTCAGCGACAAAGTTTAAAGTGGCTGTAGTAGCGCCAGTAAAATCTGTACCAGCTGATGCCGTACCGCTGATAGCGTAATCGATGGAAGCAGCCTGGCTCAAATCTCCATCACGAATTACAGTAAAGGTAACAGTTTGAGTTGTCCCGGCATTACTTTCCGTGATGGACCAGTCATCGATAACAAAACCGGAATCTTCATTATCAATTGTACCAATTGCTTCTGCATCAGAAAAATTGATGATTGCTCCACCAGCATCAAGATTACTTAGTAGAACTGAGAAGGTTTCTTGTAGCTCAACCAGACTGTCGTCAATCAAGTCTATGGTAATCGTCTTGGTTTCATTGGCTTGCAGTCCGGTAAAAGAGAGCGTGCCACTTTCACCCGTGAAGTCTGTTCCGTCAACGGCTGACAGTGAAGCTGTGGTATAATCAACCGTAAATGCAGATCCCAATGCTTTGTTAACTGTAACATCAAATGAAATCGTAAGATTATCTTCGTCAACCTGAGCGTCACCGATCGAGACTTGCGGGGCATCATCATCGATGATTGTGATTTTTACTGGTGAACTATCAAAGTAAATATTCCAACCAGTTATCTCTAGACCTAGAGAACCAAAGAACTCTTCATTGAACTCTTCCTGAAGATCATTGATAAGGGTTACATTAAAACTGTGAGATTCTCCGGCTGCTCCTGAAAATTCGATAGTTTCATATAGGCTTATATAATCTACACCAGGTTGTGCATTCCCACCATACGTGATAAGCCGAACATTAAAAGGTTCTACGACTTCGGTTTGGTCCTGAGTGACAGTCACTGTTGCAGTTCCATCCTCATGCACAATGACATCACTAACGGAAAGTGCAGTACTGTCGTTGTCATTTATGATGCCGAAGGTTATGTCGGTTAATCCATAGACAGATTCATGGATAACTAAATTCGTGGAAGGGTTCTCATACCGAATACCTAGGTAGTCAGGCCCATCAACAACATTATCACCATATACATCAACTGTAAAAGTTAAGATTTGAAATCGAGCGGTTGGGTCAGCGGTAAAAGTCAAGGTCGCGGGAGGGGCAATTACTTCGTGTAGTGAAGAGTTCGAGCCAAGAGTCCTGTAATCGATAGTTGCAACAGAATTGAGATCACCGGCATCTTTTCCGGCGCGCAAAACAGAAAATGTGACTGATTTGTCTTCACCATCATCACCTTCAATAATTTCTTCGCCGTAGTATGGTGCGAAAAAACCAGCATCATCATTGAGGATGGTTCCTGTTCCCTCATTTGCAACCTGAATCAGCGGAGCATCTCGTTGATTTAGTAAGCCACTAGTTCTTTGAATGTTAACAAGCCTGAATGTGAGATCTTTGTCAAAACTAATCAAGTCGTCGTCCGGAATTGCAACATTAATAATTTTCTGCTCATTTAGAGTTCCGTTGAAGGTGAGCGTCCCGGAAGCAATTCTGTTTGTAGGGCCAGGTGTCGCTCCAAGGAGTCCGCCAGGTAATGGTTCGAACCCTCCGTATGGTGTCCCATTCACCATACCAAGGCTAGGAGTAGTGCTGTCAATATAATAACTCACAGTGATCTCTTGACCTTCCTGGAGAGTAATCTCAGAATCGAGCGTTACGGTAAAAGTGGCGGTTTCCCCTTCATAAACTGGAGGGGCATCACCGACTATGAATGATGCGATATCATCATTGTTGATTTTTCCCAAGCCATAAATCGAACCTTCCGCATCTGAATTTCCCGCAAGTTCAATATTTCTGCCATGTGCCTGCAAGTTGTCAATCGTTACCTGGTACTCATACAGGGCCTCTACTACTGAATCATTATCGATAATATCTACGACGATATATTTTTTCTCGTTTGCATCGCCTGTAAACGTTAATTGCCCCGTCTGAACCGGTGAGTTATTGGATGTTTCGAAAAACAGGTAATTGGGAATGTAGTCATATACCAGCGGTCTGTATTGGGGACTGCCAACTAAAAAATCAACAGTAATATCAGCATCTAATTCGACATCCTGGTCGAGTGTGACAGTGAAAACAGCCTGTCCAGCACCTTCCAGAACCGTGATATCATCAATGGTGATTGATGCAGAGTCATTATCAACAATGGTTGCGATTGCCGATGATTTACTAATTGGAGTTGATGAAGAGTTCTGAATCGTAACTGTAATTGTTTCATCGAGTTCAACCCGATCATCGCCTATAATCTCTATCGTGATTGTTTCATACTGGAAATTACTTTGTGAGTCGGCAGTGAAATTAATGGTACCGGTTGAATTTGTGGCTGTGTAGTCAACTCCGTTCTCTGCTGAACCTGCTGAAATAAAATATTCGACGCTGGCTGACTGAGATAAATCGCCCCCCCTGGTAACATTCAATGTGATAAATTGGGTCGAACCGGCATCACCTTCGGTAACGACAACATCTCCGATTGAAATACCAACGTCATCATTTTGGATGGTTCCTATTCCAATGGTGTCAGAAATGTAGGAACCAGGGGTGACTGGCAATAGCTCAACAAAAACTGTTTCTTCGAATTCAGTTTCATGATCACCATAGATGGGGATCGAAATTTGTTGTGTTTGCACTGTTGCTGTTGGATCAGCTGCAAACGAAATCGTGGTCAAGTCTACTTCAGGGTAATCAAGACCAACGATGGAAGTCCCTCCAGCAATGGTTTTATAGGCCACAGAAACTTCTTCATTTAAATCCCCCGGAATTTCTCCTGAGCGGGTGATAGTAAATGTCAGATTTTGAGTACCCGTATCTCCTTCGATAACCATTGCGTCGCTGATCGCGATTCCAGAGTTTATTGAATTAAAAAACCTATCATCTGCAACGAGCGTGTTTCCATCTAAAGCGACATTAATATCATGGTTATAAAAAGTGTAGGCTTCATCACGCTCTACGGGAATACTTTGTGATAGAGTCCATGTGCCATCTGTCAATTGATATATATGTACAAAACGGTCTGTAGTAACTTGAGGATTAGGTGGCACAATGTCACCCCAGTCTCGAATATGCCCTTCTCTGGTTTTAATCGCAATTGTTTCACCGCTGATTGCAACAGCGTCAATGGTGGTATTCCAGTACCATGGTGTGCCATTAATCACAGTATCATTTTCTTGAGGTAGTTCGAGTAGTAGTTGTTGCCACTCATTTTCTGTTTTTGTGAAAACCGTAGCGCTACCATTTGACTGAGCCACTATTGTGTCATCATCAATGTCGAATACAGAACCTCCAAAGATCAAGTTGCTACTACCCGAAAGGCCATGTGCTGGTGCTAAAAAAGTTTCCCCACCCCAAATCCCTCCTTGTTGAGTGAAAATGGAGAGGGTTCCATTATTTGTGTTGGATGCAACCAGTGTGTCTCCATCAACTTTGATATATGACGCAAAGTCAATACTTTCATAATGATGGGGATAGGGAGTATAATATTCGTAATCTGATGTTGTGATTTTTTGTGTTTCGTTCCAAGTTGATCCTGTGCGCGTATAAACGTAGACAGCACCTGCATCCTCTCCATACTCATCATCGCCTGGTGCACCGACAAAAATTGTATCTCCGCTAATGCTAACACTGACTCCAAATAAGTCATAATCATTAGCATCTTCTGAGTTGGGAGTTAGTTCAGCTTGCTGCGACCATGTTGCACCGGATCGAGTATAAACATACACAGAACCACGAGTTTCACCATGAACATCGTCAAACCCAACTCCGATGACAATCGTATCACCGCTAATATCTGTGGAAGTAATACTTTCAGAAGAGTCGAGGCTGGGAAGTATCAATTCGGACTGATATTCCCAAGTGTCATCTGTCGAATCGGAAGGAGTTCCATTTTCGTTTCTGACGTACACATACGCGCCAACATTATCTGCAATTGGTGCTACATCGTTGATCGGATTGGTGACTACCATGTAATCACCATCAATAGTGGTTTGAGAACTGAATGAGTGGTCTGAATGGTTTGCAAATGGAGTCCCTTCAGGATCAAATCCGGTCAGCATCGTTCGCTCTTCGAGCGAATCGACGGTGGTCAGGCGGTTTTGTTGGACGGCTTGCCATCGTTTTCGAATGGTTCTTCGGGCACGAGAATTATAGCGAGGACGGCGACGAATACGGGAAACCAAGGCAGATAGCCAATTGGATATGAGCACGGCGAACTCCTTCTCGACTAAATATGAATCTATTGCAAATATGTGTGGGGGAGGTAACTACCAGATCAATGAGACTTAGTACATAAAGTACTGACGTAGTATACGCAACAGTCCTGTAGACGGACGTAGAAATGACATTATGTATAACTCTCAAGAGGAGGAATCTACCGTGCACAGGAAACGATATCTATACAAAAATAACGATTTCGTTGATATTAACTCAAATACAAATGGGATGTTAAAATAGGTATCTTTAATCATGGGTTTTGTGCATGAAAAAAACACTTCTTAAAACAGAATCCGTTCGCTGTTTTTCAAGCTGGATTTCTATGTGGTATCAACGATCGGAATTTAAGTTTGATGGGGAATAATGTATTTCCCGTCTGACATGAAAGCGGCGCTACGCCACTGCACTATTGGATCCTAAACGCGAACTCTTTTGACTAGTTCGCTTCCCTTGAAGCACGTCGTAGACAGGAATGCAGATAGACCGTACTACAGTTCTCTACAGTTCAGTTCCATTTTAAAGATGACCAACATCAACCAGATCATCTTCACTGCTGAAATACCGTAACTCCCTGCTGAAAAAATCTGTCTTGACCGAGTCATGGCATTTCAAATAATTCCCTGTTACCTGCGTCACGCGCGAGAACACTACTGGTTCAGCTGAAACCCTCGAACCTCTAAGGAAATCAACACTATAAAACCGACTCGTTTCAGCAAGATTTCCTAAATCACTGCTCGCCCGCGCCTCAGTTATCAAACGACATCGCAGCACTTCACACCGCCTTCGCTTGCTTTCACAATGACTTCCCGAGCGATCACGTGTCGTTCGCAAGAAAAATAAACGACTCCCCATTGACGGCCCCACGCCCTTGCAGATGATCTGCCTATCAAACAATCGCATAAACAAAAGGAGCAGCGATCCCAAATGTTTAATTACATTATCTAGGGTAGGCCCGGAGGCACATTCAAGCCGAGCGCAGCGAGTAGAAAATGGACAAATCAATTCACAAAAACAGAGCACGAAACCATCCTCGAAAGTAGGAGCGGAACCCATGTGTCCGCCCGCAGAGTAACTGCGCCCCAACCAGAAACACGATCCAGAATCTTCAGAATGTCTACCAAATATGAGCGGATCGGCGCCAGCCGCCGTTTCGAACCAAAGTGCGAAAACAAACCAACGGCAAACAAATCCTACCAGATATCACCAGCACACTCTCAGGTGAACTTTCAGAGCAATCCGGGGACATAAAAAGAGCCGCAATCCTCACTCTCTCAGCGTTACCATAACGCAACAGATGCTGAAAGATGCCCAGAAAGAACTCGATTCCCAACGGCAGGATTACGATGAGCAGAGCCCCCACAGTGCACTGGGAACCAAACGACGCTGATGTTTGCAAATTTCCAATGGGATCATCATTTGGGGCAAGGTCACGAAAGCAAATGCGAAGCCATGTGACTGGTGTCAGGCCCGGGGAAATTCATGTCAAACACTGAAATACCTGAGTATTCTACGCTCTAATTTCTTGACTTAAGTATCCAAGACAATATATAAGTAAACTAAAGAAACATATTTGCGAACAAGTATACACAAACCCAGAACCCCTGCCGCTTACTACACCCCACTTTGCCCGCCCATACTAAAACCCTTGCAAAAATCCAACCTGACTTTTTTTACAATCCAGTGCTTTGTCAAGCTAGAAATTGAGGGTTGGGAGTGTTGTTTACGTGCTCCGTTGTCGCACTCTCGTAATATCCATCAACCCCATATTTAAAAATGACACTCCACTAGTCGCTCTCAAATAGTTTTCCGCAATACAATCCCATTGATTATTCAGAAGAGTCATTGAAAATGAAGCTTTCAAAAAAACACGGATTTACCCTGATAGAACTATTGGTCGTGATTGCCATCATTGCAATCTTGATCGCCTTACTGCTGCCGGCGGTTCAGCAGGCTCGTGAAGCAGCCCGCAGGAGTACCTGTAAAAACAACCTGAAACAAATGGGGATCGCATTACACAACTATCATGATACCCATAGCGTCTTTCCCTATGGATTTATGGTCAAAGGGAGCTACGGGGCTTCTCCGAACTATGGCTCGTATCACGACCGTGATACCTGGGCGCATCAAATTTTACCCTATGTCGATCAGGCCCCGCTTTATAACATCTACGCAGCTGACAATTCTTATTTCGTGCATCAGATTACTAATACGGCCATCTCGCGGGCTGTGATTCCAGTCTACCTCTGCCCTTCTGATCCCTCCACACCTGGGAATGCGGACAATTCCTATCGAAATCAAGGAAGTTATGTAGGATGTGCTGGAAATACCAGAATCACAAATAGTAGCAGTCCTTTACCAGGAATGTTCTATAGAAACTCCAAAACCAAAATCCGTGATATTCTAGACGGGTCATCCAATACGATTGCTGCCAGCGAAATCGTGATCCGAGGGAACGCAGCCACGACAACTTATTGGGGTTGCCCAGGCTGCTTCGGTATCGGCGGGGCGCATGGAGAAATGTCATTCTCGACCCACGAGACGCCGAATACCTCAATTTCCGATCAAAACTACACCTGTAAGTCAACGACTTGGCCTAATTCTCCTTGTGTCACGCGCGGCGCTTCGGGGTCGGACCCCACATTCAACTTCGCACGAAGTTATCATGTTGGTGGTGTCCATGTTTTATTGGCGGATGGCGCTGTGCGATTTATATCTTCGAATATAGACCGTGCCACATTTCAGGATCTGGGAGACCGCGCTGATGGCCGTGTGATCGGCGAATTCTAAAGTTCATCAATTGGTATATTACTCTCACCAAAGCAGGACGAGTATTGTCTCGGCCTGCTTTTAAATAGTTCGTGCTAGAGGAAACTGTGACTCATGTTCAATATCACCTTAAAACGTTTTAAATCAGATTTTTTTGCGCTGTGTCTGCTATCTATCTGTATGCTGACAGGACTCTCCGGATGTGGCGGTGAGACTGGCCCCAAAAAATATTCTGTTTCAGGAAAGGTGACGTTCAATGGGGAACCGGTTCCGTCTGGAGAAATCTTATTTCGCCCGGAAGAGGGTCAGGGAAACCGTGATGCAGGACGAATTCTTGATGGCGCGTATGAAATAGAATCTCTTCCCGGAAATAAGGTTGTTGAAATCACAGCTTACCGCGAATCAAAAACCAAATTTGACGAGTCAAACCCAGGCGAACGGACCCCCATCCAGGAACAATACATTCCAGAAAACTATAATCAAAAGAGCGAACTGAAATTCGAAGTCAAAAAATCCGGCCTCGACAGCATCGACTTCGATCTTAAAAATTAAAAAAGACAACATTCGTGTCAGCGGCAGTGCCATTCGAGTCAGTAACGAGTTCTTCGGGCGAGTAAAAGGGATCAGTCACCGCTTGCGTTCAAAGAGCCAGCCCTTGCGATAAAAGAACAGCAGCATCCCCAACGCGACGGTTCCCATTGCAATCCACAGAATTGTGTAGGAATACTCGTAGTGAAGTTCCGGCATATGTTCGAAATTCATACCATAGATGCCCGCCATGAAGGTTAATGGAATGAAAATGCTGGCCATGATCGTTAAAACCTTCATTACTTCATTCGTCCGATTGGCGACCGACGACAGATAAGTATTCATCAGACCGCTCACCATTTCACGATACATTTCGGCAACTTCCGACGTCTGGATACAATGGTCATAAGTATCACGCAGATAAACGCCGACCTCTTCGGAAATCAGCTTATGATCCCCTCGCACGAGTTTATTGAGCGCTTCACGTTGAGGCCAGATGGCCCGGCGCAGGTTGATCAGTTGGTTCTTGAGCCGATTGAGTTCGCCTAACACTGTCGGAGATGGGTTGTCAATCACGACGCTTTCAAGTGATTCCAAGTGATTTCCGACCGCTTCCAGCACAGGGTAATACCCATCGATGATCGTGTCTGCGATGACATAACTAAGATAGTCCGGGCCGCGTTTTCTGATGATACCCTTTTTGGAGACCAGTCGATTACGAACGGAATCGAGAATATCGCCCGGTTTCTCCTGAAATGTAATCAGATAATTTTTAGCAATTACTATGCTGACCTGTTCCATGTCGACGACGGGTTCGCCGGTGCGCTTGTCTTCCCCCATCCGCACCATGCGCACGACGACTAACAACTGGTCGTCGTACGACTCGGTCTTAGGTCGCTGCGGTACATTAACAACGTCTTCGAGTAGCAAAGGATGCAAGTTGAAGATCGTTCCGAGTTTTTTCATGATGCTGCGATTGCCGAAGCCCTGGATGTCCACCCAGGTGACTTCATTTTCATTGAAGGCTTCCGCCAAATCGTCGATATTGTCCACCGTTGACGTACTATGCGTTGACTCAGAATAGTGAATTAACGAGATTTTTGGCGGCGGTGCCTCTTTGGAAATCACCAGTGTTCCAGGAAGTGCACCAATCTTAGGTTGCTTCTTGCGAAATAGACTAGAGTTCATATGAATTCTCAAATATTGGAGGAAGGTAACGTGTTGTGAAGAAGAGCGAATCTGGCACTCCCAGATTCACAGAGTTGTCGGCAGCCTTCTCACCCAGTGTTCCGGCTTGCCCAAGCCCGCTGGACGTCATTGTTAGAACGAGAAATGGGAGGAGCAGACATTGTTGACCAGAATGAAAACGCGGCAAATCATTCTCCCAGATAGCGATACAGGAGCGCATCCCATGGATCGCTCTCGCGGTATCGCAGCAGTTCCTCATTCAGTGGTTTGCGAAGATCGCTGTTGATTTGCAATGCGATCGCGTACTCCTGAATGTTGAACAAGACTGGCAGGACGTCAATACGGTTGCTGAATTCTTCACGTGCCAGGTATTTCAGCAGGGCGGCATCGTATACGACCGCATCAGCCCTGTCTTCAACGACTGCCTGGATTGCTTCTTGCGGCGTGCTGTAACCGTGAAAGAAGATACGACGTTGCCGCAGATATTCAGCACTGGTACTCGATGTCACCGATGCCACGCGGACATGGTGTAAATCGGTCACGCGCGTGATTCCTGAATTGAGTTGTTGCACAGTCATCACTGAAGTGATCACGCCAGTTAATATTAATAACACGATAATGCTGGCAAACATCGCAACCAATGCAAGCAAGCGCCCCATCTTGCTAACCGGAACGATGCCTTTGTGTCCTAGCAGCATAATGAGAGCCCACCAGACGCCCATACCAATTCCCTGGCGACGCTGACTCCCAAACGTTGTTGTATTATTCTCTCGCTCAAACAGCCAGAATAGAAATCCACAAACAACGACGATGGCGACCATGGCCAGGACAAGCTTAACCAGCCGACTTGAAAACACACTACCCAACAGTGACCATGGACTGGCTCGCCTCCGTGAACTGACTGCAACACCCAGTCCCGTCGAAAAGTGGGGGTGACAGAAACCGACACGTTCGTGGCGATCCGAGGTGACGCTAATCGCGGCGACTGCAGCATCGAGTTCGCCTGTTTCCAATTTCGAGAGCATCTCTTTAAGAGGGAGTTCCTGAAACTCATACTCTAAATTCAACTCATGCGCTAAATGTTTCCAAAGCTCAATACTAATTCCGGTCCACGTTCCGTCAGCGTTCTTAATCGCAAACGGCGGACTTTGCTTAGTCCCGACTTTCAGAACAATTTTCTCCTTGGCCTCTGGCTTCAAGGAGGTCGTTTCTTGAGACCAGAGCGTTGATGAATCGTTCAACATCGTAAATACGATCGTCGCGAGCCATACCGGGCGGAACAACCAATTAATCATATCAATGGCCCCGTGTCGTCGAGATTGACGGAACGCGTCGCATTAGCGGCAATAATGGTTTCTTAGCAGGCAAATCCAATGTATCTGCGTGAGCCGAGATCTGTATCGCCGTGAATGAAATCGCTCGTTCCGCAGAGGCATAGCCCTCCAAACCATCACGAACGATAGAATGTTCCAGCGACTCGTTAATTAAACATTGATCTTCGTTCCCGTTTCGATTCAATCCTCGGTCGCGCAGCGCAGACGTAACTACTTTCATGACGGGTTGATTCCTGACAAAATAACCAACTTATATCGAACGAACTTTCTGAAAGGGCATTTCAGGATTGAGCATATCGTATCAGACTCAATCCATTACACCTACCCCAATAGAGTTTAATACCAAGCAATGCATGCAGGCACACTAGACGACGCGTGGGACTGATTTGTAATTGTGACCTGCCAACAAAACATGTCCCTGGTCTCATGTGACAGGCCATCCTGCGCGACTCTGAGAGGTCTGTAATATGGTTGATATCTGCTATTACTTTTCTGCTTCAATCGATTAAACTGTATCTCGTTATTTTTCGTGTCCTTGAGGTAGTTCATATGTCTGAAAATAAACGCTGGAGAATTTTTCGGTTTTTATTCTTTAAAACCCCAGTTTTTATAGCGGTCTACATTTTGAGCATTGGACCGATGGCTGCAATTGTTTATGACGCAAGTGGGAAACCTATCAATCCTGAAGTTGAAAAATGGGTAGGATTTTTCTATATCCCATTGTCGGTAGCGTTTGAAAGCAGTACTTCGTTTAAGTCGTACCTTTTAACATACATCACTTTCTGGACTAAGCTTTTTTAAACGTCATCTCGCATACATTGAGAGTTCCGGTTCTCAGACGCTATGGTACCTAAAAGGGGCAGCGACTAGTTCTGCATTTTCAATCCAACTGCTTTGCCGTCGAGTTGCCATTGTGGGTCGACTGATCCGAGCAGATGTGCCAGAGCGGTTGCGGTGACGTCGACCAGATAGGCCTGTTTGGGAATTCGTCCTGGTTGCACTGACGGGCCATGGGCAATCAGAAACACCCGCCGGATTTCCGGCACCTTCAGTCCCTTACTGTGACTGCGTTTCAAACCGCCATGATCGGTGCAGATAATCGTCAGCCAGTCCTCGTTTTCAAAGTTCGGGCGTGACTGCATCGCTTTGAGGACCCTGTTCACGCGGGCATCGATATTTTCAATCGCCGTGATGTATTCGGGAACCTGGGGACTGAAGCCGATCGCATGTCCGGTGGCATCGGTCTGATGGAAGTAGACAAACAGCGCCGTGGGGTCCTCTTCGCGCAAGATCCGCGCCGCCTTTTCTGCAATCGTTTTATCTCGTTTACCTTCCCGCGCAAGGGCACCCGAATCCTGGGGATTGGGTCGCTGAAAATAAACACGCACCGAATTGTTTTCGTGTAGCTCTAGATTCAAGGCCCCTGCTTTTCCATTATAATTGCCGAGCAGAATGCTACGCCCTTTGTCGGTCGTCCGAAAACGGGTTTCCACGGTAAAGTCAGACCGGGTGATGTCTCTCAACGGATCTGACAACGGGATCCGCAAGCCATGCGTTTTGTCTCCCGCAGTCGGCAGGTCGAGTGCCTGTGATTTGGAACCCGACGATCCCTTTATCAACTTCACCGAAGCAGTTTTGGAAAGTGTCTTTGCTGGAAAGGGACCTTCAGAGTGACCCGCGGTATCCGCGAACTGATCTTCAAACAGATATTCGGCGAGCAGACCTTTGCGATTTACCGACGGCCCGTTCGCTGCCGTCTGTGCGATTTCCTCAGCCGTCAATGACCGTTTCCACAGCCTGACATCATCTAGTTGTCCTTCAAAAGTGATTTGACCTGTTCGGGAATCCCGACCGAGATAATAGAAGTCACCTTCGAGTGTCGAATTCAAATCAACCCCAGAGAGCGTGTCGATCAGTTTTCCGTCGAGATAGAGCTTCAACTCATCCTTTTGTCGAGTCGCCAACAAGTGATGCCATTTCCCATCGCGTGTATCAATCTTGAGTTTATCCGCAGAGACGCGCAAATCAGCTGACTGAGTTTTGCCCCGTGGCAAGGGAAAGACTTCGGCGATATCCGCTTCCGACAAAATATGTTCATGAATCGGCCCCCAGGAGACCAGTGACGCCGTTTTCGCATCAGGTCGCTGACGTTTCAGCCGTTTGAAGAAATGCGGAAACAGTTCGTAGTTCTTGCCCTTGAATTTATTATCGTGCACTCCATGTTTGTCGGCCCAGACACCGGTCAGAATACTCGACCAGCCGGGCCCGCTGATGGTATCGTTCTTCTGATAACGTGTCCCCAGGATATCTGCCTCGTCGGTAAACGCTCCCTCACGAATCAGCCTGTCAAAGGTTGGCGTCTTCGCTTTCGCCAGCGCATCGGGCCGGGTCCCATCCATGCCGATAATGAGCACTCGTTTCTGTGATCGCTCCCCCACCGGTTCCTTCGCCGACAAGGACGGCAACAAAAATGTTGCCACAATCACACATGAGAGAATTCCCACAATCGGCTTCGATAGACGCATCACAAGATTTCTTTCTATGAGAGAACAAAAATAGACTAGCAGCAGACAACAATCTTGTCAGTCTAATCACCCTTCAGTATAGAGCGGCTTCCGGAGTGAATTCAATTAAGAGAACATGAAGAAACGTAATTGGCCCATTTACTGAGAGAACTGTCCTTTCAAGTCTTTCCCTGTCTATCCGAGACTCGCTTCGAAAATTCCTTTCGTTAGGTCGCCTCTGCAATACAACATGTGATAACCAAACATTTCACCATCATCGAACCAAAACTCAAATGAACCATCATCGTTCACCAGAATCGTTTCCAAATCAATATTGGAGTTGAATTGCTGTGCGTCTATTTCTGCTTCACCATCATCCCGCCAGCTTTCATTTTTAAATGGTAGCAATTCCTGCACTAAATAGTCACGAACGCGCTGTTTCCAATCAGCCTGCTGGTCCCATAGTTGATGTGCCGTTTGTAATGCAGCATCGAGTTCATCGAGATCACTCACATTCAGGGTTAATTCCACATTTTGGTTTTGCCACTGAGTCTTTGTCGTGAAAATATTGTGATCGCGATTGAGCGTAAAGATTCCTAACTGAGGGTCGGTATAAGTTACAGATTTTTGTAGATCAGCCAAGCACTTGTTTAGTTCTGAATCTGATGTATCAATCCCGATGAACTCAATAAGCCGAGCACCATTCCAGTTAAATTCTTCTGAAGCATAAAAAACGCGTGCTTTAACGCGATAAATATTATAGGGAACTAATAATTCACGTAATACATCACATTCTTCTTGACTACTAGTAAAATGAATCGCAAGTTCTTTTTTCTTGAGGTCACCATACGGTATCTTCCAAGCATCAAATTCAAACGTCAGTGTCGTTTGGCCGTCAGATTCATTTCGCCCTCCACCTCCATTAATAAAAACACCTAATACATCAACAATTGGGCTTGTGGAATATAGTTCCTCAATCTTTCGCCTTCTGTCGGCAAAAGGATCATCAGAGTTTGAAGTATCAGAATTATGATTAACCATGTTGAATATCTTTGAATTAGCAATTTAGAGACAGGGCAGATAACAGGGGCAAGAATTTTATTCATAGATACCTGCCCCTTTCAAGTTCCCTATTGGCCCTGGAACAGCTCAGTCAAACGTTAGTTTCACGCGATCCAGCATCGGCTTGGACTTGTTCTTCGTCGTGTCCGTCATGCGGAGTTCGAATCCGAAACCAGTACCGGCGGGCAAGTCGTTCAGGTCGGCCTTAGCGGGGGTCTTCTTGACGTGTTTCGACAAGCCGGGCGTATAATCGTAGGTCTCTTTGACTTCCGTCCAGTCGGTCCACTTGTCGAGCTTGCCGTCGTCGTTTGTATCGACGCCGACGCGGACTTCGACTTTCTCAACCCAGGGACCGGGGCTGACGTAATCTGTTTTTTGCTGTGTGAACAGATAGAAGCGTCCGTCAGCGAATCCAATGTCGGGGTCCGGGTGGCCGTTCCCGATCTTGTCGCACCAGGTATATGGTCCATCGATAGTGGGACTCGTGAACCAGCCGACGCTCATGTGGCCGCCACCCGCGGGGTCATAGTCGCCGAACAGATAGTACTGCGTGCCGACACAGATCGCTGCCCAGTCACCATAGGCTTCCTGCTCCGGTTCATGAACGTTGTACTTGCCGATGTTCGTGTTCCAGTCCGGGTGCTGTAACCAATGCGGGTGTTTGTATTCGGCAACCTTACCGGTATCTTTCGTGCGATTATCCACAGGGGGCGCGAGGAACTTCCAGTCCTTTACACCGTCATCGCTGACAGCGTGTGCGGCGAGCGGCGAATCCCAGGACCGCTTACTGGCGTTGATCGGGCTCCAGTCTTCCAGAATGACATGGAAGCGCCCCTCTTTATCACGAATGAAACCCGCGTCCGATCCGTGCGATGGATCTTTCACCGCCAAGCCCATATTCTTGCCGGGTTTGCCATCAGTCAAATCGTCGTCGATATAGACATGCGGGTCCTGGTCATTGGGGTAGTCGTAATAGATATAAACCTTGCCATCTTTCTGCTCCGCACTGGTCACCCAGCGAGAAAAGCCTTCGGTAACTGGCCCATGATGAACCCAGTTGACCATGTCGCGGCTCTGCCACCCATGGTACCCGCCGAGTCCCTTTTCCAATCCGCCCGGCGCATCATATTGATGCGACCAGGGTGTCGTCTGCAATTTGACGTCGAAACCATCGAGCGTCACGGGCTTTGCTTGGAACCCTTTCTTTCGCTTGCCGCCGCCATAGCGACCAAACACCCAATAGTTATTCGGCCCGATCGTCAGAAAGACCGGCGCGTCCTGTAGATTCGCCGGCCCCAAATTCGAAACCGGTTCCCAGTTCTGCCAGACAGGTGATTGATCCAGTACGATCGAACGGGCCTGACGCTTCTTGTCGAACCGCCGCACTTTGCTGGAGAAGGTGGCGATCTTGTCGGTCGGGATCGCCGTACCGTCTTTGAGTTCCATATTAGATTGCTTGGCCGTAGCAGCCTTCCAATCGTCTTGAGTGTCGATCACCCAGTTATCAGCGGCGAACGCCGATGTTGTGAGGGCGGTAAACAGGACGCTTAGCAAAAGGGACATCTTCATATGATGCATTTATGTGGTCTCCATGTTCTGTCGAGCGGTCTCAGAATAAAATCGCCTGAATGCCATCGCGATCGTGACGACAAGGCAATTCGCGGCATGCTTTAGATTAGCCTCCCCCGTAACGGATTACAACACTCGTCTCTCTCACTCAGTCAAGTGATTGTTGCGATGCTACACGATCCCAGATAGAATCAAACATCACATATCAACCATTGGCTTCGCTGATACGATGAGGACTCTCCCATGCTTCGCGCCCTTCTGTCACTGACCGTATGCCTGTTACTGTTTCAGCCCGCTGTTTCTGCTGAGCCCAAACAGCCGAACATTTTATTCATCATGGTCGATGATCTGGGCAAGGAATGGATCAGTTGCTACGGAGCAGAAGACATCAAAACGCCCGCCATCGACAAGCTCGCTGCGACCGGGATGAAATTCAACAATGCCTGGTGCATGCCTCAATGCACGCCGACCCGCGTGACACTGTTGACTGGCCAGTACCCGTTTCGGCATGGCTGGACCAATCACTGGGATGTGCCCCGCTGGGGTGCCGGCGGCCATTTCGACGCCAACAAAAACACGACGTACGCCAATGTATTGCGCGAGGCTGGCTATGCAACCTGCGCCGCCGGAAAGTGGCAGATTGATGACTTCCGCGTCGAGCCCAACGCGATGCGGGACGCCGGCTTTGATGAATGGTGCATGTGGACTGGCTACGAAACACACAACCCGCCCAGTGCCCATCGCTACTGGGACGCGTTTATCAACATCAAAGGGAAAGGCAGCAAAGCCTACACCGGCCAGTTCGGTCCTGATATCTACTGCGACTATCTCATCGACTTTATCGGCAAGCACAAGGACCAACCGATGCTGTTATATTACCCGATGGCGTTGACACACGGCCCCTTGACCACAACACCCGACAACAAAGACGAAACGAACAAGCGGCGTCTGTTTGCGGGCATGGTCCGCTACACCGACAAACTCGTCGGCAGACTCGTCACAGCAATCGACGAAGCCGGCCTCCGCGAGAACACCATCATCATCTTCACCACAGACAATGGAACCGGCGGCATCAGCAATTCCCGCCTGGGCCATGTCGTTCGGGGAGGTAAGACGAAAATGTCCGAGCAGAACGGCACCGCCATGCCATTCATCGTCAACTGCCCTGGCACTGTCCCATCTGGTGTGCAGACCGACGCGCTGATCGATTTCACCGACCTACTCCCAACATTCGCAGAACTGGGTGGCGGTAAGTTACCACCGGAGCGCGAAGTAGATGGAAAATCATTCGTACCATTGATTCTCGGCAAGGCCAAAGACAGTCCGCGAATGTGGATCATGTCTATGGGCGGCGGACCTGCAGTGTTGCGCGGGGGTCGTGTGGTCCCCAAACTGGTTTACGATGACCGCGTGATCCGCGACCAGCGGTTCAAGTTGTGGATAGATACGAACCGGAAACCAATCAAGCTGTATGATTTGAAAACGGATCCATGGGAAGAACAGAATCTGATCGACTCAAACGATCCTGAAATAACCGCGGCATTGAAGCGACTTACCACAATCGCGACACAATTCCCCAAGCAGGACGGGGCGCCGATTTACGAGAAGAATCCCCCGCAGAAGTGGGATAAGCAGCTGGAATTTTCCGGAAAAGGCAAAAAGAAAAAGAGACCATAGGTTTCTCTCTTTTTAAATTCCGTACCGTGATCTAATCTGCTTATTAAAAAAACATCCAGATTCCAGGAATTGTTTGGACCCCCAAAACGAGTCTCTCTATAATCAGTCCATGTCAAATCGAAGAAAATTCATCAAAAACGTAGCGGGGCTGGGAGCCTCGTTGTCACTGTTCACGACTCTGACGGTGCGTGCGAAGGAAAAACGCTCTGCCCGTCGACCTCTGATTCTGTGCAGCCGCGGCGAAGAATGGGCCGAAAAAGTACTCCGCCCCGGCTGGAACGTGTTGGAAGCGGGAGGCGACATTCTCGATGCGGTGGAGAAATCCGCGCAAGTCACCGAGTTGGACCCGGAAGACCAGTCCGTGGGATACGGGGGACTACCGAATGAAAACGGGGTCGTGCAACTCGACGCCTCTTTCATGGATGGCAGGACGCACAATTGCGGTTCCGTGGGCGCGCTTGAGAACATTAAAACGCCGTCGTCCATAGCCCGACTCGTCATGGAGCGTACCGATCATATTCATCTCGTCGGAGAAGGCGCCCGACAGTTTGCCAAAGCACACGGATTTAAGGAAGAGAACCTCCTCACCGATAAATCGCGCAAGATGTGGCTCCGTTGGAAAGAGAACCTGAGCGATAAGGACGATTGGCTGCCGCCCAAAGACGGAAATTATGACTTGGACAAACGGCCCACGGGCACCATCAATATTTTGGCCTTGGATGCTGAAGGCGATCTCGCGGGATGCACGACGACCTCGGGGTTGTTTGGTAAGCTTCCTGGCCGGATCGGCGATTCTCCTATCATTGGAGCGGGTCTCTACGTGGACAACGAAGTCGGTGCAGCGGGCGCTACAGGACGAGGCGAGGAAATCCTGCGCACCTGCGGCAGCTTTTTCGTCGTAGAGCAGATGCGTGCCGGAAAGAGCCCTCGCGAAGCGTGTGAAGCGCTCTGCCAGCGGATCGTGAAGATCAACGGCGGCGCCGACAAAGTCGACTTCAACGACAAGATCGTCGCCATCAACAAAGAGGGAGAAGCCGGCTGCGCGGCAATCCGCGGTCGAAAAGACAAGCCGCCCAAGGCAGCGATCATTACTGCAGCGGGTGTGCAAATCATCGAAGGCTCCTACCTGATCGAGACCAGGTAATTTCTGCAGACGCCACTTTTTTGTGAACAGTTCTTCCAGCACACTCTCTATCGGATATTTTCACAATGCTCAGATTAAGCCAGCTTGTCCTCGCTTTTACCATAGCCTGTTTCAGTCTTTCTGGAATCGTACAGGCAGAAGGTTATCTGACATCAATCGGTAAAGGCGCGGATCAGATTCCCGTTGTCGTAGTCAAAGGCACGCCTTATGAAATGGGCAAACAGCAGGGAGCGTTGATCAAAGCCGACGCCACAGAAATGATTCTCTCCCTGACGAAAAGAGTGCAAACCGCTGAGCCAGAACGTTGCTCGAACGCGAGTCTGGATACTGCCTGGAAATCGATCGCACCGCATACAGATCCCCGTTTTAAAGAGGAACTCCGCGGCTTTGCCGAAGGGACGGGCATGTCGTTGAAAACACTGCAACGGGCGCATGCGATGCCTGTGGTGATGGACTATTCCTGCAGCAGTATCGCCGCCTGGGGTTCTGCCACCAAGGATGGCCATCTCTATCAAACAAGAAACCTGGACTGGTCGATGGAATTAGGGGTGCAAGATTATCCCTGTATTACGGTCTACATTCCCAAAGACGGCATTCCTCATGTGAATATCACGTTCGCCGGATTCATCGGGGCCAACACCGGAATGAACGCGAAGGGAATTGTGCTTTCGGAGATGGGAGACTCCCCGGGGAAAGATTATCCGTTCGATATGAATGGCGTGCATTTCACAACGCTGTTTCGACAGGTCATGTACGATGCCGATGGTCTGGAACCAGCGATTGACATTTTCAAAAATGCGAAACGGATGAAAAAGTATCACTATGTCGTCGGCGACGGCGTCCATCTACGTGCCGTCAAGATGTTGGCCCACGCGCCTGATCTCGTGATCTGGAATGACAATGATCCCAAAGACGAATTGGCGCCAGCCGTCATGAAAGACCTGGTCTACCAGGACGAAGGCCGTGGCGCGTTTCAGCCTCTACAAAAAGTCTACGGCAAGATCGGCGCCCCGGAAATGATTGACATCGCCTGCAAGATTCCCATCAAAGGCGGAAACATTCTGGACGTCGTTTACGATGCCACCGCGCTCGAACTCTGGGTCTCCTACGCCGAAAAACAGCAGGAAGCCTATCAACGCCCCTTCGTGCACTTCAAACTCAAAGACTATCTTAAATAGTGGCTGATCCATGCGCGCACTACTAGTAAACTCCGGCATCTTAGCACTCGTGCCGTTCCTGATCGGCTTCGTGATCTCACTTTTTATTCGTGAATTGACCTGGGGCGAACGACTGCCAATGGCCATAATCCCCGCCTTCTGCACTTTCGTCGCTGCATTCTTGCTTGGCAACCGAGATTATGCCAGATACTCATCCACGATGAAGAACGTCCGCAACTATTTACTTGCCTGTAACGACTCAACCGACGAACACTTCTTGTCATGTAAACCATATGAGGATGATTCGTTGTTACTCGAAACAAGAAACGCAATATCACAATTCTTTGATGTCCCCTCCCTCAAAATCAGGCGAGATATTGACTTGATTCGTGATCTTCAGATCGACAAAATGGAGCTGCCGTTCAATCTCTCCGTCATCAGAGTCGTGATTGCATCCCGACAAGTTGAACCAAAACCGTTTCATTTCACAACGACAAACCTTACTTCCATTGATGATCTAACGAATGCCATCCTTAAGTTTCTTGGATGAGTAAAATAAATGATTGAATTAAAGAGGTCAGGAAGCAATAAGTTGAGACTTGGCCTATTCTGGACGGACCGTCGTTGAGACGAAACTCTTTCAACACTCGTGAGTCAGTCAACCGACCATAGGCAGTTCATTAAATAAAAGACCTTTTAGATCTTGCTCCTCTTCCAGATTTTTGAATACTTCATCCACGAACTGCCTGCTGCAAAGCGCGAGAGAACTCTTTGCCGCGAGGATCTTTCACATCAGACAGAGTCCAGTACACGACAGCATATCGATTATTTTCAAGATCAATATGGATGAGACCGCGATATCCCAACAATGCTCCTGAATGCTGCAATGCCGTAGTTTGCCCGTTACGTATCATAAGGCCCCACCCCAGACCGTATCTCTGACGGGGATATTGTCGACTGGTCATAAACTGCCATGCTTCGCGGCTCAACACCTGCTTCCGCAAGCTTTTACCGTGATTCAGGATCATACTCGCAAAGAGGCCTGTATCGGATGCGGTTGTGTAGAGACTGCCTCCAATGAGCGGAAAACGGAGTTTCTTTCCCAAGAGATGAGGTGAACCCTGGTGAGTAATGAGTGTCCCGTTTCTACCGCGCGCTCCGGGGCACGCAATATTTGCCGACTGTTTGCTATCCGGGAAATAGGTTGTGTGTTTCATTCCCAATGGAGAACAGAGTCGTTCCTGTAACAGATCCTCGAAACCCTTGCTGGTTACTTTCTCTGCAACATATCCAGCCAGACAGTATCCAGCGCCGCTGTAGGCATACTTTTCTCCCGGCTGGCTAATTAGCTTTTGCTGTTGAATCATTTTGACCGAATCTTCCAGACTCAGTTCAAAGTCACGAATCGCACGGGCCTGTCTGGCTGTCATGGGTTTTGCTTTTTGTGAATAGATGCCCGCACGATGTGTGAGCAATTCTTTCATATTTGGCGCCCGCGTCAGACTCTGGCCGTTTTCCAGCTTCCATAGACTCGCCTCCGTAATCCACTTGTCAATGGGCTGCTCAAATCGCAGTTGACCGCTGTCTCTGAGTGTCATAATACATGCTGCAGCGATTGGCTTTGAACAAGAGCCGATGCAGAATTGAGTCTCATCATTCACCGCTAATGTTGATTGTGGCTCAATGACCCCATACGATTTCGTCTTTGGAGTGTCGCTTGTTGAACCGACTGCAGCTTGTGCACCTACCAGAACTCCCTGTTCAATCCCATTAGAAATCAGTTTGTCAAGACGATTGAACAAAACCTGCCGATCAAGAGGTGGCTGAGCCATCAACTCAACAGTGACAGTCTGACAGACGAAGATGAAGACGGCAGACCACATGAATATTCGATGCCGGAACCAGGCACGATTTCTGTCATTCATCCTGTTATCCTCCCTCAAAAACGCTTCTAGCTTTCGGAAAATAAAAGGTGTCCAAAAAAAGGGGACCGGAATCTTTTTCTGATTATTCTGTGACATTCTTTCAGTTTTGGACACGAAACTTATTTCTTCTCACCGAACACCGCCAGCTGTGGCAGGTGGTCGCTGAGGGCGAACGAATTCTCGTCTGCCAGATTTAATCGAAACGCGCCTTCGGACAGCGGTCTTGACTCAACAATCTGGTTTGCAATCGGGCCGAAGGCCATGACATAATCGATGCGCTCGTTTTTCACGTCTGCCTGGAACGTGATCCCTTCGCCTTTGCCGACTTTGGCAAACGTGTCGATCCAGCCAGCCTTTTTCCACAATTGATATTCTGCGGTATCCGGACTGTGGTTCAGATCGCCGATCAACAGCATCGAGCGGCCTGAATCAAAATCGCCCTGCATTGATGCCAGCATCGCCTTGATTTCTTTCAATCGAACCGTGGGATCGACGACTGGATACAGGTGCGCAGAATGGACGATCAGTGGCGCGCCGTTGGGAAGCTTGATCGTGCCGCGTCCCCAGTGACGTGTGAAGAGGTCCTTCGGACGCTCGAATCCAAGTGGGACGTTCTGCGAATCGGTGATCTCGAAACGACTGATCAGAGTCCCCGGCCAACTACCGCCACTGGGAAATCTGACATGGTTCATGCCCAGCTCTTTGGCGATGGCTTTGGTGACCGCCTCACTGGGTGACTCCGAGAAGTTGATAATATCTGGTTCGTACAACGCCAGTTGCATCGCGATCCGTTTCACCATCTGGTCTTTCGCAACCGCTTTTCTCGCCAGAGGCCGATTGGCGGGCCACCCTCTGCAGCCATACACGTTGTACGTAATCACTCGCAGTGGCTCTATTTTTTTATCATCAGCAACAGCAGCAACAGCCGGAACAGCGGTTGCCGCTAGTCCGGCCGCCCCGAGAGCGGCACAGAATTGGCGTCGTGAAATTGTCATTGGAGTATGTCCTTAAGTTCTTGAATACTGACGTCAGTTGGATTCCCAGAGACTATCCATTTTATGATTCAACGCCACAGGGTTATTTCACGACAGGAAACTGCTTCATCAAGCTAGATGCCGCTTTTTTCGTTGCTTTCCAGTCGCCGGTTTCGTCAGGGACGGCTTTCACGATCACGGTGAAGTCGAGTTTCTCACCCTTTTTGAAGGCCTGCCCCCTGTTGTGCCTCAGGTAGTATTTGTGATAACGATCAAGGTCCCAGATGTGGCTCGCACTTTGATTGCCGACGATGACCTTAGGGGTATAGCACAACAGGCCGAGTTGCTGTGTTGCGTCAAATTGTGCCACCCAGATCGTATCTTTATTGACGGCCATTCCCTGTGAATGTGACAGCGGCCCCTGTTCAATCTTTCCGTCCGGAAGCTCGGCAATCCACTTTGTCGTCGTGGGAGGAAAGCAGTGCATGAAATAATACATCAGACCGATCTCACAATCTTCCAGCGCTTCCATCGCGGTCTGTTCTTCAACATAGTCGTTCGTGAGAATCACCCGGGCACGGACTTTGAACTTCCAGATCGTTGACTCCTTGATGAATTCAATCCGTTTCCCCGTAACCGTCTCGCCGGTCTTAGTGATGGGAACGTCCCGACCATCGACGAGCAGTTTGATCCGATGCACGACTTCGCGGCCCCCTTCTTTGTGTCCGGTCCCCCACCACTGCCCCCCTTTGGGCTGCAATACGGTTCCGTAATGGCCGTTATTCAGACTAAATACATCACCACGATAGAACATCTTCTCAATCGTCCAACCACTGGCCGCATCCAGTGGAACCGTGTAATCCTCTGTTTTAAGCGTCAGAAAACCAGTCTCAGGCACACCCGCATCATACAGACGCTGTGATGTCTCTTTTTTGTCGGTTTTTGCAGGATCGGCAGCGAGTACCTCATTTGCAGAAACGAACACGACGGCAATCCAACAGCTAAGAATAAGTTTAAACATGGTCATCGAAAGGTTTCTTTTTTGGAGGTGGGACAGAATTGCCACCATTTACAATTTTTCTGTGAAACACAGGCTCTACCTATGGCTTCTTGATCCGGGCTTTCTCAGCTTCCTCACGTTTTTTGACATCCTTCGGATGTTTGGAGAACGATTCGAAAACATCACCAATCACACGATCCGCCAGTTCGCTCAGTTCGGTCAGGATGATGGCTTCCGCTTCCGGCGTCAGTTTCGAAGCATTCGGCTCATAACCGCCGACTTTATGGGCGTCTGCTGTGGCAATGTAGCCCAGGTTTCCGTTGGCGTATCCCACGATGATGGGTATCGCGCGATCTGAGATGTCCTGTTCCAGTTTGAAACCGTATTCGACCATCGGCTCACCAGGCATCGTCAGCAACAGGTACGGGCCGATTTTCATCGCCTGCAACTCTGCGTCAATGCGGCCTGCTTTACCGGGTAACGAGATGACTGAGCTGGCAACGCGGAGCGGGTAGTGCTTCGCGCGACCGGCCAGTTGTTCCCGGGTCACGCTCCGCGCCAGTGTTCGCACGACGGCGCCGCCTAGATCCCTGCCCGCCCACTGGATATCAGCTTCATCAGCACAACGATACGGATACCCGGGCAGATTCGGACGAATATCGCCCGCACAGCCCTGCAGAAACAGCGAACTGGTCTGATTTCCATAGCACATTTCCACAAACGTCTGTGCTTCGCCGGGAAAGTCGGCACTCATCTTCGGATATCCGTTCGGGTAAGGCATCGATCCTTTATCGCCCCATGTGAAAAAACAGGGATGACAGACCGCATGCATGACCACCGCGACTGGAGTCAACGATTTCCCATCGTCGAACCGCAGCACTTTAACCCGCGGATCATTGGGGCCGTCCTCATTGAGTCGCACCACGGCCCGCCCATTAATCACTTTTCGTCGATTGATCCCAAACCCGATCTTGTCTTCCCCATAGCCGACGGTAACGGGACTCATTTTCGCCGCCGCCTGTTTTGCTGCTGTAGTGAGCTTCTCGATCAATTCCTGCCCCCACTTGGATTTGGAATCGAAGCCGGGCCCGGAGTGATTATGGGATGCGGCCACCATGATGTTTGCCGCCGGGATACCCGTTGCTTTCTCAATTTGCTCACGCGTCCGCTTCACAATTTCGCCATACGCACCAATTAAGTCCAGCGTGACGATGGCTGCTTTAGTCTGACCGTCATCCAGCACTAGCACACCGGCCCGCAGGGAATCACGCACGCCGGTCACCTTGCGGCGATGCCCGACGACCTCCAGCTGATTGACCTCAGCAGGCGTGATGTCCACTTTGGCAACGCCAGCACGCAGATTCGATTCCACAGCAAACTGCCCCTCCGCGGCAGAGGTCGTCCCGGTCACACAGGAAACAAGCAGCAGGTAAACAGAAAATCTTCGGATGAATTGGTGCATGGTTCAGGCTTCATTTCATGGAAATTGTTGGGATGATCCAAATCTCATCTGGCGCGATGGTTCATTGGAACGGGGGAGAGTTTCCAGCTTCTTCCAGTCTAGAGACCTCGAAATGAAGTATCAAGCATTTTAAATGCAGCTTCGCGACGCGACGTCGTTTTAAACCAGATTACGTCATCCAAACCCTTACCTCAGCCCGCATGGAAGTACCATCTCAAGAGATAAGACAAGTCACTCCTTGATCACTTTCATGATCTGAACGGTATAGAGATCATATTCGACCAGATACCACATGCCTCGGCATTTTGCCTCATATCTGAGGCTGCCGGGAACTGGATCTGCACCTCTGATCTGCAGTTGATCGCATTTCAATTGTGCTCTCAGTGCCCGATACACAAAATAATCGTTTGAATCTAAGTCATTCCCAAAGTCTTCCGCTCCCTTCCAGGCATTGAGTCGCTTGACCCCGGTACGGACTATCTCTGGCTCATAATCATGATCCTCTTCTAATATTGCAATTTCATAATCATCAAGTATATTCGGCTCCCATTCCTCAAACTTTTCAGCCGACAGATTTTCGAATGCCAATCCTTCAAGGTCAGTTATACGCTGGGGAACTTCCAATTGAACAGACTCTGGCTTTGGTTCTGAATTGCCAGAACAGCCTGAAATCACGAATGTAAGAATCATGAGAAAGTGCTTCATACTGTTAAGAGTAGAAAACCGTTCGTCTAGTTCCTGAGAATTAAGTATTTCATAACTATATAAATCATTTAATTGCGATCGAGTCTTCCCCAGCGTACCAGACATTGAGAATGTGTTACCCAAAATACAATTTGTGAATTTTGTATAAACAGAGCCTATACCTGCTTGTTGTACCATCAGGTTTCCCCCTATAGATGAGAGAACATATAACCCTTTTCTCTTCCGATTCATCAGGTGCTATATTTGTGAAACGTTTTTCTCTGCGCATCATTCCGCTGGTCGTTGGTCTTGTTCTTTTTTCACAATGTTATGCGCATGCCTGGAACTTTGCCGGGCATCGCATTATTGCGAGTATCGCCTATGATCAACTGAAACCCTCTACCCAACTGGCAATGGTCGAGTTACTGAAACAGCATCCCCGGTTTGAAGCGGATTTCCAATCGCGGATGCCCGACGTCATCAAAACTGCGAGTCCCGAAATCCAGAATCGCTGGATCTTCATGCGTGCTGCCACCTGGCCTGATATCGCCCGCCGTTTTGATGATGCCAACCGCGAAAAGTATCACCGTAGTACGTGGCACTACATTAACCAGCCGATCTACCTCGATGACGCTTCGGAACAGTTCCTCAGCTCCCGTCTGCCTGCGAATGTCGCAACATCAATCAAAGAGGGAAATGATCCACGGCAGTTTAATCTCCTGCAGGCTCTGGAATTTTGTGTGATGCAGATGAAAGACCCAGCCGTCAGCAACGCAGACAAAGCCGTGTATCTCTGCTGGATCATGCACCTGACCGGCGACAGTCATCAGCCCCTGCACTCCTCTGCCTTATTTTCAAAAAAGACATTCCCCGAAGGAGATCGAGGCGGCAACAGTATCCGCATCGGGAAATCGAATCTGCATTCCCAATGGGACGGCTTACTGGGAAACAGCTTTAAGTATTCTGAGATCGTCGGGCAGGCAGTCGGCATCGCTCGGGATCCGGCGATGAAACAACTCGGGAAACAAGCCACACAACAATTGGACTTTAGCGCCTGGATCAACGAAAGCCACCAGTTGGCCCGCGGTAAAGGTTACTCTCCCGCGATCTTGGAAGCGGCCCGCAAGAGTGAAGCCACAGATGGCAAATTCAAAAAGCTCTCTACGCTGCCAAAAAGCTACTATCAGCAGGCAGGCACCATTGCCGTCAAGCGGGCGGCCCAGTCAGGCTGGCGACTGGCAGAGCTGATTAATAGCGTACAATAAGCAAGCCCGTGTTCCATCAGAGGGCGGCATCGGTTGCCGGTGGTTTCACTTTCCACCAGACCAGTATCTGAGGCGGAAAAGAGTCGCCGTTTACCAATCCCTCGGCCACATACAACCGGTCGCCTTTCAGTCGATAGATGCAAGGCTGAATGGTCTTCTGTTTAAATCCCTTTTTATGTCCTTCCAACACTTCCAGGTCGTAATAAACCAGCAGATTCACATCTTCGAGCCGCTGCAAGCGAAATTTGACTTTGTGCCGATAGATCACATTACCCTGCCGATCTATCACCTTCACGTCCGCATGGTCTTTCGTCAGTTCCTGTTCCACAGTCACGGGCCCCGCTCTCTTATCATGCATCTGCCGCACCCATTTCCCCTGCAGCGATTGCAGATCTTCCTCAGGAGCCGGATCGGCTGCAGACAGATGGCTACTCCAACCCACGATGATTAATAGCAACAGTAACCGTTTCATTTCGTATCCCTGTCAATATAAAACTGGCTTTTCTCGCTCTCCGCTAGACCAGTCAGCGAAGCAAGACGAATTCTAATCTGGAAACAATTTTACGCCAACAGAAACTTATTGCGGGAAAGAAACCGTATTCACTATCTTGATCACTTCGGTACTAATAATAACCAGATAAGTAGTAGAAACAGTAGGCTGGAAAAGATGAGAAACAGATTCAACAGTATCAAGACAAACATTATTTTGCGTATATCAGGGCGTGGGCCGGAAGGAACTTCATTGCCATCGAGATCCGTCAAGCAACCACAATTGCGACACCGATATCCTCCTTCCTTCCATTGCTTTATCGTTTTTGTGGGAAAAGGTTGAAATGGCACGAGGGGTGTTTGACAGGAGGGACAGAATTTCCCCTGACATTTCCTGATCTTGTTATGCAGGATCAATATAACCGGCGCTGTGAGAATCACTAAAATGATTATTTTTATTATCAAGAAGAGACTCACGCCGCTGTTCCCTGCTTCCGGTGAATTCTTTTAGTGACTACGATATAGGTCATCGCGCCGACAAGTATTCCATGAATCACAGCTGCATAGAAACACGCCCAGCGAAATAGCGTTGCCCCCCACCAGGGTTGCCACCGCGGGTTGGCCATCGATGCTCCGTTCAAATCCAGAAATAACTGATAGGAATAGGTTTCTGCCGCTCTCAAGACAAGAGCCCGAAATAGAAAATGGGCCAGAAAGGCAGCGCTAAGTGACCATAGCAGGACAGGACCAAGCCAGACGGGAAGTTCTTTTTCTTTCACAAATCCACCAGTCTCGTCAGAAAGATAATCAACGGAAGATCGCATCACCTTAACCATGGTATCAGTTGTAACAAGTGATCAATGAGAGATCGATTCAGGAACCTTTCATAAAGAAGGCATTCAGATAAATGATTCATCCGAGTAGAGTTTATTTCAGATGATTCATATTACGATAATCGTTGATCTCCTCTATGAGAATGTCTGCCTGCTGATCAAAGTTTCTTTTGACTCGAATCAGTTCAAATCCGCGTTCCGCTTCCGATCGATCGACTGGCATATCATGAGCTGCTGAGACTTCCTGTCCACCGTCACCGGTCCCGGTCCCGCCTGGGGATCATGCCACTGACGCATCCACTTACCCGAGTAGCGACTGAGTATCTTCCTCAGGTGCCGGAACCGCAGCAACCAGAGGACCACTTCCAGCAATAATGACTAATTAAAGCAGCAGCCGTTTCATTTTAACTTCCCTATCGGTAGGAAGACAGAGTTCCAGATTAAGGTCCCAACAAAGTCAGTGAGTCGGCACGAATTTTCGCCAATAAGAACTTCGGATGTGTTCTAATTGGTATCAGCAACTGCGAGGCGGTAGTGTACTTTGTTACCAGCCATGATCTCGAGAATAGTAGAACCAATTTCCCTGATAATTATTATCAAATTTCTCTTTCGAATCGATTTCAACAATAAACGAATCACGCTGAAAATAATCGAATTCATCGTATTTTTTGAAGAGTCGAAATAAGGCATCAGCCAACCGCTCATATGTTCCATCACTTCTGGCCCGCTCAACTTGGTCGTCGGTGTAAAAGAAGAAACTCCCATGCGAGAATTGCCAGATTTCCCGGCGGTGCATACTCTTGATCAAGTCGTCGATTTCAGATTCTTTGATTTGAGAACGGACTTCATCTCGTGCATCCATTTCAAAGGATGTGAAAATGACGAACATATTTTTTGTCTGATATTTTTGAATGCCTACTTTTCTGAGTATTCTCTGAGAGAATGACTGCGATTGGGAATCATTGCGCTTTAAGATCTTTTTAAATACAACCGAAATCGCATCCTGTTTTTCAGAATCATAATTGAAAGCCCCATCACGGAATTTTTCAGCCTCGCTGGTAAACTCGAAAATCACATTCAACCGCGGCCGTTTGAACGGAGAGATCACTTCATAGCAAATATTCAACACCGGCGTGTTATAGGTTGCCTTGATCCACTCTGCTAACTCATCAAAGGGAAATAATCGGTTTCTCTTCCCCTGTTTGATAAGCTTGGATTCTTGGTAATCCTTATCTTCTGCAGTGATCATCGTTCTTCCAGCATTCTATAAAAGTGTCATTGAATTCCCAGATCTTATCTATTATTTGTGACACAATAAGTAGAACTATGTTCGTTTACACATCGACCACACAGGCACATTCAATGCAACCATATTGGTCATATTTGTGTTTTGATAATCCCAAGAAAATCGAGTACTCACCCCAGATTCATCTGCTGCAGAATCCGCGCGGTATCCTGGGCGGCTTTCGTCGGTTTGAGCGCCGAGACTGCGATCCCCGATACGACGCGGGTGATGTTATGATCTACCTGCCCCGCTTGGCCCCAGACTGATCCGGGGGGAGAAGTCATATAGACCGAGAAGGTATGATGGCCTGTGCCGGGGCGTTCGCCGATAATATGGAGAATTGCTCGATTGCCTGAGAGGCCGCCAAAGAGTTGCTCGCCAATCCGATAGCCGGCACGCACACGTCCGGACTGGACCACAATGTTCTGCTCCGCCGGCTCATAACCCAATATCTGCAACTCGGATCGGAGTTCTTTGAGAAACGGTTCCAGCTGACCTTCATCCATGATCGAGAGCGCATTCAAGCCGTCGGAGATCACGACCTGTACATTAAACTTCCCAGCATACCTGTTGCGCAGTTGTCGAATCGAAGTCTGAGAATCGCTGGAAAGCTGCTCGCCCGTTGTGGGGTGCAGAATGTAATCCAGGCGATCGTTTGATCGGGTCTTAACCGGTAGTACACTGGGCACACTGGCAACGAACTCCGGACTGAGTTCCGCCCAGATACTTTTTTTCGCGTCCTGATAGATCTGGTCGATCTCGATTTTTAACGCAGGATCTAACTCCGAAGGTTTTTGTCCAAAGCCTTCCGCGATGAAGACCCCGCGATTTCGGATCTCAGCGATCTGTTGGCGTCCGGCCTTAAGTATGGCCTCATCACTGCGCGTATCCCCTTTCTTGCGGCGGTACTGCAGGTAAACCCAGACCGGATCACCGAAGTGTTTGGTTGGTTTACCGCCGGCGTCGATCACACCAAGCTTCTGAAAGAAGGCCCACATCGCATCATTGACGCGCGTACTGAATTTCTCACGAACCCGAACATGATCCTGAAATCCCGTTGTCAGATACCCGAGCATCGGATCGATCTTGGTCGGCAGCGCCATCAGATACGCAGGGTTGGCCGGCATAATCTGATCCAGACACCAATCCAGATCCTCTAACGACACATCCATATGCAGCGTCGAACAAACATCCAGGCCGATCGTCAAACCGTGCAGTTTGCCCATCACGATATCTTCCAGACAACAGCGCACTAACTGCTCCCGCGTCCGAAAGACTTCCGGACCGATGAAACCAGCGACATCATTTAAATGCACCCAAGGGGCAGGCGTTTTCCCTGCTGCCTGTTGCGCCGCGGCGACGTCCTGAGTCAACACACGGGCAAAGCCATATTTCCGCGATTCATGCAACACCATATCAAAACTATGACTGTGACCATTGGTGAAGTCGGCCCCCTGCCCGGTTTCAAAATACAAACCGTATTTCCCCGTTCGCGAGCGTGCATAGTCGCGCATCTTTTTCAGACTGATATCGAATGTCTTGTTGGCGTCATCACTGCCGGCGATACTTTGAAACCAGAGGGCCGTACTCCCGGGACTCTGTCGTTCCACCTCCGCCTGCACGTCAATATGCGACAACACACAGTGCGGCATCACATCCTCGAGATCGAACGTGACCAGCAGATCGTGAAGAACCAACTCCACGGCCTTTACCGATTCCGGCTCACTGGAAACCGGATTCGTCCCGAGCAGCACATCACCCACTGCATAAGACCAGCCATCCAGAACCTGCCAGAAAATGTCGTCCAGGTTGTCGGTCGGCGAATTCGGCTGAAGCCGAGCCCCCAGATAACCCTTCGCCCCAATCTGGCTGCCGGGAAGCGTATTAAAGACCTTTGCACCAACGGTAATCAGTTCCCGCTGACTCATCAGCTTGACCACACAACCAATCACATCACTGGAGAGACCTGATGACACCGATTTGATAGTCGCTTCGTTTTCAGTCAGCAACAGTTGTTTTAATTCACCGACTGTCATTTTCGCAGCACGAACGCTCGCATCAGGAGACTGTCCCAGCACAATCATTTGATGCAGTTCGTCCTCAAAAACAGGATGTGCATTCAGATCTTGAATCCGGGTTCGCTCGATCAACGTGCGTGCGTTGTTTCGGGATGGCTCATCGACGGCCGCCACGCCGACCATCTGATCCCCTTCCTTAAATTCATTCGCCGCACCAAGAATCTGCCGATACAGTGTGGGATCGAATGCCCCTTTGATGCGCTCGATGTATGCGAAGAGATCTTCACCGCTCTGAATCTCAGGAATCGAAATGCCTTCGACGCTGCTTTCCCCTGCAACCAGCTGTTTTGACTGAGCCAGAGAAAGCGTCAGAGCAAACGGAGCCCCCATCATCGCCTGTACGAAATCACGTCGGTTCCACTGCACGGTTCCGTTTCCTTTGAGAGAGAGACAGTAAACTCAAGCTACCAGAGGCAGCGCCTCCTGACTGGTCAGTAACAATCATACCATTCAATCAAACTGAGATTCAAGAACTCATCTCCTCTGATTGATGGGATCAGCTCAAAATGTCATGTACCACATGACCATGCACGTCGGTTATACGGCGATCAATGCCGGCGGTGCGAAAGGTCAACTGGGTATGATCGATGCCCAGCAGATGCAAAATGGTGGCATGCAGATCGTAACAGTAGGTTTTCCCTTCTGCTGTCTGGTATCCCAGATCATCACTTTTCCCGTGCGTTGTCCCCGCTTTCACCCCTGCGCCGGCCAACCAGGTCACGAAGGTGCCACGATTATGATCGCGGCCTTCACTCCCTTGTGCGAACGGGGTGCGTCCGAATTCGGTCGTCCAGATCACGAGTGTATCTTCCAGCAGGCCGCGTGACTTCAGATCTCGGAACAGCGCCGCAATTGGTTGATCGGCACTGCGCGCAATGGCGGGCAACTCGGTTTTAATATTGCCGTGATTATCCCAATTATTCACGGCTCCCTGGGGACCACTCCAAACCTGCACGAATCGCGTCCCCCGTTCCAGGAGCCGCCGCGCTAGTAAAGCGCGTCTGCCAAAATCTTCCGTGACTTTCTCATTCAAGCCATAAGCGGCGTGCGTCTCTTTTGACTCACGAGACAGATCAAAGGCTTCCGGGGCACTCAGTTGCATTTTCGCCGCCAGTTCTCCTGCGGCGATTCGTGCTTCGAGTCGTGAATCGTCGGGCCGCGGCTCAGCATGCTTTCGATTCAACTGCTGTAGTAATGCGAATGTATCTTTGTCGGCCTTACCACTGGCAAAGGCATACTGCGAATCGGCGAACAGATTGGGAATCGGCGTTTTGCTCGTTGCCTTCACCAACGTTCCCTGATGCTTGGCAGGGAGGAAGCCACAGCTGAAATTCCCTTTCTGATTATAAGGCAGCCCCCGCGTATCCGGCAGCACCACAAACGTCGGCAGATTATCCGCCAGATTTCCCAGAGCATAGGAAACCCAAGCGCCCAGACAAGGAAAGCCGGGCAGCATGAAGCCCGTATTCATCATGTAGCTGGCGGGACCATGCACGTTGGTCTTAGTCGTCATCGCCATCAGAAATGCCAGTTCGTCAACAATCTTCGCCTGATGCGGAAACACGGAACTGACCCAACGCCCTGTTTCGCCATGCTGCTTGAATTCAAAGGGACTCTTCATCACCGCACCGGCTGCGGCAGTGAAGCCTTCCGGCTTTTCCTTGGGGCCCAGCTTCTGACCATGTAGCCGCACCAGTTCCGGCTTATAGTCGAACGTATCCATTGGACTGGCACCGCCATTCATGAACAACTGAATGACCCGTTTGGCCTTCGCCCGATGATGTAAGCCTCCGTTCAAATCAGCCGACGGCGCGGCACCGGATGCTTGCCCCAACCAGCAGGCCAATGCAGCAGCACCAAAGCTGCCCCCCGAACGGGTCAGCAATTCACGTCTTGAAATGGGAAGATTCATTTTCGATGACCTCGCCGTTATTCAACAAAAAGAAACTCATTGCTGTTCAATACCAGCCGACAGACCGTCGCCAGCCCATGTTCGCTCGCTAAATCCGTCATTGATTTCAACTCGTCAGGAGTCGGCTCGCGCAGCCACGTCCACAACACAATTTGCTTGATTTGATCAGGCAAGTTGTCGGCCGACTTCTGGGCCCGCTCTGCCATCTTCTGTGACTGATGTAACACAAATCGATTATTCAACAATACCAGCGACTGCAGCGGCGAAGCAGAAAACCCGCGTACTGGAGCAAGTAATCCCAGATCCGGAAAATCCAAAACGTCCATCAGCGGATCAGGAATCCCGCGCCAGACCACACGATAGATACTCCGCCTGTAGGCGCCCGGACTATCAAGATCGAACTTGTCATAATGCAAGACGGGCGTCGCCTGTGGGCCGGGAGTTTGCGTAAAATAAGTGACACCCGGCCCGCCCATCGTGAAATCGAGCTTCCCACTGGCTTGTAATACCGCATCCCTGAAACTCCCGGCATCAAGCCGCCGGCGCGACATGCGCGCCAGCAGACGATTGTCCGGGTCATGTTTGACTAACTGCGGTTGATAGACGGATGACTGCCGATAGGTTTTGCTATTACAGATCAACCGATGCAGGTGCTTGAGCGAGCCGTTATGATCTCGTAGTTCGCAGGCTAGCCAGTCGAGTAGCTCGGGATGCGACGGCGTGCCTCCCATACGTCCAAAATCGTTCGGCGTGTTGCAGAGTCCTTTGCCAAAATGATAATGCCATACACGATTCGCGATACTCCGCCAGGTGAGTGGATTCCGCGGATCCGCGAGCCAGTCAGCGAGCGCCGCCCGACGTGCTGATTCTGCATGACCGGGAGGCAAGTCAAATCGCCCGGGCAATGGTGATAAAGCCGTTAACGCACCAGGACCAACAACCTCGCGAGGCTTTTCAAGATCACCGCGCGATAAGATTCGAATTTCGCGAAGTTGAGGAAACGTCGCCACCCCGGGCGCATTGGCTGAGGCAGAGGCGGCCGCGTACACACGGACTTTGGGTGGAAGTTTTTCCAACTCCTGATCGGCACGGTGTTCCAAGACAGTAGCCGCCAGCAAAGCCTGTTGCTCAGGCGTTCGCTGTTCTGCTGGCACCGTTAACACAGTTTCGACTTCGGCAGGGATGGCGATCACATCCAGCTTCGGTGCATCGGTCACTGTCAACATAAATCGCCCGATAATATGCGCGCCTCCATGGACTTGCTTTAATGTCACCGCCAGACGCGACCCCGGTTCGAGACTCAGCGGATTTTTCAATTCAAAAACGGCATAGTGCCCGACACCGACGCTTGGATAAATGCCCCAGGCAGTTTTCAGGTTTCCATCGATGGCATGTTGAATCGTCCAGCCTGCCTGATTAAAGTCGGCCGTCGCCTGACGAATCGGCACCAGTCGCCCTTCCCCGGCATTAGGGGGAAAGGCACGCAGTTCGAACTCACTTAAATGTAGATTTCCATTGTGGGCGCGGCCCGGTCCTTTGTGGGGCAATGAATCATCGATCAGCAAATCCAGTCGGACTGCGGTGATCGTGGAGAGAGGTGTATTCGCAGTGACGACGATCGTTTCCTGATCAGGAGGCGGTCCCGTCGAAAGCACGGAGGCATCAGTCTGGCGTTTTAGATTCGCGCCATTCGTCGACACAAAGACTTCCGGCTCCAGAGGCAACCAATGCGGTTCGGGGCCACGCGACTGTTCCCACTCGGCAACCAGCTTCAGATTTTCTGGTTTTAAGAGCAGATCCGCATTCTTCTGCTGTGCTGCGATCTTGATCGATTTCCAGTGCGCACGCTGTTCAGCCACCAACTGGTCGTTATCAAAAGGGACATCCCCTTTACCAATCCCGGCAAACACTGCCTGCAGCGCGAAGTAGTCCGCCTGCGTAATCGGATCAAACTTATGCGTATGACAGCGTGCACAATTCGCAGTGGTACTGGTAAACGCGCCCATGGTCTGCGTTACCAGATCATCTCGGTCGAGGTATTCAAATGACTTGGGAGCCGTCGCAGCTGCACTGGAATCGTAGGGGCCCGCACCGAGAAACCCCAGTGCCACCATCAATTTGGAAGACTGCGGATAGAAATGATCGGCCGCCAGTTGCTCGCGGATAAACTGTGCCCAGGGTATATCCTGATTGAATCGATCAATGACATAATCACGATACCGCCAGGCATGAGGTCGAAAGACGTCATGTTCGAAGCCATGTGTGTCGGCATAATGCACGGTATCAAGCCAGTGACGCGCCCAGCGTTCACCATACCGCGGGGATTTTAAAAGTCGCTCTACCAGATTCATGTAGGCGTTGGGATCTTTATCTGCGATAAATGCTTGAGTCTCTTCTATCGTTGGATGAAGTCCGTGCAAATCATACATCACGCGCCGGATCAACGTGCGACGATCTGCTTCTGGTGACGGTTCTAAGCCCTCGCTTTGCAGGCGCGCATGAATAAAGACATCAATCGGGTTCTCCTTCCCATTTCCGGGAAGAGTGGGACGGGCCAGCGGTTTGAGCGACCACCAGTCGGTCGCATTGGTATGATCTACGGTTGGTTTTGTGGTTCTAGGATCGTGTGCCCCCTGTTTAACCCATTGAACGAGAATCGCGATCTCTTTCTCAGTCAGCTTTTCTTCCGGCATTTTCAAATCGGGATCGCTGTGCAGTACTGCTTTGATCAGCAAACTGCCATTGGGATCACCGGGAACAATCGCAGCGCCACGTGCTCCCCCGTTTTTCCATCCGCTCTGCCAGTCAAGTGTCAGATCCCCTTCCATTACTCCTGCAGAATGAGAGTGACATTCAAAACAATGTTTCTTCAGAATGGGTTCGACGGAATCACGGAAGAATGCGTTTTCGTCCGCAAATGAAAGTCCGCCCGGTAGCATTAGCATTGACCAAAGAAAAACAGCACGAATTTCATTCATCGGTTGAGCCTCCCGGCAATTTCTTCAGCACACAGTAAGACCTGTTTTCCCACACTGGCAAACATACTCTTCGGCATCCGCTTGGACGGAGCCGAGACCCAGACCACAGCTAACAACTTTTCTTCTTGATCCAGAATTGGCGAGGCAACACAGTGGATGCCTTCATCAGCCTCTGCAAAATCGGTTGAGTAGCCTCGACTTTGAATCCGCTCGCATTCCGTCTTCAACGCAGCGGGATCAATAATCGTGCGTGGCGTGTCTGCTATTAAGGGAATCCGTTCAATCGTCGCCTCAACATCTTGAGAATCTTGGAAAGCGAGCAGAACCTTGCCAGGTGCGTTATTATGCATGGGAAAGCGGAGCCCCACATCCACGGCAATTCTCAGCGGATGCAGACCACTCACCTGTTCGATGATTACGCCTTCATCACCTACGCGAATTCCAAGCTGGATGGTTTCACGAGTCTCGTCACGCAGCTCCCGCATTAGCGGCAGGGCTTCTTCAACCAGACTCACATCCCCCACCTGAGGTAGCCCTAACGTCAGAAACTTGGTCGATAGCCGAAACCGCTTGGTCAGCGGATCACGTTCCAGATACTGGCGATCTGTAAGCGTGTGCGTAATCCGAAAGACCGAATTTTTATTCAGCGACAGTCGCGCCGCCAGCTCACTGATGCCCAACCCTTCGGGAACCTGGCTCAATGCTTCCAGCACATCCAACCCCCGCTCCAATGCGGGCACACTCGTCGTGGCAGTTTTCATTGGCCCCCTTCCGACTAGAACAACGTCACACATACATAACGCGTCACACCAAGATAACCAACAGTCGCATCAGTGTCAATTGATATCACATGTTTGAGTGACGTTCCGGCGAAGACTCAATCCTGATTGAGGGGCCCAACTGGCCAGCCAGTGAGACAGGGATTTTTGATTTGACCGCTGTTGATTACTTCAGCGTTCCATTCATACCGCTGCCCCGGGTCAGCTTCTCTGGCCATTTGCAACATTTCCTCAACAGTATAGGTACGTAGAACGGAAACGATGCCATCCCAGAAAACCAGAACAGGTACAATGGGGATCAGATAAGTCAACACAAGCCGCCTGATTCGAAAGGGACTGACGAACGGTGTCAGCAGTATCACAAACAGGGGTGACAGTCCAAATCGAATCAGATGTTCGACATCGCGTTGCTGTGCCTCAAAAACGGCAATGGGTTCGTTGACTGCGATTGCGTTCTGAAGAATCGAGACGACATCTGCCGGCTCAAAGTGATGCAGACTGAGAAACTGCGTTCGCAGACCCACGAGATCCGCGGGAATCTCCCTGGCATCAATACTTCGCAAGTCCGTTTCGACGACCTGAGGTAAAGCGAACGCAACCTGATTCATACCGGCCTGATTCGGATAACGGTCCGTCAGCGTAATTTTCAAATCCGGTACCTTCGACTGCAGTTCCGGCACCAGACTCAGCCACGGACCACCTCCCCCGGAAGCAATGTCCACGATCTGTGTTTGACCTGTGTGCTCCAAAATCTCGGTGAGTCTCGGCAGGGTACCACCAAACAGATTGAACTTAGTTGAAACAAACCGCAAATAGTCTGTCATATAATCCCGGAGCAGGCTCGGCAGCCATTGGCAATCTCCAAATTCAAACAAATGTCGTCGCTTCATGAGTCATCGGCATCATAAATTTAAAGGATTTGATTATTTCCTGAGATGTTAAACAGGATAACCAAATCTCCTTCCTGACGGGAGTCAGTGAGACGATGTTTCTGAAATGACGCCAATGGCGCACTTAAGCCATTTGCGGCGCGGAGTTAAAACAGGCACTCGGTTGCTGCAACAGATACTTTTCTAATTGATCTGCCGGCATGGGACGTCCGAAGTAATATCCTTGTCCAAAATGGCACCCCAGTCTTTGTAGCTCGGCCACCTGGCTTTTTTCTTCAATCCCTTCCGGAATCAACATAATGCCCAGATTTTCCGACAATACGACGAGTGAATTAATCATCGCCGCCATGCCTTTGGTCCGTTCGACTTCGGCAATCAATGAGCGATCAATTTTCAGGGTATCCACCGGGAATTGATTCAAAGAACCAAATGACGAGCGTCCGATGCCAAAATCATCAATGGCCAGTTTGACCCCGATGTCCTTGATATCTTTCATCGCCTGTATTGCTGATTTAATATCAGAGGCGAACGCATCTTCTGTGACTTCCAACTGAATATTCTTAGGTTGAACCTGGAATTCTTCCAACGTGCGTTGAATCGTATTGACTAAAAGTGGACAGGCAAACTGTTTTCGTGAAAGGTTAATACTGATCATAGACGGTGTTTTATATTCCAGTCGTTCTGACCAGTCGGCATATTGCCTGCAGCCTTCTCGCAAGACCCATTCCCCCAGTTCGATAATCTGTTGAGAATCTTCGGCAATGGGAATAAATTCACCTGGGCTAATCATTCCATGCTCGGGGTGATTCCAGCGAATCAATGCTTCGACACTACAAACTGCACCACTCTCCAAAGATACAATCGGTTGATAAAACAAAGCCAGTTGATTGTATTCGATCGCCTTTCGGAGATCATTTTCCAGCATCATTTCACGAATCACACGTTTTCGCATGGAATCGTCGAAAATGATGTACCGACTTTTTCCCATCCGCTTCGCTTCATACATCGCCGTATCCGCATCACGAATCACATCTTCCGCGCGTTTGTAATGCTTGTTTCCAATCACAATGCCCATACTGGCCGTCGAATAGACTTCGTGATTTTTCAGATTGTAAGGCCGGGCAAAATCGATCAACAGACGTTCGGCTACGGTAATCACTTCGTCTAAATTCCTAATCCCATCCAGTAGAATAATGAATTCATCACCGCCGAGTCTTCCCGCAGTGTGCCCTGCGACTTGACGACTAATGGAATCGGTACACCGCAATTGATTGCGCAAACGCGTCGCGATTTCAACCAGTAACATATCGCCGACATCGTGCCCTAAACTGTCATTGACCATTTTAAAACGATCAAAATCAAGAAAGATTGCGGCGTAGTTGGAATCCGACTCTCTCCGCGATTTTTGAATCACCTGACTCAAACGATCATGAAACAGAGTCCGATTCGGGAGGCCCGTCAACTTATCCAGCAACGAAGCCCGCTCAAAGACTTCCTTACTTTTGCGCAACTCGATCTCGGCTTTCTTGCGTTCAGTCACATCAAACACCACGCCATCGACCATCACACCATTCTTGATGTCAGCAGATACTTGCCCCTGTTCCCAGACAAAACGAATCTGACCGTCTGCGCGCACTACACGGTAGCCAACTTGAAATGACCTTGGCTCTTCAGAAGCAACTCGAACAGCAGTATTCACCTTAGCAACATCTTCAGGGTGTATGATACTAGCAAATGTCCTGACTTCGTTATGTACTAACTCTTCGGCTGGATAACCAACAAGTTCTTCAACGGTCACACTGATAAATTCTAAAGTCCGGTCCTCATCGATATGAGAACGAAAGGTAACACCAGGAATATTATTGACCAGAGTTCGAAACTGCTGCTCGCTCTGCTCTAGCTCTCTACGCTGTGATTCAATTTTCCCCAGGGCCTGTTCTATTTCAACTTTTGCCTGAATCGCCTGATCCCGAGCCCGTCTTTCCTGTTCTTCACTTTGCTTCAATTCCGCATTATAAGTTTGAAGTTGATCATTCGCCGTCATTAGCCTCAGGTTGTATTTCCGGAACAGCACCAGGAGAATCACACTTGGAGCAACGGTCATAAAAAAGACAACAGCAACACTGACTCCCCCGCGCCAGACGAGTTCGCCTCCACTTTTTGTCGCATAAGTCGCACTTTCGACAGCTAGCCGGGTTGATGATGCGATCAGTTCCCGCATTCCATCCTTGAAGGGTGACATCGCCAGATTCGCCTGCTCAGCTGAGTCAATTTTACCATCCTTGATTTGCGCCACCACTGACATAAAATACGTACGGTATTGTTTCACCGAATCGCTCAACAGTATCTGTAAATGTGTTTCTTCCTCATTTGCTACATGTCTGCTAAGAAAGTCGGTATCAATCGACAGTTTGTTCCAGGCAGTGCGCCACTTCTTCAGGTATGAGGCGAATTTCTCTGGATGATTCAGATTCAGAAAAACGTCTTTCTCATAACGTCGGCACTGCAGAACATCAATGGCTACTTTTCCAGACAGCGCCTGCCGCGCGACATCACCATGAATCACATGCCGTGTGAGTGCGACATGTTTCAGTTCATACACCAGAACAAATACGCCAAATACAATCACAATCACGATCCCCATCAATGGAATCAAAGGCCATGAAAAATGGGCTAAACGTTCCGTTTCTCTATCGTGATTATCGAATTCATTTGATTCTGAAGAGGGTTCCATGATTCTCGCTTTAAACATATGAGTGCTATACGATTTCATGAAACGTAGGTTATTTTTTATATATTGAGCTCGGTTTTAGATTTTTCGCGGAAATCAAAAACAAAATTGCAGTCAAACACCTCCACCCTGGAATGAACAAAACACCAACAAATCTCGCCAGCGTGTTGATGAGATCACTATTCTCATTGAAAATGACCAGAGGACTTTTCTCTCGAAACAACATGTACAGTAACACTCAGCATTTTTATATCAATCAGATGCAGAAGTGAGCATATTTCTGATCCCTCTCAGTCAGAAGTTTCTGATTCATCACTCGTTGCTTCTGTCAATTTAGGAGCAAACCAGGGATAAATGGCAGGAACGACCAGCGATGTCAACAGGGTGGATGTAATCAAACCACCAATGACAACACTGGCCAGCGGACGTTGCATCTCGGCCCCATCGCTTTGCGAGAGTGCCATCGGCAGAAACCCAAGACTGGCAACCAGCGCCGTCATGAGCACGGGGCGCAACCGCGACATCGCTGCCTGAAATGTGGCATCCCCAACGGGCACTCGTTCTTTGATGCGCAGATTTTCAGCTGCACTCACCCACACCAGACCATTTAAAACAGCGACACCAAATAATGCTATGAATCCCACACCAGCAGAAATACTGAACGGCATCTCGCGTAATGCCAGCGCATAGATTCCCCCTGAGGCAGCCATCGGAACGGCCAGAAATATCAACAACGCTAATCGTACTGACCGAAAGGTTGTGTGCAGCAGAAGAAAGATTAACAACAGAACGATCGGCGTAATAATCACCAGTCGCTTGCTGGCGGACTGCAGGTTTTCAAAATCTCCCCCCCAGCGTATTTCATAACCTTCAGGCAGCTTGATCTGTTCTTGAATAGCCGCTTGTGCATCGGCGACAAAACTGGCGACATCACGCTCTCTAACATTGGCTTGAATAAATGTGCGACGACGGTTTGATTCATGTTCGACCGAGGGAGGCGTTTCTTCAAAAGTGATCTCCGCCAGTTCTCTCAGAGGCACGGGAGTTCCCGTCGAATTGGAAACCGGCAACTGTTCCAGCAGACTGATTTTCTCACGCCAGTTTTTTGGGATGCGAACGATAATCGGAAAGCGCGCGCGGCCTTCAAAAATCAGACCGACCTGATGGCCCCCCAGTGAAGAAACCACATCCATTACATTTTTCGAATCCATCCCATAACGCGCCAGCACATCCCATTTCGGCTCAATGCGAATCGTCGGCAGACTGGCCTGAATGTCCGCTTTTACATCCACGGCTCCCGGTACTTTTCTGAGCACCCGTTCGATTTCCTTGCCCTTTGAACTGAGAATTGATAAATCGTCGCCATACAACAACACGGCGACATCAGCTTTCACACCAGCCACCAGTTCATCAACGCGCATCTCAATGGGCTGTGTGAATCCAAAAGCGACTCCTGGAACACTCGAATTCAATTCCGCAGACATTTCTTCAATCAACGCATCACGTGTTTTTTGTTGCGGCCATTCTTTCTGGGGTTTCAGAATCACCCAGACATCAGTTTGGTGCACGCCCATCACGTCGTTAGCAATCTCCGGTCGCCCCGTTTTACAAAACACCGTTTTGACTTCAGGGTACTTGATCAACACTTTTTCAATCTGCGTCGACATTTCGACCGAGCCTTCAATCGTCGCACTCGGCAGACGCACCGCTTCCACCAGCAAATCCCCCTCTTCCAGTCGGGGCATAAACTCGGCCCCCAGATTTCTGCCGACAGGCAGGCTGATCAGAAACACCAGCAACGCAATACCTACCGTCATCCAGGGACGTCGAATTGTCCAGGAAACCAGAGGCCGATAAATCCACTTTACCCAGCGAATCAACCAGATCTCTTTTTCTGTCATCTTTTTAGGCAACGACAGCGACGCCAGTGCGGGCATGAGTGTGAGCGACAGTACCAAGGAACCCGCCAGAGCAAATAAAACCGTCAATGCCATCGGGCGGAACAATTTCCCTTCGGTTCCCTGCAGTGCCAAAATGGGCAGATAAACAACGGCAATGATCAATTCACCAAACATCGTTGGTTTACGAACTTCAATCGCCGCGTCTCGAATCACGGAAAGAAACGGCTTGCCCTCTTTGTTCATCGAAAGACGTCGAATACAGTTCTCTACCATAATCACGGAACTGTCTACGATTAATCCAAAGTCGATCGCCCCCAGACTCATTAAGCTGGCCGTGATTCCGGTTGCTGCCATTAAATTTGTTGCAAATAACATCGATAATGGGATCGCCAACGCCACGATCAGCCCTGCGCGAAAGCTTCCCAGCATCACCAGCAGCACCACGATTACTAAAATACCACCTTCCACCAGATTGGTCATCACAGTTCGGAGCGTACGGCTGATCAAGGACGAGCGATCATAGGTAATTTCCAGAGTCACTCCTTCCGGGAGCGTTTTTTGAATTTCTACCAGCCGCTCCTTTGAATCTGCTACCACCTCTCGGGAATTCTCGCCAATCAACATCATCACCAGCCCCGTCACCGCTTCCCCTCTTCCATCGCGGGTCACGGCTCCCTGCCGCGTCATGGGAGCAATTTCGACTTTCGCCACATCACGCACCAAAATGGGTGTGCTATTGGGATCATGGCGTACCACGATATTTTCGATATCAGTCTGATTCTTTAACAGTGCCTGGCCACGTATGAAACGTTGCTCCTGATTGTGGACAACATAGCCTCCCCCGGCAATCGAATTATTATTTTCAATTCGTTTGAAGAGATCTTCCAGAGAAATCCCGTAACTGTTGAGCCGATCAGGATTCGGCTGCACTTCGAACGTTTTATAGAAACCGCCGTGCGTATTAATTTCTGTCACGCCTAACACTTCACGCATTTTAGGAGCAATTTCCCACTCCAGCATCGTGCGCAGCTGCATCGGTGTATAATCTTCACCGCGGACTTCAAATTGCAGGATTTCTCCGAGTGCCGTCGCCAATGGTCCTAGTTGAGGAGTCCCATAACCGGGAGGAATGTCGGCTGCAGCGGCAGTAATTCGCTCAGTGACCAGTTGCCGCGCCCAGTAGAGATCAGTTCCTTCTTCAAAGACAATTGTAACGACAGAGATTCCGAATTTAGAAACACTGCGTACTTCTTCTACCTTAGGTAGGCCCCCCATCGAAGTTTCAATAGGATAAGTAACATACCGTTCCACTTCCACTGGGGAAAGAAAGCCGGCATCGGTGACGACCTGAACCTGCACGTTCGTCATATCAGGTACCGCATCAATGGGTAAATGCAGGGCTGAATACAGTCCCCCCGCCGCCATGAGCAATGTCAGCACCAAGACAATAAATCGGTTCGCCAGTGAAAATTCAATCAAGTGTGACAGCATCAGGATAACTCCAGCAGAAAGACAGATAAGAAAGTGATCGCCGAGAAACTACTCTTCTCGTTCCAGCAGCAGTTCGGACTTCAGGATAAAAGCCCCATCCTCAACAACCTGTTCTCCCCCCGCGAGACCTTGTTGCACTTCAATCCAGTCTTCTGTTTTCAGCCCCGATTGAATATCAACACGACGAAACGATCGATCCGAATCCTTGATAAATACAAATTCCTGAGCTGCATCATCCAGTACCGCTTTAGCTGGTACTGCAATCACATTTGCTTTCTCCTTACCAGGGATCATGACCTGGGCAAACATGCCTGGTCTCAGGATCCCTCCCGGATTTTTAATCTCAGCAATTAAAGGGACTGAGTTGGTCGTGGGAGAGACTTGCCGTCCCAAATAATACAGCCGCGCGGTAAAGATCTGATCGGGAAACGCAATCACCTTCACCTTCAAATCCTGACCACTGTTTAGCGAAACGGCACTCCAGTCAGATTCACGAATATCAGCGGCAACCCACAGCGTGTCGGTTTGTGCCAAAGCAAACAAAGAATCCGAGCGATTCACTCGTTCTGACTGACTGAAGGTCCGCTCTTCAATCGTCCCAGCGAAGGGGGCGATAATTTCCAGTCGCGACAACTTTTCGGCGGACTTCATGTCATCACTATTTAAATCGATCCTCGCCCCGATTAACGATTCCAGATGCTGTCGACTAATCGTTCTCCGGTGTTCGGCATCGTTGAGTTCCGCCAGCATCTGATCCCGATCCAGGCGAACGTCATAAATCGATTGCTCACACAACGCTTTCAGAGCAGCGCGGGATTCCTGGACATCGGCTTCGCGCATCTGTTTCGATTGTTGAGAAATCGCACCTGACTTTGCCAGCGGAGCCGACTTTTTGTCGATCATCAACGCCAACAGATATCGAGAATAAGCGGGCAACAACTGGGAACGATAGCTACCCAGTTTTGCATCCGTAAATTCTTCTTCGACAGAATTCATCGTGCGCTGGCTCAGCAAAGCATCAATCAATTTCTGAACATTATTCTGGATCAATGATTTCCAGTTGTACTGTTTTTGAACCAGTTCATATTCTGCCGTTTTTTGGAGCAGATCCGCGCGAGCCGTTCCAATTTCAGGACTGTTCAAAACAGCTAGGACTTGCCCCGTTTTCACAATGTCGCCAGGTTTTACCCGGACTTCAACCAGCACTCCTTCAGTAGGCGCTTTGACAGAAACATGTTTCCGATCATCATACTGCAACCGTCCCGGGACGACGCGGACCTGATTCATCGACTGCCGTTTGACTTGTGAGAACGTGAACTGAACCGCCTTGCTCTTCTCGTCTGAGAGCTCAACCGCCGCAGAATCCTGCTCCGGTTCAGCGACACCTTCTGAAACTTCAGTTTCGGCAGTCTGATTTTCGACTATTATTTTCTGAAGATGTGGCCAGAGAAAACCGATTCCGATGACTGACAGTACAACGACCAGGATTAAAAAGACTCGTGATTTCATAATAGAATTCTCCCGCATTAACGGAAAATGAGAGAGGAATCATGCAGCATTTTGATCAACGATGGATTAATCGGCGCATAACTCCGGTCGTATAAGTAAACGACGTTCTTTCAGGGAGAATAGAAATCAGCAGAGAGAAACGCTGATCAAGTCACGAAGTGACTGGCTTTGAGATGCCTGCAGGAAATGTCCGAATTCTGTTTGATTCTGAGGAACAGGCAGCTCCAATTGCAAGAGCGCGGTATAGGATTTCACGCTGGCCGATTCCAAAATCTGCTGCAATAAAGCCGCTTGCGCAGATTCAAAGGCAGGTAATGACTGTGAAGACTCGCCTACGATGAAATAGTGCTGAGCGGGGAACCGTTTTTTGAGGGGATCATGACTCTGTTCTTCCCCCAGATAGACAAAATGCAGGTGCCAGCCTTGTTCAGGAGCTTGAATCTTCACTAAGTCCGTATGATATTGATCCAGGTGGGATGGCAGCCAGTCACCGCTATTCGCGACCACCGGGTTCACGTCATGGTTATGGAGCCACGGAAAAGGCAAATTCCATAACGACAGCAGTAGACAGACACGAATCAAACATCGTGTTGTCCAATGTAGCCGCGATTCATAGTCAATTAATGACGAATGGATTTGCACTGGAATCATATCCAAGGAGGAATAAAAAGGACGCTAGTCCCAAGGTGGGGAATCGCCGCGAAACAATTCTATTTGTATTATTTGTCTCCTACAGAGAATATGTCAAGTCTTTTCTTTTCAGGATCTCTTCACTTCTGTGACAAGACACTTCGTCTCAAACGCTTATTGAGACTCAACCTTGCTGCCAGGAACACAGGTACACTCCCCCGGTCCCGTGTTTTGTTCCATTTCAAAATCTCTGAACTGGTTTTATATCGCCTTGAAAACACCAGCAGCATGAGGCCGCAATTCGAATCAAACTCAGGATTCGTCAAATTCCTCCCTGGAAATAAATTCAGAATCAGAAAATCTCGGCATGCTCTCAACAGTTGACGCGCAATATTTGGGACAACACTCCGAAATCGTTGAAAGACAATATGGCAATATATTTTTTCACAAAGGGACACGGCATCACACCTTGCTGAATAGAGCCCCAACCAACTAAACTAACGCTCGCAGGACCTGCTGCTCTTCCCTGTATTTGTTTAACCGTTTTATTACATCAAGAAATTAAATTTCGTATGACTATTCGTCGTCAGCTCATAAAGGCTAACCTGCTTTTCACACTATCTCTGGTTCTGTTTGGGGTCTCGCGCCTGGAAGCACAGACTCAACCTTCTCTTAAGACGACTTCTCAGCCGACTGCCCCCACCCCAACCGAAAATGGCCCCTCGATCACCACGGAAGAGATCCAAAAACGAATCGATCAGGTCAAAGAAATCAAAGACCTGACTGAGGAGAATCAGAAAAAAGCCATCGAGTTCTATACTCAGGCACTGGGAAACCTGCAAAAAACAGCCCTTTTCCAGAAAAACGCCCTCGATTACGCCGCCAAAACGCAAAATGCGATGCAGCTTGTCAATGATTATAAAGCCAAAATTGAGAATTTGAATCGACAATCTGCCCCTTCCTACTCCAAGATCATTAATCTGCCCCAACTCGAACAGGATCTTGTCCAGGCAGAGCCTCAACTGGAAGAAGCGAAACAGAAGTTGGCCAATTGGGAAGTAGAACTGGCTCGTCGTCCCAACCGTCAAAAAGAAGCTTTAAAGCGTGCCAGTGAAATTGATGAAAAGCTAAACGAAATCCAAAAGCAATTAGCAGTTCCTGCTCCTGCAGACGAACCAGCTGCTGTGAGCGATGCCAGAAAAAAGGAACTCGAAACACGTCAAATTCTCCTTAAAGCGGAAAAACCGTCTTTAAAGAACGAGCTTACATCCTATGACGCCGAGGATACCGTCGGATTTCCACGAATTTACTCGGATTATTTAAAACTGGAAGTCAAACTAAAAAAAGACAACATTGATGCTTTAAAAGAACAGATCAAAAACAGACGGGCCCTTGAATCCAGAATGCGCGTCCAGGAAGCCAGAGACAAAGTGTTTGCCACGCATCCACTTTTACAACCGATGGCTGAAAAAAATCAGAAGTATGCTGAAGAGATCCAGGCACTCAATAACAAAATCGAATCCGTAGATCAGAAGTTATCACAAACCAGCAAGACCCTGGATGATCTCAAAAAACAATTCACTCAGACTAAAGAAAAAGAAAAGTTAATTGGGTTAACGGGCCCCATCGGATTATTGCTTCGAAATCAGCAGGCAATGCTACCTGATATCCAAAGTCGCGAACAAAATATTGAGCATCGCAGCAAATTGATTGATGAAGTTCAACTACAAAAATTTGACCTGGAAGAAGAATGGGCAGACTTTCCGACAGCCGAAGAAAAAACAGCAGAAATCATCAAAGACAGTAAAGATGAACTGACTAAAGAAGAGGAAATCAATCTCCAGAATATTGTCGAAGATACTCTGGCAAAGCAGAAAGAATATTTAGACTCACTAATCAAGAGTAACAAAAATTACTTTGACAAATTACTCAATCTCCAAATCGAAGAACAATCGCTAGTCAAGCAGACCGACGCCTACTCGGATTATATCCAGGAACGCATCTTCTGGATCCGAAGTTCCGCTCCAATTTCAGCGTCCGAATTTAAGCAAACCCCCGGTTCACTCAAATGGCTGCTCTCCCCCACTCGCTGGAACGAAGTCTTTCATGCTATCAAGCAGGATGTGATCACGAATCCGATCATTTATGGAACCGCGTTCTTCTGTTTCCTGAGCCTGATTTATCTAGCCTATAATGTGCGACAGCAACTCCGCATCATCAACAAAGAAATCATTAAAAGTAATTACCGAAAGTTTGCGATCACTGCGCGCGTTGCTTTTCTCACGATGTTTATCGCCATCGTCTGGCCGGGGTTCATCTGGTTTATTGCCTGGAGACTCGGCAGCAATCCGAATGAACCTGTTTTCGTCAAAGCCGTGGAGTATAGTTTAAATCAAGTTGGCTGGCTGTTATTTTTCTGGGAACTCATTCGACAAATCTGTCGTCCCCTGGGTCTCGGCGAATCTCACTTTGGCTGGTATAAACAAACCGTTTCCTACGTGCGCAGAAACATTCGCTGGGTTATTTCTTTTTCAATCCCACTTCTGTTTGTCACGCTTTTATTACACGGAAAAGAAGTAGATCGGAACCAGGACTTTCTGGAACGTCTCTGCTTTTCCGCATTACTGGTGGTTTATACCGTTTTTGCCCGTCGGGTCTTCCACCCCCGCTCCGGTCTATTTCAGTCAATCCTGAATTACAATCAGGAGGTCTGGTATGACCGCTGCAAATTCATCATTTATTTTTTGACACTCGTCATACCCTGTTCCCTGATTCTGTTATCACTCATCGGTTTCTACTTTACGGCAATGAGTCTGTTTCATTTGATCTTCCTGACGCTCTGGTTATTTCTAGTCGTCATTTTATTCAGAGCATTACTGTTGCGCTGGATTCTGATCCATCATCGCCAACTCAGCTTTAAGCAGAATCAGGAACGCTTGCAGACGCTTCGCAAAGATGCTCAAGAACCGAGTACCGAAGCAACGATCGCAGGCATCACAGGAATTACCATTGAAGAGGAAAACCCCTCTGACCTCACAAAAATCTCAGCTCAGATCAAAAAACTGATCAACGCATCCATCAGCGTGATTCTGCTGGTCGGCATGTTCTGGATTTGGGGAGATACGCTGCCGGCCTTTAATCGACTGGACAGGTCTGAAAATAAAATCTGGTTCACCACAACTCAGACCCTGGAAGAAACCACTGATGAAAACGGGGAACTGAAATCGAAATACATCGAAAAACTCGAACCCGTCACCTACTATGATCTCGTAGTGGCCATCATTCTGGCCATCTTTGCTGTCATTGCCACAAGAAATATCCCGGGGCTATTGGAATTTCTTGTGCTGCAACGACTCCCTCTGGATACACCGGTGAAATATGCCATTACAAGCCTGGCCCGCTATTTTGTTGCCTTGATCGGAATTTTCATTGTCTTCTCTACGCTCGGCTTAGGCTGGTCAAAATTGCAATGGCTGGCAACCGCATTGACGTTCGGGCTGGCATTTGGTCTACAGGAGATCTTTGCCAACTTTATTTCCGGCCTGATCCTGCTGATCGAACGCCCGATTCGCGTAGGCGATATCATCACCGTTGATGAAGTCACTGGCGTCGTGTCCCGAATTCGGATGCGTGCCACGACAATTACTAACTGGGACCGCAAAGAATATATCGTTCCCAATCGCGAATTTATTACAGGTAAACTACTGAACTGGACCTTAACCGATTCTGTGAACCGAATCGCGATCACTGTAGGCGTTGCCTATGGCACCGATACAAATAAAGCGACTGATCTTACCATGAAGATTGTGGTCAATCACCCACTTGTGCTCTCAGACCCTGCTCCCAGTATCACATTCGAAGCCTTTGGAGACAGCACACTTAATTTGACTCTTCGGGCCTACCTTCCGAATCTGGAAAACCGGTTGAAAGTCATACATGAACTGCATACCACGATTCATGAAGAATTCAATAAAGCAGGGATTGAAATCGCATTTCCTCAGCGGGATGTGCACTTATTTTACGGCGATAAAGCACTCCAGCAGACCACTTTGAATTTGAATCCAGAACCGGGAAATTCTCAAGACAAACCAGAACAGAAGTAGCAGGTGATTTCAGGAAGTTTCCAGCCGCTTCGCCACAAAGGTACCTTTGATGACAGCAGCAACCTCGTCGTCTCTGGTCACGCGCGATTGTAGTTCAATACGAGCGCGTCCCTTGCGTTGTAATCGGGAATAAAATTGCTCCCAGACTTGATCGTCAGGAAAAGGGCATTCTCCTTGAAAGTCAGATTCAATCGGTCGTAGAAATTCCACTTCACTTTTCTGGATCACAATTTTGTAGCGGTGCCCGTCTGCTCTCAGCCGCAGATGAATCAACGTCCAACCCGCCAGAATACCCAGACTGGCAATGCTGCCGCCAAAGGCGGTTTCCTGATGATTCAGATTCGGAGCCAGTCGGGCACTTAACTTCAAGACGGCCTTCGCTTCCGGCAACACTTGGATTTGCATCGCTCGTGTGACTGGAATGTGCTGATGCAAATATGCCGTCACTTCCTCTGCATCAAACTCCATCCTGATGATCCTCCCAGCAAAACAATCGGCACATATACGAGATACGTATATCGAAAGTAGTCTGATGCATCATCTGGAAAAATACAAGCGTTGCCGGACCCTCATCATAAATTCGTCAAGCCGTCATCACCCGGCAGCAGGAGACGGCGGAAGAAATTCAGGCCCCTGCTGTGGAGGGACTGATCGATTGGGCGGAATCGCTGGAGGAAACACCGAAGGCGGCTTGCGTGATGGTTTCCAGCGGGAATCATACTCCGGCTGAATGGGATCAGGCTGAATTAGTCCAGGCTGACGAAGCGGCTGTAATGGCTGTTCCCGTTCTGTTTCAAAGGGCGCTCCTTGGCGAGGTACGGGAAACAATCTTCTTTCCGGCAGAACTTGTGGATGAGGCGAATACTGTGCCTGTAACAGATCAATCGAAAATTTCATCCCCTTGATCGTCTGATTCAACTCACGTAGATTTTGCTGCGGAATCATTCGGTAAGGAAATCCGTGGCATTGAAAACAGGGCTGCGGATAACCATTTCCCCCATAGAACTCATACCCATTCGGTCCCGTAGGTTTGATCACAGGGTCACGCAGAACCGGCAACCTTCCTGCCTGCAGTGATTGATCCAGATCGTCAACCAGCATGCTTAAATCTGCTAACGCCTGATCCATGCCCTGGACCGGCGCATTCAGAACAATCATCCTGTGAATATCGTCCGCGATTTCGTGTATTTCATAGGCCTTGGCAAACAGGCTGCGTTGCCCTCTGATTCCACGAAACTTCGTGCGAATCTCGCGGCACAGTGTAAAGGAATCGTGATTGAGCTTCCCCCCAACCACTTCCGGACTCATAACCTGATGCGCGTTCATACCCGGTTGCGCGTAGAGAGAACCATCCTGTACGACGACGATCATCAACAGCGCCACCATGCCCCCCCAGCGAATGTATCGTTGAAACATAACGTTCTCCCTTCATGTGGACAAAACCAGCACACACTTGGTGCCTCATCTTTGATAGACCTTTCATTTGCATGACTCCAACTAAGGCAAAGCACGTTCCTGAAATGCAACATGCCTTGTTTGTTGCCAATAAACGCTTTCCAAAAAAGAACTTAGTGCGTAAAATTGTTTGTCACACAATGAAAAAATGGCAACGGGCAAAAGCAATCTGATGTGATTTCGATGACAATCGTATCAATTTGATGCGGAACTACATGTAAACTTGACTCGTAGCCTCGACCACTCGATTGCCAAATTTCTCTTCGCACGACACAATAACCGGGTAAAGAAAAAACCACCTTAAACAGAGCCCCCATAAATACTTCGATAGATTCAGGATTCCATGCCTCTTACAACCAAAACAATTGGCCCTCTCAGTTGCCAGATTTATGATAAACTTCCCCCAGGACAGTCTCCGAAAATCATCACCATTATCAGTCATGGATTCGGCGCACCGGGAGATGATCTGGTCCCGTTGGGGTCAGAAGTACTCAGAAAATATCCTGCCTTAGCAGAACAGGTTCGCTTCGTCTTTCCTGCAGCGCCTCTCTCCTTAGTCGAGATGGGAATCCCCGGAGGTCGTGCCTGGTGGATGCTGGACGTGGCAGAGTTGAACGCCGCCATTGCATCGGGAAACATTCGGGACCAGAGAAATAAAACGCCCGATGGCCTATTAGAAGCGGCTCAAAAATTCCGTGAATTTGTTGATGCGCTACAAAAAGAATCTGGGTTACCCCTCTCTCAGTTTGTGCTGGCCGGGTTCTCGCAAGGTTCCATGATCTCAACCGAAGTCGCCCTGAACCTGCCTCAGCCACCGGCAGCACTGGTTCTCTGGTCGAGCACCCTATTATGTGAACAAAGATGGACATCTCTGGCAGAAAAAGCAGAAAAGTTTCCGATTCAGCAGAGCCACGGCACACAAGACCCCATACTCCCATTCGATGGGGCAATCTGGCTAAAAGACATGTTTGAGCAAAATCAATTTGCCGTCGATTTTTCCGAATTTATGGGTCCGCACACCATACCGGAAATTGCATTGGAGAAATTTGGTACCCTACTGACTGGTTTGACGGGCACAGACTGAATGAAGAACAGGTTAATCTGTGGAAACCCCTTATTTGTAAAGGCAATGCATTGAGACTGGTCTCTGCTCAAGACATAATACAAGATTATATTTTTGTTTTCATTCTATCGCTGCAATTCGGTCACATTTCGAATACAGAGCACACGGTCATTATCACAAACTGATTCCAGGATTTACGTTTATTTTAAAAAGACGGGATCAGAAAAGAAACGCATGAAATCATCTCTTATATTCCAATTCAATACGATCTTCTCATTGCTTCTGCTTGTGCTCCATGCCAGCCAGCCTGCTGTTGCAGCAGAAGAAACGCAACCCTTTGAAGTCAAACAAATTCATGTCGGATTTGATGGCCTCTACAAAGTAGGCCGCTGGGTTCCCATTGTTGTTGATCTCACGACAACCGCACCGCTGGAACTGCAACTCTCTATCGTCGCACTGTCACCAGACGGTAACCCGACGGAAGTTCCATCAAAAGTCTACTCACTCCCGAAACAGGGAGACTATCAGCTGTATGCACAATTCAAATCTGGTTTACTTGACAGCCCCTTAAAAATTCGGCTGCGAGATGTAAAAACACAGTCAATACTCCGTGAAATCTCATATTCACCCCAGTCATCTCGGAACAAATTTACGGCGATTGGCTTGAAGCAATCGGTAGAGCTCTGGGCACTGATCGGTGAGACTCCCGGATTCGATCCTGTTTCAGCAGAGACGCCGGATGCGATCGATAAAAACCGGAGCCAGTTCACCACATTGATTTCAGACAAGTCGATCCTGCCTGAGACCGCTTATGGATATGACTCGCTCGATTCGTTAATCATAGATGCAGATTATTCGGTCAGTGTTGAAAAAAATCGGGCCATTCGAAACTGGGTTGCCAACGGTGGGCACCTTGTTATCTGTGTTGGGAACAACGTGGAAGCCTATCAGAAAAGTGAATTTGCGAAATGGGTACCGGTAAAAGTCACCGGTAAGAATCGAGTACGTGAATTAAGCAGCCTGGAATTATTTGCCGCCGTTCGTTCTCGGATTCGTGGTGTCGCAACCGCTGCCCAAATTGAAATAGATGCCGGCGAGGTCCTGGCATCCTCCCTGAATGGACCGCTACTGGTTCGGGTTCCCTTTGGTCTGGGCGTTGTGACATTCCTCGCATTGGACTTGAACACCAGTCCCCTCGTCAACTGGGATGGTTTAACAAACCTCTGCCCAAAACTGGCGACCAGACTCAAACAGTCTGGTTCCAGCAATCAACAGAATGACGTCTTGGGCAAGCGGATTTCACAGACAGGAATTTCCGAATTGGAAACGCAAGTGTTTCATTCGCAGCAGAATTTCCCAGATGTCCAAAGACCCTCCCACTGGTGGGTGATGGGCCTGATTCTGTTTTATCTACTGCTGGTGGGACCGCTCGATTATTTCCTGGTCCACCGTATTCTAAACAAACCCCATGTCACTTGGATTACGTTCCCGACCCTGGTCTTGCTGGCTGTTGTCTGGGGAGTCACAACGGCGCAGAATGATAATGGCAATACACTGCAGTCAACCCAACTTAATCTCGTAGACTATGATGCCTCAACTGGCCAGCTGCGTGGTCGTTTTTATCTGAATTTATATAGTCCCGAAATGCGTCGATATCAGGTGAATGTTGCTTCAACTGTTCCGGGAACACAGAATTCGGCCGAGTACATTCCGACCCATCTCTGCTGGAATGGCCTACCGGAAACAACATTCGCAGGCATGTACCGGTCTGCGGAAGGGACAATCACAGGCCCCGCCTACCAGTTTGCTAAAGACTCCCAGTCCATCATAAATCTGCCAATATTAAAATGGGGAACGAAGAGCCTCAGAGCAGACTGGTCTCGTCAACAACCCGACTTAGTCGAATCTCGTCTGACAGGAAATAGTATAGGCCAGCTCTCCGGAACTCTCACACATCAGTTTTCGAGTCCCCTCAAAGAGTGGGTGATTGCTTACCGAAACCGGGTCTATCTACCGGTTGTGAATCCGGAACAGCTTGAAGACTCTTTCATTCCTGCCGGCCAGTCCTGGAATATTAATGCCCCCCGCATCGAATCGCGCAACATCAAGGGATACCTGACCCGTGCCGTCTCGCGCCGCATTGAACAAAAAGGGCAGCATAATGCGACCATCATTACCGTACAAACCGACTACGACCCGTTATCCAAAGACACATACGAAATACTGAAAATGCTGACTTTCCATGAAATGTCAGGAGGATTTGGTTACACCAGACTCACAAATCTCTCAGCAGAGCAACTGGACCTGACCGAACAATTACGTCTGGGGAGAGCCGTTTTATTTGCCAGACTGGATACTCCCCTCAGCCAGGTGCAACTTGATGATCAACAACTCGATCAGAAACAGCAAAGCACCTTTATCAGAGTGGTCATCCCCGTTAAGAAATCAACAGACATTCAATATGAATTACCTTCGGTGGAAAACAAAGACGATGATCAGCCGAAGGATCAGAAGGACACACCTTCCGGGAGCGATAAAGAGTGATTGAAACACGCAATTTAACCAAACGTTACGGCGACTTGATCGCTGTCAACAATATCAATCTGAGTCTGGGAGAAGGCGATGTCTTTGGGTTTATCGGTCCCAACGGCTCCGGCAAGACAACCACGATGCGAATGATTGCCACTCTGCTCAGCCCGGATTACGGCGAAGCTTATGTCTGTGGAAAATCGATCTATACGCATCCGGAAGAAATCCGAAGACTGGTCGGTTTCATGCCTGACTTCTTTGGTGTCTACGATGACATGACCGTGCTCGAATATCTTGAGTTTTTTGCATCCGCCTATCGAATCAAAGGTCCACAGCGTCGGAAAATCTGCGAAGAAAAGCTGGAATTGGTCGACATGACTTTCAAGCGGGACGCGATGGTCAATCAGTTATCCCGTGGCCAAACACAACGCATCGGACTGGCGCGCGTCCTGCTGCATGAGCCGCAAGTGCTTCTGCTGGATGAACCGGCCAGTGGTCTGGACCCACGCGCCCGAATCGAAATCCGCAACTTGCTGAAACGCCTGGGAGAACTCAAGAAAACCGTAATTGTCTCCAGTCACATCCTGCCCGAACTGGCTGATGTCTGTACGCGCGTCGGAATGATCGAAAAAGGCAATTTGATTGTTGACGATAACGTTGATGCAGTCATGAAAAAAGCAAGGCAGCGAATTCTGCTCTACGTTGGCGTGAGCGAAAACACAGAAAAAGCCGCTGCCCTGCTTGAATCTCATAATCTGGTATCAAATATTGACATCGAAAAGAATGTCATGCTGGTCACTCTGCAAAATGATGTCAAAGATTACACCTTCATTCCCTCGCTGTTGATCAATGAAGGGTTCCATTTGAGCTTATTCCGCGAAGAGGAAATCAACCTGGAAACGGCATTTATGGAATTGACCAAAGGTCTGGTTCAATAATCCCACTCCCACGTTAACTATTTCTTTTGGGCAGCGGCTCGTTTTGCTTTACGGGCTGCTTCCGCTTTTTCCTCTGCTGCTTTCACCTCTGATTCCGGCTTTCGCTTCTGCTGCAACAGCCATTCGTAGACTTTGGGATTATCATAAGTCTCCGTCCACGAATCGTGGCCCGCGTCCGGATAAATCGTGAACGAAACATCCGCATTCGCTTTTTTCAATACGTCCACCAGAGACTGGGAACGTTCCAGTGGCACCGCGCCATCTTTGGCTCCGTGAAACACCCAGATGGGTACGTGCTTGATTTTTTTTACCCAGAATTTTTCTCCACCGCCACAAATGGGAATGAGAGCAGCAAACCGGTAAGGAGTATGAGCAGCCAGTGCCCAGGTACCAAACCCGCCCATACTTAACCCGGTTACATAAATACGATCTTTATCAACGTGATACTTCTTTTCAATTTCATCTAGCAAGGCCGTTAACTCGACCGGTTGCCAGAGTTGACCTTTGGGGCATTGAGGCGAAACAACAATAAAAGGGAACGGTTTTCCATTTTTGACTAATTTCGGCGGCCCATGCACGGTGACCAGATCCAGATTGTCGCCTCGTTCCCCTGCACCATGCAGAAATAATACTAAAGGCCACTTTTCTTTTTGATCATAATCTTTCGGCAAATAAATGAGGTAGTCCATCTTCACAGGAACCCGTGTATTCAGTTCGGCTGCCACCTGTTTTCCTGATTGCGCTTTCTCTTCAGCCTGTACTGCTGACACACCAGCTAGAACAAACATGGCCAATAATCCTGATAGTAGATTCCGCAGCATCTGATTCAATCTCCCTCTATGAGAAATGTTGTTATTGAGAATTTAAACAAAATAGGACATGAGCATGACAGAGAATTTTCCAGACTTCAAGCCTATACAATCACATCAAAACTGCACCAAACCATATGTACACATCCCTGATTAAAAAAAATCACTCTATTCTAAGCTGAAATCAATCCAATCGGACTCGATTTTGAGTCACTTGCCTGAATCTGTTGCCGCTTTGGCTCACCCCGGCAGAATGCTCTTCTACCCCAACTCATTTTTTGATAAAGTTCGCCCCTCAACTCTCCCTTTCTCCCCTGTCGATATCTTTCACCACTTTCATCTCTCCCATGATTTCTACGTCCTATTGCAGAAATAGTTTACATCCGAAATCAGTCTCATTGAAAAGGCTCGTTCAGAGTCTGCTCCTGACTGGTTTGCTGCTCTGCTGCGCACTACCTTCTGGCTGCCAGAAAAGCCTGCTCCAGAATATGCGACAGACGCAGATGCCAATCACTATGAAAGAGAAAGTTGCCCCGGCAATCCCGGAGGAACTGGAAGGGCTCCACGTTTATCTATCCCAGGATTTGTGGAGCCGAAACGATCACTGGTCGGCCTTTCAAGAATGGAAAACACTTCAAACTCACGTCGCGAACAAGACCACAGCCCCGCTGGATGTACATCGTTGGGTGTTTGGATCATCCGAACCAGAGAACCTGTTGTCAGAAGCAGTGAAAGCAGAAACTCCACCGGCTTCTACCAAAGGCCCAAATATTGCAGATTCGAATGAGCCTGCAAAGCAAAATGCCCCAGAACAAAATGTCTCAGAGCATAATTTACCGAGGCAAACATCTCCGCCATCAGACAAACAGACTGCCGAAACGGCTACCCAAAAACAGGAACACTGGTCGTTTAATGCATTGCAAGATTTTTTCATCCGCACAGACTCTAAGAACTTGGAGACTGATTCCTCGCAATATTCAGAAAAATTTGCGAAACTAAAACTGCTTTCAGAGCAAGACTCTCTCGCGGGCTGGAATGCGGCTATTTTATGGGCAACGCTTTCTCCCGAAACAGCTATAGAAACCATCCCCATCCTGGAAAAACTCGCCTTCGAGCAAATAACATCTGATCCGCCTAAGAAAAAGAACACGCCTGCACAGCCTAAGCCACTTCCTCTCTCACCTGCCATGAGACATGCCGCCATCAATGGAATCTCGCTGGTGCTCTCCCATGCCGATGCAATTCCCCTCGACACAAAAAACAAACTAACCCAAGCATTGCAACGCCCCGACATCTCAATGGAAATTCGCTACGAATTATTTTGTGGTTTAGCACGATTTATGTCACCAGCGAATATTCCGACACTAGAACAATCATTGGACGTTGGCGACAATCAGAGACGCCTTCCCAAAACATTACGTCGCGCAGCCATGGATGCCTGCATTATCCATGGACTCTGGTTTTATGCAGATCAGAATCGATTCTCAATCCCAGGTCACTCTCAAAAAGAATCCCGATTATTTGAGCCTGCAGTATGGCCCACAAACATCACGCAGGTTCGCTGGGATTCTGATTCTCTAATGCGCACGAATTTTGGATATTGGGCTGCTTTGGTCCGTCACCCGGATGCAGAAGCGATTCTGACATCCCAATTGAAAGATGCTGACCTGCAGGTTCAAAATGAAGCACTGAAACACCTGGGAATCCTGGGAACGGAGACGGCACTGCAACAGTTGAAAGAACAGGCCAAGCGTCCTCAGGAAAGCTCTCGAATCTCAGCAGCCGTTGGATTGACTCCGTGGGGAGCCCAGTACCTGGCTCCTCTCAGCAAGGACACTGCTGCATCGGTTCGACTTGCAGCAACCAAAGGACTCGGACAGGTCGCATCCCCGGAAGCGGCGTTGTTATTGCGATCACTGCTGAATGACCGTAGTACGCATGTGCAAATAGCGGTGATAGATTCGATCAGCCAATGGCCGGATGAACTTGCAATCCCGCTGCTCCTCGAAGGAATTCAGGAAGGCGTTTATAAAACGCGTCGAAAAAGTATCATCCAGTTAACGAACCGTACGGGTATGGGAGGTTCAATATCAATCGAAGCTCCCAAAGCAGACCGTATTGCCGCAGTTAGAAAACTGATCCAATCGGAACAGGTTCCCGGCGCCTTGTGGAATCAGCTTTTACAGTCGGGTCTGCAAAAACCACGTGAGGTGAATCAAAGTCGAGCTGCAGAAATCCAAGCCTACTTCCAGGATCTCATCAATCAACCACGGGAATCAACACAATATCAGCAAGCGTTTCAGGAACTCGAAAATATCTCTTCCAATGAGCTGGAAATCCTGGAAAAATTGATTCTGGAAACCTCCATTGAACTACCCAAGGAAATCTACACCGAATTGCTCCCGGGACTGGAATCGAATTATGCCGCTTTAAACCAGTTATCGAGTTCGCATGTCACGGATCGCCGCAAAGGCGCACAACAGCTTCTGCTGAACTCACAAAACGTGTCTTTAAACCCCGTCCTGATAAAACGCCTCCGAAAACTAATGACTCATGAGCAAGACCGCCTTGTCTGGCGGATCGTCATGTCTGCGATTTCAAAAGACAATTATGATGAATCAGCGCAACTGGCATTGCTGGCGATCAACCATAACTGGTCTGACATCAGAATATTGGGATGTGAATACTTTGGCAAACACGGCTTACCACAGTATGCAGCCTGGCTACTCCCTCTCCTCAATGACAAAAATGAATCCGTTCAGCTTGCGGCCATGCATGCCCTTGGTCAGTGCCATAATCCCATTGCCATCACAGGAATTCAAAACACAGCACAGAACCAGCCTCCTGCACCATCCCTGAAGTCGAAGTTGACGCATTCAAATCACAGAGTCCGTTTTGAAGCCGTTGCCGCTCTGAGCCGCCTGGGTGACATTGAAGGCATGCAGGAACTGGTGCGACTTTCGAACGATACCAATAATTCCATTCGCAGTGATGCCGTTCGCGAAATGGGAGATTCCGGCCAGACACGATATGTCGAACCACTGATTCAAATGGCGTGGACGGAACGCAACCATTCGACTCTCAAAGAAATTCTCAGTAGTCTGGATAAACTGGTTCCCGACTCAGAGCAACCGGCAGAATTGGCTTCTCAGCTCAAACACTTTGAACAAGCGAAAATCTGGATGAACTGGTGGCAAACACACCACTCTGGCCCTTCTGCAAGACTGTTTACCGGCAGTTAAGTATGAAATCTTGTTTTTGAGGTACTTGAAGCCTGTTCTCCCTTCCTGGATAACAGTATTATGGGCAGAAATAATAAGATTTCTGTACCCATCGAATATTTTATTCACTGCGGAATTACTACATGACGAACTACCACGACGACTTTCAATTGGAATGGCATGGAAATACGGTCGTAATCATTCCAGCAAGTAATGTCGAGTCTATGAGTTGGGATCTGATTGAGCAGGCTGCCGACATCGTTATGGCTCCGTTGCAGGAAGTCGAAATTCCCATGGTCGTTTTTGACTTGAGTGATGTCAGCTATTTTGGTTCCGTATTTCTCGCACTCTTACTACGCTGCCATAAACATGTCCGGAGTAGAGGTGGTGAATTGGTTTTGTGCGGTGCCAGTAAAATGGCAAGTGAGTTATTGAGAATCACCGCATTAGATACACTATGGGCGATTTATGACACCAGAGATGAAGCTCTGGATGCCCTGATGGGTTAGGTAATATAACGAATTCAGCCTAACAACTCGACCAGTTGTGTTAAAGGATTAATAGATCATGTCGAGAAAATATCGAAAAACACGTCCCGAAGTCTCTGAATCAGACGTATTGCCAACAGAGCATAGCCCTGAGCTTTATTCGCCTGATTCCATCGTCGCCAGTATCAAAGAGACCGCCGATAAACTTCAAAAAGATCACGCAACGCGCGGTGACCTCAAGATCTTGGACCGTGCGCTAAAAGAACTCCGGTACGCCTTCAAAGTTTTCACCCCCTACCGTAAGCAGCGCAAAGTCACTGTTTTCGGATCTGCGAGAACGCTCCCCGATGACCCCGCTTATCAGCAGGCGCTGCAGTTTGGTCGCCGTATGGCCGAAGAAAAATGGATGACCGTGACCGGTGCCGGACCTGGAATCATGGAAGCAGCCCATGTCGGTGCGGGCACTGATATGTCCATGGGCGTCAATATCGTGCTCCCCTTCGAACAGGAGCCGAATTATGTCATTCATAAAAACGAAAAGCTGGTTAACTTAAACTACTTCTTCACCCGTAAACTACTCTTCGTGAAAGAAGTTCATGCCATCGTTTGCTGTGCCGGTGGTTTTGGAACATTAGACGAAGCATTCGAAACACTCACCCTGGTACAAACCGGGAAACGTGACCCTATGCCGATCGTCCTATTGGATGCACCGGGCAGTACCTACTGGAAAGAATGGGAGTCATTCCTGAAAAACAATCTGTTAAAACAGGAATTGATTTCAAAGGAAGATTTATCCCTGTTTTATGTCACGGATAACATTGAAGATGCCGTCGATGAAGTCATCGGTTTTTACAGCGTGTATAACAGTATGCGGTATGTAAAAGGCCGTCTGGTCCTGCGGTTGCATGTGGAACCAAGTGATGAATTTGTCGAACAGTTGAACAATGAATTCAGAGACATCCTCGAATCAGGCATTATCACGAAAGTAAAGGTACACGAGCTGGAAAAAGACGACGAACATCTGGCAGACCTGCCTCGTATTTCGTTGCTCTTCAATCGTAAGAATCTGGGACGGCTACGTCAGATGATTGACCGAATCAACGACGAACTGACACCCAATCACGACGAAGTCGAGGATGAGTAAGCATCCTTCTACTGCCCGAGCATGCTTTTGAATTCGTCTTCGTGTTTCAAGATCTCCTGCAACTTCACCATTGAGCGACTGACCATCACGCGCACGGCAACGTCGGATTTACCCAACTGGACGGCAATCTCTTTGGTCGGCAGACCTTCGACATACTTTAAACGAATCGCTTCCCGATTCTCTTCTGGTAAGCTTTCCAGCGCCAGTAATAACTTCATTTCCTTTGCGCCGCGCGAAAATGCCTGACTGGGACTGGTGATACTGGCAATCAGTAAATCCATAAACCCCTGCCCTTCACCATCACTGGCCAAGCGCTGTTTGACTTCCCGCCCGGCAGCCCGCTTTTGCACCTGGAAATATTTTCGATGATTATCGATAATCCGCCGTTCAGAGAGGTGGCAGAGCCAGTTAAAAGGCGTCTTTTGCTCAAAATCCATTTGAGACAATGACTCTACCGCATTGAGTGATACTTCCTGCAGAATATCGGTCGCTTCCACCTTGCCTTTTAACGCATCACTCATGTTTTTGTTGATAAAGGCCAATAACGGGGCGCGATGCGATTCGATAAATTCGAGCAAAGCCGGTTCGCTCCCTTGTTTAATTTGGCTAATCAATACTTCAATGTCAGTCGTCATGTCAACTTCACACTTCCTGCAATGAGTCATTCAAGACTGGCGCGTTCAAGTCTGGCGCGTTCTACTTTCCACATGAAGCAGCATCGGTTACTATGATGCCCATTCAGATGGATCGATTAGCCCTTTATACCATTGACGGGACGAGTCTTCTACTGAAATATTCACAGGAATTCGCGTAGAATTGCATTCAACATTTCAGGAGCACTCTGTTGTCGGAACCTTTGCCACATCTGGATACGACGGACAGCCACGACGATCTCTCTGCACTGACAGAAGTGATGGAACAGTTTGTCGACGATTGGGAATCACAGCAAGCTCCCCCCGAATTAAAACAATATCTTCCTGAAGCAGTGCCCATCAATCGCTTTCTTCTCATCGAGCTGATTAAAATTGATTTAGAATTTCGCTGGCAGCAATTTAATTTCCCGAAACGGATCGAAGAGTACCTGAAAGAATTTCCTCTACTTCTGGAAGAGACCGTACCCGTTGATCTGCTATATGAGGAGTACCATCTTCGTCGGCAGAATGGATTTGAAGTCGACCCTGCTGAATATCTCAGTTTTTTTCCAGATGCCAGCGCACAGTTGAATCAACTATTTGAATTAGACCATGCCTACAGCAGCACGAAAATGCTGAATCATTCCCTGCCACTGGCACTTCACAATTTTCAACCGGGGCATACGGTCGATGATTTTGAATTGCTGACTTTACTAGGCACAGGTGCGTTCGCCAAAGTTTATCAGGCACGTCAGAATTCAATGCAGCGTCTTGTCGCTTTGAAAATCTCAGAAGATTCCAGCGACGAACCACAAACATTAGCACAACTGGATCACGACAACATCGTACGTGTGTTTGATCAACGCCTGCTGCCAGATCAAAAAATCCGTCTGCTCTATATGCAATATCTTCCTGGCGGCACTCTGCAATCCGTCGTCGAAATGATTCGCAAAACAGCACCAGCAGAACGTGCAGGGAACATTCTCATTTCGGCCATTAATCAGTCTCTGGAATTACGCGGAGAGTCACGGCCTGCTGAATCTTTTACTTACCAGACATTGAATTCACTGTCTTGGCCAGAAACGATTTGCTGGCTGGGAATTCGTCTGGCAAACGCACTGGACTACGCACATAAGAAAGGTATTTTACACCGTGATATCAAGCCGGCCAATGTACTCCTGACGTCAGAGGGCGTTCCGAAACTGGCCGATTTCAATATCAGTTTCAGTTCGCACGTTACTGGCACCACGCCCGCAGCATACTTTGGTGGCAGCCTGGCATATATGTCTCCCGAACAACTGGAAGCCTACGATCCCACTCATAGCCGATCACCGGAAAGTCTCGACGAGCGCAGTGACCTTTATTCTCTAGGACTCATGTTATGGGAACTTCTTACAGGCATGCGGCCTTTTCAAGATACTGCAATCTCTTCTGGCTGGTCATCCTTGTTGAAACAGATGATCCAACAGCGTCAGTCGGGCTCTGACTTACAGAAAATGCCACAACACCTTCCTCCGGACTGCCCGGAACATCTGATAACAGTGCTCCAGAAATGCCTGGCTCCCGCTCCTGAAGCACGGTGGACCTCTGGCGCAGAACTTGCCAGCCAACTGAAACTGTGTTTGAATCCTCGCGCACAGCAGATCTTATTTCCCTCTTCAACAAGCTGGTTTGCCCGCTTGAAAGGCTGGGAAATTCCGCTTGTCATTCTGGTTGTTGCCCTCCCGAATATTCTGGCTGGATTATTCAATTTCTTCCACAACCAGAAACATATCGTAGAACACTTAAAAAATTCACAAGAAGCGTTTTGGCAAATCCAATCCACTATCAATCTCATCGCCTACCCTCTCGGACTGGGGCTGATTGGATGGATTACCTGGACCATCCTCCGTTTTCCTTCTGAGAAACAGGCCAGCAGCGATTCGAAGGATCAGAAATCCGCAAGCATAGAAAAACGCTGTTTACGTCTGGGCCACTATGCGGCTCTGATCTGTACGGCCGAATGGGTGATCGCCGGCATCGCCTATCCCATCAGCATGCACTATGCCATTGGCTCTTTATCCATCTCTGCGTACCTGCACTTCCTCGGATCACTTTTACTGTGCGGACTGATTGCTGCCAGCTATCCCTTTTTCGGTGTCACCTGGCTCAGCCTGCATCTGATCTACCCGCGTATTCATCAGGCCCATGATGCCGCCGGTCAGCAGGCTCCCGAAATCTACACACAAATCAAACGGCTGAGCTGGGTCTACCTGATGCTGGCTTTCCTGGTGCCAATGCTCAGTATTGCCTCGCTGGCGATGTTCAACATGGATGACAAAGTTGCTATTGGCATCCTCACAATTGCCGGAACTCTAGGCGCCATCAGCATTTTCCGCGTTTTCCAGGCACTGCAAGCCGACTTGGAAGCACTCGACGGGCTCTACTCACAAAAACAGGCCACAAACCAGTGAACGTTTGATGTTTCGTTTTTTTCTAAGAATTGCTGTAACAGATTCTGACCGTTCCCGCTTGGTGGGGTGTGAGACAACAAACTCAACACTCAATCAAACCAATAAGGAACGAAACGATGAAATTTTCAGCCACTCTCTTCGCATGCATTACTTTGAGCTTAGTTTTAGTCTCTGAAACCGCATCCGCCGGTAACAATCGTTCTTCAGGAAAATCCTCAGGGCGATCTTCAAATCGTTCATCGAGTCGCTCTTTCAACAATCGTAGCAATCACAATAGCAGCCGGAATTCGCACAATCGTAACTATAGTCAACACTCATCCTCTTCACAGCGAAATCGGACTTCTTCCACGCAACGAAATTCGTCTCTGAAGCGAGTCACCCCCAAACAGAACTACCGGACGCCTCAGACTCAGAAGTTCACCCCCCAACACAACAACCAGAAATATTTGAAAAACACAAAATATAATACGACAAAAAACAGCGGCTTCTCCAGAACAAACAATTACAAATTTTCTCCTACTCATAAGCAGACCGTTCCCAACAGAACACAGAAGTTCAACGGCAAACATCAATTCAACCAGCAGCACAAACCAACACAGCGCCCATTCAAAACAAATTTTAAACCAGTAAAACATAACAACCATCACAATGGCCATCACGGGCACCACAACAATCAACACCATGGTCACCATGTTAATCACAAAGGACATCATAACGGCCACCAACACTGGAATCGTCCCTGGTGTCACATTAACTACCGTCCCTCATGCCCCTCTGTATGTCGTCGCTGGTACCCCGTTGTTTGTGCAGATCCAATTGTAACTCCTTGTATGATCACTGCCTGTGCTCCTGTGTCTTACAATGAATTCAACGAGCCATTTGCTGCAGCTCCTGCCATTGCCGAAGAAGAAATCGTTGCTGCCACAGAAGCCACTCCAGAACAGACAGAACCACAGCGTCTGGAATTGGTAGCGGGACAAAAGTTTCAATTAAGTGCAGAAGGACTGGGAACAGAACAGGGAATGGTTGTTCTGGAAATCAATGACATGGGATTACCAGCCAAAATCGTAAAGTGGGAAGACACGGCACTCGGTTTCCAGACTCCCCAAATCGGGCTGAGCAAAGCAACCGAAGCCAAAATGCACATTATGAACAAAAAAGGTCAGTTACTGGCAACACTGGATATCAACCTGTTACCAGAAGGAAGTGCAGAAGCAACCCAAGTCGCTGCAAATTAGTTGCTCAGGAGACAAGCGAAATGAATCCACTATAAAAAGAGCCTCCGCAGAAATCGGAGGCTCTTTTTTTCGTTTAGTCATGACCTGCAATTGCGCTAGTGTTTCAAACTCGAAAAGATGCCGCCCCCGTGATAGCCGGCCCGGCCCGTCAATTGTTCTTCTAACCGGAGCAATTGATTATATTTCGCTAAGCGCTCGCTCCGCCCCACTGATCCCACTTTTAATTGACCTGCCCCCGTTGCGACAACAAGATCAGCTATCGTAGTGTCTTCCGTTTCTCCACTGCGGGCAGAGACCACAGGCCAGTACCCATGATCAATGGCCATTCGCAAGGTTTCCAACGTTTCAGAGAGCGTTCCAATCTGATTCAATTTTATCAGCACACTATTCGCAGTCTGACAGTCAATTCCCTGCTGCAACCGATGACGATTGGTCACAAACAAATCATCACCAATTAACTGCACACGATGCCCCAGTCGCTCGGTTAGTTTCTTCCAGCCTGCCCAATCATCTTCGGCCAACCCATCTTCGATACTGATAATCGGATACGTATCCACCCAGCGTTCCAGCATATCAATTACATCATCGGAAGAAAGCGCTTCGTCACCCGTCGCATTCAAATGATAGGTGCCTGTTTCCGCGTTATAAAAATGGGTGCTGGCTACATCCAGTCCAATCGAAACATCTTCGCCGGGAACTAAGCCAGCTGCTTCAATCGCCGCCACAACAAATTTGACGGCTTCACTATTACAGCTTAGTTTCGGCCCATACCCGCCTTCATCCCCAATCAAGGATCCTTCATGCCCCGTTTTGTTTAAGATCTGACCAAGCCGACGATAGATCGTCACAATCCATTCGAAAGCCTGCCGATAGGACGTTGCGCCAATTGGCAGGATCAGAAAATCCTGAAAATCAAGATTCCGCCCCGCATGCAGCCCTCCCGAAATCATGTTAACCATCGGCAGCGGGAGCAACATGGACTGTGCCAGCAAAGAGGTCCGCTGGGGAGAATCCGTACCGGGCTTCGCAGAAGCATATTCTGACCAGATTTCGGCAAATCGTTCGACGGGGGATTGTTGTTGCGCCTCAGCAGCCGCGTATGCCGTTGCCAGAGATGCCCCTAAAATCGCATTCGCCCCCAGTCGCGATTTATTTTCAGTCCCATCCAGCTCACACAATTGGGAATCGATGGCGCGTTGGTCGGAAGCATCCTGACCGATTAAGAGATCTGCAATCTCGCGTCGTACATTTTCAACTGCCAGAGTGACCCCCAGCCCGTCAAAACGCGCGGCATCCTGATCGCGCAGTTCCACCGCTTCAAATTTTCCGGTGCTGGCACCACTGGGAACAATGGCTCTCCCCGGACGGGAATTCGCACAACAAATCTCCACTTCCACCGTAGGATTGCCGCGGCTGTCAAAAACTTCCCGTGCTTGAACATATTCGATTTGGGTCATGACAGAACACACTCCCAGACTGTCGTTGTAATTAGTAAATGCATTCACGACTGATTCTATGATCTAACATAACAGAATTCGCGTGAACCGTCACCTGAGTTACATTCAGGAATTCAGCATCTCCCTCAATCGCAAATTTGCTTTTTGCAGTGATTCGGGCGGGTCCAGGATCAGCGAAAGTGCAAATGAACGTACCTGATCCTGCATCAAAGACTCAGTCAGATAATCAACCGTACTCTTACCATCGACTCGCGCCAGCATACACGCCGCCAGATGTCGAATGGTTCGTCGTCCCAACTCCTGTTCTTCCAGTTGTTTTAACAGAGAAGCGTCGCCTTTCGACAAAGGGGACTGATTACTGACGTATTGCTCCCAAAACGATTCTGCCAACCGGATACAAGCATCGTTCTCTTGTTGATAATGAATGGCCTTCAGCAACAGATGGCTCAGAAAAAAACCGAGGTCAAACGCAGGGTCGCCATAATGAGCGGTCTCAAAATCGACAAGATGAATTCGCTGGTCAGTAATCAAAATATTCTTGGGACTGAAGTCTGCCAATACGAGACAGATCTGATGGGCGGACATCTCCTCAATCAAATCATCGACCCAGTCTTTGATATCGGGATGTGCTTTCACAATGAATCGGTAAAAAGGATCGATCCGTAGCTGGTCGAAGATTTCCCAATCCCCCCACTGATCGCGATACTGATCATTCAAAAAACTCTGGCGATGGATCGTACTTAGATAGCTTCCCAACTCCTTCGCAATATTCAGATCGAATTTTCCATCTAATAATTCTGCTTTCCAGACTTTATGATCTGCATCAATGGCTTCCATCGCAAACAGATAATTCTCTCGATCTTCAAACAGAACTTGAGGCACCACTCCCGCTGGCAGGAGATGCTGCAACTCCTGCATCACTTCCATTTCACGCCAGATGCGATCAAGCTGGCTGAACCACTCTGCCTGCGTCCGCAATTGTTTTCTGGACTGCTTAATCACAAAGTCAGCCCCCGCCCCTCGATCTATACGAATGACTACGTTGGAAACACCCCATGCCAGTGCCTCTGCGGATGCGACCTCATCAGATTCCAGGTGGTCATGGGCCTTCAAATACGCAATTACATTTTCCGCAGCGATCTCCTGGAGCATGAATCTTTCCCTATAAGCACAAAAGTGTTAATGGTTGTTAACGCCTGCTGCTATCGCAGGTTAATCAGTTCCTGCCACCTGCCGCTGGTTTCTGACGATTCCAGCAAAATTATTACGCCCCGTTTCATGTTCTGCTACTGATATTTACCACATAATCGTCACAATCTGATGCGCCATCCGATTTACCTGACCGGTCCTACGTAAATAGCCGTCATGCTGACTTGTGAAAAAGTTGGTTTCAAGACAACTTTTTGTTGCCAGCACCATTTAATATGCTGTAAGATAGTAATAATGAGTTAGTTGTACCAAATAGCTATTTCAGGATTAACAACCGAATTCTTTTCTTACACCGCGCCTGCGTGGTAACCTCTTAGTGAACCACAGGAACAATTTCTATGTTGTCCACAAAACCTGCTTCCCGATTATTGATGTTTCTTTCAGTTGGCTGTCTGGCACTCTGCCTGAGCACCAGCGTCGAAGCCGCGAAGAAATCAATCAAGCCACAGAAATACGATCCTTCTGCTGAAAAGGTCGACGATCTTTTTACCGCGATGGAATCAGGTTTAGTCGACGTCAAAATTATTGCCAAGAGTTCTAAGGGCGGCAATGTTTTGATTACAAATAATAACGCCAAACCACTCAACGTAAAACTGCCTGAGACATTTCTTGCAGTTCAGGTCCTGAAACAAGGTGCCCTTGGCGGTGGCTTGGGTGGTGGTGGTCTTGGAGGCGGCCTCGGCGGTCAGGGCGGAGGCGGTGGTGGAGCTCAAACGACTGGCGGAGGTGGCGGTGGTGCTGGCGGTGGCTTAGGTGGCGGACTGGGCGGAGGCGGTGGTGCTGGCGGTGCCGGTGGTGGTTTCTTCTCAATCCCTCCTGAAAAAACGGTTTATGTTCCTTATACTTCGGTTTGCCTGGAACATGGAAAAGCAGAACCCGCAGCACGTATGCAATACCGCATGGTCAAGACAGAAGAAATGGTCAAAGACCCTGCTCTTCAGGAACTGCTCAGATTCGTGGCAACAGGTCGTGTTAATCAACAAGCTGGACAGGCTGCTGCCTGGCATCTGGCCGATAAAATGAGCTGGCAGGAACTGGCATCCAAATCAGTCAAACATTTGGGTGGTGCTCCTGCTACAGCTTATTTCAACCCGGCAGAATTGCAGTACGCTACGCAATTAGTCGGCATGGCACACGAACGTGCTCGCAACCGAACAGAAACAGCCAGTAACACAGAAGAAAAATCAAAAACCAGAACGGAAACAGCCCGTAATTTTTCGAACTAATCAAGACTCGAAAAAACACGTTTCCATTTGATACAACAAAATCAGGTTCGCTTCGGCGAGCCTTTTTTTGTGCGCAACACTACCACTTGGTCTTCAACTGAGGTAATTTGGAAGGAAGTTAAAATAATCATTCCGTCATTACCATCGGAGTAAAGGACCATGATGCGCAACTTCAAAAAACTAGCCTACCTCACACTCTTCCTCGTTTCGCCCCTCCTGTTTTCCACACCTTCCCTGCAAGCAGCAGACAAAGAGCCTTTACGTATTATCTGCTTTGGAGCCCACCCCGATGATGCAGAATACAAAAATGGTGGCACAGCCGCGCTTTGGGCGCAGCAAGGCCATAAGGTAAAACTGGTCTCCGTAACCAACGGCGATATTGGTCACTTTGAAATGGCCGGAGGCACTCTGGCACAAAGACGAGCGGCTGAAGTTAAAGCAGCCGGCAAAATCCTGGGCGTGGAATCTGAGGTTCTGGATATCCATGATGGAGAATTATTGCCCACACTCGAAAACCGAAAAAAAATTGTGAAGCTGATTCGCGAATGGAAAGCCGATCTGGTCATTTCACATCGTCCCTGGGACTATCATCCTGACCATCGCTATGTAGGAGTACTCGTTCAAGACGCCGCGTTTATGGTGACGGTCCCCTACTTCTGCCCTGACATTCCTCGCTTGAAAAAGAATCCCGTCTTTATGTATTCCAGTGACGGTTTCAAAAAGCCATATCCCTTTCGACCTGATGTGGTCGTTGCCGTTGATAACGTGTTTGATCAGAAATTGAAAGCCGTCGCCCAACTGGTTTCCCAATCACTGGAAGGGGGCGCTGGAGGCAACCCGGAACGCGCCGCGAAAGTACCACCGGCCAATCCACCGGAACTACGCGTTGAACATATCCGCCCTTCCTGGTCACGCAGACAATCTTCAGAAGCGAATAAGTACCGAACAGACCTGATTAGCATTTATGGCGAAGACATCGGGAAGCAAATCAAATATGCTGAAGCATTTGAACTGTGCGAATATGGTTCTCGTCCTAACAAAAAGATGCTCCTCAAACTATTTCCGATTGAAGCATCAATCCCAAAAACTGACAAATAAAACGCTGACCGGTTTTATTTGAAACGAATTCGGAATGAGTTGACTCACCAAACCTTGAGAGATGATTCTGATGCATCTCTCAAGGTTTTTAGCATTATGGGCTGGTCAAATGCCGTCATGCTGGAAATAATTGACTTTAGTCGTATCTACCTATTAGTATGTACTACACAACGATCAGCCCGGGGACTTACCTGTTCTCCCCTGTTGCGGTGGCGCAGCAGTGGCCCTCCAGAGACGCACCCAGATCGTTGAATTGCCTGACAACAATGAAGGCAAGTAAATGAATCATAATTTTCTCCGCACTATCAGTTGGCTGTTCTTTCTATTCAGCCTGATTATCAATCCCTCTTACGTTTTCGCCAAAGACGCGAAAGCGGACTCTGCTAAAATCGATTTCGAGAAACAGATCAAACCCCTGTTTCAGGCCAAATGTTATTCCTGCCACGGTCGGGAAATGCAAGAAGGCGGTTTTCGGCTCGATCTGAAAAGTCGTGCTCTCGAGGGAGGCGACAGTGGCTTGGCAATCACACCCGGAAATAGTCAGAAAAGTGAATTCTATCACCGCATCGCGGGAACAGGTAATGGCGATAAAATGCCCCCGGAAGGGGAAGGTACGCCGCTCTCACCTGAAGAACTCGCACTCGTCAAACGCTGGATCGATCAAGGCGCAAAGTGGCCGGAGTCTGCGAACTCAAAAGACAAACTCCCTGGCTCAGACCACTGGGCATTCCAGCCAGTGAAAAAAGTAACTCTCCCTCAGGTCCAAAACAGTTCCTGGAGCAAAAATGGGATTGATGCGTTTATTCTTCGAAAACTGGAACAGGAAAAAGTACAACCCTCAGCGGAAGCAGATCGGAGTACCTTAATCAGACGCGTTTACCTGGATTTAACCGGGTTACCTCCTTCAATAGAAGAATGGGAACGCTGGACACAGGACACCGATCCCAACTGGTACGAAACACTGGTTGATCAACTTCTGGCATCACCCCATTACGGCGAACGCTGGAGCAGACACTGGCTGGATCTGGCGCGTTACGCCGACAGCGATGGATTTGAAAAGGATAGCAAACGCCCTCATGCCTGGCGCTGGCGTACCTGGGTCATCAATGCATTGAACGAAGACATGCCCTTCGATCAGTTTTCATTAGAACAACTGGCCGGTGATTTATTACCCAAACCGGCAACCAGTCAATTAGTGGCAACCGGATTTCATCGCAATACGTTAATCAACCGCGAAGGGGGAACCGATCCGGAAGAAGACCGTGTCAAACGCACGATTGATCGCACCAATACACTGGGATCGGTCTGGCTGGGAATCACGGTCGAATGCAGTCAATGCCATACACACAAATACGACCCGCTCACACAACGCGAATATTATCGACTGTATGCCTTCTTCAACTCGTTGACCGAACCCGATATTGGCGCGCCACTCCCCGAAGAACAAGCCACCTTCATAAAAGCAAACCAGATCTATCAAAAAGATCACCAACCACTTGTCAAAGCCATACGCGAGTATGAACAAAATCAACTTGCCAACGCTCTCGCGAACTGGGAAAAGCAAAACACTGAGAAAAAACTGATCTGGTCAGTTCTGCAACCTGAGACTGTAGACGCCAAACAAAACACAACGCTAAAGATTCTGCCTGATCGCTCCATTCTTGCTGCAGGCGAAAATCCCGGCCGCGCAGAAATCTATACAATTACCTTTAAAACAGACTTACAAAAAATCAGCGGCATCCGCCTGGAGGCACTAACCGACCCAAGCCTTCCAAAAAATGGACCTGGCCGCAGTCCCTCCGGTGATTTCGAATTAACCATGCTCACGGTTAAAACAACGTCTTTACAAGATCCTGCGGCAACCAAAGAGATCAAGTTACAAAAAGCACAGGCCAGCTTTGAAATGGCCGGGTATAAAGTAGACCGCGTGATCAATAACAGCCCGCACGCCGGCTGGTCGATCAGTCCTCAGCAGGGTAAGAAACAGAGCGCCACATTCGAAGCGAAAGAGGCATTCGGATTTGAAAAAGGCACGTTGATTACCGTCTCGTTACAACAGTCCTCAACACGGAAACTATACCATAATCTGGGACGCTTTCGTCTATCGCTCACAACGGGCTCCAAACCGCTCTCTCTGAACGGAATAACGGATTTAATTGTCGAGACTCTGAATATTCCCCAAGATCAACGAACCAGTGATCAACAACAGGAACTGTTGGAGTATTACCGCACAATCGATCCTCAGTTAAAGATACTGAAACAAGCTGAACTGGCACATCGTAAAAAAGCACCACGCAATCCCACTGAGACGACCAAGGCCCAGGTTGTCAATCACCTGAAAACACCTCGCAAAACCCGCTTACTGGTTCGTGGAGATTTTTTGAATCCGGCCGATGAAGTGAAACCGAACACACCAGCAATCCTGCCATCTCTCAAATCGAAAAATCCAAATCGTATCGATCTGGCCCGCTGGCTCTTCGATCCCAATAACCCGTTAACGGCACGTGTCACCGTGAATCGTATCTGGAGTCGCTATTTTGGGCGCGGTATTGTTTCCACGATAAATGATTTCGGCACACAAGGAGAACCCCCTTCGCATCCGGAACTTCTGGACTGGTTAGCCACACAATTTCGTGACCACAACTGGAGCCTCAAACAGCTCCACAAATTAATTGTGATGTCAGCCACGTATCGACAGTCCTCTCACACAAGACCAGAACTTGCAGAACGTGATCCTTACAATATCTGGCTGTCACATCAGAACCGCCTCCGTGTTGAATCCGAAATCATCCGAGATCAGGCTTTGAGCGTCAGTGGTTTAATCAAACACAAGGTTGGTGGACGGAGTGTCAATCCCCCCCAGCCCGAGGGGGTCGCCAGTCTGGGATATGCTAACTCTGTCAAATGGCCCACCAGTAAAGGCGATGATCGGTACCGACGCGGCTTATACACATTCTTCCAGAGAACAGTCCCCTACCCGATGTTGATGACATTCGACTCTCCTGATTCGAATTTAAGCTGTACCCGCAGAGAAAGATCAAACACCCCACTGCAGGCACTGACCATCTGGAACGATCCCGTGTTCTTTGAATGTTCACAGGTACTCGGAAAACGCATTGTTGAAGAAACACAGCAAAAGGATGCCAGCCTGACTGCCCGCATCAATCGTGCATTCCAACTCTGTCTGGCCCGGCAACCGTCTCAAGCAGAACGCACTATTATCACACAACTGTATGAGGAACAGATTCGATTCCTAAAGTCAGATCAGACTGCCGTCAGCGAGTTGACCAAGTCACAAAAGATCCCGGCTGGCAGTACCCCACAAGAAGTCGCCGCCTGGATCATCATTGGACGAGTTCTTTTGAATCTGGATGAATTCGTAACACGTGGTTAATTGCCTGAACGCCTTTTAAACCAAACAATTTTATAATATTCGGATCGAAGAAATGATGAATCCCTATTCTGATTCCTTAAATCTGGCTCGGCGTCGCTTCCTGATGAATTCCTCGTGCAGTGTTGCCAGTTTTGCACTCGCTGCGATGATGGAAAAAGAAGGCCTGCTGGCTTCAGAAACCAATCTAACTAACCCACTGGCACCGAAAGACTCTCATTTCCCGGGGACCGCTAAAAACTGTATTTTCATTTTCCTGGCAGGTGGTCCCAGTCAAATTGACTTGTATGATCCTAAACCCAAATTGCAGGAACTCAACGGACAACCGCTGCCGAAAGAACTGACTGATAAAGTTCGATTCGCTTTCATCAACAAAGAAACAGCGACCTTAAGTGGCTCGTCTCGGAAATTCACCAGGTACGGTGAATGCGGAACAGAATTCTCAGACGTGCTCCCCAAAATCGGCTCCTGCGCAGACGATATCGCACTGATTCGTTCCATGCACACAGAACAGTTTAATCATCATCCCGCGCAGCTCATGATGAACACCGGCGTTGGACGTTTTGGCCGCCCCAGTGTCGGTTCATGGCTGAATTACGGGCTGGGAAGTCAATCTAATAACCTGCCTGGCTATGTTGTACTGACGGCCGGACGCGGTGCCAGTGGTGGTGCCTCGCTCTGGTCAAGCGGTTCCTTGCCTTCCACTTATGCCGGCGTCTTATTCCGAAACAAAGGGGAACCGGTTCTTAACCTGAATAATCCTCCTGGCATCAATTCGGAAATTCAAAAATCAGGTTTGGAAGCGATCAAACAACTGAATCAAGAACATCTGACGAAAACAGGGGATGCAGAGATTGCCAGCCGGATTGCCAGCTACGAACTTGCATTTCAAATGCAATCATCGGCTCCGGAACTCATCGATTTATCCAGCGAAACGAAAGAAACACAAGAAGCTTACGGCGTGAATCGTAAAGGCGACAGCAAAAAGGGAAAACGCGGTGGAGGCTCAGGTACAGAAGGGGCATTTGGCCGCAACTGTCTTCTGGCGCGCAGACTGGTTGAACGAGGAGTACGCTTTATCAATCTGTATCATGCCTCATGGGACCACCATAGCGGCTTGGACGCGGGAATATCCAGAAATGCTGGCATTGTCGATCAGCCAGTCGCAGCACTACTCAAAGATCTCAAACAACGCGGGTTGCTTGACTCCACACTTGTCGTAATGGCAGGTGAATTTGGGCGAACTCCTCTCGGTGAAAATCGAACAGGCTCAAAAGCCGTCACCGGACGCGATCATCACCCGGGTGCATTCAGTCTCTGGATGGCCGGAGGTGGCGTGAAAGGCGGACAAGTGATCGGAAAGACTACCGAACTGGGTTGGTCTGTTGAAGAAGACCCGGTCCACATCAATGATTTCCATGCCACTCTGCTGCACTTGTTTGGCTTAAATCATCTCAAGCTGGCGCAAAAATTTGGTGGGCTGGATATCCGTCTAACAAATGTCGGAGGAAAAGTTGTTGATAAACTCATCGCCTGAAAGAGACTGACCTCTCAAAATACAACGATCAATCTTATGGCAATCTGATTTCACCGCCGATGACTAGACCGTGTAGTTTGTAGCTATCAAGACTGTTCTGAGCCTGCAGTGAAACACCAGTGGTAGGATTCGCACTCGAAGTATTGTAATAGATAATCGAATCGGGGCGGGCAATCTGACTTGCCCACAAGAAATTGTACCCCACGTTAAATGTGAAGTTTTCACTCAGATGAAATCGAGCATTCAACCCAAATTCGAATGTGGGTGAAAATCTTCTTTTCGAAATGTGGGTCACGTGAGTGGGATCTGTTGCATCCAGGAATTGATCCGTTAAAACACTTCCCTCGTAGTTATTTATACCAAACCCAACTTTAGGCTGTGCCGAAATGGTAAACCAGGGATGCACAAATTCCATCCGAATCCCTGCCTGGGGAACATACAGTTTATTATTAGTAGTAGAATTGACCGTCGATTCAAACAGACTAACAGGAACAGTCAGAGTCAAGTCTTCAAATGATCCGCGAATATTCATCTCTTCCCCGATTTTCAAATAACGAAAACCAACCAAAGGGCGAATCTGTAAACCACCTGCTCCATAGTAGGTTCGGAAGAAAAGGCTTTCTGTATTAATTACGTAGTTACTTTCCACGCCCCAGGCCTGTGTCTGATAAGTCGCAGAAAACGTTTGATTAAAATTTCGACCAGTCGAAGCAGCCAATTGCCCGTCTAAAAATGTCTGAATCGAAATCATGTCTGTCTGCCCAAAGGTTGGACCTAACAAATCATTGGGCTCATAAGAGACCGAACTACTATCGGACTTCATTCCAAAGAAAACCGTTTCAAACGTGCCACCATTGAAATCAATTCCAAACGTTCCTCGAATTCCATTTGCACCGTTCGCACCGATCGAATTCAGATCTGCTTCTTTTGTCGAAAACAAGCGTCCGTCGGCATCAGTAAACGTATAAGAATTTCGCGGATCATTCCCAGATGTCGTCTCTGTACCAATTAACTGATTTCCGGGTGGCGCTTTCCAGAGCAGATACTCGAGTCTCATCCAGCTGTTTTGCGCTAGATTTTTAAACAAGCCATCCATCGGATGATCATAGGCCCACCCTCGATCAACGGGTAATGCCCGAGAAATCATCTCGGACTGATCTGCCCCGCCATAATAATCGGATTGATATTGATTCACAGTTTGGTAATCTACTGGCCCCTGTTCGTAATTCATGGGAGCCTGATTACCAGGATGATAGCCAGCTTGTGAAAAAACAGCCCCTGGTGAAACAGGTGAAGCAGCACGTCCATACTGAGCCTGCGCAGAACGGAATCCCACCCCTGACAGGAGAACAATCATTCCAAGCATTAATCGGTAGACCGGGTTTACCATGTTGTACTTCAATCTCATTATAAAGAAGTCTACAAGCCGGAGACTCTACAAAATAGCCTTGAAAACAAGGCTGATCCAGCAAACAACGCCTCTGCAGCGCAAGATTTTCTGCGTGAAGAGTATTAGATATATCAAAGATATCGGTTATGTGGGTTATTCGACTTGTAGGAATCCTGCGTTCTTGGGCAGAAAGTTGGGATCCCGACCAGGAACCAACCACAAAACAGGAAAGATAGGAACGCAAGGGAACACAGACAGCGTTGCTGTAAGATTTACAACGCAGAAAGAGCTCGAGAAGACGCGTCAGGCTTGTTTCAACGCCTGTTTTAATTTGGCGCGCTTACCAGAACGATAGAGCACCAAAAGCGGAATCACGCCAGATAAGAGCAAGACCGCCCCGAACACGGGCCTGGCGACCATCCAGACAGCTGACATCAGAATCAGAGTGAGGCTCAAAGAACTGAGTAGCGCAAATAGGGTAATGCCACGTCCCACGAAATTACTCAGCAGGGGAATTTTTTCAACCAGCACAACCAACGGTTTAAAAAGAGTTGCCAGTCCCAGAAACAGAATAACCCAACCCGCCATCCGAAATCCCCAATTCCACCCCGTTGTCGACTGCAGGTTTTGAGTTCCAACGGGAGTTTCTGCTTCATTCTCAGACGATTTTTTCTGTGTTTCCGAGATCACAGACTGTGCCTGTTCAATATTGAGCTCACGATCCAGAATCGTGGTTTCGTTATGCCATAATAAAAACAGCCCCGCAATCATAAACACGATCCCCACACCGAGATTTTTTAAAGCGGTTTTGAAGCGTTTACTGAAGGAATTCGCTGAATTGGTCTCAGTTTTCTGGTTCATTAGATCTGACTTAAGAACGGGGAATGGGAACATCACCGCGTTTTCAATTACGATGCCGGCGGTTGACTGGAGAGACTCTCCAGCACTTCTTGTGTTCTGATAATCTGCTCGGGAGTCACAGTCAAATAGTGCTGCTTTCCCTTAGGATCAGCTGAATATTCAAGCTTTCCCTGCGCGTTGATCCTAAATTTCCCAGGTGCCGATAGCCCGAAATAGTTCCGATCGGGTCTCACTGCATAAAGAACACTTGTTAAATCATACGTTGGACGATCATAGGGCATTTGATGCCATAATTCATATCCGATTTTGACAGGATGATGTTTTATATAGTTGTAATCATTCAGAATACTCGTCGCGCGATTTTGAATCGCACGACCGACTTCCCAACCACTAACGACGACCGGAATCTTGTCCGGCCACAATTCATACAATGAGCGTGCCGCGGGAACATCAACTCTGACATTATATTCATGGAACGAATCAGGCTTTCCCTTATCAAAACGGCCCATCATTTGTGATAGTAATTTGACCTTTTGCGCTACTAATTCCTGACCCGAAAGGGGGCTGAACTCGTCACCGGGAGATTGTAGCAGACGCATAATATTGGTCGAAAATCCAACCACAACCAGAACCACGGACTGATCTGCTTGTGCAGCCAATGTTTTTCGTAATACGCTTACAGCTTCGGGAATTTCCTCTGCACGTTGAAATTGACGAGGAAAGACCGGTTTGCCATTCTCAGAATATTCAACTACCTTTCGCACATAAGAACCATCCTTAGGTGTAACTCCCTTCTGAACACGTCCTAGAGGAATTTCAGGGCGGCCGTAAAACGTGTTAACCACATCACAATACAGTGCTGAATAGGGATTGTCTTTACTACTGGTGACGGCCAACAATTCACATTCGCCCCGCGACTGCAGCGCATGGAGCACTGCCAGAGCCAGGGCATCATCAATATCATTCCCGATATCGGTATCAAATATCAGCTTCACCGGCTCTCCTGCTATCACAGAGGGCTGAAGCACAGAAATACTTAAAACAAGGGATAAACACACCAGAATCGTTCGCATAACCAATTGTTTCTCGAATAATATGAGGATTTCGGAAATGGTTTTATTCAAGTCAGGATAGAGTCTCATTCTGAAAATGACAATCATTCAGATAGATGATTCCATGATCTGGAATTCTTTACAGGGGGACAACCGGTATGCAATGAAATTCCAATGAAGTTTTTGTATTATGAGTTTCAACATAATCATTTTCATATAGCATTTCAGGAATAGTTTTCGGACGACAAGGGTTTTTAAATGCCAGAGCAGTGTTTTTTGGGAGTCGATTTAGGCGCTGAGAGCGGTCGCGTATTAGCAGGAATTCTGGAAGACAAACAGATTCGCCTCGAAGAAATCTATCGCTTCAGCAATGGTCCTGTTCCCGTGGCAGGAACGCGCCGATGGAATGTGATCGGACTCTGGTCTTCCATTCTCAAAGGCCTGTCATTGGCGGCTCAAAAGTATGGAGACCGGATCATTTCAGTCGGCGTCGATACCTGGGGAGTTGATTATGTACTACTTTCACAGAAACAGGAGCTCCTGGGACAACCGTACCACTATCGAGATCCCCGCACAGAAGGCATGTTGAATCTGGCAACGTCTCGCGTACCTCAGCAGGAAATCTTTGATGCCACCGGCCTGCAGTTTATGGAGATCAATACACTCTATCAATTGTTGTCGATGCAGCAGACCGACCCGGAATTATTAAAACAGGCAGAGACATTTCTATTGATGCCTGATTTCTTCCACTGGCTGCTCTCGGGTAGTCAAGTCGTGGAATTCACCAACGCGACCACCACCCAATGTCTGAATCCGGAAACGGGAGACTGGGCAAACGATTTATTAAGGCAGCTCGAAATCCCGACTGGTATGTTCCCCAAAGTTGTTCCGCCGGGAACGAAGCTTGGCACGCTTCGTGCTGAAGTCATGCAACAGACGGGGCTCGGGAAAATTGATGTCATTGCACCGGCCACACATGATACCGCTTCAGCAGTCGCAGCCATTCCGACATCTCACACCGGAAATCCAGACTGGGCCTACATCAGTTCCGGGACCTGGTCTTTAATGGGAGTCGAAGTCAATTCTGCCGTTCTCGGCAAACGGGCATTTGAGTTGAATTTCACGAATGAAGGAGGCATTGACGGAACCTATCGGCTGCTGAAAAACATTATGGGGCTCTGGTTAGTCCAGGAATGTAGACGTGCCTACGAACGTCGGGGGAAGACACTGGACTACTCTGAGTTAGCTAAGGCAGCTGCGTCCGCAGACGCCTTTCGCTCACTTGTAGATCCGGATGATCCACGATTCCTCAATCCTGACGATATGCTGGAAGCAATCAAAAGCTACTGTGAAGAAACCAGTCAACCGGTCCCGGAAACCGAAGGCCAGTTCATTCGCTGTGCCCTGGAAAGTCTCGCCCTCAAGTACTGCAAAGTTCTCGGTTGGCTGGAAGAACTGACAGGCACTCCGATCGAAATCATTCATATCGTCGGCGGTGGTACAAAAAATGAATTATTAAACCAGTTCACAGCGAACTCCTGTCAGGTTCCTGTCGTGACAGGCCCGGTGGAAGCCACCGGATTCGGAAACGTCTTAGTCCAGGCCAGAGCAGCAGGTTCGGTAAGTTCGCTTGCAGAAATCCGAGAAATTGTCAGGAACTCCACTGAAACGAAAAGATATGAACCGTCTGACAAGGATCTCTGGGAGCAGGCAAATCAACGATTTGACATCATCCTGAATGCCAAACAGTAAACAAACAGGGCAAATGGTGATCGCCAGCAGAATGCTTGCCGTCTGTATCAGAAACCTATATCATCCCGGTCTGGAATTATTTTTAATTACGACTTTCATCCAGCTTCATACAGTTAGAGAGTAGAATAATGGGTCTGTTTGACCGCTTAAAACGTGGATTGCAAAAAACAAAAGAAGTCTTGCGAACTGATGTCCGTGACTTATTCAAAGCGGGCGAAATCCTGGATGACCAGAAGATCGAAGAATTCGAGGCTCGCCTCATCAAAACCGATATGGGTGTGGCTGCCTCTTCTGCCATCTGTGACGAAATTCGTACAAAACATGGCGGCCGAACTGTCATTCTTGAAGAAATTGAAGAAACAGTCAAAGAGAAGCTGAGATCCTTACTTGAAGGGGAAGGTGACACCAAGTGGGATCTTGAAGACCCTCTGTCGCCACTGAATAAAAACCCCGATGGAATCACTGTTATTCTTGTAGCGGGCGTGAATGGAGCGGGAAAAACCACGTCCATCGCCAAGCTGGCTAACCTGATTCTAAAACAAAACAAAACGGTTTTATTAGCGGCAGGAGATACGTTCCGCGCTGCTGCTGTCGAGCAACTCACAATGTGGGCGAACAGACTGGGCTGCGATATTGTAACGCGACCAGATGGAACCGATCCTGCCAGTGTCGCCTACTCCGGTTGTGAACGCGCTCTGGAAACCGGCGTTGATTATTTAATTATTGACACGGCTGGACGCTTACAGACTCATACAAATTTAATGGAAGAATTGCAAAAAATTAAACGTGTGATCAGCAAAAAAATTCCCAATGCACCACACGAAAGCCTTTTGGTTCTGGATGCGACGACCGGACAAAATGGAATCAGTCAGGCAGAGAATTTTACGAAAGCTGTCGAGTGCACCGGGCTAATTTTAGCAAAATTAGATGGCACTGCTCGTGGCGGAGTCACTGTTGCGATCCGCCAGAAGATGGGTATCCCCGTCAAGTACGTCGGCGTTGGTGAGCAAATAGATGACCTGGAACTCTTTAATTCGCAGGGATTTGTCGACGCTCTTTTCGCCTAATGCCTTGAAAACAGGCTCGCCTTAAAACCTTACGCAATTGCCATTTCTTCTTCATTTCCCACTCAGTATTTTCTGATGTGCTCGAAATACGCGCATCTTAAATGACATTTACCATTTGGTAAAATATACTGCTCCCGAAATATAGCGAACCATGTATGACCCTCCCGATCATACAAGATTTGCTTGACGTATCTCTTTTCATCAAAACCACTACGGAAAATTCCGATATTCCGAGTTAGAGCCATCGTTTTGTTAGCGCTCAATGTTTCGACCATAACAGGTCAACTAATTCTAACGATGGATGACTGATTAGACCGTCAGTATGGCTTCCACTACGAAATGTTTTGGAACGCATATACGCCTCCCTTCTGACGGTATGGAGACCAAGCACCTTACACGTGTACTCAGGAGTAAATAAAATGCAAAAGTTGAAAGAATTGAAGAGAAAAGCCAGACTGACTGGGCTCCTTTTAAGTGGGCTGGGTCTCATGGCTGTATCACCTGCATTTGGCGGTGATGCCAGTTGTGCCCCTTCTTGCACACCAGCACAGCCCAAAGCTTGCTGCACGAAAGTGTATGAAGAAGCTGGAGACAAGCTGGCTGTAGAACTCGAACGGTTAACAGCAGAATGCTGTGCCCCCAAGACCTGTACTGATCCCAACACCTGCTGCGGAGAAGAAGCATCCAGCGATGATGGCGATTGCTGCAGTGGACGTCTCACTCGTCTGTTCGATGACTGTGATGGCTGTGGTAATTTCCTGGACGATAATGGCTGGAAACTCAGCGGTTGGTTGGAATTCGGTATTACCTTCAATGGCAACCGTCCTCAAAACGATTTGAACACACCGGGTGTGGGATTCAACCAGGCTGACAGTCAGTTCATGTTGAACCAGCTCTACTTCGTTCTGGAAAAAGACGCTGCTGCCAACGAAGACTGCTTCGGTTGGGGTGGTCGTGTTGACCTGCTCGTCGGTTCTGATGCTGCCGATACTGCAGTATTCGGTGGTCCAAATAACACACCTAACTTCGATGGAACATGGTCTGGCAACAACACTGCAACAGCCAACCAGATCGGGCTGGCGATGCCTCAGTTGTATGCATCGTTATATGCTCCTATCGGAAATGGTGTGACATTGAATGTTGGTCACTTCTACACCGTCATCGGATACGAAGTGGTTCCAGCTCCCGATAACTTCTTCTACTCGCATGCCTATACCATGCAGTACGATGAACCATTTACCCACACTGGTGCTCTAGCCAGTACAGACCTGAGCGACAACGTCTCGCTGACTGGTGGTATTACAACCGGTTGGGACGATTTCGATAATCAGAACAACGAATGGAGTTTCCTCGGTTCTATTGGCTGGACCAGTGACAGTGAAGATACTTCACTCACGTTTGCCATCAGCTCTGGTGGTGAAAATGACGCATTTGGTGGAACATCAAACTTGACGGTCTTCAGTATTGTTGCACAACAAAAACTGAGCGACAACATGTCTTACGTGTTCCAGCATGACCACATGTTCTACAAAAACGGTGACATCAATGACCCTGGTCAGAATGCTGAATCTTACGGCATCAACCAGTACCTGTTCTACGAAATGAGTGAATGTGCTCAGGCAGGGGTCCGTGCTGAATGGTGGCGTGACCACAACGGTACTCAGCTCGGAACAGCAGGAGCAAACTATTACGAAGTCACAGCAGGTTTGAACTACAAACTGAACTCCTGCTTGCGAATTCGTCCTGAAGTTCGCTGGGACTGGTCTGACAATGCTTCTCCTTGGACAAATTCCAGTGGAGCTGCTAAAAACAGTCAGTTCACAGTTGGTACAGACGTCATTCTCGTCTTCTAAGACCAAAGGGTAATCAACCACCCAACTCAATCAGAGAAACCTGGTTGAGTATGCCATAATAAAAGAAGCCTTCTTCAAACTTTGAAGAAGGCTTCTTTAATTTTGTGTCTGCAGCATGGATCAATGTTTGAAATGCCGACGACCAGTGAAGACCATAGCAATCTGATGCTCATTGCAGGCTTCAATCACTTCTTCATCGCGGACGGAACCTCCCGGCTGAATGATCGCAGTAACACCGGCCTTAGCGGCTTCGTCAACGCCATCGCGAAACGGGAAGAAGGCATCCGAGGCTACAATGGCCCCTTTGCTTCGTTCACCGGCCTTGTAGGCAGCGATATAGGAAGAATCCAGCCGACTCATCTGACCAGCGCCGACACCAAGCAGCATTTCATCTTTTGCCAGAATAATCGCATTCGATTTGACATGACGGCACACGATCCAGCCAAAAGCTAAATCATGTAATTCCTGTGCCGTTGGTTCACGTTTTGTGACGACCTTCCAGTCAGTACTGTCATCTCGAAGTTCATCTTTCTCCTGGACCAGTAAGCCTCCCGAAACTCGTCGATAATCGAGACTGGCAACCTGAGGAGGTTCCATCATTGGACACTTCATCAAACGTACATTTTTTTTCCACTTCGGCTTCGTAGTCAATAACTCAAACGCTTCCGGATCAAAATCGGGAGCAATAATCGCTTCGATAAACCGGTTTGGTTCGCATAGTTTTTCTGCGGTCTCCCGATCTATGGGACGATTAAAACTCATGATGGAACCAAACGCACTGACTGGATCGCCGGCATAGGCTTTCTCAAATGCATCTGCAAGCGACTCTGCAGTTGCACATCCACAAGGATTTGTATGCTTGATCACAACGGCAGCCGGTTTGTCAAAATCACTGGCAATCTGTAAGGCCGCATCCAGATCCAGGAAATTATTATAAGAGAGTTCTTTTCCGTTTAATTGCTTAGCCTGTGCCACGCTCGCAGCAGGAGGTTGTTTTTCAACATAAAAAGCAGCACTCTGATGAGGGTTCTCCCCATATCGCAATTGATCTCTACGAACGAGATTAATACTAATCTGCTCGGCGAACCGAGAGTCTGTACCTTCCTGTGCCGGTAACACAGAAGACATATAATTCGCAACGGCACGATCATAACAGGCCGTCATTTCAAATGCTGCTGCTGAAAGTTCGAGGCGAAACTCCGATGTCAAAGGGCCTGCCTGTAACGTATTCAACACACGACTGTATTGCCCCTCGGAAGTAACAACCCCTACGTAAGCATGATTTTTGGCAGCGGATCGCACCATACTCGGGCCGCCGATGTCAATCTGCTCAATGGCTTCTGTTATCGTCACATCAGGTTTGGCAATCGTTGCTTCAAATGGATAAAGATTACAGACGACTAACTCGAAAGGCACAATCTCGAACTCTTTGATCGCAGCGGCATCACCGGGTAAGTCCGGTCGACCTAGAATTGCGCCATGCACTTTTGGATGCAGGGTCTTAACACGTCCATCCATGATTTCAGGAAAGCCCGTGTACTCAGAGATGTCGATGACATTTACCCCCTGCTCTTCCAGATAGCGGCGGGTGCCTCCTGTTGATATAAACTCAAAGCCTAATTCAGCGAGACCTTTCGCAAAAACATCAAGGCCTGATTTATCACTGACACTCACTAAAGCACGACGCGGATGCGAATTACTCATTTGTTTCTTAATCAATCGCCTGAGAATGTAGAAAAACCATTGCCTTTCTACGGAGTATAGAATTGCCCTGAGTGCTGAAGAAGCTGATTTTGCTTCGAATTGACAGGCATAATGCCACCAGACACTCAACGAAAAGTCAGTTTAGCTGCAAAGCAGTCAGAAAACAAACCTGCAGAAGCTGACGTTAATGAAAGCGAACGCCTCTTTATTATTCAGTATTTGCATCCGCTGGAGCCGCCGCTGCTGCTCCCTCTGCCTTGCTTGTCTCGGGAGCGATTTCGGGCAAAATAGGATAGCGATCCTGGTGTTTAAACCGAATCGGAAAGGGCAGATCATTTTGCCTTAAGCACATAATTAAGCCTGATTCTGAACAACAAAAAATACGATCTGTCCGTTCATTCATCAATTTTATCTTGTATTTTCGCAGAGGAACAGCGGAAAGCACTGCACCATCGGTACGGGAAAGAATCAGCAAATTTCCAATCTCGTCTGTGGCATACAGGCGGGTTGGTGAGAGCGACACAAAACTGGAACCGAGTGGCTGCCACCATCGTTCCTGACCCGTTTCGGCCGAAAGTTGAAATAGCCCTTTCTTTCGAGATGAAAGATAGACTTCATTATCAAGTACTGTTACTGGCTTCAGGATCGGAAACGAAGTACGAATTCTCCAGCGCACAATACCGTTTAAAATATTCAAACAATACAGATTCTGATCTTCAGAGGCGAGAAAAACGCTCTTCTCATTCTCAGCTAAACTGGCCGAGATAGGGGCATCTGTCTCAAATTGAAACGTGAGCTGACGACTATTCAACGTGACCGAATAAAGCGACCCGTCCTGGCTGGCAAACAAGAGTGTACGGTTAGTAACAACCGGAGGTGTTGTGATCCTATCACCAGTCTGATAAGTCCAGCGAATCGCACTTTGCCGCCAGGCAGGAAGCTTTGATTCATTACTCAACTCATTCAATTTCCTCAAATCCCAGGCATAGACCCGCCCACTTAAGGTTCCTACATAAACAGTGTCATCATCAACTGTGGGACTGGTGGATGCAGAACCGGGAAGTTGCAGTTCCCAGTCGATTTCACCACTCAACCTGTCAATGGAGTAAAGTTTAATACCTACTGTAATAAAGACATATTTTGAATTGGAGACCGGAGGATAGCTGACATTATTACCGCGTCCCAGTTGAGTGGCCCACAGTTTTTTACCGGTCTCATTGTTGAAAGCAGTGATGATTCCCGCTGTCGAAAGTGCATATAAATTGATTTCATCCAGGGACAGATGAACGATTCGATCTCGCTGCGGATCAACAGTCGCCTGCCCCCACCACACACGATCCAAATCGTATTGCACTAATTCCCGTGGTGAAAGTAGAGAGATGCCTACTGAAGATTCATTGAATCGCTGAGCTAAAAGACAGTCATTCATAGAGACTGTCAGCAATAACACCAGACAACTAATCGTCAACTTCTTCCAAACAGACATATGATGTTCTTTTCAAGTTTGATTCAGGAAACAGAGTATTATTGAGGAACGGGACGGCCTCAATGACTGAAACCACAGTACGGAATTCGCTCTTTTGAAGTTTACAACACGAACGCGCCCTATTCGAATTCTGTCTTTATAAACAGACTTAGAATGCGGAGCCCGTCCTGCTGAGCATGGCTCACTCCACCCATTCTACCCACTCATCCATTCCGGAATCCAGCTTTGTTCGGGATAGATTTCGAGAATTTCCAGTACCAAGACTGAACATTTCAGTGTTATTCTCACCATTTATAGATTCACAAGCGAATAATTTCACGAAACTGCTTTTTAAGAACGGGGTATTATTCTGCAAATTTAGAATCACCGGTAAAATTGGATCCCTTCATTTTAGGTACTTCCGAATCCTGAATCTAAAGTCTACAATAGACAAGCCTGATAAATCATTTTCGATTCCACCTCAAACAGCCGATTTGTATCAGTGGAAATCAATTCGAATACCAACAATTTTAAAAGTGAACTGGTATGAGAACAAACATCACAAACGCTGACTCATCCTGCAAAACATTTTTCGACTCAATTGTGATTTTCGGCCTATGTATGAGTGCTAATGCTTTTGCCTGCACTCCTGCCCGGGCTGATCTAATCAAGCTCAAAAACGGTGGTGAGATCCGGGGAAAGCTCTTAAGAACAACGTCGGGATCGACAGTGACCCGCGTGATTCAAACTCTCTCAGGGGGATCGATTACCATCGATTCTCAAAATATTGAATTCATCACCAACCGTTCGCTTTCGATTGAGGAATATGATTCTCGGTCCAAAGAAATTGAGGATACGATCGAAGCGCATCTCAAACTCGCTGACTGGAGTTTAAAGAATCATCTGAATTCACAACGTCTTGAGCAATTGGAAAAAGTAATTCAACTCGATCCTGAGCATACCAAGGCCCGTGCGGCACTGGGATATACAAAGCGGGACGGAGAATGGATGACGCGAGATGAGGCAATGCGCAAGAATGGTTACATCAAATACAAAGGCCGTTATGTTTCCTCTGCAGAACTCGAACTACTCGAGAAAAATCAAGCAGATCTGGAAGCAGAACGAAAGTGGATCAAGAAAGTAAAACTCTGGCTGATTTGGATTAATGGCAATGATTTGCTGCAACAGCAGGAGGGCATAAAAAATTTCCAGGCTATTCATGATCCGCATGCGGTTGCAGCCCTGGCGCGTTTGATGGGAAAGCATCAACACATCGCCATTCGGTCGCTGCTGATCACAACCCTCGACCAGATTCCTGGTGATCAACCACTTCGACCGCTGTCCGAACTGGTTCTGACGGATCCAATCCAGATAATTCGTAATGCTGCCCTTGAAGTACTCACGAAACGGGATGCGACTCGTGCAATCGCCTATTTTATTGAGGGTCTGAAAAACAAATCGAACATAATTGTCCAGCGCGCAGGCCAGGGACTGGAAGAGATCGGAAACCGAACAGTCGTCCCTGATCTAATCGCAGCTTTAACCACGAATCATACTTATCGTGTCAGGGTTCCCGACACGACATCTACATACAGCTACAATACGAACGGCACATTCGGCGGCTCGGGTGTGATTCTACCTCCGGATATTGAAGCAGGTTTATTAGCAGGCCGCTATCCGAATGGAGTGATCGTACTTCCGTCCCGACAACCCAAAGTACAAATGCGAACAGTCTCAGTAAAGCATGTGCATCAGAACGAAGCTGTTCTGCTCGCATTACAAAATATCACTCAACAAAATTTTGGCTACAATGAGAGGCTCTGGCGACTCTGGTGGGCTTCAACCCAGAATCAGACGGGGGTGGTTCCCATCATTCAATAAATCCCGGGAACTGACTTTTGGTAAAGCTCGTGCCAGATCAATGTGCCAGATCAATGTGCCAGATCAGTTTTCGGCAAATTCTAAAGCATCGCGCAACCCGTCGAGATGCGAATCGTAGTTTTTCCAGCGATCCAGACCGGAACGATTCATCGGACGGCGGACTTGCCAGTTACTTGCTGTCGTGACTGGTCGATTGTTGTCTTGAAAGTTTAAGCAACGGTCATCCCAATCGACATCGATATAATCGATCAGCTTTCTGGAGACATCCTCCTGGTTCTCAACCAGATCAGAATAATGTAACTCAAACGGTGCAACCGGCAAAACGTCCTTCCAATGCTGCATCAGCCGTTCGTATTCACGGTAGTAGAGCCCCAGATGTGTTAGATCAAACGAGTAATCGTGCCCGCGACGGAAACGCTGAAAATAGCAGGAAAGGCAAGTATCAAGTGGATGCCTTTGACTATGAATGATTTTTGCCTCAGGCAACATCATGGCAATCAATCCGAGATAGAGAAAATTGCCAGGCATTTTATCGATAATACGAACAGCCGAATGGTCAAATGTCCGTAAACGACGCAAATAAGCATCTGCAAAACCAGAGAAGATCTGTTCTGGAATATGAGCGAGGTATTCCGGATAATCGACTTTCTGTGTCGCATGCTGCCTCATTGTGCCAGCGATACTGGCAATGTCCGGTAGCTCCCCTGCCCCATGCACTTCGGGATGACTGGACAATATCTGCTCTACCAGTGTCGTGCCGGTACGTGGCATTCCCACGATAAACACCGGAACGTTACTGGGATTTCCTACTGAAGCTAATCGCTGGATCATCTCAGCAGAAAATACGGAAATTACGCGGTCGATTTCCATTCTGAATTGATCAATGTCAAACGGAGTTTTCTTGAAGCGATTTCCTATTTCATAAAACGAAAACGCTTTTTCGTAGTCCTTAATATCGTTAAAGATTTTCCCAGCTGCAAACCCCAGAAAGCAGCGATCCGCGTCAGACAGATCTGAACGCGCTGCCTGCTGCTCGAGCATTGAAATAATAGGATCATCGGTTTTGAATTTTCGGGCTGCTGAATAATTGAAATACGCTTCAGCATAATCGGGCTTTAATTCCAAAGCCGTCAGATAATGTTGCTCGGAAAGTTCGAAGTCTCCCACCAGACGATAGACTGCAGCCAGATTGTGATGAATTTCGGCAACCTGCGGCTTGAGTGCAATTGCTTTCTTCAGTCGTTCGATGCCCGTCGCATACTCGCCGCTGTTCGAAGCCGCCAGGCCATAGAAATGCAGAAAATTAGCATTATTGACATTTGCCGGGTAAAACGGCGTTAATAGATCTTCTGCTTTTTTTGCCTGATTGGCTTGAAGCAATTTGATTGCTTCAGCGAGGAGTTTAGCCATATTTTCCTTGATACTGCAACGAGACAAATTGAGAAAGAATCTTGAGAGAAATCGATCAGAGGCGGAAATGGAATGTTTTGCGGAAATAACGCCATAACCATTGTCCCGTTGTTAACTGACTGACCAGAAATCGGGCCTTGCCTCGCATATTCGCACGAAATAAGACCACATCTTCACTAAGCGGGACAATCGCCTGATAGGCCGTGCTGGTTAACTTTTCCCGTCCATCTTTATCTGTCACTGTTGGTAATTCTCCCCCCATTTTATTGGAGAGAGTCGGTGGAACATAATCAAGATGGCCATGTGCAACACGTTCTATTTTTGACTGATAGGTTTTATCCGGTAAATGTTCCAGCTTGAGTTCGACTGTCTGCTCCACATTGAAATCATTCCGGTACTCCTGATCGATAAACAAGACCGCCTGAAAACGGGTACCGGGAGCAATACTCAGCATGTGGGTCCGCTCTTCGAGATAACAGTTGGCATTTTTAGCATCGAGAGGCGATCCAAACCAACGTGACAATTGCTTTTTGGAATCAGATAATTTGGGTTCTGGTTGACTTGCCGGCGCGACCACAGTTCCACTAATCGGGGCAATCACTTTCATATTACTCAGGTGCTCTTGAATTTCTGCAATTCTTTCTTCGATCGTTTCTAATTCCTCTTTTGAAACTTTCACACCTGCCAAGTCATCTAAGGCCATATATTTCTTGATCTCATCTTCTTGAACCTGACGCGCGTTTTTTAACCTGTTGAGCTCATCTTCCTTTTCGAGATTCACAATGCTCGCCAGAAGCTGACCTTTCTTCACATGCTGTCCTGGTTCAACGTAGACTTGATCCAATCTACCACTCTCAGTTGTATAAACATGCTTAACGTCATAGCCCTCTACGATGAAAGGAGCTTCAAAATGCATGGGAACTGGGATTAGGAGAATTCCAAGAATCACAGCGGCAAAGACTGTCAATGTCGCTGATACTTTCCAGTAATTCATGGGTTCGGTCCTCGGTGCAGAAATAATTTTGTAAATGTTGGAGACAATACCCCAAACAAATGTCACGATGGAAATCACAGCGAGTGTGATACCAATACTCTGTAAATCATATGGTTTCAGAACGGTATAAAGAAAAAGCGTAATACCGAACATAATGAACCAGCGATATATCGATGCAGATAATGCATAAACGATAAACCAGAATTTTCCGGTTTCTGGCATAAACGGATCTTTCTGAGACTCGATTCCCAGACAAAACCAGGCAAATGTATCGCGAAGATGTTTATCTGCTTTTTGCCTTAAATTGGGAATTTCCAGCAAATCGCTCATCATATAGTAGCCATCAAACCGCATCAGCGGGTTGGCATTAAAGATCACGGTTGTCACCGTGGAAACGAAAAACAGATTCAATGCCAGATGGTTCAGCAGACCTGGTTTTGTAAACCACCAGATCCAGACAGCGACCGCCGACATAATCACTTCGATATACATCCCCGCGCCGCCAATAATAATCCTCTGCCATTTATTTCGCAGCATCCAGGAATCGGATACGTCACAATACAGACAGGGACTGAAAACCAGGAACATAATCCCCATCCCGTGACACTCACCACCATAGTGCTTGCACGATATACCATGCCCAAACTCGTGAACGACTTTCGCAGCACCGAGTACAAACCACATGTAAATCAAGTTGGGCCAGCCAAAGAATTGCTGAAATTCGGGCAATCGACTGCGAAACGCTTCAAATTGCACGCCGATCAATATCCAGGAAGAGACAATGAGCAAAGTAAACATTGTCGTTGCCCCGGAACGCCACATCCATTTCACATAGGGGTATAACCATTGCAGCGTCGTTTCCGGGTCCCAACCAGGGAGTCTGAGATACATCAGATTTTTAAAGGTGGTAACTAATTTCTTACTATGCTCTTCACGACGCTGCTTGATCAGCGTCACACCTTGCCCCGGTCGTCCGCTGGTCAACAGGCCTTTGCGATATAAGTCCGAAATCAATTGCTGAATTTCTGAAATGGAAAGCAATAATGTTGGATATTGCCGGTGCACTTCATCCTTGATCTCATCGGGATTCCGCTCTCCATTTAACAGATTCAGAATATAGAACTGCTCAGGATGAAGACGTGTGTACTTGAGGGAGACCGGATCTTTGATAACCCAGTATCCCAAACCTTTGTAGTGAATCCACTTGCTGATTAAATCATCGCGCACGCTCAACGGAATAGGCCGTTCGGTTGAGGATGTCATGGATTCGCTTAAAGTGCTCATATGCTGTGAATGTCTTTAACGGGAAAGAATACTTGAACGTGACGGTGAAACAGTAACTTTAATATGCCTATTTTTTGACTGAAGTTTCTGCTGCAACTTTGTTGTTCGATTTATCAGGTAGAATTTTCATCGTCGCCATATATCCGGCTTTCAAGATATTTTCGGGGTTTTCCACTTCGGCCCAGACGCGAATCGACTTTCCATGAATGGGCTCGACTTCGACATCAATATAAATGATCCGCCCGTTATATTTCTTATCTTCAATCGGCAGACGAATTCCGGGAATGTCTAATTGAACTTCAACCGGTGTTCCCACCTGAAACTTCCAGGTATCGTCGATGTTAACATTACATTCCACTTTGACACGTTTGGTACTGACGAGCTCTATTACTTCATCGCCGTGTCGGACAACTTCACCGGTTGAGCGGAATTTTTTTGTGACAACCCCATCAAAGGGAGCCACAATTTTAGTCTCTTCTATCTGGGCATCAATTTCTTCAAGCTGTAACTTGCTCATCTCTAACTCAAGCTCAGCCTGTTCAATTTGCAGATCACTTTTTTCCGCGTTGAGCTGCAACCGTTTAATGTCCAGCTTCGAAATCGCATTCGATACACGTTTATTGATATCCAGATTCATCTCCAGTTCAACATAAGCGGTGTCTCGTGCTTTTGTGGAATAACGAACCTCGATATCATTGGATGACCGCTTTTCGGCCGTCTTGCGTGATGCCTTTAATGCATCGCTCTTTAAAGCCGCAATCACCTGGCCTTTTTTGACCTGTTCGCCTTCATTCGGTTCGACAAATTCGAGCACACCTGGGCGGTCACTTCCCAAAATCACACGATCAATCAATTTAATACGACACTCATTGACGATAATCTCAGACCCTGGATTGGATGACGTGGTTTTTTCTTTCGCTTGATCGCCTGCATCAAGACTTCCTTCAGCCAGAATCAGGCTAGCTCCGATCATCAAAATCACGCAGAAAAAAGTATTCACTAAGCTTAACTTCATTTCTTCACCCTCAAATTGAATCCGATATTTTAGTGAAAGCGGAAATTTCTTCCCGGTCCGTCGATCTGTCAACAATCTTTGGCAGATATAAATATAGACACTTCTGAGCCTCATATCTAACGCTCGCCTCCCCCCGCTGACAAGCGATTTTCCACAATCCAATCATGAATTTTAAGAGGGAGGTTGGAACATAACGCCAGGTTGTAACAGGACACCCCGGCGGCACATACGTCATATTTCACCTATTTACACCATCCAACCAGAATCCCGACGTTCATTACAAACTCATTCGATATGAGATCCATCGTAAATCTATATCAGCTTTAGAATTATACCAGTTCTCATTATACGCATGTTATACTTTAAATATTTGACCGTCTCTTATGGTATCAGGCCATTTGTAGGAATCTTCCCCCTTAAACCGGTTAGACAAACCTTCCGTTTCAAATACGCAACATAGGGAAAAAATTAAGTTTACGACAAATTCCTTTTTTGCAAACGCCCTCACTCCCGAATAAAATCAGAGTATGTAAAATTGTCCAGACAATGAAAATTGATGTGACAACACACTAAAAACCATTTTTTCTGGCAGTCTTACCGTATAATTTCCAGAAGGCATCTGTCTTTAGAAATTTGAGAACCGGTTAATAAACAGACCAAACAGGTAACTTATCTAGATGACAAGTACTCAATCACCCACCCAGACCCGTGAACGTGTTATTCGTATTGCACGGGAAATCGAAGAATTCGCTCATTCAAATGTGGCAGCGGAGACGTTTTTTCGTGAATTCCTCAGAAGAGTGGTAGCCGGCCTGGGAGCCACGGCAGGAGCAGCCTGGTTAATCGACGAAAGTGGACGGCTTGCCATCAAAAGTGAAGTGAACCTGGCTGATACCGGTTTTTATGAAGAACCGGAAGCCATTCTTAAAAACCAGCGATTGTTATCCGACGTCTTATCGACAGCGGAAGCACGGATCTTCGCTGCAGACAATGAGAGCGACGTCCATTTACCGACTGATAACCTCATCGTTGTCGCTGCATTAACCATCCGAAAAAAGCCGGTTGGCGTCATTGAAATCTTTCAACGATCAAATTCTCCTAAACAAGCCCACTCAGGTTATCTGCAATTCGTTGAGCAGATGTCAGGCTATGCTTCGCACTATCTGGCAGAACGCGAAAAAGCCAGTAAAACGGATTCTTCACTCGAAGTCTGGGAAGAAGTCGATCAATTCGTACAACAAATCCATCGTAGCCTCGATCTAGCAGAAGTCTCTGCCACCGTTGTCAACGATGGCAGACAACTGCTTGATGCAGACCGAGTCAGTCTGGCGATGCAACACGGCAAGAAAACCGTCATTGAAGCCATCAATGGTCAGGATAAAGTAAATAAGCGCGCCAACACGGTACGGCTACTTTCCAATCTATCCAACAAAGTACTTTCCATGCGGGAGACATTCATTTATTCGGGGGCAGTTGAATCCATCCCGCCTCAGATTGAAGAACCGCTGGCAGATTATCTGCAGGAAAGTGGAACCCGAATGATCATGATCGTCCCTCTGTTTGAGCCCGAGAAGGTCATCAAGAACGACGAGGAAGCACTGGGAGGCCGCAAAAAAGATGTCCCCAAAAAACTGATCGGTGGTTTGATTATTGAGCAAATTACAGACAGTCAACCAAGACCACACTTAGAAAAACGTGCAGATCTGCTCGCCGGTCATATTGCCAGCGGTATTGCGAATTCTCGCAATCATGAAAGTATTTTCCTGATGCCTTTCTGGCGGTTCATTGGTCGTTGCTTTGCGGCATTAAGAGGAAAGACCCTTGTCAAAACCCTGGTCATTACAGCGATCATCGTAGCGGCAGGGATTGCTCTTGCTTTAGTCCCCTATGATTACCGTGTTACCTGTGATGGCAGACTCATGCCCACAATTCAACGGGAAGTATTCACGAACTGGGAAGGTGAAGTCGTCGCAATTCATGTTGAAAGTGGTCAACGGGTGAAAAAAGGGGACCTGCTGATCGAGATTCGCAATGAAGACTTAAAAGCTCAAGCACTGGAAACACAAAACAAGTTAAATGAACTTCGCTTGTCCATGTTGGCCGTCAATGCAAAACTCCAAGCCGGTAACAATAATAAACGTCCCACAGAGGATATTATCAATCTGCAAGGGAAATTAAATGAAACGCGCACACAGATTTTCGGCGTGGAAAAACTTTTGGAAATCTTAAAGGACCGTATGGAAAAGCTGAATGTCAAAGCGCCCATTGATGGCGTAGTCACAACCTTCCAGATCGAGCAACTTCTGATTAACCGCCCTGTACAACGTGGAGAATTACTGCTGGAAATCATGGATCCGACAGGTCCCTGGCAATTAGAACTTGACGTCGAAGAAAAACGAATGGGACATATTCTTAGAGCCACTGAGAAAAAAGGCAGCATCGACTTGCCAGTCGAATTTATTCTGGCCACCTCGAACGAACTAACTTACGAAGGTGAAGTCACCGAAATCTCAACGCGTGCCAATTCCTCTGAAGAGAGCGGCAGTGTCGTGGAAACCTATGCCACCTTCAACAAAGAAGAACTGCCAATGCTGCGTATCGGTGCAGAAGTTAGCGCAAAGATTGACTGTGGAGAACGCAGCTTATTCTATGTGCTGTTTGGTGATGTCGTCGAAACCTGCCGACGCTTCTTCTGGTTATAAGACACATTGATTCAACGAAACCTGAAATAAAAACAGCTCCCTTGTTCCACGAACAAGGGAGCTGTTTTATTAAACGAGTGCAAACTCGGAACTAATTCTTGTCTACTGGCTTTGTCTCTTCTTTCTTAGCTTCCGTTTTCGCAGGCGCTGCCTTGGCAGCATCTGCTTTCTTGATTTCTGCTTTTTCATCGTGTTTATGATCGTCGTGATCATGACCTTCATGACCTTCATGACCTTCATGACCTTCATGACCTTCATGTTCGAGGTCAACGTGGAAATGATCATCGCCCACGTCCAGATGAAAATGACCGTTCAAATCTGATTCGGCTTTAACCGATTCAGGAATCGCTTTTCCTGCTGCGACAAAACGCGAAGACTTGCCATCTTTTTCGCCCTCTAATGGTTTCGCAGCCAGTGGAATCTCATGCTCCTTGTCACCAACTTCCATATCAAAATCGATGCTTTCGCCTTCAATGGGGAATGGTGTTTTGGCATCCGGGCCTAAAATAAACGCCGTCATAGTACGGTTCTTGCCATCAAAAACCACTTCCATATGATATTGTTCTTCGCCGACTTCCAACAGATGTCCGCCATTCGGCCCGTGTTCATGAGCGTGACCATGATCATGTTCGGCTTCAGAAGAGGCCACTGAGTCTTTATCGTCAAATGTACGAGTATCCTCTTTGGATGAACATCCCACAAATAATGCCAAACCAAGACCACAAACCGCCACCCGAAACGATTGAGAAAAACGCATATTCCATTCCTTATTTAAGCGTAGAAAACTTCTGAATGATTGTGAAACCATTTTGCCCCCGCAGCCACTTACTGCTACTAGCAAATCATAGCAAAATCGAACATAAAAAAAAGTCTTTTGCAATAGAATTGTAAAAGCTTATTGAATCCCCTCTTCCTGAGCCTGTGCGGCATTGGGTTCTTCATCTTGGATGTAAGTTTTTCCGCGATAAAACCGGGCCACGAAAACAAACAGGATCGCCGCGACAAACATCAGACCAGAGAAGAACCAAAAATAGGCAGCTCCTTCCAACCGCGAAGTCTTTTCATCAATCATGATAAATTCATTCACGCCAGATGTGAGCAAATTCCCCACAGTTACTGAGAGCAAATAGAGCGACATGATAAACGACTTCATCGATTTGGGAGCCTGCGTGTAGGCAAATTCGAGACAAGTAATAGAAATCATGACTTCGCCTGCTGTGATCACCAGATACGGAACTGCCTGCCACAGCATATAGGGGGGATTGTCTGGAGAACGATCAATGGCGAGCTGAATCAATGCGACAATGGCAAAGGAAGCCGCTGTCAAAAAGAAACCAATCGAAACTTTCCTCAAGGGAGTCAGAGGAAAGACTTTATCGATGAGTGGATAAACGACATAGTTAAATGTCGGCACCAGAACTAAAATGAAAAAAGGGTTGAACGCCTGAATCTGAGCCGCTTTTAATTCATACCCTCCGATAGAAACGGTTTTCATCTGAGTCGCTTGAATCACCCATGTTGATCCCGTCTGGTCGAATAATGCCCAGAAGATCGGCACAAACACGTAAAACAGTACGGAAAGATTGAGTATGGCTTGTAAACCTTCTTTTCCAAGCGTCTCTGTACGAAATTTTTTCCAGCCCGAGGGTGGTATATGTACGAACTGATTCCTCCCCATCCAAAACAGAATTGTCGCGATCAACATCAATACCCCAGGCAAGCCAAAAGCATAATGTGGTCCATAATTGATCAGTACGACGGGTATCAGTAGCGAAGAAACGAATGCGCCCAGATTAATCGCGATGTAAAACCAGCCGAAGATTTTACTCAAAAGATGCTGGTTCTGCTTGCCAAATTGATCTCCCACGTGTGCCGAGACACAGGGTTTAATCCCCCCGGATCCGATGGCAATCAGCATCAAGCCTAGAAAGAGCCCCAGCCGCGTCTCGTCAATGGCAAGTGCAAGATGCCCGAGACAGTAGACGATGGAGAGCAGCATAATTGTTTTATATTTACCCCAGAAGACATCTGAAAGAATCGAGCCTAACAGGGGGAAAAAATAAGCCGAAGCGACGAAGTAATGAAACACAGCGGTCGCTTCATTGCCCGACATATGATCCATTTCACCGCTGGCATTCAACATGTATTGCGTCATAAATACAACCAGGATGCCCCGCATCCCGTAAAAGCTGAACCGTTCGGCCGTTTCGTTCCCCACAATATAAGGAATCCCGGAGGGCATTTTGTTCGTGGGTACGGGAGCCGTCTGATAATTTGCCTGTGCCATTGTTTTATAAAGTCCTTCCACAAAGGTGCGGCGCTTGAATTTGGTTATTCATCTCTCTGCCAGTCGGTTTCGATGCGCTGCGTCTGAACGCCATCTTTAGTCGGGGTAAACTGATAAATGCAATCCGCATAGCGTTCAAACGTAGATGGATCATGATGACTGATCATAATAATCTGAAAACCGAGAGCCTGTCCCGCCTCGTGAATAATTTTGACTAAGCGAGGCACCAGATCCGGCCGTAACCAGCAATCCTGTTCATCCAGAACTAAAACGCGTCGGTGCTCTGATTCATCCAGAGTCATCAGAGCAAACATCCGCAAACCCACCGACAAAACATTCGCTACCGAGCCTCCCTGGCCGCGCATGATATCTTCTATGTTTCCCTCACGTTCGATCTGAAATTCGACGGTGGCTGCGTTGCGTTTCCATTCTGCCACTGCTTTCAATTTGAGAGGCTGCTCCAGCACTTCCTGCAGCGCGATAGTCAATTTTTCCTGAATCAACTGCAGTTCCTGCTCAAACAGCTGCCCGCTCAAGGTTTCCAACGCTTCCGTCACCTGCTCGGAAATCGCAATATACGTTTCCGTTTTCTGCATTTGCTCAGCCAGCTGGGACGCTTCTTTGCTTTTCTGCTTACGCACGGCCGCCAACTCCCAGCATTTACGTTGTAAATGGATAGGCGAGCGCAACTCCCCTTGGGAAGAAGTGGGATCCTGGTTGGAAAATGCCTCAGTCATGAATTCAGTTCAAATCCGCTCTCATAAGTTTCAGGAGGCATCCGTCGCGTGATGCTCTGTTTCAATTTTTGCCAGATCGGCTTCAATTTTTTCCAGCGTCTGATGGTACTCCGCACGCTTGCGTTCATTTTCCGCCTTGATCTGTTTCAGTTTTTCCTTCAACTCATCCAGCTGATCTGTTCCATACTCGTCTTGCGCCTGCTGTTTGAGTTCATTCAGATTTTTTTCGGCATTGACCAGATCGCGTTCTGACTCGATTTTGCGTTTATTCAGCTTCTGGAACTGATCCGTCAAAGCTTCGATATCAGGTATAAACTCTTGATTATTGGACGACATCTTTCGAAACCTCACTTGCTAATTTTCTGACTTCTTCTGCAACGGATGGTTCAAATTGCTCCAGATTTTTCGTCAGGAACAGCTGTAATCCCGCTCCCGTGTCAGTCTTTCGCGACTGTAAATCTGCCAACCCGGAAATAAAGGCGGAAGGAATTCCCTCTTCTGTTTCCTCCAAGACCTCTTCGTAAAATACTTCATCAAACACCTGATGCGGAACTTCAATTACGGAACGTTCCCAACCCTTAGCTGTTACTTCCAGTTTCAACACAGAAGGAACATGAGACCGCGAGGCATCACTGCGCGATCTGCGAATAATATTTCCAGGAGTCACCCACGTCGTCTGCCCTTTGACCACATCTTCCAGTGTGCGATGAATATGGCCGTTAATGACAAAATCAACTCCTTCGATTTCGTACGGCTTAAAATGCCCCTGCTCTTCATAACCGGGAACGATCAGATCGTGATGAGAAACCCAGATCACCAGTGGTTTCTCTTCACTCTCATTATATTCAATTGACTTCGGCAGTTTTCTCCCCCAGGAAGTCCCGCCGATGATCACAGAACGCCCCGCCATTCTCCCCCGCCAAGGTGTCTCTTCTGAAAGCAGACGATATTTGTCCGCCTGGATGAGAATGCTCAGCGTATCGTGTTCATTCAGCTGATTTTCCCTGCAATCATGGTTCCCATAGATTCCATACACGGGAGATTCAAACAGTGCCAGCAACTCATAGAGCAACCAGTTCTGATTGTCACGGGGTACATGAAACAGGTCGCCGAGAATAACCGGCAGTAACTTCTGTTTTTCCGCGGTCTGCAGGCACCACCGTAGTTTCTCCAGGACCACCTGAGGATATTCGTCTTTACGAAAACCGGGAACCCGTCCCTCGATGTGTGGATCGCCAATCAGCAGCACACCGCAATATTCATCACGTTCCATGAGTGTGCCCCTTCAGTCCCGTTTCCGCAGTCTGAATAAATTGCTCCGGCTCCATTTCGGCCCCACAAGTCGGACAGCTCGGATTTGCCTTCACCCAGTCAACCAGTTCCGCGCGAACTGATTCATGCTCTGCTTCACATTCTTGAGAAACTTTCTGTAACTGATTGAACTGAGCTTGAGCCTCCTCCCATTGCTGGCAGATCTGTTCGACCATGAGCATATCAGCCATTTCGGGTGGCGGGGTGCAGTTTTCTAAAACCAGAGATTCGATACGGTCGAGCCTCATTCTTTCTTCGGCAGCATGCAGCTTCTCGATCAATTTCTGGAGTTGGTCTGTCTCCCTCAACTGAGGTGGCTCGTTTAAGTCATGCAGACATTCACCTGTTGCACTGGCCCGTTCACAACTCTGTTCCTGAGACCGAATTTCCTCTATCAATGCGCTCAGTAAACGCTCATCGACTAATTCAGGTGGTTCATCTAAATCCGATAGAGTTGATACATTGCATCGCGTTTGCTTTACCTGCTGTTCAGCGACCCTTAATCGCCGTGCCAAGAGCTCCAAAGGTTTCTCTGGAACCTGGTTGAGTTCCTCGGGCAACAAGCTCAAGGCGGCTACATTTTGTTCCAGTTTCACGACATGCTGCGCAGATTGCTGCAAGCTCTGAATCGAGCGTTCCAACTCTTGAATTTGTTGATCTGCCGCGCGTAACGCTTCATATGTTTTGCCAAGCTGCTCCAGCTTCGATTCCAGATCGGGAATCGGAGTCAGAATTTCCAGGGTCGTTGCAATCTGCTTTGACTCAGCCTGTTGACGCTGAAAGTCCTGCTGGGCAGACTTTACCTTACCACGATGCAACTTCTGCATTTCGATCAGAATAGAGGCATCAGAAGATGAAGCGAAGAAACGGGCCGCCCGACTGCCTCGTTCACCGAGTAAGAAAATGGGCGATTTCTGTTCGCCGAAATGGACGTCGAACTCATCACTATCTCCCGCTTTGACTTTTGAAAGTCTAAGGACCTCTTGTAATTGATCAGGAGTTTTTCGATGAATGTCTATTCCATCAATACAATAACTGGCGTTTTTCTTCTTCCGTTTCCACTCGATGGTATGACCATCGTCCGTTTCCACAATCACGCGGCACTCTTTGGCACCATGCCTGATCATGTAATTACCTTTGGTATTCTCTGCCAGGTTTTGTAGTGCAGAGATAAAGGCAGACTTACCGCAATTATTGGGTCCTGTCAGAACGGTCAGGCCGGGCGACAGATCAATCACGGTATGTGAGTGGCTCATGAAATTATGTAATGTGATCCGCTTTAACATGGCTGTAAGTATAATCTCCGCCGATCAGAAATCACAGGATCGGCATACCTGGTATTTCAGATCCCCCTGATAATCAGACCATTGCTTTTCCCTGTGAATTCGATTCAAATAAATAGTACCGGTGGGCAGGCCCCTGAATTTCCTGCCCTCTTCCTGCACTCTATTTAATGATCGAATTAAGGTTCGTCTATGATCACCTCATACAAATGCCTGTTGGCGATTGCTATTATGCTCAGTCTCTCATTTCCAACTCAGTCAACATCGGCTGCAGATCAATTCTGGGTCTACGTCGGCACCTATACTCGTGGTAGCGATAGCCAGGGGATTTATCAGCTGCTGATGGATGCCAAGACTGGCAAGCTGACGCATGTAAAAACCACCAAAAATGTGGATAACCCCTCGTTTCTCGCAATTCACCCCAATCAGAAAACCCTGTTTGCTGTCAACGAAATCGGTGATTTTCAAGGCCAGAAAGCTGGTGCCGTCAGTTCTTTCGCCATCAATGCCAAAACGGGAGAATTAACATTTCTCAATCAGCAATCTTCCAAAGGCGCAGCCCCCTGCCATCTTGTTGTTGATGCCACTGGAAAATATGTACTGGTCGCCAATTATACAGGGGGAAATATCTGTTCGCTGCCCATTCGCAAGAACGGAAAACTGAAAGCGAGCGCTGCGTTTGTTCAACACACCGGCTCCAGCGTCAACTCAGCCAGGCAGAAAGCGCCTCACGCCCACTCAATCAACTTAGACAAACAGAATCAACACGCGATTGTCGCTGATCTGGGAATTGATCAACTGCTGGTCTATCAATTTGACTCTGAGGATGGCTCTTTGAAAGCGAATACCATCCCGAGCATCAAAATGCCTCCCGGAGCGGGACCACGGCACTTCGCCTTTCATCCCACTGGAAAATGGGGCTATGTGATCAATGAATTAAATCGAACGATCACTGCAATGGACTACGACGCTAAAAATGGTTCGTTTCAGGAAATCCAGACGATCTCGACTGTACCGGCAGGAACAGCTGCAAAAGGGAACTCAACCGCTGAAGTTCAGGTTCACCCTTCTGGTAAATTTCTGTACGGCTCAAATCGGGGTCCGAACACACTGGCAATGTACCGCATAGACGAGCAGACCGGTAAATTGACCTCCCTCGGTTTCCAATCAACGGGTGGCGCAATCCCGCGGAATTTCAAAATCGATCCGACCGGAAATTTCTTACTGGCTGCGAATCAGGAGACAAACAATATCGTGGTCTTCAGAATCAATCAGCAAACCGGAGTACTGGAAGAAACGGAACATGAAATTCAGGTTCCCAAACCGGTCTGTATCAAATTCCTGCCTGTACCATCTACACCTTAGGGCTGAAGCAGTCTATAATTAAAACAGTTTCATCAGAGATTGAGATTTCCCATCAGGGTGGATGTGCCCCAAACAGGCATACGACATCACGAGATGGTTGATTATATAAGACTTCTAAGCAGAGTACTCAAATCGATGTGGGTTAAAATTTGCGGGATTCAAGATCCCAACACGGCTTGCATGGTCGCAGACCTTGGCGCTTCGGCGCTGGGGCTGAATTTTTATGCGCCCTCGCCGCGCTCGATTGATGTCCCTCAAGCGCTCGAGATCAAAGCAGCAGTCGCCGACAGAAAAGTCACACTGGTCGGGCTGTTCGTAAAACATTCTCTAAGCGAGGTGAAATCGGCCTGCGAAGATCTCGCTTTCAATATGATCCAACTGCACGGCGATGAGTCTCCTGATTTTTTAGCAGAATTAGCACAAGCACTTCCCGAACTTGCGATCATTCGTGCCTTTCGTGCCCAGGGTTCTGACCTATCTGCTCTGTCTGACTTTCTGACCGAATGTGATCAGTGCGGAAAGCGTCCCGACTATGTGTTAATCGACGCTTATTCACCTCAAGCCTACGGAGGGACAGGACAAGTGGCCCCCTGGAAGATGATCCAGGAGCAATTTCGGGAACAAGAATGGCCCCCCCTGATCCTGGCTGGGGGATTAACCCCACAAAATGTGGCTGAGGCCATTCAAACGGTGAAACCGTTTGGCGTCGACACTGCCAGTGGAGTCGAAGAGACACCTGGTATCAAAAGTCAACTTAAGGTCCAAGAGTTTCTGATTCAGACACAAAAAGTGTGAAAATACTTCGCTAAAGCCGGTATAATAGCACACAGCCAGAGATTGAAAGAAGAAGAATCAAGACAGTTTTATATAACTGCCTTGAGAATCGTGGGATAGACTCATACCATATACCCGAGACAGGAATGTCTGAGTATGTGATAGTGAGTCACTAGCAAACTACAGGTGAGGTGAGGAACAAGTTGTTTCTCCAGGGAATACAAAAATATGTCAACCGACTATAAAATTTTATTGATCGAAGATGACCGCGAGATTTCCAGTACACTGAGTGGTGTCATCAAATCAGCGGGGTACAACATCATTGTGGCCCCTAATGGACTGGAAGGCCAAAGACTCGCCCAAACAGAGAATCCCGATCTGGTCATTACCGATATGATGATGCCCAAAATGGGCGGTTTTCCGGTATTGGAAACTTTGAAAGCACTGCCTTCCCCCCCCAGAGTCATTATGATTACTGCCAATGAAGGTGGTCGGCACAAAGCCTATGCAGAAATGCTGGGAGTCGATGACTATCTGAGAAAACCATTTGCGATGGATATCTTTCTGGATGCAATCGCCCGCGTGCTTGCCAAAGATAAAGACAGTGATAAGGCAGAGAAGCCTGCCAAGGGACCGGTTAGTCGCGCACGCAAGAAATCCTGACCCGCATACTCTTCTCGTTTTCATGTGCTGATTACGAAAGCCACGTAGTACCAGTACAGTCCCGTCAATGATGTTAACGTAATATCAATTGTAGAAATCCAGCCCAGTTTTTTATGCAGGCTGCTATGCGCGCAGGGTGCGGGGGGATTTGGAATTCGCTTCAATGCCAGAAACAGAGTCGTCGCCCAGAAGATCGGCGTCGTGACCGCAAATACCAGGTGGACATAGAGTACATTTTTTACGTAGCCCAACTGTTCTGGCGTTAGAGGAGTTTCACGCTGGTTGACAATATTTTGCCAGCCTCCATGCATGATCTGCACATCAATTTCAAAAGCAGCAACTGCCACCAGCAAAACCGCTCCGAGCAAAATCTGCAGTTTTTTATGCAGCGTAAAGTTGCGTTTGATTTTGACGGTATACAGACTGAACAACAATAATGGCACGATCAGGATGAGTGCTGAGACGACGAAATCCAACATAAATGTTGAGCGATAGCCTAAGAATCCGTGCTCCATCTGAGAATCCTGTCATAATTGGGGGTTGGTTTCTAACCTGTTAACATCGAACAATATCAGAACATTCAAACCTCTCCAAGATCAGCCTGTATAATGTCAGATTTCCATGACTGAAAAGATTACTTGAGCGAATACTCTAGTTTTCGTTGTCCTCCGCTTGAAGTGGCAGACTGACTGTTGATAAATTGGGCCTGTTAAAGAGTTATTGAATTGAGCCGTTCATCAGGAAACACAGGAGGTGTTCACGTGCAAGTGTGCGGCGTGATTCCAGCGAGACTGCAATCATCCCGTCTTCCCAAAAAATTATTACTGAATGAGACCGGAAAATCTCTGATTCAGCATACATGGGAAGCGGCAGCAAGCTCGGAAAAATTAGACCGTTTGATCGTGGCCACCGACAGCCTGGAGATTATGGAAACGGTTCACGGTTTTGGAGGGAAAGCCGTCCTGACCGGTGAGCATCCCAGCGGTACGGATCGAATTGCCGAAGTCGCCATCAAAGAACTCTTTGATGCCGAGATTCTGGTCAACATTCAGGGGGATGAACCTGAAATATCTCCGCAGTTTATCGACCAGTTAATCGAACTGCTCATCCAGTCGCCCCAGGCGGAGATGGCGACGTTAGCAACTCCAATTCGCAATCTTGAACAATTACAGGACTCATCCTGTACTAAAGTTGTCTGTCGCACTGATGGATCGGCGATGTACTTCAGTCGTCTGCCAATACCTTACACGAGAGATATCGAGCCGGAAAGTTTGTTACCCGACCAGAGCCCCTGGTTATTGCATTTAGGTATCTATGCGTACCGTAGACCGTTTTTGCTGGATTTAACGAAAATCCCTCCCACTCCGATGGAACAGCTGGAAAAATTAGAACAACTACGTGCCTTGGAGACAGGTGCCACGATTCAAGTCGCTCAAGTTGCACATCCTTCTGTAGGGATTGATACTCCGGAGGATTACGCTCAGTTTGTAACACGCTATAATCAAGAAAATTTATAGCCAACGAACACTGACATTGGATAAAATAGTTCATCGCTCAATTTGGAACGATGATGAAATCATTGAAACGCGTAATCCGGCACGCATTGACCATTCCAAACAAAAGAAGAATCTCGACTTAGTTAGCAGATAGTGAAATGACCAAACATACGACCAAACACATTTTTGTCACCGGAGGCGTTGTCAGTTCTTTAGGAAAGGGGCTCACTTCCGCCTCAATCGGACTGCTTCTGGAACAACGCGGGTTACGAGTTCGCATGCAAAAGCTCGACCCGTACATCAACATTGATCCCGGAACAATGAATCCCTATGAGCACGGCGAAGTCTATGTGCTGGATGACGGCTCAGAAACCGATCTGGACCTTGGTCACTACGAGCGTTTCACGAACAGCCCCCTCTCTCGCAAATCGAATTATACAACCGGTCAAATCTACCAGCGTGTGATTGACAAAGAACGCCGTGGCGAATATCTGGGTGCCACCGTTCAAGTCATTCCCCACATCACCGACGAAATCAAACAGTCGATTTTCAATCTGGATAGTTCCGACGTCGATGTCGTCATCACGGAACTTGGAGGAACCGTAGGTGATATTGAAGGGTTACCGTTCCTCGAAGCGATCCGACAGATTCCCCTTGATATCGGCAAGGAAAACTGTCTGTTCATCCATTTAACGCTAGTTCCCTACATCAAAGCGGCGGGAGAAATGAAAACCAAACCGACACAGCACAGTGTTGGTTTATTGCGACAGATTGGTATTCAGCCCGATGTTTTGATCGTGCGAACCGAACGCCCCATGGATCAAGATCACGCAGACAAAATTGCTCTGTTCTGCAATCTGGAAAAAAATGCTGTGATTGAGGAAGTGGATACGGAATTTTCAATTTACGAAGTGCCTGAAGGCTTGGCCAACGACGGACTCGATAAACTGATCATTAGCAAATTACAATTGGATGCAGAACCACTGGATCTTTCTAATTGGCTAACCCTGCTGAATCGAGTCAAAAACCCGGAACACGAAGTGACCATCGCCGTTGTGGGAAAATACATCGATCACAAAGATGCCTACAAATCAGTTTATGAATCACTGTTCCATGCTGGCTTCCATCACTCCACACGGATACTTCTTAAACGGATTGAAGCTGAAGAAGTCGAACGCCAAGGCGCTGACACGCTACTTGCAAACGTCGATGGACTTCTTGTTCCCGGCGGATTTGGAAAACGTGGGATTGAAGGAAAAATTGCCAGCGTAAAGTATGCTCGTGAAAACAAAATCCCTTACTTCGGAATCTGCCTGGGAATGCAATGTGCGGTGATTGAATTTGCACGTAATGTGTTGGGTTTACCTGACGCACACAGCACCGAGTTTAACAGTGAAACCAATGCCCCTGTGATTTGCTTGCTGGAAGAGCAAAAAGAAATCACAGAAAAAGGCGGTACGATGCGTCTGGGAGCACAGGATTGCATCATTACCAAAGATTCCAAGTCCCATACCTGTTACGGCGCCGATTCGATCAGTGAGCGGCACCGCCATCGGTACGAGTTCAATCCGGAATATAAAACGCAGATGATTGACGCCGGCATGATACCGACTGGCTCCAGCCCGAACGGCAACTTGGTCGAGATCGTGGAAATCCCCGATCACCCCTGGTATCTCGCCGTGCAGTTTCACCCGGAATTCAAATCCAAGCCCGTCAGTCCGCATCCACTGTTTGCCGGATTTGTCGCAGCGGCCTTGAATTACCACCAACAAAAGGTCCGCGTCACTGTTTAACGCGCTGATGTCTGTGCTGGAACGCACCAGGAAAATGAAAACATTCCCCAATGAGTTCCAAGAAAATTGAAACTGGCCTGAACTTAACCGGCTTGCTGAATCTCCATAAACCGCCTGGCATCACCTCGCGCCAGGTGGTGAATCAGATCCAGAAGCAGATCAAACCGGTAAAAGTCGGACACGCCGGCACGTTGGACCCTCTGGCGACTGGCGTATTAGTGGCCTGCATTGGCTCGGCGACTCGATTGATACGTTTCGTGCAGGATCAACCCAAAGAATATATCGGCGAATTCTTACTGGGAAAACGCAGTGACACCGATGATATTTCCGGGAACGTGATTGAGACACCAGACTGCCCCCCCATCACGCGAGAGCAATTAGAAAGCTGTCTACCAGACTTTCTTGGACAAATTGAACAGGTTCCGCCTCAATACTCGGCGGTACATATCGATGGGCGGCGTGCCTATGACCGGGCGCGGGGGGGAGAGACTTTTGAAATTCAGCCCCGAACGGTTGAAGTCTACGAAATTGAATTAACGGCATTTCAGTTTCCCATGTTTCAACTTCGAATCGTCTGCGGTTCGGGAACCTACATTCGATCCATCGGACGTGATCTGGGAGAGCAACTGGGAACAGGCGCAACGATGTCATCTCTCGTACGGACGCGGATTGGCCAGTTCCACCTAAACTCCGCAATGAAACTGGATGAAGACCTCTCACTGGAATCGATCACCCAACATTTGCAACCCGCGACATTAGCAGTCACGAATCTGCCTCAGTATCAATGCAATGAACAGGAACTCCTGTTTCTCAGCCAGGGACGCAAGCTCAAATGCCATTCGGATCGTTTTCCTGATACGAATCAGATTACAGAAATTGCAGTAATGACTCAGGATGGCACACTCGCCGCCATCGCCGAGTGGGACCAATCCATTCATCAACTGTCACCCAGACAGGTCTATTACCAACGCTCATCATAAGCGGTTTAGAAACCACAAAGTCTGGTGAATCAATCCACCGGCGGAGTCATCTATGAAACTGATCCTGGCCAGCACATCCGCCTATCGCGCCGAACAATTGAAACGGCTGGGGCTTGATTTCGAAGCCCATGACCCACAAGTTGACGAAGCATTGTTTAAGCAGGCAGGGTTCACCCCCGAGACGCTGGCCGAGGTACTGGCTCTGGAAAAAGCCAAACAGGTCTCTCAACAATTTCCTGATGCGATTGTGATCGGAGGGGACCAGTTGGTCTCGTTTGAGAATACAATCCTGGGGAAACCAGGCTCAGTACAGGCTGCCATAGATCAGTTAATGTCAATGCAAGGTCAATCGCACACCTTGATCACGGCCATCGCAGTCACAGGGCCAGGCTTTATGGAAACCCACATTAACCGCACGGTCCTCAAGATGCGGCAACTGGATAAGGACACCATCAAACGGTACGTTCAATTCGATCAGCCGTTAGACTGCGCGGGAGCCTACAAGCTGGAAAGCCGCGGAATCACATTGTTTGAAGAAATCCAATCAACAGATCACTCCGCCATCACCGGCATTCCTCTCATCGCCTTGACGGACCTATTGATCAAGGCCGGAATGACACTCCCCTGATCGAGTGTTTCGCGATTGAATACCAAGATAGAACATCCTTCTGCCCCAAAAACACAAAGCCCACAGAAGTTTCCTTCTGCAGGCTTTGCTGATTCAACAAAAACTAATTTTACTCAGACGGACTGCAAGTCCACCAGAGCTTCCCGCAGACGATTTCGTGCGGTGTGCAGTCGACGCTTGATCGTACCGATCGGACGATCAAATTCGTGACTCATTTCTTTCAAAGACTGTCCTTTGAAATAAAATGAGATCAACGTTTCACGGTCAACTTCACCCAGCTGTTCCAGGCCACCGCGTAATTCAGTAGCCCGTTCACTTTCCAGCATTTTGTCCAAAGGACTTTCTGGTTCATTGTCCAGGACGATGAATGTATCAGGGCTCTGAATGCACTCGTTAGGCCGACGAACAGCTCGGTTAATCGACATCCGAACTGCAATCTGACGCAACCATCCACCGAATCGTTCCGGTGCATTCAGCTGAGACAGCTTTCGCATTGCCTGAATGAAAATATCCTGCGTCACTTCACTGGCTTCAGCGTGATTTCGCAATCGCTTCATCACAATTGCATAGACAGTCGATTCAAATTGAACAACAAGTGAACCAAATGCGTCCCGGTCTCCGTTCTGAGCGGCAGTAACTAATCGAATTAAGTGCTGATCTTCCATTGTATTTTCTCTTCTCTGTCCTTGTTAAAGGACTCTGGTTCATAGATGTTCAAAGTGGTCGCTCTAATCACATTTGAAATGAGAACAAAACAACATACGAGTCAGCCGTGAGACCAGAGAAAGAGTTTGACTCTTCCAGCCAGAAATTCAGGTGTCCTACGTAAGGCTCTCGCCATCAAACATGGCATAGTCAGCTAAAACCTGATGGGTTTTAACCAACCACTTTGAGTAAACGATTTTCTGCTAAAAAGCAGGGAAAGGAGGCTGCTTATGAAGCAGTTCCGGTCACAGTGGTCCTGGTTCCCGTTATCTGCATATCTCTTTGATATTGCAGATGCATCGATGGTTGATGTTGACAACAACTATGCCAACTCATCGAGGGGGTCCCCGGCATACCACCGGATTCCGACAATCGTTCTCCATATAGAAGGTCTAACGCATCTAGACGGAGGGCTGCACGGACGACATCGATGGCTTTCACGACAGCTGCTGTTTTCACAAACGCGCTATTGTTAATTGCTTTGACGACGATACGACGATTCTGTTTAGAAAAAATCATCAGTGCACCTCCTGCGTAAAACCGCAGAGAAAGAGACTAAAAAAGAGAGGCTGATGCCTCATAAATAAAAAACGGATTCAATCCGTTCACAAAATAAACTGTCGAGATTCTCAGATTGATAGTCAAGAACCTCTCTACATCAACTAGACAGCTACAGTCTGTCTTTGGTTCGCGTACTTTTGACAGTTTTCGGTAAAATACCGATTATTTCAAGAGATCTTTCGTGAAATCGCTAAATATTCTTCACCAACCGCGAAAAACACGGCAGACCCAATTTTTCATAAACCGTTTAAAAATAGTCACTTAAAGAAGTAGATCTACTTTACAACTACCCGTAACATATTTTCAGTTATTTTTCAGCTACGGGATCAGATCTCGCTATTTTTGACTGGAAAGAACAGTGAAGACTTTGAAACCACTTTTTAAATTCTGGACGGGCACAAAGGTCTTGGTCGTCAGCGATTGAGAACCGGTAGCTAGACTGAATGTCAGATACGAAGCCGCGATCTCCTGCTTTTTCACTAGTTCTGGTGAGAAGGGCGGCTCTTTCTGCTGGCTTTCCGCCAGTATATTGTAGATTTTCAAGGTCGTTGTCGGCACATCAATCAGAGCCAGGAGATTTGCCTTACTTAGTCCCTTTTCACGTGCCGCTTTAAACGCTGGCTGATTTTGCGCAAGCTGTTTTGAATCAGCCGGTGCATTGAGGGCTGAGAGGAACTTCTTCATGGAAGCAGTTGCTCCCATCGCCTGCAGGACTTTTCCTTCCGGATACGCCATCCGATTGGTGATCCCTGTGGGACCATAAAGAACTTCCAGCATCCGTTTTTGAATCTGCAACGGATCGGAGTCTGGGTCGATCTCCTGTTTGATTACTGTCAGATCGACTGTGACATCACCAACTTTTTCGGCATCGGGCGTGATCGTCACATGCGGTTGCATGCCGGGAAGTGAAATGTTTTTCATCAATGACATCATCTCGCGCGTATATTTTCGCATTTGTTCAGAAGGACTGACTTCTGAAATCGTATAGGCATTCAGGATTCCTTCTGAAAGTTTGCCTAATTCAAATGAAAAATAGTAACTGCCAAATTTCAAATTACGAATCTCTTTGACAATCGTTTCGAATTTCGCCTTGGCTGCGGCATTCTGCTTGGTCTCATCGAACATCTGAGCCGTAATGTTCATGCCCCAGGTAATCAACGCATCCGTATTCCCCGCGCCGGAAAAATAGGCCAATTGGTCTGCTGGGAATTTTCCAAGTTGTGCAAACTCCTGAGGTCGATTTGTCTGAAATAATAGATCGGTTATCGAATTTTCGTTGACTTCAAACAGGCTTTCCACACCAATACCGGAAGAATTGAAATGGAATGCCGTGGTATAACTTTGAGAGTCCTGAACTGCCTGCAAGGCTCCTTTTGCTAATGCCGAATACATTGCCATCATGGGCTTCACATTAACGCCAGGAGCAGTATTGACGGATGCAGAAAGTTGATCCAGCCTTTGATCAATTTGTTGCCCCGCAAGGCTAAGTTGTGACTGGTAGATTTGAACCAGTTTTTTTGAATTCACGTAAATGGATAGATCTCCCTTCGCAAAGAGATCCCGAGAGGGCGTACTCAATTGAGAAGAAAAATTCTGATCACGGCTCGTTAACAGAGAAACCGCTTGATCAACCAGCGCCTGATCTTCACTGTAAATAATCCATTTCTCATGAACAGCACTATGATAGCTTTTCCCCAGTGCTTCCTTAGCTGCTTTCTGATCCGTAGCGGGGATCACGTATAGTAATCCCGGTTGCTTTGCCGGACTGAGGAACACGCCCACATACATATCACGAGAAGTATCGACTCCGGCCAGAGTCGGATTAGAAATAGAACGTCCCAGAAACGTAGGTAAGTTCCCGGCCAGGACCCCGCTGAGAGTCTCATCAACCTGGTTCAGTAAGCCGGTTATGTTCTCCTGAGTTTTCTTAGGCTGCTTGAGTCGAATCACAATACCAGCATCGGAGGAAATGGCAGATTCGGGATCAGTGGCTGCGGAAGTAAACGCAATGGGAAAGAAAAGCAAAACAGACGTCAGAAAAGTCTTCCAGTTCACAAACATCAATCAACACTCCATTTATTCAAATCTATGTGGCCCGTAATTTGAGTCTCCATTATATACCCTGTTGATGAACGAGAGGACTGTTTGCCAGTGAGAAAGTCTGACATTTTTAAACCTTTTACAGAGAAAGAGTTAAGTCTATTTCGTCTATAAAGCTTCAACATATCCCAGATTGTGCTCTACACACCCGACGTAAACATAGGAGCCTTGGGACCCTTGGCAAGTTTTTTATAGTTACCGAATCGATGACAATTAAAACAATTGCACCAATCACACTCCACATGACTCCCCCAAGTACTAGCAAAATCTGAATCCAGACTTGTGACAGAATTTGTTCTTTACCGATGAGAAGAGAGTAAACTACGTTCTATTTGCGAAAACGATCAGCTTCCCACCCTTTTTGGCTGGGAACCCAAAGCGAGTTTTTCGCATCATACTTTTTTAAAAACGACAAAGATCTCGTTGAAGGATCACACAGAGCATCAATGTCTACTGGATTTGCTGGCTCGCGTTCCATGGATGAACGGCGGCGTCGAAGATTGGCATCGGAATCGTCAGAATCACTCGATGATTCGAACGAGGATTCTGCATCTCAAACAATTGCGCGGACCCATCGCTTTGCCGCAGGGCAATTTCCGCTCCGTTCCTTAATCTTCTCCAGACGCTGGAAGCTGTGCTTCTATTATCTGCCCATCTTTTTATGTTTTGCAGGATTGATTGCAGCAGACTTTTATCGGCCCGAGTTCTTAGAATCCGACTCTGCCCTGTTCCACTACTTCTCTCTGGAACAAGGTCCGTTATCTCGTTACCTGAGTGGTGGTCTCCTGTTTGTCTCAGGACAGATTGCTCTGCTGATTGCGGCTCTACGCACGCAGAGCCTGCATGATTTTTCAGGCAGGTATCGCTTGTGGAAATTGGTTGCCGGCGGCCTCTTTCTGTTTGCCTTGTGCACCACCACCCAAGTACATCAGGTATGGGCATCAACGGTGATAGAACAGAGTCTATTTGACTGGGGACCTCAAACTCAACTTCTGGCCTGGCTGGTTCCCGCATTAGTCTTTGGCTTAGGCGTCTCAATTATGACGTATATTGAAATGCGGGGAGACCGTGCGGGCTTAAACTTCACGATCATGGCAGCCGCCACGTACGTTGTCAGCCTGACGTTTATGCTGACAGGAAATCTGATTCCCTGGGAAGCATATCATCATTTAATCTCTGCAGGCATTTTATACTTCGCACATTGGTGTTTATTTACCAGTTTGCTCCTGCATGTGCATCACCTTCTCTACCAGTCCATCGATTTACCAGAGAAAGCCCCTTCCCGCCTTAAACAGGTCTGCACAACATATCTGCATCGCCGCCGTATCAAACGAAAAGCAAAACGGGTTGTGAAGGCAATCAAACAAAAAGAACAATTGGCTGAAAAAGCCAGACATCTGGAAGCACAAAAAGCTTCTGCCGAGGAAAATCTATCACATTCAAATCAAAAACCTTCTGACACTCGGACTACCACAAAAGCGGTCGCAACGCCGAAAACAACCGCTAAGGAGACCGTTGATCCCCAAACGGAGTCAACGACGGCACCTGTTTCCAAAAACAAAACTGCTAATAAGCCCCCCGAAAAACAGCAACCGAAACCTGAGAAAAAGAATATCCGGGTTGACTCTGCACATGATCCGGAACTGCTGAAAGGACTCAGTAAACGTGAAAGGCGAAAGTTGCAGAAGCAATGGAAAGAGGAAGAGCGGCTCAACGCTCTGCAGAACGAAGAAGATTTTGCATAATTCTCAGAATTTTTTGAACCGGTTTTGAATTTCGCTCGTTTCTTAAGAGATTTCGTTATAGACTTGCGCTGTTCAGAGCGAGATGCTTCTCTGAATGCAAAGTTCTTACTTACCCATACTCTGTATGCTCATTTCAATCCACACGTTTGGAAAAGGTGAATAGCACAATGTCAGATGATAACTTTTACTCTGAAGAGAATGACTCTCAGCCCGATGAGTTTTCTGCCCAACCTAAGCAGGGAATGAGTACGGGGGTAAAAGTCCTGCTGATTTTTCTCGGCGTGGGAGGGATCTGCTTACTGTTATGCTGTGGTGGTCTGTATTATGCGTTCAGAAGTACTGAATTCAAAATGACAGAAAAAAAAGAAGATATCATTGAGATTCAGAATGACATCACTGAAATTACCATCCCCGACTCATTCAAGCCTCAGGCAGGCATGTCAATGAAAATTGTCGGGATGGAAATGAGAATGGCCGTCTATGAAGAGAAAGCAAAACAGGGCGCGATCGTCTTAATGAGTATCAGTACGCCCGACGATGGCATGGTCGATCTGGAAAAAGAGTTCCAGAAAAACATGCGACAGAATAATCAGAATCAGCGGGATCTCAAGATAACAAAAGAAGAGACACGGGAATTCACCATCAAAGGGAAAAAAGTCGACTTTAACTTCTCGGAAGGAACCGACCCAAAGGGAAAGGAGTTCCACCAGATATCAGGTGTCTTCTCTGGCAAGAAAGGCCCGGCATTCCTGTTTATTCAGCTCTCATCTGAAACATATAACGAAGAAGAAATCGTGAAGATGATTGAGTCGATTAAATAATCAGCACCCCATCATTCGACAGAGACAAAAAAGCTGGCCGTGAATTCAATTCACGGCCAGCTTTTTCTCTAACGATACCGTTCCGCTTTTTGACTAGCGTTCTGGAACAATTTTGATCATCGGAGGATCTGCGTAATCTTCCCACAAACGTTGATCCACTTTGGCACTCGGTTTCCCATCATGCACATAGAAGCGATAGCGTGAGACATATGGCTTTCCGGGTTCAATCTGAAATGCATCTACGGCAGCGACTGCAAAACAGAAATAAGGCATTTTAGGATGCAGTCTGACCGGTTGGGGAAACCGATAATTCCCCGGATGACTCAAAATTGTGACGCCAGCTGTTTCACCTGCTAACGGACCATACAGTTCCACCCACTGGGGACGTGACTGGTTCCCGTTTTCTTTGTTTTTCCCTTCACTGGTGAGATAATCATAAGCATGATCGTCGTGCCAGTCGGCATGGCCACGAATGGTCATCCCGCCATAATGAATTTTATCAATTGTGACCGGCTCTTTCGTGGCGCAGTTTTGTGTCGATTTGATATCAAAAAGAAATTGATCATCCAATGCGTACACTCGTACCTGCCAGAGTTCTTTCAGCATCGTAACCGGACCGGATTTATTGGTCAGATCAACATGATCAATGGTTGTCGTAAATGAACCAAAAACAGGGCCACTGGTAAATGAATCGACCTTATTATGCGCGACCTTACCGAGTTGTGACTTCTGGTCCCAGCCATTATTCGCTCTGCCTTCGAAGATCACCTTTCGCCAGGAAAGCATGATTCCATGCTGATGTGCATGATTCGGATTGAAGTCGTCCGTAATCACCTTACCGGATGGAGTATACAACGGGTGAATGTATCCGCTTTTATCATAATACGCTTCATCTCGTCGGGGCGCTTTGACTACGGCATGATTATAAGTCAGCACTGGTTTGCCATCGACTTTGATATTCAAATGCGTTCCATCATCTGCCACAGTGACATGATCAGGTTGTTCCTCAATACTCTTCCTGGCAAAGAGACGGTATTGTCGTGTCCCACCTTCCGGTAAGGGTTTGTGAAGAATCCAGACGACCTTCTGTTGACCTTCTGATAGATCAATTTGAATCGGAATTTCGGCCCCGTCCTCAATCCGAACCAGACTTAAACCCTGCCGTTCCAGCTGTTGGGGTACAGGTAGGGAAACAACACAATTCTGCCGTGTCTGCTTCCCCGCTGAGACTTCAAGTAACACGGCGGAGCCCGCAAGTGAGACTGAGAGCATGCTTGTCAGCATCGCACTCAGAACAACACAACAGGAAATCATCCCTTGTCGGATATGCGGAAATGTTTTTTGCTTGGTTTGTCTTCTCATTTTAGAGTGTCCACCCCTTACGGTATTCGCGTTGAATGTATTGTGCTGCTGCGGTTGTGTTTGACGCTTTCATTTTTTCTGCGTTCCACTCGATCTTTTCCCCGACACGAAACGCCAGATTTCCCAATAGAATTGTTTCCGTCAAAGGAGCGGCATAATCAAAGTGGCATTGTGATTCCCCGTTCCCCTTACAGGCTTCAACCCATTCCATTCGATGGTTGCCAATCGCATCCGGGATCGTTCTCTCCGGTGGTTTGAATCCGTTGAATTTCTCTTCTGGTAACAGGACCCGTTTATTGTAATCGGCGGCCAGCATCCCCTGCTCGCCTACAAATAATATCCCGGCTGCCCACTTGGGTCCTCCCAGATCCAGCACCCGTTGCGGTGTATCCCGTCCGTGATACCAGACGACTTCTACCGGTGGTTGAGATTCCCGCGCGGGAAACTGCCAATGACAGTCGAGCCAGAACGGCGTTGAATCTGGATGCAATTCTGGCCCTTTTGTTTCTACCATCTCTGGATATTTCAATTTCAAGGACCAGAAAATCAGATCCATATAATGACAGCCCATATTTCCGAGCGTGCCATTTCCAAAATCCCACCAGTAATGCCAGTCATGTGGGTGATAGCAGGGATGAAAATTCTGCATCGGCGCGGGACCTACCCATAAATCCCAATTGAGTGTCTTCGGAATCGGCTGTGGTTGCTTCGGACGATCCACTACACGCTGAAAACGTCGCCAGCCTCCAGGACGTCCAAACCAGACGTGAACCTGCTTGACGCCACCGATGGCCCCTGATTGAATCAGTTCCACTGTCCGACGATAATTATCGCCAGCATGATTCTGGGTCCCCATTTGAGTGACCACATTTTGTTCCCGGGCAACCCGCTGCATCTCGCGGACTTCATGAATCGAATGTGCGAGCGGCTTTTCACAGTAGCAATGCTTCCCGCGTTTCATCGCATCAATGGCAATCGTCGCATGCGTATGATTGGGAGTCGTAATCACCACGGCATCGATGTCCTGATCCATCTGATCCAACATCACACGAAAATCAGCAAACGTTTTCGCTTGGGGATAAAGGGCCTGATATTTGTCAGTCCGGGCGCTGTCAACATCACACAGTGCCACGATATTCTGACTGGAAACCAATCCCAGATTCGCATTCCCCTGATTGCCCAGTCCGATACAGGCAATATTCAGTTTTTCGTTCGGCGAACGACTCTCTGCCAACGCAGAACGCCCGCCTAACCAAAGTCCTGCACCACGTAACACCGAATTTTTGAGCATGCCTCTGCGTGTCATGTTGAATGACGAACTCATCGTTTCAAATCCTCTCACTTGTTGAAACAGCTTAATATGGCAACTCTCATCTCTGGAAACCGCCTTAAATGATCTTACAATAAAACACGATCGGGTTGATCAGCCCTGTGTCAAATTTCTGATTCTAAGCCCCAGCTGTCTGCAAGTATGGTCGAACCTGACACGCTGCTCTGACTCCTCAAGTTCACCTGACCAGATTGAGTGTTAACTGAAAATAACCCCCTTGACGCCAACCCGACGTTCGCCATGATTCCCCCCGTTGTGTGTCGCGCGCGTGAGCACTACAGGTTCAGCTGAAGAACCGGAACCGCTGAAAAAACCAGCACTACAAAAACCGCTTGTTTTAGCCACATTTGACATAAACAAGCCTCGAAAAGTGATGCGGGTCGACACACACTGCCACACAACCGCCCCCCTTCCAACCAGGCCCAGCACAACACCAACACACATCTGCACTCCCTCGCCAACCAAATCGTTTTGCTTTCCCTTGACCGCCCCACGCACATCCCGAAAATAGTCCATCATTTCATACCAGAAAATAGTAGGGTGCGGACCTATGTGTCCGCCCGCCTGACGATGTCCCCTCCAAAATAAGAATCGGAAGGGAACAATATCAAACAAAACATGCACCCCAATCATGACTGGCCGAGCATAGTAAGCAGGAAGTCTCAGTGAAAACAAATAAACCAGCATCACATCATCCCTGACAAAAAATTTTGGTGTAGCACTGTTGGCTGGCCAACAGTGAGCGAGTTATCGAAAGCCCACCCACCATGAGCGGATCGGCCCTAGCCGCCGTTTTCACCCACCAGGAATAAACAGACTCCCACGCGAAAGAAATCCTACCAGATACCACCGCCCCCACGCAGATAAACATCCCGCACTGAAATCCACAATCTTAAGTGATGAAGATGGACCATTTAGAGGTTTGATTGCTTTTATGATCCAAACGCTGCCCCTGCGGGCTGACACATGGGTCAGCCCCTACCGCAACGCGCGCCCCGCGTTCATTGATCTCATACATTCACCGTTGGCCAGCCAACGGTGCCACCCGATAGTATGAAGAGTCACGTCCCGACTCGCGTTCACAGACCAGATGACAACGTCAGATTCAGTTCTTGACGCACCACGAAAAAAGGCAGACAAGAATGAACTTGTCTGCCTTTTGTTTTTCTTCAGTCTTCCTGAATCGGAATCAGGAAACTTTCATTGCTTCCGCAAGAATCTTGGAAGTACTTTCCCGCATGATACGCGGATCGACCAATTCGCCTTCCTGCAGTGTGGCGCGAACCTGTTTTCCAGAGATGAAAACTGGTTTTTCTTCTGAGTGGTTTTCCATCAGATCAACACGGCCCAGTGATTCATAATAGGCGGCGAAGCCTACATTAACCGGCTCGATCAACAGTTCGCCGGCCAGGTTATTGAAAATTTCCTGAGCATCGAAGTCACCCCAGATGGCAGTTCCATCAGCGTAAGGAGCATCAGCGTGTTTACGACCGATAACGATGTTGGTGTAACCCATATTCTGACGGTAGATCCCGTGCATGACTGCTTCTTTGGGTCCGCCGTAGAACATTTTGATATCCAGACCGAGCAATGCGACACGATCAGGAGGCGTGTCGTCCCGTGGTCCCCACAGTTCGGGATCACTGTCACCATCGCCGAGTTCGCGGTTCTCGATCAATTTTTCATATGTCTGCATTCGGATTTCCGCACTGACGTCATCGCTCTTGGTTTCGCCGATCAGCGGATTCAAGACAGCACCTGCGTTTTTGCCTGCTCGCAGTAATGTTTCGAGTCCGTAGACCAGAGCGTATTCGTGAGCACGGTGCAGCGGGTTACGAGTCTGAAATGCAACAACAGCATCCCAGCCTTTATCCGCGATCAGAGCACGTACTTCGCGCGGTGTGAGCACATACTTGCCGAACTCGCTATTTTTTGGTTGAGGTAAAACACGGATTTCTCCACCCAGCAGGTGAGAGTTGTCGGCATCACCTTCCAGAACCATCGCGGCTCCTGGATGATCAGTGCGTTCGGTCTGATAGACACTCTTGATATACTTGGGTTTATCCCATTCGAAGACATCTTTAATATCCAGAGTTGCAACGATGTCGCCAGCAGGATTGGTGAGCGCAACTTTTTGACCGCTGGACAATGTGGCTGCCAATTCTGAAGTCACAGGCAGAGACAGAGGAATGGTCCAGGCATACTGCTTGCCATCCACTTCAATGCAGGCTTCATCCAGGACACGATTGAAAACGTCTCCCGTCATTGGCCCTGTCAGTGGGCTGAGTGTGCCATCTCCCAGACGGTATACGGTTGATAAATCTGCTGCAGAAACAGGAACTTGGGGAAGTGTTGCTGCTTCGGCTTTGAAGCTTTCAATTTCCGCCGCAGGAACTGTACAACAGACAGGTTCGCTCAAACCTCCATGAGGGGCAATTAGGTCAGCCATCGTTTGAATTCTCAATATTGACAAAAGGGTGTTAGATCTAACGCCAACCTTATGGCGTCTCTATTAGCGAAATTAGGGAAACCCATGGAAAACTTCAAGCAACAGACGGGGGGATTCGCCGAATTCAAAAAACTCTCCCATTTCAGATCGATTTCAGCCGTGTCAACCTCTCAAACCCGCCTTTTGCATCAGAGAATTCGTCGATTCGTAAGCATCCCGGACCCATTCCTCTATTTTGTCTGGCTCGGGTGAATATTCCAATTCCAGGGAAATCGCTCCCGGGATGTTCAATTTTTTGATCTCGTGCAAATACGGTTCAAAATCAACGACTCCCCTGCCCGGAGGCAAATCGCCGTGCACTTTGCCATCACAGTCAGAAATGTGCACGTGAATCGCTTTGCCTGCCAATTTGCTGAGTTCTTCTGCCTTCACATCCGCTAACAGTAAATGAGACACATCGATATTCGCTTTCAAGGCAGGATGATTCACTTCATCCACAAACCGAACCATTGAATCGACACTATTTAACAACGAAAGCGGAAACGGTTCGAGCTCCAGGGCAATTTCCAGCCCCAGTGACTCTGCATAGCTGGCGAGGACCTGACATTGCTTGACTCCCAGTTCCCATTGTTCTTCCGGCGGGATCACTTCCCGGTTCCAGATATATTCGCCGAGTACCAGCAACAGATTTTGAGCCTCGTATTCATAACACAGATCCAAATATTCCTTCACCCGTTGCAGATGAAAACGTTGCACACTCGGATTGAAATCAATCAAGCCCACTGCAACACAGCAGACAGAGACAATCGGAAGATCCAGACGATCGCAGGTATCCTTCACCAGTTTTCGTTCGCGAATATCTGCATCGAGCGGATCAATAAAAATATCGACGCAATCAAAGCCGATCTCTTTTGTCTTCTCTAAACCCCAGGCAGTATCTCGGCCCGATTGCGACCAGGCTGAGTTAATCATTCCGAGTTTCATTGTATACCTCTCCCGTCTGCGACTGATCTGCTTCTTTTTCCTTTTATATAAAGATACCAACCCGCTTGCAGAGGGAAAAGCCATTGATCAGAATGAAAGCTCTCTGAATTCAAGCGATCCCATTTTAAAGCAGGATAAATCAAGTCATGGACCTCAATTTAGCAGGCGCTTCTGTTGTGATTACAGGCGGAGCGAGTGGCATTGGCCTCGTGACAGCGAGAACATTTGCAGAAGAAGGCGCCCAGCCCATCCTCTGGGACCAGACCGATCAGGTACAGCAAATTGCCGCGCAGTTGACCAAAGAAACCGGACAGACGGCCCTCGGGTTTCAGGTTGATATTACCGATTTCTCAGCGGTTCAAGAAACGACACAACAAACTCTCAATCAGGTTTCTGGTATCGATCACTTGGTCCATGCAGCTGCAATTGGTTCGGGAAAGTTTGGCTTTCCGTTTACGAACCTCACTCCTGCCGACTGGCCTCGGGTGTTTGCTGTGAACATGCAGGGCATGGTCCATGTCGCCCATGCTGTGGCACCGGTGATGCAACAGGCAGAAGCGGGCAGCATGACATTCATCAGTTCGATTGCCGGACAAATCGGCTCACAGACCGACCCGCCTTACAGTGCATCTAAAGCAGCGAACATCAACTTCGCGCAATGTATGGCGAAGGATTTAGCGGCTCAAGGAATTCGCGTCAATTCGGTCTGCCCGGGAATGGTTCAGACCCCTTTGAATCAATCGGTCTGGCAGGCGTGGAATGAGCGCCAGCCAAAAGAAAACCAGAAAACCTATGAGCAATGGGCGGGAGAAAAGATCAAACAACTGGTCCCGCTACAACGCTGGCAGACTCCCGAAGACATCGCCAATATGATTGTATTTCTCAGCTCAGACCGCGCTGCGCAAGTGACGGGACAAACCATCAATGTGGATGGCGGGTTCGTGATGCATTGGTAAAAGCTGGCTGCTATAAAAAAATCAAGCCCCGTGTAAATCACTCTGTGAAAACAGAATCCATTACGAGGGGCTGTTATTTTTGCCTGAGAGTTATCGACTACTCAGCAGTTGCTTTATTCGCAGATTTTGCCAGTCGAGACTTGGTCCGAGCGGCGGCTTTCTTATGAATGATGCCTTTCGAAGCGGCCTGATCGATTTTCTTCGCAGCGGCCTGCAGTGCTTTGGCAGCAGCCTGAGCATCCTCGCCGGTGATGGCAACACGCGCAGTTTTAATGGTATTTCTTAATTCCGAACGGGTGGAACGATTACGAAGACGGCGAACCTCACTTTTTCGTAACGCTGTTTTGGCACTTTTTGAATTTGGCATTTTTCGACTTAAGTATTTTCTGAGTAACTGTTTACAATATAACACGACATCTGCCTACTAAGACAGTCGCCACTATAAAATCTCAGGCAGAAAGGAAGCTTAACAACCTCGAACCCGTTATTCCAGCCATTCTGAGTTGCTAAAAGCAGCTTTTTTCCGGAATTATTGGAAACTGCCGCATAATTAGCTATTGTCTGATTTAAAGTGCTTCTAAGCGTTCACGCGCATCCCGATAATCATAATCGACCGCTAGAATTTCGCTGTAATGATCTTCAGCTTTCTCCTTCTCCTTCGATTCCTCATATAATCGGGCAAGCAGATAGTGGGCTTCTTTATAAATTTCCGGTTTGTCATCGGGCGAAAGACTCGGAAGCGCTTTCTCAAATTGCCGTTTCGCGAGCTCTTTCTTGCTTTCGGCATAGAAGCACTTGCCTAAAGCGACTAACGCATCCGAACTGATACGCGTATCTTTCACTGATTGCTGCAATAATGAGATCGCTGATCCCCATTTTTTCAATCGAATAAATCGTTGTGCCAACTCATACTTGATCCGCATGTCAGCGGGATAGCGTTCCACTCGCCTGGTGAAAATATCAATTTCACGTTTAATCAAAGCTTTGCTGATTAAGGTAACCCGCTTCTTTGCTTCTTCGTTTTGGCGATCACGGTTAAACTCCTCTTTGGCGACGGTCAGTTTTTCTTTTAACTGTTCCAGCTCGATATCTTCAACCTGCTCTCCGATGTTGAAATCTTTCCCGGAGAGTTCGTAGGCTTTCTCGTAGTGTTCCCTGGCTTCAACCAGCTTCCCTTCGCGACGATAAAAGTCACCCAGTTTCAGATAATGATCCTTATTTTCAGGTTCTTTTCGAATAGAACGCTGGAGGTCGGCTTCCACCGATTGTCCGGGACCATCGGGGGCATTTCCCTTTTGAGCTTGGTGCCGTTGTTCGCGTGTCGCGCGACCTTCATCATAGGCAGATTGCTTCTTGACGCCACTCGAGTTCTCGGCTCCTTCATAGCCACCTCGAACACGGGTCTCAGTTGCCATCAATGCGGTTACTTTGGAACGCGCTTCGCCATCCATGGAATCGAGTTTGAATACCATCTCCCAGCATTCTCTCGCATGTTTGAACTCCCCTTTTTCTTCCAGTAACAGCCCCAAATTCCTGTAATAGCCTTTATTGACCTTGTCATTTTCAATGGCCATTTTGAAACCAAAAATAGCCGGATCATCATAACCCAGATTTTGACAGGCTTCCGCCATATCTGCATTCAAACCGGAGTCCCAGGGATTGATCGTTAACCCCTCTTCAGCATACTGATCCACGGAGGCCCAATCCTTTTTGCGGCGGGAATTTTTGATTTTCGTTTTCACCCCCGCTAATTTGAGTACTCCCATTTTCGAGCCGGAATTGTTATCGCCATATTTTTTTCGCTCAGCCCCCCGTTTTGTCTGGCGGTAGAGCAGCGCTTCAGGATCTAGCTTGACAGCAGTGGTAAACATCTCAATGGAATAATCCCAGTTCTCTTTGGACAAGGCTTCGTTTCCTCGTCGCCAGCAATCTGCCGCAATCTTTTTGTTTCTGTCAGATGTCATAAAGCTCTTCCGATGTTATCCAATGCTCAAAATCAATTGTTGAATGGGCCTACTACTTGAGAGTCCGCCAATAGAGCAGGCTCATATCCCTTGCCTGCACCTGCGATCTTCATTCTTTCATACGCTCCAGTTTTATATCTTACAAAATTTATTAACACCCTACCATCACAAGTTTTAGTTAATTCCAATATACACAAGTACCGCAACATTCAGAAACCTTTGCTGCTGTGCTTGCATCTCTGATCGACGATTCCCACAATGAGAATAAAGTTCGGACGTCCTATGAGCTTCGAACAACGTCAATTACTGATCTACAATTTTACACTCAAACATCTCTTGGGAGAACCAAAATGAAGCAGTTCCTGATGTGCGCTCTGTTAAGCTGCTATGCACTTTTCGCTCTTACCCCATGCAGTTATGCAGACTCGAAATCACCCAAATGGGCTGCAACAAGTGTCGAGGAAGCGGGCCCCGATTTCCAGATCCAGGGAGAATATTCCGGAATTTTAGGTGAGGGTAGTAACGATCCGCTTAAGTACGGAGCGCAAGTCATCGCATTAGGAGACGAGACGTTTCGAGCGGTCGGTTACCCCGGAGGTTTGCCCGGCGATGGTTGGAATCAGGAAAAGAAAACCACAACGGAAGGAAAAAAATCTGGAAATGTCATCAGCTTTGAATCTGAAGACGGCCGTGGTGATCTCGAAGACGGAAAAATCACAATCTTTGATGCTGAAGGCAACAAAGTCGGCGTCCTCAAAAAAGTGACACGAAAAAGCCCGACGCTCGGCAAAAAAGCCCCCAAAGGTGCCACCGTCCTGTTCGACTCAAATCAGGCCAAGCAGACCGTCAAGAACTTCAAAAACGGTCGCATCACCGAAGACGGACTCTTAAAAGAAGGAGTCACCAGCAATAAAACATTCAAAGACGGACACTTACACCTGGAATTCCAACTCCCCTTCATGCCACAGGCACGCGGACAGGGAAGAAGCAATAGTGGCTGCTATGTACTGGGACGCTATGAAGTACAGATCCTGGACTCCTTCGGACTGGAAGGCAAAGACAACGAATGCGGCGGCATCTACAAACTAGGCGCCCCTGACGTGAATATGTGCTTGCCCCCCCTGGCATGGCAGACCTACGACATCGACTTCCAATCTGCCAAGTACGACAAATCCGGAAACAAAACCGCCAAGGCGCGAATCACTGTCAAACATAACGGTGTCACCGTTCATAATAATCGTGAAATTAACGAGCCAACTCCGGGCGGAACAAATAAAGACGAAGCGATCGCAGGTCCTCTGTTCCTGCAGGACCACTCAAATCCTGTTCGCTTTAGAAATATCTGGGTACTTGAAAAATAATCAACCAGTGAAACTCTAATCAGTCCCGATATTCCATGCTGAAGGCCCGACTCTGATGACGGATGCAGACAGTCTGAGTGCAGACAGTACAGAGAAGTCTCTCAAATTGAGACTCTACCTGATGATGTTTCTCCAGTACTTTGTGCAGGGGTGTTATTTACCCATCATCACTCTGTATCTATTTGATGCACTCGGCTTCTCTGCGTTGCAGGTCGGCGTGTTTGGTGCGGCACTGGCCGTAGGACCTTTACTGGCCCCTTTTGTATTTGGACAGATTGTCGACCGTCACTATGCGACAGAACGCGTACTCTCGTTCTGTCATTTTTCAGGCGGCGTGATCATGCTGGCCCTCTTTTTTCAAAACAGTTTCTGGCCAGTGGTCATCCTGGGCGTGCTCTATTCCGTTCTGTATGTCCCCACCATGATGCTCACCAACTCCTTAACCTTTCAACATTTGAAAGACAGTGACAAAGAGTTTCCCTTGATTCGTTTATGGGGAACGATTGGCTTTGTGGTTCCCGCCTGGGTGGCAGAAGGCCTGTTTCTCGCGCATCTGAAAGGGGATGAGTTAAATACCGGACGTGGTATTGTCCTGGCAATGGCAGGCGTCGCAGGATTACTCATGGCCGCCTATTGTTTAACACTACCCCACACCCCTCCGGTGAAGAGTGACAAAAAAGACCTGGCTCCCGGCAAAGTATTGAAGATGCTCAAATACCGGCACTTTTTGATTCTGGTTTTGGTCGCCTTTATCATCTCGATTGTCCACAAATTTTACTTTCAGTGGAACAGTCCTTTTATCAGTGCGATTCTCAAACAGGGAAATGTGACCGGCGCCTGGGAACAGCGTATCAGTTCGATCGGACAGGTTTTCGAAGTCATCGTAATGGCGGTCCTCGGATTCGGCATCAAAAAATACGGTTTTAAAACAGTCATGCTGGTCGGCTTATTATCATATTTCGTCCGCAGCCTGGTCTTTGCCTACGCATCGACCATTGGTGACGTATTCTCCGTGTCTTTGCTGCTGACCTGTTTCGGGCAGGCGATGCATGGGCTCTGCTTTGGTTGCTTTCTGGCGGCCGCTTATATCTATGTCGATAAGGTCGCGCCCCTTGATGTGCGTGGGACAATGCAAACATTTTTCGGGACCTTCGTATTCGGCCTGGGAATGTTTGCCGGAGGATTCATTAGTGGCAGTATCGGCGACTTTTTCACCTCGAAAGGAACAGACGCCTTGCAGCGTGCGCAATGGAACGTTCAATCACAGATAGGCGTTCTGGAATTCACCCAGAAAAACCTTGATGGGGAAACGCTGACTTTATTGCGCGACTGGCCTGGTATCTGGTTAAGCAGCGCCGCGATTGCGCTGTTTGCGACGTTTTTATTCTGGTCACTATTCCCAAAATTCGATACCTCACAGCGTCTCCCTCACTCTGAAGAAACAACATAAATGCCCTTTCATCTCTCAGAAAATGAACTCATCGGCGGTTCCGTTCTGATCCTCTCTCTTTTGGGATTGTGGAAAGATCAATGGTTTCTGGCGAATACGAAAAAAGGACAACGCCTGACGAAGTGGTTCGGGCCCGTCCGCGCAATCTGGGTTCTCCGCATCATTTTTCTCGTTGGTATGATTTTTGGTGCACTCCTGGCATCCGACATCATTCAGCCAATCCAATGGGAATAAACGTTCTTGCCTCAGTGTTGTCCCAACATTCAGGCTGCCAGAATGGCACGATCACCCCCTCATATTTAGGCCCGATTCTCATGCCAGATTGACATCCCCATCGATCTCCTTACTGACTCTACCTCAGCCAAGCCAATATAAGGTCTATAATCTCAGACACTTACAGCACACTTCATTGATTTTATCGAAGTCACTCTCAATGGTATGGCCTTTGCATATTCAATCATTCACAATCTTTGGTTTTAAAGTGTGAGGTAAATGGAAAATGCCGATTTTTCGCTGGGAACAATCATGGAATCCGCTCAGGGATTTGGAACGTGAAGTCGACCGTCTAATTCAAGGCGTCGAATTCTCGGTACAGGGCATTCGTATGCCCCGCCAGTACCCAGCCGTCAATATCTTTGAACTGGAGCATGAGTTTCTGATTACGGCAGAACTTCCAGGGATGCAGGTTCAGGATCTGGAATTGACCATCGCCAATAGTGTGCTCACCCTGAAAGGCCACCGAAATCCTCCCGTGATTGAGGATGGCGAAATCCCCGAAGAACGCTTCCGCCGCCAGGAAAGGCCGTTCGGAGAATGGCAGCGATCGATTAGTATTCCAGATCGTATTTCTGAAGAATATCTTTCAGCGGAGTTCAACGAAGGTGTGTTAAAGATACACCTTCCCAAGTTGGAAGAAGAACTTCCCCGTCAGATCCCAGTCAGTTCGGGGGAATAGGATACCAGATATGAATAGACCGCATAATGACGAAGAACCGCGTGAAATTGCTCATCCCGAGCAATATGTGTTTACGCCACCAATTGATATCTACGAGACCGAGCAGGGTCTGGTACTCTATGCAGATCTTCCAGGTGTTTCCGTCAATTTACTTGAATTGCAGGTACAGGATAACAAACTGACGTTGCTAGGCCGGGTCGAACCCCAAATTCCCGAAGGAGCTAGTCCGCTGCACAAAGAATATGAAGTGGGCAATTTTCTGCGTTCCTTCATCTTAAGCGGTGAGATCATACATAGCGAAATTGAAGCCAAGTTGGCCAACGGCGTGCTGCGAATCTTTCTTCCCAAAGCCCCCAAAGCGGAACCTCGCAGAATCCAGGTCAACACTGGCTGAGCCCGGCCTGTCTCGATTCGGTTAACGTTCCAGTTTGGATTGCGTTTTTTCAACAGACTCGCTCTGTAATGAGGATGGCTTTAAGTCTTCTTCTTTGATCAGCGACTGATTTTCTCTTTGTAACTGTAGTGCTTCCTCTCGCTTCCCGATCAAACCGGCGGCACGCGCTAATGCGGAAATGTAGCGGCGGTCAGTTTGATGTTCTGCATAAAGTGGTTTCAGCAAATCATACGCCTGTTGACCTGCGCGCTGATAGATGAGCAGGTCTGACTTTAGCAGCAGGCTTTCGAAATCCTGTGGATCAACCTGCAATGCATGTTCGACATGCGAACCTGCTTCTTCTATATTCCCTTGATTGCGATCGATTAATGCCAAATAACGCAACGCAATACTTGAAACCGGCCGCTGTTCCAGACACCAGTTCGCTTCCCGTTCCGCAGTTTTCAAATCCCCCGAATAAAGCGCAGCAAATGCCAGGTTCAAATGTGCCTCATACAATCCTGGCTCTAAATAGAGTGTCTGCTTGAGCGGCCCCACCATTTCACTCGTTCTTCCTGCTTGCCGCAGAATGTCAGCAACCAACAGATAATCCGCAGCCTGATTCGCTCCCAGCTCAATGCTGCGTTTGGCATATTTGAGTGCACGGTCATATTTACCAGCACTGAAAAACAGTCGCGCTAACTGCTTTTGAAAGCGACTCTCTTCAGGATACTCCCGAATCAGAAGCATTAATGCCGGCTTTGCTTTGTCAGGCAAGTCTTGCTCTAGCGCAATATCGGCGACGGCTTCAATCGCTTCATAATATCTCGGGTGGCGGTCGGTCACATGCGAATAATTTTCCAGCGCCTGAAACGGAGCACGATTCCGGATCAGTTGCCCCAATTGAAAATGCGCAAATTCATCGTCCGGATGCTGCTGCAGATAGGCAATTAACTCTTTCCGTCTCGCTTTCTCCGCCTGCTCTTCCGATCTTTGATTCTCCTTCGCCTGTTCCGATATCTTCTCTGTCGATTCGTCACGACCACTCGAGAAATAATAGAGCAGCAATGCCAGCAGCCCCACTCCTGCCACGATCAGACTGCTCGAAAATGAAATGCCGTTTTCCGGTTTGGGAAACGGCTTGGTCAGATTGTCAGGTTCCGGCTGGCTATTCATATTCATCGCTTGTTGGGAAACAGTTTTTGGGAAGCACTTGTTCCTTCTATCAATGTATAATGACTCCCCGGTCGTAATCCAGACCAGATTTCGGTTTTCCCTGCTGGCCATCTGACTTTGACTGCTACCGGTGTCGACATGTTTCCTAAACCTACTAAAACCTGACCTTCGTCCGTCGAAAGATAGCTGCTGCTTCCCCGTCGATATCGTGTCAACTTTTGGGAATCGGTAATAATCTCAACCAAGGCACCGATGGCACTGCGATTGGAACTCGTGCCAATTAACTCCAGAGAAAGACTCTGGTTAGGCGTCACGCTCCGATTCTCCAACAGCACCAGTTTCGCATTCAGATGGGAAACGGCGAGATCAGCCAATCCATCCCGATTAAAATCGGCAACAGCAGAACCTCGTCCTACTTTTTTCGTCTGAAAGAATGAGCCAGCCCGCGCTGAAATATCGCGAAACCGAGTACCATCCTGATTTAAGAACACCTGCGGTTCCTGCTCGTAAGGCTCATTTTTCCCCAACTGTGACAACCGATCATGCACATGACCATTGGTCACAAACAGGTCTTCCCAGCCATCATTGTCACCATCCAGAAAAGAAGCTCCAAAACCGAGTCGCACCCGACTGGCTGTCGCGAGACCTGTCTCATCTGTGACATCCAGAAAAAAAAGAGAACCCTCATTGCGATATAACGTATTTGTTTCACCAAAGTAGTTCGTCACAAACAAATCCAGCAGGCCATCGCCGTTATAGTCTGCTCCCGCCAGCCCCATCCCTGCCTCGCGGTCTCCGGAACGATTGAAAGCGACACCAGCAATCAATGCTTGATCTGTGAAAACACCCTGACCATTATTCACCCATAACTGGTTGGCCACAGAATCGTTGGCGACATAAATATCCATGTCCCCGTCATGGTCATAATCAGCAGCAAATACGCCTAACCCCTGCCTGGCGGGCTCGCTGTGAAGCCCCGCTTTTTGTGACATATTCAGAAAGTTACCATTTCCCAAATTCCGATACACCACGTCATATCCCCCGTTCACATAGCGGGGATGACAGATAAAATAAACGCGCGCCCCATCGACCTTGCGGCTGCAAATCGGATAGTCTTTCCGGTCAATTGCCAGATAGTTCACCACATACAGATCAAGCAATCCATCACCATTCAGGTCAGCCCAGGTACAACTGGCCCCATAGCCCGGATCATCCACGTGTGCTGATTGTGACTTATTTGAAAACGTGCCATCTCCATTATTACAGTACAACTGATTCCGGCCGAATTCGCTGACATACAGGTCATCAAATCCATCGTGATTATAATCTCCGACGGCAATTCCCATCGAGTAACCAAAGTCAACTAATCCCGCCTGCCTTGTCACATCCTCAAATTGACTGCGCCCCCGGTTCTGAAACAAACGGTTCGATAATGCCACATCGGTAACGTCCGCTTGCTTTCTCTTTGCGCTGCGCCACTCTTCCCCCTGTGCACAATACAAATCGGGAAAGCCGTCGTGGTCATAATCAATCCAGCCGACCCCCGATCCCATCATCAAATGCAAGTGATGCTTGACCGTCAAAGGAGACCGATGCTCAAACTGAAGTTGTGAGGCGGTCGTGATATCCTGAAACAATATCGCAGGCTGCTGTGCCTCGGCATCATAGACGGAGTCACAAAAGCATATTGCCAGTATGGTGATGCAGAATCTGTACTTCATGATTCTATTAGAAAGGAAATTGATCATCCAATTTCGCCTCAGAGAGTTCAACCAGAAATTGTGACAACCGCTCGACGAGAATCTGCATCAGCTTCTCCCCCTTCTCGGCAGTTGCCTGATGCGGATTTCCCGATCCCGAATTGGTCGTCAACAAATGCCATGGACGAGTAATACTGACCCAACCTTCATTTACCCCGGAGAACCGCGTTGAGTTCGTCGCGCCCTCGTCGGCGTTCAAGGCGCCTGTTTCTGGATTTCGGTTCACCAGATGGGGAAAATATGCCAGTGCGAGTGATGTTTCCATCTCGCCTGCATGGTCATCCGGGTTTTCAAAGATCTCTGCTTTGACATCAGCCGAGGTACCTCGAAACCAGTCCGCTAGAAAGATTTGCACCGGTGTCGAGCCATGCAATTCCCGCAACAACGGTTTAAAATCGTTGCCGCCATGGCTGTTCAGAATCAGCAGTTTATGCACCCCATGATTGGCCAGAGAATCAACAAGGTCCGCGATAATCTGGCCCAGTGTGGAAGGATTCACATTCATGGACAGGGGAAAGGCACTCTGGTTGGTTTCCGTCCCATACGGAATCGGCGGGAGCATGACCACTTTCGCCCCCCGCTGATGAGCGGCTTCACAAACGCGTGAACTGATCGCGTCTGCCTCATAGGTGTCTGTTCCGTAAGGCAGATGTAAATTATGTGGCTCCGTGGCCCCCATCGGCAACACGGCCACTTGATACGGATTCTCTTTCACATAGGCATAATTCGTTTCGGATAAAATCCAGGGACGCATCGCAGGTTCAGACGTCACTCACTCATCTCCTTACCCAGTAGATTGTATTAAACAAATTTGCAGAACTCGGCTTTCATTCTAACAGGTTCGTGTCCATAGCTCATTCGATGATTAACGGATATTTAAATTATATACATTCTTATCCTGTGTTACTCTGTATTCCAGTAAATCCGCGCGGTATGCTGATTGGTGGAATCCCTGGTCCAAACAAGGAGCGCCTCATGGCAAACTGGTATGTAAAACGCGGTAGTCAAACGGCAGGCCCCTTGACGCAGGAACGTTTAAAAGAGCTTGCCATTCAAGGCAATGTTCAGGAGTCCGACCTTGTCAAAAAAGGTGAAAATGGAAATTTTATACCAGCAGGCCAGATCCCCGGCCTACTCCCTGATTCCGACGACGGGGACGAATTCGAAACGAACACGCAATCACAATCTGAATCAGCAGCTCCGAAAAAAAACAATACGGTTCTGATTGTTGTGCTCGCGATAGTGGGAGGGGGAGGAGGTCTCCTGCTAATCCTGCTCCTGGTGGCATTACTCTTGCCTGCCATCCAAGGGGCGCGTAACGCAGCACGTTACTCTCAATCAAAAAACAACATGAAACTGATTGGCCTTGCACTATATAACTATCATGACTCATATAGCATGTTTCCTCCCGGCGGAACCACCACGACCGAGGGGAAACCTTACCATAGCTGGCAGGCATCGATTCTTCCTTTTATCGATCAGGCTCCGCTTTACAATGAGATTGATTTTGATAAACCCTGGGATGATCCCGTCAATCAATTCGTGTTTCAGCAGATAATCCCCCCCTATCTAAACCCGGCAATTGAAGACAAAGTTTCCCCTGACGGATACGGCCTCTCGCATTATGTCGGCAATCAACGGGTGATGAAAAAGAATATCGGAATTCGTTTTCGGGATATCACGGATGGCACGTCAAACACAATCCTGGCAGTTGAAACCGGTCAAAACTTCAAACCCTGGGGAGATCCGACCAGCATCGCAGATCCAAGCACGATCATGGGCCGTGACAAGAAAACGGCCTACAGAGGTGGAAACCATGTCTTGCTGGGTGACGGCAGCGTGCGGTTCATTTCTAAAAACGTTGACCCAAAAACATTAAAACAATTGAGTATCCCCGATGACGGGCAGATCGTTGGAGAGTTTTAAACAACACGAGATCCAGATCAATTTTGAATCAGCTCTCAAAGTAAGTACAAACAGGAAAAGAGAATCACATGGCCCATTGGTATGTAAAACGCGGCGATCAGACAGCAGGCCCCTTGACACAGGAACGATTAAAAGAACTGGCGACTCAAGGCAAAGTCCAAAAGTCCGATCTTGTCAGAAAAGGTGAGGATGGCAATTTTGTACCAGCAGGTCGGATTCCCGGCCTGATTCCCGATACGGATTCAGATGTCTGGGAAGAAGACTTTCAAGAGACAGCCTCTTCGCAATCGAAACCTGCCAAGAAAAGCAATTCCACTCTGATTATTGTACTTGCCGTTTTGGGAGGCGGGGGAGTTTTTGTGGTTGTGATCCTGCTGGCATTACTCTTGCCCGCCATTCAGCAGGCCCGCGAAGCAGCGCGCCGCTCTCAATCAAAAAATAATTTGAAGCAGATCGGCCTGGCGCTGCATAACTATCATGAGACACATCGCGTCTTTCCTCCAGGGGGAACTGAGACAACTGATGGCGAACCCTATCATAGTTGGCAGACTTACATCCTGCCCTTTATGGATCATGCCAGCCTCTATAATCAGATCGATTTTCAACAACCATGGTCTGTCCCGGAGAATCAACCGTTGTTCACTCAAGAAATCCCCGCCTACTTACACCCCTCGATTGAAGAAAAGGTTTCCCCTGAGGGACTCGGCCTGTCTCACTATGTTGGAAATAAACTCTTTATGAAGACCAATGGTAACATCAGAATGCGCAACATCACGGATGGCACATCAAATACCATCATGGCAATTGAAACTGGTGAGAACTTCAAACCCTGGGGCGACCCAACCAATATCGCAGACCCCGTCAACATCATGGGAGCCGGCAAAAAATCGTCTATGCTCGGCGGGAATCACGTTCTGATGGGAGATGGCGCCATACGCTTCGTCTCAGAAAATATTGATCCCGCGGTATTAAAAGCATTAAGTACTCCTAACGGTGGAGAAGTCATTGGTGAATTCTAAATCTGCCCTCTTCGTTTAGAGATGCAAGGAATGTTGCATGCGAAACTGGTATCTCAAACAGGAAAATGAAATCACAGGCCCCTTTACCGATCAACAACTCAAAAAATTAGTCGCCCGAAAGAAAATCGCTGTAACGGACCTGGTAAGAGAAGGCGAAGCCGGAAAATGGAGTCCCTTACAGGATGTTCCCAACCTGCTGACTGAACCATCACGATCTATGCATCCCCTCCTCTTCTGGACGATTTTCTTTGTCGGTTTTTCAATCGTCTTCGCTCTCTTAATACCATTTCAGATATTATCACTATTTATGCCAGTCGCCAGTCGGGAAGCAGCAAGACGCTCCACATCCAAAAACAACCTGCTACAGATCGCCCTGGCCCTCCACAGCTACCATGAGACGAATGACTTCTTCCCTCCAGGCGGCACCACAACCACCGAGGGAAAACCTGACCATAATTGGCAGACATCGATTCTGCCTTATCTGGATCAGAGACCACTATTCAATCAGGTCAATTTTGAGCAGCCTTGGAATGCAACGGAGAATCAACCGGCTTTTCACACCGTAATCCCTACGTATCTGAACCCGGTCATCGGCGTTCTCCACCCGGAGCAGGATAAAACCACGTCGTCTGAAGGCTATGGACTGTCCCATTATGCAGGCAATGAACTCGTGCTGAAACAGAATCAGGGATCTCAAATTCGTGACATCAAAGATGGCATGTCCCTGACCATCTTTGCCATGGAAATCGGCGAGGACTTCAAACCCTGGGGCGATCCGTCCTCATCTGTCAAACCGTTCCAGGTTTTGGGCTCCGGCAAAAAGACTTCACAAAAGGGAGGTAACTATATTCTCATGGGAGATGGTGCAGTTCGATTTATTGCAAAAGATGTCGATCCTGCGATTTTGAAAGCGCTTAGTACCCCCAGCAGTGGTGAAGAAGTAAGAGAATTTTTAAAACATTCCAGCAGGTAAGACTGAAAGCACTCAGCATCAAAAGACGATCCAGGACGCGAGCTAAGGAGAATTCTGAATTGGAAAGTAAGCGACCTGAAACGAGATCCCGTAGATCTCTCGGCCTATTGCTGTCAGTTCTCGGTTCTTTAATACTGGTGGGCGTTGGATTACCAATCTATCACGAAGCCCGCTTTCGCTTTCAAGACCGAAGTCGCTCTCTCACCAAAAATAACATGAAACAGATCGGTCTGGCACTGCATAATTACCACGAGACGTATCAGACACTCCCTCGGGGCAAAATTCTCAGCGAGAGTGGGCGCCCCGAGCATTGTTGGCAGACATTGATTCTTCCCTTTCTAGATCAGCAATTTCTCTTCAGACAGATTGATTTCACAACCCCCTGGGATGCCTCTGCCAATCAGGAAGCGTTCCAGCAGGAAGTCCCCGTCTATCTCAACCCAAAATCGAAATCGAAAACTTCTCCTGATGGTTATGCACTCTCCCATTTTGTCGGGAACAAGCTGGTTCTGAAATCAGGTACCGACATCAGTTTCAAAGAAATGCACGACGGCACATCCAATACCATCATGGCCATGGAAATCGGCGAGCACTTCAAACCGTGGGGCGATCCGACATCATTGACTGAACCAGTCAACGTCATCGGCCCTGATAAGAAAACGCTCTCTGAAGGCAGAAGCTTCATCTTAATGGGAGATGGGAGAGTTCGATTTATCAATAAAAATATTGCCCCAGCGATCTTAAAAGCACTCAGCACACCTGCGGGAGGCGAAGAAGTCGGCGAGTATTAGGTCACATCCCATTTAATCATAGCAGCTCTCATTAGATGAGATTCGGTCCAATTGGTGCTGGAGAGACGCTACAGTAAACCTGGATACAGGTTAGTGCCGGGCTTCGTAAAGCTGGACAACCACCCCGTCCAGAAAACTGCCCAGTCTCGTAGCCGCCCGTGAGGCATCGCCGCGCATCTTCCACATTTCCTTGATGCTTTCGGGGCGTTTGAAAACAGCTCCCAGAGCGGCCCCTGCCCGGACGGCACCGGTTTCACCCAAAATGGACATCACCTCTGAGGGTAGATCCGCCGAGCAATCATCGCTGATCACTCGAATCGCCATGAAACCTTTGTTAGCAGCCTGGCAGACTTGCGCCACCGCCAGACTTTCCAGATCCACGGCCAGCGCATCATACTTTTCAGCCAGTTGCAACTTTTCCTCTACCGTGCGGACAATTTCATCCGTGTTCAGAATCCGCCCTACATGCAGCCCGTTTTCTGGATCTTCGGGAAAATGCACATCGTTCTTCAACTCCTGACCATGCAGGTCACACACCGAAGTCGCGACGACAATATCGCCCACTTTCATCTTGGGTTTTAACGCACCCGAAAACCCAACCGAAAGCACCCACGGCGGGGAATGAGCATCGACCAACGCCTGTGTTGCTGCACGGGCGCGGGCAAAACCCACTCCCGTTTGCACAACCGCGACTTTGATCTGCCCCAGAAATCCCCCCCGAAACACATACGAACCGCCGGTATATTTCTTGACGTGCTCACAGCGATCCAAAAATGGCTGGATCTCCATCGGCAGAGCACAAACCAGCCCTATATCCGCATGCGCTTTATCGGGTTCGGGTGGATTCAAGAGGCATGGTCCTTTTCGAACTGAGTCATCATTTCAATTAACTTATCAACGCCCGCTTCCGGAAACGCATTATAAATGCTGGCACGCATGCCACCAACACTGCGGTGACCTTTCAGGCCATCCAGTCCGGCAGCAGTCGCCTGTGCGATAAACTTCGCATCCAGATCGGCATCGCCAGTCACAAAAGTGACATTCATCTGCGAACGGTCCTGCTTCGCAGCCGTCGGCTTGAACAGCGAACTCTGATCCAGATAATCATACAGCTTACCCGCTTTGGCCTGATTTTTCTGCTGAATGCCTTCAAGTCCGCCTTGACCTTTCAACCATTGCAAAACTTGTCCCAGCACATAGATCCCGAACGTAGGCGGCGTATTAAACATCGACCCCGCTTCAGAATGCGTCCGGTACTGCAGCATCGTGGGAACGTCGGTCGGTCCCTGCTCGATCAGATCATCGCGGATAATCACCAGAGTGACACCGCTCGGTCCCAGATTCTTCTGGGCACCGGCATAGACAATGCCATATTTGGAAATGTCGATGGGTCGGGAGAAAATATCGCTACTGGCGTCACAAATCAGCGGAACACCGGCTGGTACAGCTGGTTCTGAAGTGAATTCAGTTCCGTAAATTGTATTATTCGAGGTATAATGCACATACGCCGGTTTCTCACTCAGAGAAACTTCTTCGGGAATATAAGAAAAATTCTTGTCTTCACTGCTGCAGGCAACATTCACGTTCCCGAATAATTTCGCCTCTTTGACGGCTTTTTTAGACCAGGAACCAGTGACCAGATAGTCGGCCGTCTGATCCTTTGAAAGCAGGTTCATCGGAATCATGCTAAATTGTGTTGAAGCCCCCCCCTGCAGGAACAGGACTTTATAATTATCGGGAATTCCAGCCAGTTCCCGGCACAAAGCTTGAGCTGCTTCATAAACGGCGATGAAAGCTTTACTACGATGCGAGTGCTCCATAACGCCGATTCCAGTGTCGCCCAGTGAAATCAGATCTTTCTGTGCCTGTTCCAGAACGGGTAAGGGAAGTGCCGCGGGGCCTGCTGAAAAGTTGTAAATTCTTTCTGTCATTTTAGATATCTCAACATCTTTTGCAGGCTGAGAAATAGATTCAGCCCTGAGTAACCTGTTTGGTGTCAATAATACGGACGTGATCGAAGCTCTTAGAAACATCCTTGAGGATATTGGTAAGCGTTCGCTTGTTTTGCTATACAGCATCGATATTATGGAGTCTGCTTTTCTTCATAAATGGAGTAGAGCGAAATTATCCAGAATTCCCAAGAATAGTAATGTTTTCCGGCAAGTAATTGCCCCCTTTGATTGATCTGTTAATTAATGCCTAGTTCTCCAAATCCGCTTTCCAGAGGACCCCGCGTCCAGTCCTTTCAACCGCCTCAAGGCGACCTGACCATCATGGCAGGTTCAGGAAATCCATTGCTGGCGCAAGCCATCGCAGATGAGCTGGGCATCCGTTTGACACCGTGTGAAGCGCACCAGTTCAGCGAAGGCAATATTTTTGTTCGAATTCTGGAAAATGTGCGAGGCCGCGATGTCTATCTGATTCAAGGCGTCCATTCTCCTGTGAATGACAATTTTGTTGAACTTTTGTTCTGGATCGACGCGCTCAAACGGGCCAGTGCCCAGCAGGTCACCGCAGTCATCCCGTTTTTCAGTTACGCCAAGGGGGATAAAAAAGACGAACCCCGTGTCTCAATCCGGGCACGCGTCTGTGCCGATGCAATCGAAGTCGCCGGTGCAAATCGCGTCTTGACGATGGACCTGCACAGCCCCCAGATCCAGGGATTCTTCAGCGTCCCCGTCGATCACCTTTACGGACGGCATGTCATTAGTGACCATATCCGAAAAATGAATATCGAGAATCTGGTCGTTTGCAGTCCGGACGTTGGTTTTGCTAAAGAAGCTTCCGACTTTGCCAAGCTGTTAGGCACGCCTGTCGTCATCGGCAATAAAATGCGCAAGGACCATTCCGAAACGGTGGAAGTTCTGGAAGTGATTGGTGAAGTCAAAGGCAAAAACGTGATCCTTGTTGACGACTTTACCATTACAGGACGCACCTTGATCAGCATGGCCGAAGTTCTGAAAAAGAAGGGGGCTAATGACATCTATGCCGCCGTAACACACGGCGTGTTGTCAAAAGGAGCAGCCGAACGGATCGGCAACAGCCCTTTGAAAAAAATGTTTATGACCGATACGATCGAAACGCAGATTGATCCTCTGCCGGATAATATCGAAGTCATTTCGGTTGCACACTCCTTTGCTGCCGCCATCCGGTCCATTCATGACCGTACCAGTGTCAGCACACTGTTTCCGGAAAAGAGACCGAAGAAGTAATCACTTTTTTACCATTTGCTTTATGCCAAAATAAAACGCCAAAATAAAACAACGCAGAGAAATATCAGGACGCATGACAAAGACCGGCAAGAAGCTGACCCCGATGATGGAGCGGTATCTGGAAGTCAAAAGCCAGAATCCGGGAACACTGTTATTATTTCGCATGGGCGATTTCTACGAGCTGTTTCACGAAGACGCCGAAATTGCAGCCCGTGTTCTGGGAATCACTCTCACCAGTCGCGATAAGACTTCCAGCAATCCCGTCCCGATGGCCGGCTTCCCACATCATTCGCTGGACAGTTATCTTTATAAACTGATTCACGCCGGCTATCGCGCCTCAATCTGTGATCAGGTCGAAGACCCCAAAAAAGCCAAGGGAATGGTCAAACGCGAAGTCACCCGCGTGGTGACTCCCGGCACACTGACCGATGACGCCCTGCTTGATCCGCATGAAAATAATTTCCTGGCCAGTATCTATTTCGGCAAATCCAATATCGGGCTGGCCTGGCTGGAACTTTCAACAGGCCGGTTTCTGACCTCAAATACAACCGCCGAACATCTGGTCGACGAACTGGCTCGTATTCACCCGGCCGAATGTATTTTCGCGGAAGGCAACACCGCGCTCCAGAACGCCATCGGTCATCTGGATACCATGCTGACAGAACGGCCTTCCTGGTCCTTCGCACAGGACGAATGCGAAAGCCTTCTGCTAGAACATTTCGGCACCAAAACACTGGAAGGATTCAACCTGGAACGGGGAACGCCATCCATTACCGCCGCTGGTGCCCTGCTGGAATACATCCAGGACACCCAGAAGAGTTCGATTCCACATATCAATCATATTGAACCGTATGAACGCGGCGATCGACTGCTCATCGACGAAGCCACCCGCCGCAGTCTGGAGTTGACGCGTACCATTCGCGAAGGCAAACGCGAGGGCAGCCTGATTTCCGTCCTCGATGAAACCGTGACTTCGATGGGCGCCCGCCTGCTGACAGACTGGATTGCCAATCCACTCACAAGTTTACCTGAAATTCAGCGGCGGCACGATTCGGTTGAAGAGCTTTCTCAAAATCCGGTCCTCTGTTCCGAAGTCCGTGAGCAACTGGCAAAAACCTACGACCTGCAGCGGCTCACCGCACGCATCGCAACCGGCAGAGCCAGCGCCCGTGACCTGAGTTTCCTTGCCCAGACTCTGACACTGCTTCCCATGCTGAAAGCCAAACTCTCGGGGCGTAAATCGGCTCTGCTCCAGCAACTGGAAGCCGACATCGATCTCTGTGCCGAGGTTCGCTCGGATATCGAAAGCATGATCATTGAAGATCCGCCACTGACGCTGAATGAAGGAGGCGTGATTCGCCCCGGATTCAGTGAAGAGCTGGACGAAATGCGGCTACTTTCCAAGGGGGGCAAAGAATGGATCGCCGGGTACCGCAATGAAGAAGCGGAACGGACCGGCATCCCCCATCTGAAAGTCGGCTATAACAGAGTCTTCGGCTATTATCTCGAAGTATCAGCCGCTCATGCTGCGAAAGTTCCCGAACACTATATCCGTAAACAGACGCTGAAAAATCAGGAACGGTACATTACCCCGGAACTGAAAGAGTACGAAGAAAAAGTCCTCAAAGCAGAAGAACGGGCCGTTGAACTGGAACAGACCATGTTCAATGATCTGCGAGAACGCGTTGCCAAAGAGGCTCCACGCACTCAAAAAACAGCGGAAATCCTGGCACAAATCGATGTCCTCTTCGGTCTGGCACATCTCGCCATGCATGCAGGTTATACCCGACCGGAGATGACGGAAGATCCCGTGCTCGATATCAGAGAGAGCCGGCATCCCGTGCTCGACCGCCTGCAGCCTACAGGCGAATTTGTACCCAATGATGTCTTGCTCGGCGATCCTTACGGACGCGTGCAAATCATCACCGGCCCCAACATGGCGGGAAAGAGTACTTACATCCGCCAGGCAGCACTGTTGACTCTGATGGCACAGATCGGCTCCTTTATTCCCGCGAGCGAAGCACGGATCGGAATTGCCGATCGGATCTTTGCCCGCGTCGGAGCCAGTGACGAATTGAGTAAAGGTCAGAGTACCTTCATGGTCGAAATGACCGAAGCCGCCCGTATTCTGAACTCGGCTTCAGAACGCAGCCTGGTGATTCTGGATGAAATTGGCCGCGGCACCAGCACATATGATGGCATCTCCCTTGCCTGGTCAATGACGGAATTCCTGCATGATCAGATTAAAGCCCGGACCCTGTTCGCCACCCATTACCATGAACTCACCGAGCTGACACAAACCCTCAAGCAGGCCAGCAACTGGAATGTCGCCGTGCATGAGCAGGACGGCGAGATTGTATTCCTGCATAAAATTGTGGAAGGCTCCGCGAATAAGAGCTACGGCATCCATGTCGCCCGACTCGCTGGCATTCCCGATCAGGTGATTCAAAGAGCCAATCAAATTCTTTCCACTCTGGAAAAAGACCACATCGACGATAGCGGTCAAACCACGATCCCGCCGCGACCACAAAAAAAATCATCGCACCAGCAACTCTCCCTGTTTGGCGCTACCTCGCATCCAGTATTGGATGAAATCCGAGATTTGAATGTCGATGAAATGACACCTCTGGCGGCTCTGGAAGAACTTTATCGAATCCGAGAACAACTGAACTAATTGACATATTTCTCAAATTTACACTCCCATACAGTTGAAACCTAAAATACCGCCCGTACACAATAATATACAAGTGTGGCAAATCGGTGCCATAGTTTGTTCCAGGTTTATTTATTGTACAGGAGATACCATGTTTCAACAGAAAGCTATGAGATTTTTTGTCGTGTTGTTCACAGGGATCGCACTCACCGTTTGTACCGTCGATTCATTACCCGCCCAGAAGAAAGAAGCAAGTCCTGCCAAAACGAATGCAAAAGAGACCAAAACGACGAGTAAGAAATCAAAGGGACGCGTTCCTCCTCACTATGGCAAGCTGGATCTGACTCAAGAACAAAAAGACAAAATTTACTCCATCAAGGCCAACTACAAATCTCAGATCGACAGTCTGAAAAAACAACTGGCAGAATTGAACAAAAAACAGAAAACAGAATGTGAAACCGTGCTGACCTCCGAACAAAAAACGAAGCTGGCAAAAATCCTGACGGATGTAGCCAACAAGAGAACAGCCCAAAAAACAGCCAAAAAGTAAGACTGGCTTACCAGTTTCTGTTTGAATGGAAAACATCTGAAAGGGCGTGGTTGACTATTGAACCACGCCCTTTCTTTTCCTTGATCACCCCCGTTATACTTTTTAAAAAGACTGGAATCAAAATCAGTCGTTGAAAGTACCTCTGGTCCCAGACATTCAGAAATCACAATCACCTCATGGATTCGGAAAACCAATCTTCGCCACGGCCAGCTACCGATTTGCCGCCGAATCGATCCAGGAACTCCCGCTGGATTCCACTGATCCATCTGTTGTTCATCCTCGCGCTGCTCGCAATTCTTACTCCCTATGAATGGGATCGGGTGCAATCTGAAAATCAGCAACTCCCCTGGCTGACGCGTTTCTTGCTCCATGTGAATGTCGATACGACCCCGTATTTGATCTTGTTACTACTCAGTCCCCTCTGCTGGTTCTTACGCCCTCCGATTCATTCTCAATTTTTCTCAAATGTGATTCGTCCCAGACTCACTGCAAAATGGGTCCGCGAAAAACAAGCCTCAAAACAACGAGATCATTTCGCATGCGTGTTGAGCATACTCATTGCCGTCAGTTCATTCCTGATGAGCGTCTGGACTGCTTCCCACATTGTCAATGAAGAACACAACATTGCACTGGGGGACATCCCCCCTGCCTATCACGATGAATATAGCTACCTGTTTCAGGCCAATACCTTTCTGGGCGGGCAGACTTCGTTTCCCAGCCATCCCGCTGCGCCTGAAATTTTCGATCAGGTTCATGTACTGAATGAAGGCAAGCTCGCCAGCCGCTATTTTCCGGGAACCGGTCTCTGGCTGGCCCCCTTTGTCTCCTGGGGGCACCCGTATTGGGGATATTGGCTCGCCGGTGCAATCACTGCGTTTTTCATCTTCTGGTCCGGTCGAGAACTGGCGGGCAATGGTGTCGGACTCCTGGCCGGTCTGATTGTCGCCCTCTCTCCAGGCATGGCAATCTTCAGCAATCTGCTATTAGCGCATCACCCCACACTCGTTGGACTCTCCTTCTTCCTTTGGGCCTTTTTGCGGATGCAGCGCACACGCTCATTCCGCGATGCAATCTTGGCAGGATTGGGACTCTCGTTTGCTATGCTCTGTCGCCCGATGACCGCCGCCGGCTTTGCACTCCCCTTTGGTATTTGGCTGGCAATCGAATTCGTCCGCTACTATGTCGCGCGAAAGTCAGAAAAAACGGCTTCCGGCGAACCTGTCATATCTGTATTCCCTCTGGTCGCAGGTCTGGCAATTCCCCTTGGTTGCGGTTTGATCGGTCTCTTTTGTTATAACCAGTCCATCACCGGCAGCGGCTGGAAAATGCCTTACCAACTCTACACCGACATCTACACACCGCGCCACGTCTATGGCTTCAACAATGTGATTCGGGGAGAACAGAAACTCGGTCCAAAAGTATTAGACAATTATGACAAATGGGCTAAAAACCTGACGCCGGCCCTCGCAGCCCGCAACGTGCAGAACCGCATTCTGGCCAGTCTGCAGTGGACGCTGGGGATCATCCCACTGGGACTCGCCGGACTGATTTTTCTGATCACCGAATTCAAAAGGTGGAGCCGCTGGTGGCTCGTCTTTGCTTCCATCATCTCACTGCATGTCGCCCATATCCCTTACTGGTACGATGGCATCATGCATTGGCATTATGTGTTTGAGACCGGGCCACTCTGGGCTCTGATTTTTGCCCGAGTAACACAAAGCCTGTTTCGAATCTGGCACAACATTGACCGGCCATTAATGAGCTGGCTCTGGGCCTGCCTGACTCTGGTCGCGGTGCTCACCAATCTGACAGCGATCCCCCCCTTCTGGTCGGTCTCTAAACTGGAAATCGTCGTCAATAATGTTGCCTTTTCCAAATTCAAACACTATCAGTTTCAACAAATGATCCACCAGCATCCGCAGATTAAACAGCCGGCGTTGGTTCTGGTAAAACACGATCCCGCGGATCGGCACATCGATTATATCATCAATGCCCCTCAGTTAGACCAGGCAGTACTGACTGGCAGAGATCGCCCTGACCTCTACCCACCGGCAGAGCTGCAAACCATCTTTCCAGAGCGGAATCTGTATCTGTTTGATGCGGCACAGAATCGGCTCAGCAGATGGAACGGTTCCTTCTGGGAGCCGATCTGATTTGATCAATCGCTGATCTTCACTTTGATTTCATCAGAGTTGGCTTTGAGTTCTGGTGCATACATGCCGTAACCTTTCGTCGGTAATCCGCTGAAATGTCCTGGAATTTCCGCACGCATGCGATACTTCAGATTGTGTTTTCCACGCGGCAACTGCCGAATATAAAACACCGCCCGATCATCGCGGAATTCCTGATAAGCGCCCAATCCGTCCCAGCTATAGCCGCTGCGCAAATCAACCACTTCCATGCCGGCTGCTCGAAAATCTTCAAAGACCAGATATTCGTAATCATTCTTACTATCGAATACGAGCTCGACTTCCACCAGATCACCACTTTTGAGAATGGTATCTGACAGAATCTCCTGACGCTGATACTTTTCAACTCGCTGTTCAACGGCCTGACCGCGCGAACCGGCTGCTTTGACTGAAGCCTCTTCCGGAATGAGCTGATAGTACTTCCGTTGAACTTTGATCTCGAGACCTGCTGCAGTGATGAAATTCTCTTTGGTGAAGTAAGTCACGTAAGCATTATAATACATAGGTCCCTCGCCCTGCTTGCGAATTTCCAGTCGATGGGCGCCCGACGTTAAAGCGTCGCCTTCCAGCACGAACTTGTTATCAAAGGTAAACAGGTTCTCGGCCGTAATCTTGACCTCTTTCTGTTTTTGCCCGTCGAGAATAATCTCTAACGTCAGGTCAGGTTGATCTTCGCCGCTTGCCGACCAGTATTCGGCCAGTGCTTCGACAGCGATCGCGGTATCCGATACTGAATTCCAGTACGTTGCATGCTTGCGATTATTGAGCAGATACTTCACCAGCTGCGCCGCTTTGGGATTTTTGGGATCGGCCTTTGAGAGTAGTTTCAGATAATAGGCATTCGCTTCGACCTCGCTGCCGTACCAGTGCCACCACCAGTTTCCTTCCGGCAGATTCAGATACGCAGTCTGATTTTCAGGATCTTGAACCAGATACTGATCCATATTGGTCATGATCATCGCCAGTCGATCCTGTCGCTGTATCTCATGCGAAGCCAGCCCCAGCATTCCCAGAGCATAAACCGACAGTTTCGTTCGATCCCGATAGAGGAAATCGTACATTTTTTCGTCGACGACCTTCTGATTCACCAGCACCATAAACACATAGGCATCCAGATTGGAAGCCCTCTCTTTATAAGGCTTCTTCTTACCGGGGGCATTCAACAGTTTTTGCAGTTCCTGCTGCTGGTAGTTCTTGAGCCATTCCACACCCCGCTCCAATGTGCCGGGTACCAGCGCGACGCCATTCTGTTTCGCCAGACTCAATCCCTGCACAATCCGCGCGGTAAAATAAGGAGAAGATCGTTCCTGCCAGCCGGAGAACCAGCCCCAGCCTCCGTCCGACAGCTGCATGCTAGTCAAATCAGCCACGCCCTGCTTCACAATTTGATCGACTTTCGATTGACTGAAGACCGGGTTTTGACCGTAGCGTTTCCACTGCTCTGCTCGTTCCTTGTCGTCTCCGATTTCCTGTGCATTCAGATTCGTCCGCTTCTGTTCAATCTCCTTCAGATTCAGTCCCATTCGTTTCAGAATGTTCTGCGTCATCACGGTTGGCAGAAAACGATTTAGCGTGCCGTCGGTCGTTTTATGTGGTGAATAAACCAGATACGGCAGTGCATCGACCATCGCTCCTGCAAGTGAAGGCGAATAACGCAGTTCCAGACGACTCTCTTCGGTCTTCCGTTGATTGGGAATCTGGAAACTTATTTGCGCCCCATTACCGCTGGAGGGAATCATTCCCGTATAGGACTCGGTTTTCAAAATACCATGCACCTTGACCGGAAAGGTCATCTGCATCGCGTCCGACTCTTCATCCGTGAGCGCTTTCATACGAATCACAGCGAATCCAGCACGCACCGCTTTGACCCGCCAGTCGATGCGTTGTTCGCCGTTCGCGGCGATTTCAACGGTCTGTGTCAGCTCATCTAAAGGCTGTAAGGTATCGCCGTCCAGTTCCAGAACGACCTTTACCTTTTTGGATGTCTTCAGGTAATTATGCACGTTCGCACTCAGCACCACTTCATCGGTTTCGACAAAGAACCGTGGCGCCTGCAGACGGATGATCAAATTCTTTCGGGTCACAACTTCTTGCTCTCCCTCGCCAACACGAGTTCCCTGTCCCATGGCCCAGCTGCGAATCTTCCAACTCGTCAGGTTTTCTGGCATCTTAAACGACACTTCTGCTCGGCCTTCCGCATCGGTCAAGATCGCGGCGTTCCAGTAAGCAGTATCAGCAAACTTCTGCCTGACCACCGGTTCCACAACGGCAGACGAACCACCGGGCGCACTTGCTGCATCTGCTACCATTGATCGAGCCGCTGGTCCTATCGGCGTTCCCGTGACAGCACCTGCGGCCATGGGCATGGCCATTCCCCGTCGTTTAGTGGAATTCACCGCTCTCCCCCCAAACGCTCCGCCTCCCATCTCCATACTTGATGCTTCCACCATCAAATGCCCAAACGTTCCAATCGCACGCATGGCCGTTTCTTTAGGCCGTAATAGAATATTAAACGTTCTGCTGAGATTGTCAGACGTTGCAGGATGATGCGAACGTTTCCACTTCCAGAAAAAGTCTTTGATATCACGTACATTCGAACCGCCACTGATGTACTCCACGCTTTTGTCATACACACTGACCACCAGAGAACCCTCGATCGGCTCTCCTGCTGCATCAGTTGCTTTCAGTTTGACGGTCGCCTCCTCTCCGGGCAGATATTCCGTTTCTGATGGTTCCACTTCAAGATTGACCACTCGTTGTTCCGGCGGCACCGCAATTTCACGGGCGACCGTATGCACTTTGCCCTGATGAACCGTCACTGCCTCGACAAACAGGTTCGGCAGATCTTTGCGGGTCAGGTCCAGTTCATAAACGGTGCTCTTACCCGCCAGATTCAGCACATGCGGTGCAGAATAAATCCCGTTGACCGGTCTGACAAACAGCAGCACCGTACTTCCCGGCTGATTCGTATTGATCAACAGACGCACTTTTTCATTTGGCTGATAATGCTTCTTCTCAACAACGATTTCCAGATCGTTAAAGCGATACTCTTTCCCGTCAAAACCTTCGCCACGAATCGAAAACAGGTAGCCTCCTTCGATCTGCTTTCCTTTTTGATCAGTCACTGTGTAGGCAACGCGATACTGTCCTGCCTGCGTTGCTGCCATCTTTTGGGATGCTGTACCGTCTTCTCCCGGGTTGAGATCCCATTCCTGGACGGCAGTCTCGTTTCGTTCGCCCTGTTGATCGTAAGTCACGCGATACAGCGTCAGCTTCCCTGTTCCCGTCACCGGCTTGGAATCCAGTGTCTGAGCTTTGAATGATGCGGTCATCGTATCGCCAACCTGATAGTAACCCCGATTCATCCACGCAAAGACCTTGAACGGCTTGCGCGCCACCAGGACCGAACCCTTGCCAATAATCGTGCGGCGGGATTCATCAACAACTTCCGCTGTAATCTCATACTTATGATCCTGATCGCCGTGAATGGCTTTGGCCAGCGCTGTATCAATTTTGATTTCCACTTCACCATCAGAGCCGATATCGACAGTATTGGAAAGTACGACTTCCGGCGGGCCGGGCCGGGAATGAATCCACCAGGGACCGGGAGCGATGCAGCCCCATTTTCCCCAGCCGGGATACCAATTGTAATCGCCGACAAACCACCAGTAGCCCGAGCCATAGAGCCAGTCCCAACGATCGGCGGGATACCAGCGCTGATTGTAGGAAGTCCGGGTGACTGTATATTTCACCTGCCCCTTCGTTACTGGGCTGCCAAAATAATACTTGGCTTTGATCTTTGCCGTGATCGTATCGCCGAGCGCCACCGGCTCATCTGGTGCCTGGACCAGTACCTCGAATTCCGGCTTTTTATATTCTTCAACACGAAATGAGATCAAATGTGAGACAGTTTTTGCATTTTTACTTGGAAGTCGACGATCAGGATACTCGACTGTCACGCGGAACTGATACGTGCCCAGGTCTGCTCCTTCGGGTATTTCCCAGACTCCATTGCCACCACCATATTCATCTGTGGTGATTGATTTCTCAAAGATGACTTTACCATCTTTTCCAACGAGCGTGAGATTCACATCATGATTGGCAAACTGAGACTCTTGTTCTTTCGTTAAGTCATACCCTACATTCCGCACCCAGAACTTATAATCCACTTTTTGTCCGGGACGATACACGGGGCGATCGGTGATACCATAGATTTTGTGTGCATGATACGTATCGGACTGTGACCGGGAATACCAGAAGCGATCAAAACCAGTATAAGCAAAGCGGCCCTCTTTGGTGCGGGCAATCGTAATCCATTGATACCGCTGTTTTAATAATTGATCGTCCGGAAATGCCTGGCCATTTTCGTCAGTCTGTTCGGCGAAATTCTCTGTCATAATTTGATACTGATTGCGATCAATGCGTTTTTGATCATACCCAAAGAATTCCAAGTTGGCCCCGGCAACAGGCTTTCCGGTGCGGGCATCTGCCACAAAATAATATGTTTTGTCAGCCATTCGCTTATGAATAATCGCTGTGTCATCCAGCCAGACAATAATTCGACTGGTATTTCCGTTTTTCATCTTGGCGATGAGCAAATAAGCGCCCGCATTCTGTAACGGCGTCGTCACTGTAATTTGCCGATCACGATGACCGTCGAGTGGTTTCAGATCCAGGTTCCAACGCGAAACTAGCTTGCCCTGATATTTTTTCTGCTGTTCATGAACCAGCCGATACCCGATATTGGAGATGTTAACCTTGTTCCAATCCAGTTTCTCCGGATGCGACTTCAAATAAGTTTTCACGTCGTCCAGCAATTGATCGACATGAACTTCGTATGCTTCAAACTCCACATGATTACCGTTTCGAAAACGGTAATCGACTTTCGCACCCTGACCGGCAACCTGAGTATGATTCGGCTCAAACTGCCCCCAGTCACCAATGATCTGATTCAATTGTTCTTTCTTATTTTGGTGAGAATCTCCATACGTTTGAATGCTCTGTTGTAAATACTTCGCTGCTTCAGGGTACTGTCGACGATTCTCAAACAGACTGGTAAGTTGCGCTAATGCCGTTTCGGCAACCGCACTTTTCTTCAACTCGACAATTTTCTGATACAGGCGAATATAATTCACATCGTCCGGCAGGTTAAACCGCTTGATCCCCGTCGCCAGCCGCGCCATTGTCTCGGTCTGTTTTAGACTTTCCAGTGAAAATGGATTGACCTGTTCTTCTTCCTGATCTCCCTGAACCACTCTCCGCCTTGAAAAATAAGGCATATAATTCTGCAGTGTCTGCACACCAAATTGACTCCGGTTAAATTCGGCCACTTCCAGAATGACGTCCTGCTGCCGTTTTGAATTGAGTTGTGCAGACTCTTCCAGCATCCACCGCCAGCGCTGACCATCATCGGCGGCTGTTTCATACGATTGCGGAACACGGTAATATATCGGATCGCCCGCTTCATCAACGGGCGCCCCTTCAGGCCCCTCAACCGGTGCCCCATACATTCTGCTTCCAAAGCCATGTCCAAATCCGCCACCCGACGTCCCCTGAAGGTTTTCGTAATCGGGAACCTGATTCAAATCAGTCAACACCTGTAGCTTCCAGGCATTCCTGTCCTCGCGGCCGTTCATCAAATACGCGGCATAATCATAAGAGACACTGGAAGCCAGCCCTGTATCATCGCGGTCCTTCAACAGGGCCACAGCCTGATTCATCAACCGCAGGGCACTCAGGCGATCCAGTTCCTGAGTATTCACATAGCGGCCGACTCCTCTGTGATTTCCCCGTATAAATTTTCCATCAAGGATATAACCATAATGTGGCCCCTGAATATAACTTTCCGCCATCTTCCATAACACACGTGGTTGAGTGGCATGAACTTTCAATACGGATTCGCGGAAGGCATCGATCTCGTTCACACGATTGAGCTGTTGCAGGCATTGAATGCCCTCCTGAACATCGTGTACGACCTCCTGACCGCTATTATTTTTCTGCAGCGCCAATTTCTGATAGAGCTGCCAGGCATCCCGATAATTGCCCTCTTTCTGATACTTTTGGGCAACAGCCCGTTCCTCAGACAGACTTTTCTCAGCGGCAAAGAGATAGACTCCCACGAACGCAAAGGAAACCAGAACGAACAACCATTGCGCATTTTTCTTCATGCTGAAGTGCAACATCATAGAACCTGTATTACTTAAGAAGGGACTGGTATTTCAAATTTCAGACGGGATCATACTGCTTTACGCCTGTTTGACGAAATGAATTTGCCTTCTGTTCCCGGAATTCCCGGATTTTTCACGATCTCGATAAATCAAGGTAGGAGAACCGCGCTAATTCCGGCATAATCGGAATTCTTTTATCACTTACTGAATTTTATCACACCGATTATAGATAAAGAGACGCTTCTATGGATTGGCTGACAGCAGCTTTAACGCTCTGTGGTTACCTGATAACTCTAGCCCTGATTCCCACGATCCTGCTGCAAAAGAAACGCCACCCGGTTTCAACGGTCTCCTGGATTTTGAGTATTATGCTGTTACCCGGTCTGGGAGGCATCATCTATCTGTTCTTCGGGATTAACCGTGTTCAGAGACGTTCGCTTTCCAAAGAAAAAGCCAACCAGTCGCTCGCGCCCAAGCTTCCGCAGGTCATACAAAATCAGCTGCTCTCTCGGGAAAACTATCTGCCCATCAACCAGAATCTGATGCGGCTAGCCCAGAACATCGCGCATACAGTGCCCACTTTTGGAAACCAGATAGAACTCTTAAATGATACGAATCGCACACTGGGGCTGATCAAACAGGCGATTATGAACGCCGAACAATCTCTGCACCTGGAGTACTATATCTGGCAGCCGGATCGCTCCGGAACGATGGTGCGTGACTTGCTCATTGAAAAAGCAAAAGCAGGAGTCGAAGTGCGATTTCTGTATGACGGCTTTGGTTCATTGAATTTGCGAAATCGTTTTTTCAAACCGATGCTGGCGGCGGGAATTCAAGTGGCCCCGTTTCTTCCCGGTGCCAGCTTTCGCGAAAGATGGTCATTCAACTTACGGAATCACCGAAAACTTGTCATCGTTGATGGAAAGATCGCCTTTACCGGCGGCATGAATATCGGTGATGAATACCTGGGACAGGATGCCCAGCTGGGCTTTTGGCGGGATACGCATCTCAAAATCGAAGGCCCCGAGGCGCTACAGTTACAACAGGTATTTGCCGAAGACTGGTTTTTTGCAACGGGCGAAGCGTTAACTCAGCCACAGTACTTTCCTCATCCCCCAACAACAGGCAACCTTACCGCGCAAACGCTCTCTTCGGGTCCCGAAAAAAATGCTGACGTCTTTTTGACACTGTTCTTCGCCGCGATTAATGAAGCACGTGAAAGCATCCTGCTCGCAACTTCGTATTTTGTTCCGCCGGAATCCCTGACAACAGCTCTGGAATCAGCTGCCCAACGGGGAGTGCGGGTCAAGCTGCTAGTGGCTGGTAAATCAGCCAACCCAACAACCGTGTATGCAGGGCGTTCCTATTACGACTCACTCCTCGACGCCGGTGTGGAAATCTATGAATACAACAAAGGCATCATTCACTCAAAAACGATTACCATTGATGGCTGCTGGTCGCTGGTTGGCACCGCTAACTTTGACTTCCGGAGCTTAATCCTCAACTTTGAGGTCGGTCTGGCGGTCTATGATCGGAAATTCGCGGGTCGACTGAAAGAATCAATTGAGAACGATCTCCTGAGTGCCGTCAAAATCACGGAAGAAGATTGGGACAAACGCAGTAAACTGGTCATTTTGAGACAGAATCTGTGTCGGCTGTTTGCTCCAGTCATGTAGCACCACACACATGCTGTCAGCTGCAATTAACGAGTGGTATGCCGATAGACCTCTGAAGCGCCCTCTGGTAAGGTCGTCAAATATCCGAATAACTGGATCGCCTCTTCTTTGGTCAACAGATTCAACAGTCCTTCTGGCATCGAGGATTTCTTGACGGGAATGATCTCTTCCACGTCTTTTTTATTAATCAGCTGTTTGGTCCCTTCGCTCGTTAGCAGCATAATCTGATCCGGACCAGCCGCCCCCATCATGCCCGTCAATGCTTTTCCAGCCTCGGTAATAATGGTGAACGTCGGATACTCTTCAGCTACAAAATGCGAGGGAAAGATCGTGGCTTGCATAATTTCCTTCTGCTGTAACCTGCGACTGACGTGCGTCAGATCCGGGCCTACTTTTTCTCCCTGCTTTCCATAACGATGACACTTGATGCACGTCGCTTTTACAAACGCTTTCTCTCCCAATTTCAAATCAAACGTCTTTTTTGATCGCTTCCGCAAATCGTTCTGTAAATCCTGATATTTCCAGCGGCTGTCGGCTGCTTCGACCGGCAGAACGGCAGGCAGTTCGTCCGGGTATTTTTCCGCAAACCATTTCTGCCAGGCTAATATCGGAGCTTGCTTTTCAGCAGTCAGTTGTTTTAATTTCTTTCCCGTCCAATGTTCTAACAGATCTGAAGCAATCTGCTGCCCTTCGGCATCCTGTTCCAGCCCGACCAGAATCGCTTGACGAATCCATTGTCCCTTATTGGAACGACGATGAAACTTCGTCAGCATTCTCATCACCGCTTTCGCCTGCTCGCCTTCCACTACATTCAGAGAGCGAACCATGATTCGCCAGTCGGCATCCCGTCGTTGATTTTCCCTGGCATACCAACTGATTGCTTCGGCAACATCGTTCCGACGCTCCGGATAGGACTCGTACAATTCATGCAGATAGATCAGCGTTGGTTCGTCGGCGCTTCGTGCCATCGCGATCAACAAGGCGTTGATCGTGCGGTCTGATCGTTTTTCACGAATATTTTTGTTCTGTAATTTGATTTCCATATTGCGTAATGCAGGAAATTCAGCCCCCGTTATTCGATCCAGCGGTTGACCTTCGATAAGAATGTAATAATCACCCGGAGCCACTTCTTCCAGAACGGCGTTTTCCAAGCCCTCAATCGGCAGCGGTAGAGCAGACTCCTTCGCCACCACCTGCGACAGAAGGCTAACAAACAGCGATAAAACCACCGCTCTGACGATGTTGAATCTGTTCCCGGTGATCATACTTCAAATCCTGTCTATGCCAGCGCCCCGGCGTTCTCATGAGGAAACTAAACCTGATTACTAATCTTACTGAAGATAGCACGTCGCACACTATGTTCATTTCCCGTTTTTGTTTAATATTTAGTCAGGTATACTCGAAAGAGAACGATCGTCGAGTGACTGGATCACAACCAAACTGAGCGGTACGGCGCTAGCCGCCGTTTTCGTATTCCCTAACGGTGGCTAGCGCCATTCCGCTCAGAAGTGATCCATCACGAAAGTCTTTCTCCACAGAGCAACTCCGGTGTTTAATTTACTTCAAAACTTCAGGGACGAAACATGATCTCAACACATTCCACCTGCAGAAACGGTTTCCAGGTCTCACTCGTATTATCGCTGCTCTTGCTGTCTGTCAGTTGTTCCTCAAACGAGGAATCAAAACCAGCCAGCACAAAAACAGAGGAACCGAGTCAGATCGCAGCAGTTGCCCCTGCTGAAGAAATCAAACCGGAAAAAACCACCGAGATCACACTGATCCTGTCCGATGCCAAAGGATTTCAGGATATCCTGGAGCAACAAAAAGGCAAAGTCGTGCTGGTCGATTTCTGGGCCACCTGGTGCGTTCCTTGTGTGAAGAATTTTCATCACAGTGTAGAGTGGAACAAAAAGTTCGCCGACCAGGGTTTGACGGTTATTTCTGTCAGCATGGATGAATCAGACGAAGAAACCCAAAAAGCGGTCTTAAAATTTCTGGAATCACAGCATGCTCAATTCATCAACATCCTGGCGACCGCGGCCAACGATCAGGACCCGATGGAAACATATGGCATCGATGGCGGAGCTCTGCCGCATTATCGCATTTACGACCGCGCAGGGAAACTGGCCAACAAGTTTTCCTTCGCTGACCCGAACAAATCGTTCACACAGGCAGATATCGAAACGGCTTTAGAGACAACTCTAAAACAGAAATCAGAATAAGCGGACACCTCGCTGAAGAATTAAAATATGATTCGTAAACTCTGGTCGACTTGCGTGGATGAGGTTCTAGGATTTTATCTCCTGCATCGGTTTTTCTATTACAGGAAACAACCACTGATTGTTTCTAACGCAGGAGAATCATCGCCCGAACTACATAGCGGCGATCTGGCCACATTCTTTTCACCAGTTCCACTAGCGGCTCAACTCAAATACCAACCCCGCTTAAGGCCTGCATCAAAGATTACATTTGAAGCGGCCGAGGTTGAGGATTTTTCCTTTCGCAGTTCGATTCAAACCACGTTTCCAGAAAATGATCTGGCGAAAGGCCGGCATTGGAAATCGACGGCCACTTCTCGCAAAACGGGGTCATCACCCCGATACACTGTAATCGCCATCGATGGAATCGTACAAATGGGCGTACGCAGTTTTAATCTATTAGCGCAGCGTCTCACTCCCTGTGGAGTCGACGTCGTCATGCTGGACAGCCCGTTTAATTATCGACGTACACCAGCCGGATATCGCCCCGGACAACTGATTGCCGGCGGAAATCTGGATCATCAGTTAACCGTTGCGCGGCAAGGCATCCTGGATCTCTGGAGCCTGATCCTTACCTTGCAGAACCAGGGACATCAAATCGGTCTGATGGGGATCAGCCACGGCGCCTGGATGACCCTGACTGCTGCGTTGCTGATCGACCAGCTTGAATTCGTCATGGCGATCACTCCGCCGGTCGACCTGTTTCACATTCTGGAAGAAGGGGGAACAGTTGTAAACGCAATTCGTCGCGGCATCGAGCATGATCCCACAGACCTGGAACATCTGGAGCAACTGACTCGCCCCCTGGTGGTCGCAAACTGGAAGCCGCGGCTTAACACTGCTTCCATCCACCTGCACGTCGCCGACTTTGATCGGTTTGTCCCTTCATTTCGTATTGATTCGCTGGCAGAACAATGGCAGGCAAAATCCTCCCATCATCGACTAGGCCACATCGAAGCCACCACAGGCCCGAAAGTTGTCACTCAAGTCGCGGAGGACATCCTCTATTTCTGGAACCTGAAATCACATTAACATTATCTCAGCGCTCAAAATACAACTGCCACCAGCCATAAATCACATCGCGGTCATCCACTCAAAAACCAACCGTCATAATCTGTATGACTAGTACCGATTCACTAACGTTTCTATTTTTCTATCCAGATTTTGTTGATTAAATGCATCATGTTGTCGCTTTGCAACTTATTCTTTGAGCATAGCCTCAATCGCAGAATTCTTTGTTTGTCTTCTGCTCTGTTGAAGCTTTCAGCGGGCCCGCTTTTTTATCTACCTGTTAGATAAAAGAATTAACTTCGTCTTTATAGTAAACCTTTTTGATTGAGTTCAAAAACGGAAGCTGCCAAGGAAGCAACTATGCAGGTACGAGTTCGCGATTTAATGACAGTAAACCCGGTCAGTGTACTGACGGGAACAAGTCTCCAGGAAGCGGCGACGCAAATGATCCTGGCAGAGTCTGCTGAGATCTATGTGATCAATCAGCGAATGAGGCTCATCGGGATCGTACCCGATTATGAAATCCTCAAGCACAAACTGATGCATCAGCATCTGGACGATCCGATCGACTCGATTATGCATGTGCAGCTCGAGTCGCTCTCCCCCGAAGATGACGCACTGCAACTCGCTCATCTCTTTCGGGATCGTCGCAATAGCTGTATGGCTGTTACGGAACACGGGCAGCTTGTAGGCAAACTGAGCTGCAGAGACCTGTTCCGAACCATCTTGACGCTGGAATCGATTGAATCCACAGAAGAACAGGCCGCGGAACCAGACTCACAAGTCGCAGCAGAAACGAATTCAGCCGTTTCTTCAATCAATCCGCCTCACCTCAGCAGATATAACCTGAGGAAAGAAATGCTCCAGCTAAACGGTCCTAAGAGCGAATAATCACGGCCCCTGACCTATCAGCTCATCGCCTTTAAATTAATCCCCATGTCTTCAAACAGGTAAATCATGTCTTCCCAGACATTCTTCTTTGCGGAGGGGTTTCTCAGCAAATAGGAGGGGTGATAGGTGCAAACGACTCGCGCCCGGCCGTACTCATAAAACTGTCCCCGCATTTTCCCAATCGGCAACGCTGAATGCAGTAGATTCTTCGCTGCCACCGAGCCCCAGCAGACGATGTAATCGGGATCGACGATCTCAATTTGGGCATCCAGAAATCCACGACAGTTCGACGCTTCTTCATCCGTCGGGTTCCGGTTTCCCGGCGGCCGACAACGGAGTATATTCGCGATGTAAATATCGCTGCGTTTTATCTGGCAGGCTTCGATAATCTTATCCATCAACTTACCTGCCCGACCAACGAACGGCTCCCCCTGCTTATCTTCGTCTGCACCGGGTGCTTCGCCGATAAACATGATTTTCGCACGGGGATTCCCCACACCAAACACCGTTTGTGTTCGCGTCGAAGCCAACTCAGGGCATTTTTGACATTTGGCAACCTTACCGGCAATGATCTCCAACTCCGCCTGCCGATCGGCCTTTGTCAATTTCGATTTTGTTGTTCGAGCCACACTCATTTCCTTTCGAGGGGTTTCGGTCTCGTTTACGACCTCACTGGGAGGAATCTCGGCCGGCGCCAACGGCATCGGTAATTCCGCATTCACCGCCGGCTGCGTTTCTACCCGAACCGGAGAGGGCGCAGGTGGAACGGGATCAACAGGCGCGGGTGTCTGAATCACCGGAGCTGCTTCTGCCGGTGGCAGGTCAACCGGAACTACACGCTTCAAATGCGTGACCCCCGCACGTTGCCAGCTTTCGATTAATTGGCGGGCAGCCCGCTGCGAACGTCGATTCGCGTTATCTTCCATCACGCCAGAACCTGCATCTATCGCTTCACCTTACAGCCCGGTACCGCGGCTTTAAACTTTTCGACTCCCTCATCAGTCACTTGAGAGAAGCTGAGCTGAAGTTCTTTGAGGTTTTTCAAAGCAGTCAGCTTTTCCAGCCCTTCATCACCGATTTCCGTTTTACTCAAGTTCAAATATTCGAGTTCTTTGAGAGGCAATAGAGACTCCAGACCACCATTCGTGATCTGTGTCCCTTCCAGATTGAGACGGTTCAGCTCGGTGAAACCGGAAACCACTTTTAAGCCTTCATCTGTGGTTTCTGTTCCCCACAACCCCAGACGCGTCAGGTTTTTCAAATCTTTGATCTGTTCCAGCCCTTGATCGCCGATCATCGATTCATCCAGATCGAGATACGTCAGACCCGTTAAGCCGGACAAATACTTCATCCCCTCATCAGTCACCACAGTATCGCGTAAATGCAGAGTCTGGAGTTTTTTCATGTCCTTGATATTCTCAATCCCAGGATTGCCCACAAAGTCACGCCGCAAATGCAGCGACTCCATGTTGGTCATTCCTTTGAGATGTTTCATGCCCTCATCGGAAATCTCAGTATCATCCAGTTCCAGAGAAACCAGGTTTTTATCCTTAAGTAGCGCCAGCGTCTTATCTGATATATTACGTCCCCAGGTATTCAGTCGCTGCAGGTTGGGAAGTTCCGCGATGTCTTTCATGCCTTTATCGGTTACCTGAGTCGCCTGCACTTTGAGTACTTTCAGGTTCTTCATCCCTTTAATCAACGGCATGCCTTCATCGTTGATTTCTTTATTGAACCGTAAATCGAGATCTTTCATCTTCGGAAACGCGGCGACTACTTTGAGAGCATCATTCGTAATATTCGTAGCCCGCAGTGAGAGCACTTGCAGGTCTTGCAAATCAGCAAGATTTTTGACTCCAGCATCACCGATGGCCGTCGCTTCCAGGTTTAAGAACCACAGTTTTTTCTTCTTGCTGATCTCTTCAGTGGCGACATCAGTGAAGCCTGGCCCCCAGATCGTCAATCGCTCCAGCGAAGGCAGACCAGCCAGATGCTTCAGGTCCTCATCTTTGGCGTTCGTGCCTTTCAAATCCAGAATCAGCACGCGACCATCATCCGACAGGACCATCTTGGCGTCCAAATCTTTAAATGCTTGAACGGCTTCAGGAGAATCGGGTTCGACTGCCGGTTTCTGCTTTGTATCTTTCGCCTGTTCACCCGCTCCGCTTGAAGTCGAATTTTCCTGAGAGGCAGGCGTCGGGGGCGCGCTCGAACTGGGACACCCCGTTAACAGACATAATCCTACCAGAGAAAGAATCGCTTTCATTTTCATACTAACATCCCTTGTTGTGCTCGATTCGGCTCGTTAATTCAGACATCAACTCATGATGAGAGAGCATACCTGATTCTTAATTGTTTTTCAGCTTCCAGCCGGAAAGCCGACCAACATCAAAGTTTCATAGAACCCTCTTACTATACTAACAATGATCCCCAAAATAGACCGCTTGAAGAAACATTGCAATTCAAAGCATCCCTTTTCTGCAACTACTTGCGATTCCACACCCAAACTGAGTATACTCAATATGCATAAATGCCCCCCTATACATCAGCTTGGACACAGACCTGTTTACCAGCCCGGATTTCATTCCGACGCCAATGAATAAAGGATCTACAAGTGAAACATTACCTCTCCCTCTCCCCCCTACGGTTATTGAGCCTGAGCTTAATCCTCTGTCTGTTCTGTCAGCAGGTTCCCGCAAAGGATTGGCCCACCTATCTGGTCGACAAAGAACGTACCGGTGCCACTTCAGATACCTTCCAGGTTCCGTTAACACCAGCCTGGAAATACGCTGCCCCTGCTGCTCCGAAAAAAAGTCAGACCGATCCAGGTGATCGCGTCATGGAAGGACACGATCTCGAATCACGCGTTGATTTTGACGATGCCTTCCACGTCGCACTGGCACAAGGCAAGGCCTACTTCGGTACGTCCGTCGATCATCAGATGCGTTGTGTCGACTTGAAATCCGGCAAGGTGCTCTGGCGGTTCTTTACGGGAGGTCCGATCCGCCTGGCCCCCACATATTACAACTCCAAAATTTACTTCGGTTCGGACGATGGTTTTGCGTATTGCCTGGATGCCGCAACCGGTAAAGTCGTTTGGAAATTACGAGCCGGGCTCAACGAAGAAATGATCATCGCCCGGGGAGAAATGGTTTCACGCTGGCCCGTCAGAACGAGTATTCTGATTGATGATGGCATCGCCTACTTTGGAGCCGGCATCTTCCCCCATGAAAATATTTACCTTTACGCCGTCAATGCCGACTCCGGCAAAGTCGTCTGGAAAATCGACAATCTCAGCCAGACCAGTGCCGGCCGTAATGAACTATCACCACAGGGTTACCTGCTCGCAAACAAAGAATTTCTGTTCATTCCCTCCGGTCGCTCTCTGCCAGCTGCCTTTAATAAGAAAACAGGAGAGCAGGAACACAAGCGTTCTTTCAGCTGGAGAAGCACTGCCGGCGGTGTGGTCGGCGGCACGCAGGCATTACTTGCTGACGGTCAGATCTATTCTATGGGAGCACACCACATCCTGGCATTAACCCAGGATGAAGGAGACGTCGGTTTTGCCTGGCTCAACGGTCAGCAAATGGCCGTCCAGGGAGACTTCGCCTATCTCGCTACCGGGAGTGAAGTCCTCAAAGTCAATCGGAACGAACATGCGGTTGGCTCACAGAAATCACACAAAAACGACATGGCCATCAAAAAACTGTTTTCCAAACTGCGAAGCCTCAAAGGCGAAAAGGCCAAAGCGGCCCGCGCGGAAATCAAAACCCTACAGGAAGAAAACAAAAAATACGCCAAAGCAGGTTTGATCTGGGAACAGGCAACACCCGCTCGCGATGCACTGATTGTCGCCGGTGACAAAGTCGTCGTCGGTGGTCAGGACCAGGTCGTCATTCTCGATGACAAATCAGGCAAGGTCATCGAAACACTGAAAGTCAAAGGACAAGCACGCGGCCTGGCGGTCTCAGACGGTCAACTTGTCGTCAGCACATCAGCCGGAGAGATTATCGCCTTTCATACCGCGACGAATTCAAAATCTGCCGAACAGCAAATCGACGCTGTCACTCTCAAAACGCCCTACCCCGAAGACGAATTCACATCCCTGTATGAACAAGCTGCCAAAGATATTTTGGCCCACACCAATGTGAAAGATGGCTTCTGTCTGGTACTTGGAAATGAAGATGGCAGACTCGCCTATGAATTGGCGCGTAACAGTGACCTGAAATTTTACTGTATCGACGCCGACAGTAACAAAGTCGCAGCCGCTCGTCAGAAACTGAGCCAGGCCGGTTATTACGGACACCGGATTACAGTCCACCAGACGGAGCTGTCACCGCTCCCCTATTCGCGCTACTTCGCAAACCTAATCGTTTCCGACACCTTACTTAGAACCGGTCAGATTCCGGGAATTCCCAAAGATATCGCCACGCACGTCAAACCACTCGGCGGAATCATTTGTCTGGGTGCACCTGCGAATCCCAAGTCAAAAACAGCCGCTTCTTCTAAATTGACTGATTGGCTCAAGCAGACCAAGCTCGGTGAGACATCCCAAATTAAGGATCTGGGTAACTATGCCCTGCTCACGCGGGGTGGATTACCGGGAGCCGGAAGCTGGTCCCATCAATATGGAGACCCGGGCAATACCGCCAGCAGTAAAGATCAGTTGGTTCGAGGCGGACTCGGTGTGCTCTGGTTTGGTGATCCCGGTGAAAAGAAAATGGTCAACCGCCATGAAGGAGCCGTCGGCCCCCTCGCGATTAACGGCCGCCTGTTCATTCAAGGCGAAAGTACCATCATGGCGTTCGACGCCTATAACGGCCTGTTCCTCTGGGAACGCGAAAATCCCCAAGCCATTCGAACCGGCGTATTTCAGAATCAGAACCCCGGAAACCTGGTCGCCAGCGACGATAGCCTGTTCTTCATGATGAAAGAAAGCTGTTACCAGTTGGATGCAGCGACCGGCAAAACAGTCGCCAAAATCGCACTTCCAGAAAAACTCAATGACGGAAAGCACGAGTGGGGTTATCTCGCGTATCAGGATGGTCTGATTTTTGGAACCGCCACCACGCGAAATGAACTCGAAGCCCGTCTCAAGCGACGTGGACGTAAAACCGATGATTCCACCGACGCCCTGTTTGCCATCGATGTCAAAACCGGTAAGCCGGTCTGGAGCTACCAGGGAAAAAACATCGCCCATCATACCATCGCCATCGGCCCCGAAGCCGCTTATTTCATCGACAGCTCCATCACCAGTGAGCAACGTGCTGATATCCTGCGCCAGGATAAATCACACCTCAAAGAGCTGACCGGCAAAGAACGTGAAATCGCCGAAGATCGCCTGAAAAAACAGGACCTGCGACTCGCCGTTGCACTCGACATCAAAACCGGAAAGAAACTCTGGTCGACCCCCGTGGATGTCACAGACTGCAGTGAAATTGGCATCGGGGGCGGTAAATTATCCCTGCTCTATCAAAACAATGTATTGATTATCTGTGGTGCCAATGCGAACGGGCACTATTGGAAACAGTTCATCGCCGGCGATTTCTCCCGCCGCCGTCTGGTGGCGCTCAATGCCGCCGATGGTGCCAAACTCTGGAAGAAAGACGCCAACTATCGGCACCGTCCCATTATTGTCGGTGATAAAATCATCGCTGAGCCCTGGTCCTACGACCTTTATACCGGAATTCAGCATACACGCAAACATCCCCTGACCGGGCAGCAGGTTCCCTGGAGTATCATGCGAGAAGGTCATCACTGCGGAATGCTGGCGGCATCGGAAAACTTGTTGATGTTCCGTTCCGGCTTCACCGGATTTTATGACCTTGAAAAAGATGGGGGCACGCGGCACTTCGCCGGTCATCGTACCGGATGCTGGATCAACGCCATTCCCGCCAACGGTCTGGTGATGATTCCTGAATCCAGTGCGGGCTGTGTTTGCCTGTTTTCGATTTCCTCAACGATTGTGCTGGAGCCACGCGAAGAACGAACTCACTGGACCATCTTCAGTTCAGTGGGACCGAAAACGCCCGTGCAACATATGGCACTCAACATGGGAGCCCCCGGCGACCGACGCGATGCCCATGGTACCGTCTGGATGGCATATCCCCGTCCACGTCCCAGTCGGGAAACAGGCCTCGACTTCAAGTTTGATATTAAACCCAAATTCGCTGCGGGGGGTGGATACAACAGTCTCAATGAAATCACACACCCCGTCAAAGAAGCAGAACCTCCCTGGGTTTATACTTCCTGGGCACGCGGTTTGAAAGAATGCACCATCCCACTCTTAGGAAAGAACGATGCTCCCGCGACTTATACAGTGGAACTTTCATTCTCAGATCTGGAACCGGTCGCTTTGAAAGATCAACAGGAACCACCTCTGTTTGAGATCAAACTGCAGGGAAAAGTGGTCCAAAAAGATTTCAATCCTCACGCGGCAAAATCAATTCAGATACAAAAGTTTGAAGGCGTCTCTGTGAAAGACAATCTGCAACTGGAGTTCGTTCCACAAAATGAAAGCGCAAAACAAATGCCGCCTGCACTCAGTGGAATTGAAATTATCCGCTCAGATTCATAGACTGGCACACAGATTCCGATCTAGTACCAGTTCTCTCTTTCAAGCGAGATAATGTGAATTATTCTCTTAATTGCAAACGAGCCTGTCTCTGCCTGACTTTTATTTTGTTCAGTTTCAGCGGGTTGGCTTCAGCCCATGCGCTGGAGCTGACGCTCGAGCCACCTGGAGATCGTGAATTCGTTCGCGATCTCGCAGGCATGCTGGACGAAAATACCACCAAGCAGATCAAAGAACTCTGTGACAAACTGCTCACCGATAAAGCCACGCCGATCATTGTCGTCACCATCGACTCGATGGCCCAATACGGCGGGGCCGACATGCGAATTGAAACCTTCGCGACGATTCTATTCAATCAATGGCAAATCGGTCATGCCAAACTGGGAGATCAGGATTGGAACACGGGAATCCTGCTGCTGGTTTCCAAAGATGACCGCAAAGCCAGAATCGAACTCGGTGCGGGCTGGGGACATCGCGAGGATAAGCTGTGTCAGGAAATCATGGACGATTATATCATCCCTAACTTCAAACAGGGAAAGTTCGATGCAGGCATCCTGGCGGGTGTTGAAGCGCTCGACAAAATGGCGCGGAAGCTGGAACTGCCTACGAAACCGGTTTCGCCGTGGACTTATGTCATTATCGCGGTCGCCATCGGTCTGGTCATTTTCACTGTCGTCTCACTCATCCGTCGCGGCTCCAGTGGTTGGGCCTGGTTAATGTGGGGCGTCGTCTTTGCCGTCATTGGCACGATCCTGTATCAGATGTTAAATAATCGAGGTGGCGGGGGAGGCTTTGGCGGCGGCTCATTTGGAGGTGGCTTCTCTGGAGGCGGCGGGGCATCTGGTTCCTGGTAACGACTGTCCGCTCTCACACAATATTGAAAGTATCAACTCATGCAGAGTGCATTTAACTATTTAACCGAAGCGCAACAGAAACAGGTCGAACAGGCAGTCGTCGAGGCAGAAAAACAGACGTCCTGTGAAATTGTCCCTGTTCTGGCGACTTCCTCGGGCCGCTATGACCGACCCGAAGATATCGTCGGACTCTGGCTGACAGTCATTACCGCACTCACTCTCTGGTTCTTATTTCCCAGAACTGCTGGACAGACGGGAGACTGGGGAGGCATGCCCGTTTTCATCGAACTGATCCTGGCGGCACTCTTATTGATCCTTGCATTCATCATCGGCGCCGTCGCCGGCAGCAGGATTGGCTGGCTCAGACGCCTCTTCACGCCTCGCCAGCAGATGCAGGATGAAGTCGCCGCCCGGGCACGCGAGATCTTTTTCGACAAACGCGTGCACCATACCGAAGGGGGAACCGGCATCCTGATCTACATCTCCCTGTTTGAACACACAGCGGTGGCACTTGCCGACCAGACGGTCATCGATAAACTCGGACAATCCTTCCTGGATCAAGTCTGTCAGAAACTAACGGAAGGACTGCATTCAGGCGATGAAACGACCGCAATTTGTAATGTCATTCAGGAGATCGGCGAACAGGCATCCACACCACTGCCCCGCGCAGAAGATGATCAGAATGAACTACACGATGTGCTGGTATTAATCGACTGAGCTCTCTCAAACGGGAGCGAGTCGGATTCAAACGATTTCTGAATTTCTGCGACTCGCTTCTTTATATTTGCACATGCGGTAAAATGCGTTTTCAACCCATCTCCGCATTAAAAAAACAACACAGAACGCTCCCTCTGCTCACGCAACCCACCTGTCTTTACGCAAAACCGTGCCGAATCTTCACTAAATAAACACAATTTTGTGCCAAAACGCGTCCTATCAACGACCATTCACACCACAATCAAGCACGATCGCAACCGGTTCACACCTCTTCACGCTGCCTTCGCTCGCGTTCACACATAGGAAACATTCGGCACTCATTCCCTCTTCACAGTCGCATTCATTCACGCATGTCACAGTTTCAGCACAGTTTTGTGCCGCATAAAACTGTTTGGTTTCAGATTCTCACTACTGTCGACTTTCTCAGTCGTTTGGTATAATGAACACATTGACGAACTGTCGATCTCAGCACTGAAATCACTCAGCTGAATAAAGCGAACTTATTCCCCTCTTTAAATAAAGGAAGACATCATGACCAACCGCAACCGGCTGGACGAACTGATCAGCGCACTGGAACAACAGCGCGATGAACTCGCATTAAAAATTCACCTCGGCAAACAGGAAGCCAAAGACGAATGGGAGCAAGTCACAAAAAAACTGGACGCGCTCCAGGACGACTACAAGCCCGTCAAAGACGCTGTCAAAGATTCTGCATCCGGCGTGATTGATGCTCTGAGTCTGGTCGCCGGCGAAATTCAAGAAGGCTTTCACCGTATTCGAAAGTCACTCTGACCATCGATCCGTCTGACTTATTTTGTCGGCAGCGCTTTCAGCCAGATTGAGTTCAATCGCAGTCCCTTGATACCACCTGCGTTGGCTGCTTGAATAGTGAGTGTCTGCTGGCCCGCTTTGAGGTCCAGTGTACCCGCTGATTGTTTGACGAACACATTTTGACTCGGACTCATCGGCAAGTCGCAGGTAAGTTTCGTGTCGCTCACCGAAACTTCAAGCGGCCCCGCGGCAGGCGATGCATCGCGATAGCCATAACTTAATTCCACCGTATACCGGCCTGGCTGCAGTACATCCAACTGCCAGGTCGCGGTGCCTGTGTTTGATTTCCAGCCATCAATCGTATCCCAGTCATATCCGTCAAACGAATATTCCAGTCCGTCCCCTTTAAGAATCGCCCAGCTCGGTTGCAGTTCAACATCAGGTTCCTGAGGATCACCAATCGGGATCGCCGCCGGCGCATAGACCTGCCCCTCAGTCACATCATCAAACCAGCGCAGGAATTCATTCCTCAGACGCGACGCTACTTCAGGATATTTTCGCGAGACATCTTTCGTCTCTCCCGGATCCGCCTGCAGATCATACAACTGCCCCGCCGGCTCCTGCTGTTTCTTTCTCCCTTGAGGATCATGGCCCACCAGCTTAAACCGCTCGCCGTGAATCGACCAGCGATGCCACGGGTTCGGCGTATAACGGTCCCATGTGTGGTACAAATACTCATGCGGCGATTTTCCGACCCCCTGTTCCATCAGCGGAAGAATCGATTTCCCATCCAGCTTGATTCCTTCGGGAACCTTCACCCCCGCCAGTTGACAGAACGTCGGAAACAGATCCGTTTGTGCCACCATCGCATCGGTGGATTTGCCTGCGGGAAAATGGCCCGGCAAACGTACCACAAACGGCACGCGCGTCCCGCCTTCATAAGCACTCGCTTTACTTCCCTTTAAACCAGCTTTATACGCGCGGCTCACCCCGCCATTGTCGCTGGTAAATATCACAACCGTCTCCTGATCCAGTCCCAGCTTCTTGACCGACTGTAATAAACGGTTCAGATTCTGATCGATCCGTTCGACCATCGCATAGATCCGCGCTTCGCGTAACGGCAACCCTTTCGCCAGATATTTTTCAATCAGCTTATCCCCTTCCGGCTGACCGAAATGCGACGTATCCAGCAAAAATGGCGAATGCGGTGCGTTATAGGCAACGTAACAAAAGAATGGCTGTGCTTTGTAACGCGTCATGAAATCAATGGCTGCATCCGTAAACAGATCGGTTACATAACCTCGCGTTTCGACCGGCGTGCCATTCACGACCACCTGATCCGGGTTCGTATAACGTTCAATGTGCCCGTGATAATGACCGAAGAAATGATCAAAGCCCCGCCGGTGCGGCTGATACTGTGCGTAGCGGCCCAGATGCCATTTGCCAAACAACCCCGTCTTGTAACCAGCCGACTGCAAGACCTGCGCAATCGTCGTCTCTTGCTGTCCCAGCGTATCGCCGCCAAACCGCGTGTTGTACAAGCCGGTTCGCAGATAATGCCGTCCCGTCATCAGCCCGGCCCGCGTCGGCGCACAAACCATATTCGCATAGAATCGAGTAAACGTGACACCTTCCGCCGCCATCCGATCAAGGGTCGGCGTTTCAATCAGAGTGTTCCCCGAAATACCGGTATCCCAATAGCCCTGATCGTCGGTCATCACGAGAATGATATTCGGCTGCCGTGATTTTTCCTTCGCTTGCAGAGACTGCCCGCGATCGCAAATCAGGCTGCAGGCAAATAATACGATAACAGTCAGAATCTTACTGCGCGCGTTCATGATCTGCTTCACCTCAACTCATTGAGAAAAGACGGGAGTCTGCCTACGATCAAGCCTGCTTCAGGCAGTTTTCCAGATACGCACGCGACCGATTAATCTCCGCAGTCACCTGATCGGCGGTCGGTAATATCGGAATGCCGCGTGGCACCGGATGCATGAATATTTCCGTCCGCCCTTGATAGTTGATCTTCTTCAGTGCCGCTAAGATCGGCACGAAATTCAAATCGCCGCGGCCCGGCAGTTGTAACAGTTCCTGTTCCTTGGGCAGTTTCTTGGTGCAGCCCATGCCATGCTGCCAGCCTTGAAAATGCACGAGCCGCTCATCCAGATCCGTAATCAGTTGCCCAATCATCTCCGGGTCTTGCTCCAGGTGATAGGGTGCCAGCGCGATTCCGAAATTCTTTGCTGGCAGTGCATCCATCAGCCACCGCTGTGTATCCGGATCATTGATCAGACCGCCGCCATGATTTTCCAGACCAACGATCACGCCCTTCTCGGCAGCAGTATCAACGTGCGGCTTCAGTTTTTCAGCAAACTTCTTAATCGCTGCCTTCAGTTCGGCCCCTTTCAGTCCCTTCGGGCCACCACTGTTGCAGATCACCATGTCACCGCCCAGCTGCTGAACCAGATCCATCTCCCCACGCATGTTAAACAGGCCATACTTGAAACAGGTGAAGCTGCCCAGCTTGACATTGTGCTTGTCAAACAGCTGCTTTGTTTTTTCGACACCCAAGGTTTCAATCTGCTCGCGCTGATTGCCGTGCCGCTCTGCCCAGACCTCCAGATACGCGGCCCCCGTTTTAGGGACTTCCTGCAGAATCGTCTCCAGCGGCAGCTTCCCATACATACAGGACGCGACAATGTAATTCAGCTGAAACGGTTTCGGAGTACTTTCCGTACCCGCGGCCAATACATTCCCGAGTAGCCCCACAGAGCACGCGCTCCCCAGAAGCTGTTTATTGAAATCACGACGATTGAGCTGTTCGAACATGCGACTGTCTCTTTCTAAAGTAGTCTGTCTGATCTCGAATTAAGAAACGACCTTTTCCCCATCCTTCAAGAACGGAACCACCAGATGTTTTGGCTGCCCGGTTTCAGGGTCAATGATTGGTGCGGGAGAATACTGTGTGACATAAGCCCGCCGCATCTTGTCCGTCGTATTGGCACCGCTGCGATGAAAGGTCAGCGAACTGAAAACTGCCAGACTACCGGCGGGAACGACAGCAGTCACCCCCGGTTCCTTGCCAAAGTAACCGGTCTTGTCTCCCGTCTCCGGGTCCTGAATGTGTTCCACCAGCGATTTCACACCGATGGTCGAATAAGGCAGCACATCCACCGTGCCATTCTCAACCGTCATATCATCGACGGCCGCCCAGCAGGTGACATACGGGCGATGCCGAAACCCGAGATAACCCGAATCCTGATGCCAGGAAAACTTAATCCCCTTCTCCGCTGCCTTGACGACATACTGATCGTAAAACAGATACGCGGTCTCACCAATGGTTGCTTTACAGATTTCCGCCATCAGATCGCCTAACACATACTCTTCCAGGCGGGGCGCCTGATCGTATTTCTTGGCGATGTGATACCGTTTGCCACGGTGACTGATATGAATGTGATCGGTCCCGAGACGATCCATTTCCTGATGCATCAAATCAATCAGATGCGCACACGAATCGCGGATGATCTGCAGGTGTTCGTCCGAAATCACCTTTTCCAGAATGAAATAACCTTCTTCCTGAAACTGCTTTTTATGAGCTTCGGTAATGATCCCCGTCGAGACAGTCATCGTTTCTCCTGACAGCAAAAGAAAGTAGCAAAGCAATAAAGATCAACTGAAATCAAATATTCGCTTACGAATCTTTGATCTCATAACCGGCCCGCTGTTCGCGTTTGAGCCAGGTATTCGCTTCGGCGTCGCCGACAAACTGTTCCTGCTCCGGATCCCAGGTCAGTTTGCGACCCAGACGTTGCGAGATATTACCGATATGACACACACTCACCGAACGGTGCTGGTTCTCGACGCTGGAGATGGGCGTTTCCCGTGTTTCTATACAGTCGAAGAAGTTCCCCATATGATTCACAATCGCATCCAGCTTGCCCATGCGAGGCGGACGCGAAAGATTGTCATGGCCATACACATTGAACGATTCACGCGACAATGGTTTTTTCGCGAGGTCTTCGACTGGTTTGCCGGCGATTGTTCCCCGGTTGACAAACAGCCGGCCCTGATCTCCCTCAAACATCAAACCGGTGCGCCCGGTGTCGTTGACTTCCAGAATCACGCCGTTCGCGTAACGGGCCTTCAAGTGATAATCGAGGGCCACATTATAGCCGTTTTCGACGTTCGGAAACGTTGCCGTGCCTTCGAACTCGACCGGACCGGAATCCTGCATGCCGGCCCCCCATTGTGCGATATCAATATGATGCGCACCCCAGTCGGTCATCTGACCGCCCGAATATTCATACCACCAGCGGAACGTATAGTGACTGCGTTCTTTGATGTAAGGCACCTCGGGAGTCTGTCCCTGCCACATGTCCCAGTTCAAAACCGAAGGCACAGGCTCTGGTTTAAACGAACCGCTGGTTTTGTTTTTACTCAGCGTGACGGTCACTTTTTTCAAGTTCCCAATGCGACCATCGTGTACCATTTCGACTGCCTGACGAAAACGGTGATCGCTTCGCTGCCAGGTTCCAACCTGCACGACGGCTTTCGTATCCTTAACAACCTTGTTGAGAATTTTGCCTTCGTCGACCGTCAGCGTGAGCGGCTTCTCGCAGTACACATCCTTGCCGGCGCGACAGGCATCGATCAGCATTTTAGTATGCCAGTGATCGGGAGCACCAATCGTCACCACATCAATATCCGCCTGCTCCAGCATTTCACGATAGTCTTCGAACAGCGTCGCTTTCCCGCCAAACTGCTTGCGAGCTTTCTCCGCGATTTCCCGATCCACATCCGCAATGGCCACAATGTCGCCATACTCTTGCGATTTGTCGGCGATGACCGACCCCTGATACCGCATGCCGATCGAACCAATTTTCAATCGTTCATTTGCGTTACGAGGCTTGGCCGCGCCACGCGCGGTATTCACGAAAACCCCTGGTGCAATACACGCCAATGGAAGTCCGGCCATTGCTGTTTTGACAAAGGTCCGGCGAGATAGTTTCTGTGAAGTCATCGCTCTCTCCTGTTTATGTGAAATAGTATCAAAGGCTACTTTTTAATATTGCTCTCGTGCTTCATCCAGCAGCTTCATCCACGGGCCGATATATTGGCCATGATCATGATAGGTACGACCGCTGACCATGTTCCCATCAATCACGCACGGTGCATTGACAAAGATCCCGCCGCAGACTTCCAGGTCAAACTGGCATTTCGGCACGGTCGCCATCCGGCGGCCCTTCACGCAATCCGCGCGGGCTGGAATTTCTACGCCGTGACAGACTGAGGCTATGGGTTTATTTTTTTCGAAGAAATGCTGCGTAATCCGAATCAAGTCTTCATCGTCACGAATATATTCTGGTGCACGGCCGCCGCTGAAGAAGATTCCCAGGTATTCTTCCTCGTTGATATCCTTAAACGCGATATCTGCCTGAATCGTGTACCCTTCCCACTCTTTGGTGATTGTCCAACCCGGTTTCACTTCATGCAGTACCATCTGATACAGTCGCTTCTCCGGAGCCGCCACAACCGGTTCGTAGCCCCCTTCAATCAATCGATAATAGGGGTAAAGTGTGTCTACGGTTTCAGTTGCATCGCCAACGATGATTAACACCTTGTTCATTCAAACCATTCCTTCTACGTAAAATTCAGCATTACATTGGATTCCATTCTACAATCGAATCCAGACCAGTCATTACGGATTTCCATAAAGATTATCATGTTTTGCGTACATTTTCAGCGTCGATCGTACGCAATACCACTGTTTTCGCACTTTTAAGACAAGCCTGCGACTAATGCATTTTCGCCCGAAACTCGCCCGGCGTTTCACCGATTTTTCCTTTGAACATCGTACTGAAATGTTGCGCGTGGCGAAAACCAATTTTCTGCGTAATCTGTGCCAGGGACAGATCCGTCGACGCGAGCAACTCCTTGGCCCGCTCCAACTGGGTTCTGATAATTTCCGATTTGGGAGAACGCCCGATGGCTGCTTTCATCTGTCGTTCCAGTGCCGTTCGCGACAGTGGAACCGATTTCAGAATATCCGTCACCTGAATTCCCTTGCAGGCATTTTCCCGAATAAACCGCAGGGCGAGCGCCAATTCAGGATTATCAACGGCCATCACATCCGAGGACTGTCGCGTGACAATCCCCAGTGGATTAATCAGATACGGCTCTTTAGGAATCGGCTCCCCTTTCATTAACCGACTCAACAGCGCCGCCGCCTCGTAGCCAATGCGTGTTGAGTTAAACGCCACACTTGATAATGGCGGTCGCGCCATCATGCACAGGATCTCATCATTCTCCACTCCGACCACGGCCACTTCATCAGGCACCGAAATCCCCGCCCGTTCGCAGGCATCCAACAGCCAGAATCCCAACTGATCCGTACACGCCATGACCCCCACCGGCTTAGGTAATCCCCGCAGCCAGTTTGCCATCTGCTCCTGATGTTTTTCCCATTCGCGAGGCGTTTCGGAATCTTCAGAAGCCGAAAGCACACTGACTTCGTAGCCAGCATTCTGGATCGTTTGCACGTAATTATCGCGCCGCTCTTCAAAATAGACTTCGATCCCGATTTCATACACGCCAAAGTGACGTATTCCACGTTCCAGAAAATGCTCCGCCACCAACTGCCCCATGGCCCGGTTATCAATCCCCAGAAACGGAAACTCATGTTTGAGCTTCGTCGACCGCAATTCGACCGTAGGAATTCCAGAGGCAGTAATCGCATCAGCCATTTCCTGGCTAATTGTACGGCTCAGAATGCCGTCCCCTTTCCAGCGCGAAATCCATTCGGGCACCTGTGAGTCCAGTGATCGTGGCATCATGAATACAGACCATTCCTCATTCTCAGCAATGAACTGCCGAATGCCGTTCAGTAAACCCCGCCCGTGGGAACGAGACGTTTCAATCAATAAGGCAACGTGGGGAATCGACGAGCGGGTCATGGAGGGAACCAATGCGAATTCAGCAACAGAGTAGCAAAGCGAGGCGGGAGCTTCCGCAGTTTTCAATTATTCTTTTACCGCAAGTTCGTTTTCTGTTCAATCATGATCGAAACCGATCTCATGAGTTCGTACAATACAAGTCAACACTCTGCCTCTGGCTATCTATGATAAGAATTGACTATGAAAGGCTTTCGTGGATTACTTGATCAAACAGGCTTTACCCGAAGATTTTCTGGCAATCGCGGCGCTGGATCGCATGGCCTGGCCTGAAGAACCAGACACCTTTATCCCCGATGGCGAACACGCCTGGCGGCTCTGGTGTGAATACGCCACCGTATTAATCGCTGTTGCAAACAATGAAAAGCAAGGACAGACAGTCGCGGGAGCACTGCTGATGTTTCCCACAAATACGAGTGAAACATTCCTGCATAAAATTATGGTGCACTCCGATTTTCGGGGACAGGGAATCGGATCAGCCTTGATGAAACAGGCTTTGCAGACCGCAAATCAGGTTGTATTACTCACGGTCAACCCGGACAATACACCGGCCGTCCGACTCTATGAAAGTTTTGGATTTCAGACCAGAACCCGAATCGAAGGCTACTACCGCCCTCACGAACATCGGCTGTTAATGGAATTCCTGCCCGCGATATAATTTTTGATATGGAAATGCACGATGAAACAACCACAGCGGGTTTTAATCCTGGGCGCAGGCATCAATGGCGTCGCCATCGCGCGTGAATTACTCCAGAATGGCATTCCCGTCTGCATCATCGATCAGGGTGATCTCTCGCAGGGCGCAACATCAAAATCCTCACGCCTGATTCATGGCGGCTTGCGCTACCTCGAGTACGGTGACTTTTCTCTGGTGAAAGAATCTGTTCAGGAACGAGGTATTCTGCTCGATCTCGCGCCGCACCTTGTGAAACCACTACGACTTGCCATTCCGGTCGCCCATCGCGCCTCCGGTGTTACCTCATCCGGTCTCCGGTTTTTGAGTGGGTTCCGCGTGCCGGGAACACATTGGCTCTCCACCCGCTTCTCCTTCTCTTCCGAACGCGGCCTGTATCTGGTCGACATGGGTTTGTCCATTTACGACTGGTTCGCTTCGAAAGGAAATCTGCCCCGTCATTCGGTGCATGATGTGGGTGATGCCGATTTGCCCCAGATCAATACCGACAAGTTTCGCTGGATGGCCTGCTACTCAGATGCCCAAATGCGGTTCCCCGAACGGTTCGTCGTCGCATTGCTGCACGACTGCCAAAGAATCGCCAACGAAAAGCAACTTTCCTTTGAGCTCTCTACCTATCAGCAACTGAAAGTTAACGGCAGAACGGCCCGAATCTCCTCAATCCATGATCCCGATCAGATTCATGAAGAATTCGAGCCGACTGTGATCGTTAACGCGTCCGGTGCCTGTGGAGACTTAACACTCCAGCAGGTCGAAATCCCATCGGAACGTTTAATGGGTGGCACTAAAGGCAGCCATATTGTCACCTTCAATCAAAAGCTCAGCGACGCACTCGGCAGTAAAGCGATCTACTCCGAAGCCAGCGACGGCAGACTCGTCTTCATTCTCCCTTTCGAAAACAGCACACTCATCGGCACCACCGATGTTCGCGTTCATGGAAATCCACTTGACGTCACGGCGACTCCCGATGAACTGGAATATCTGGTCGGCATGGTCAATATGGTCTTCCCCCAGGTCGGCTTGACGACCGACGATATCAATTTGCACTACAGCGGCGTCCGTCCTTTACCCTATCAACCGAAAGGCAAAGCCGCTTCAATCTCTCGTGATCACTCCATCAAAGAATACGAAGGGCCCTCAGGCTGGATTGTAACGCTTGTCGGCGGCAAACTCACTTCGTGGCGTGCCTTTGCAGAAAAAGTAACAGGTGGCATTCTGAAGAAACTCGGCAAGACTTATTTCTCGGAATCGAAAACACGCCTGATCCCAGGCGCTGAAGGATACCCCCAAACGGAGGATATTCTAAAAGCAGAACAGGATCGGCTCAGCCAGAAATATCAGCTTTCGCTGGAGAGCATCCAAGCGCTGTGGAGTCTGCAGGGCACACTGTTTGAAGAGATCCTGGATTCTCTGCCCGACTTTTCAACCGAACTGATCACAGGAACCACACTGCCCCGCCAATATGTACTCTGGACCATTCAACACGAATGGGTCGAGACGCTGGGCGACCTCGTCGAACGGCGTCTGATGCTGATCTTTGACGAGACGCTCGAGGAAGCCACCCTCAAAGACCTGGCCGATTGCCTCGTGGAAACAGGCAAGCTCACCGCCGAGCAAATTCCTGATCAGATCCAGGCTTATAAAAAACACCTCGATTACTTTTATGGGAAAGCTGTTGTCTGACCGTTTTCAGTCGGCGTTGACTTCGCGCACAATGCGAAACGCGCCGCGCGATGGAGAATTGGGATTTCCATGACCGCGGACATAAGAATTCAACTGGTCCGAACCAAGTTGAAATCCACCGCCGCGACGAACGCGTTCGCTTCCCTGCTCGGGACCAGTTGGATTTTCCAGGGGTGAGTGTGCGTAATAATTATCAGCGTAGTAATCCTGGCACCACTCCCATTCGTTGCCATACAGATCGTAAAGCCCAAAGGGGTTCGGCTGTTTCTGCTTGGCCGGATAAACCTGGCCTTCCGAATTATCCAGGAACCATGCATGGTCCTCCAGCTCGTCCGAATTCGTTCCAAAGAACCACGGTCCCTTGCTTCCCGCACGACACGCATATTCCCATTCGGCTTCGGTAGGCAGGCGGTAAACCTCTCCCGTTTTTTTCGAGAGCCAGTCACAGAACGCGACCGCATCGTTCCAACTGATATTCACAACCGGTGCCTGATCTCGCACAGGCAGGTCTCCGAGGTGATTCCAATAATAGGCATCGGACTTCCCCCAGCTCCCACCTGTCACCCCAAATCCGCCACTACGCTCCGCCACTGTTTGATGCTGCGTCTCCTCTACAAAACGGCGAAACTGCTCGTTCGTAATTTCGGTGGCTCCCATATAAAACGGCTGCGTGAGTTTCACCGGATGCACGGAGACATCAGAGGCAGCCTCTGCACTGGAACCGTCTCCCATCAGAAACTCTCCCGAAGGAATCAACATCAATTCCAGTTCAGGCCCCTTCCCCTGTGCGCCAAGTGGCACATTCGTACTCACAGGCAGATTCACCTTCTGCGCATACTCCGTCTGAACTGCTTTCGCATCACTTGAGCCAGATTGACCAAGTTGTGAATCTTGATTTTGCGCACCCGTTCCCGGATCCTGTTGGAAGGGATTCCAGAACAACACGCCTCCCAGAATGAGGGCAGCGACAGCAACGCCTCCCCACACCAGACGCGGCTGGCTTGATGAATGGGCTTTTTGTTTCTCCTGTTGAGTGGCTGCTGACATCACAGTGAATTCCGATGCCACCGGTTGAATTTCGGTCGGTGCACTCGCCCAGTTCTCTTGAACCGGCTCACTCTCAAGCGTCTCTTTTACCGGCAACGTAAAAGTCTGATCCTGTAAAAATTCGGTGTTGAATTGATCGAGATCGCTGAATAATTCACTCGCCGTCTGATAACGTTCTTCAGGATCTTTCGCCAGCATCTTTGTAAAGATGTGATCGAACTCAACAGGGATCTGGGGCAAGGTTGCCGATAAACGCGGAATCGGCTGTTCTTTATGCGCTAGAATTCGTTCCACCGTCGTCCCGCCACCATAAACGGGCTTTGCCGTCAACAGGAAATAGAGCGTACAACCCAGGCTGTAAATATCAGAGCGATGATCGGCCAGTTTCGTATTCCGGGCCTGCTCGGGAGCCATATAATCGATGGTTCCCATAAAAAACTGACTCGAAGTCAATTCGGTCTGTGATTCCGATCCTAAAATGTCATCAGAGGCTTGCAGTCGGGCCAGCCCCATATCCAGAATCTTGAGATCGCCTTGATCGTCGACCAGAATATTTGCCGGCTTGATGTCGCGATGAATCACGCCTCGACCGTGCGCATATTCTAATCCCTGCGTTACTTGGAGCACACAACTCACAGCGTCTGGAAAATCAAGCGGGCCAGAATCACGAACCAACTGCGTCAGACTCTCGCCATCGATATACTCGCAGATCAGATAATGAACGCCCTGATGTTCTCCCGCATCATAGGCGGTGACAATATTTGGATGTGATAACCGCGCCGCCGCCTGCACTTCCCGTTCAAATCGCTTCAGACGATCGAGAACATGATCCAGATCAGAACGAATTACTTTCAAAGCCACGATCCGTTTCATGCGCTGATGCATGGCTTTGTAAACCGTCCCCATGCCTCCCGAGCCGATGGGTTCCAGAATCAGATAATCGCCGATTAATAGCGGACGGGCTTCTGACGAAGAGAGTGCGTGGCTCTGATACTCCGTCAGCGTTCCCAACTGAAGTAATATTTCAGCAAGTGCAGCTGCGGACTGTGGTCGCTGATCCTGTTCCAGATTCTCAATCAATTCCGTCAGTTCGCGCTCAGACAGAATGCCGGCATCCACAACCCGAGAGCAGAATTGATCCAGCGAATATTCGTCGAACTCATGGGGACCATCCTCGGGCGAACTGCTAACCGAAGCAGCCGGGTATGCGGCACGAGCCGATCCGATGACTGACGACAGCCACTCCTGATCCAGTATGGGAAACTGGTGGAGATAGTCACTCGACTCCGGAGTTTCTCCCTGTTGACAGCGATGCTCCACATCCAACGGGATCAACTCTTTGAGGATGACCTCTCGATAATCAACGGCGACATCATCCAGATAAGCATTGATCGAAGGCAGATCTCCCTGTCTCAACTCAGATTCATACCGATCACATAATTGATTAATTTTCAGCATCAAGTCTGAAGGGAGCTGATCGAAATCTGTTTCGTTTGGCGATTTCACAAATTGCAATCCTCTTGCCACAGACGGGTAATCAACTGAAGTTTTCGTTCAACGGTTCGGCGAGCGCAGCCCAGACTTTGCGCAATTTCAGTAGTAGTTTCACCTTCCATTTTGGCCAATGCAACCTGTCTTAACGCCGAATCCCCGGTTTTATCCAATAAATTAAGTAACCGCTCCAGTTCTTCAGCTAACTGCACAGCAAATTCCGGAGAGGGTTCCTGCTGAATGATTTGTTCAAAATCGATCGGCATGGACGTTTGCCTATGGCGTTCCGCGTCGCTGTCACTCTTTCCAGTGCCTCCCCGTTTTTGTCGATTTTCGCTTCGAATCAAATCCACTGATTTATTTGAGGTGATCGCCACCAGCAAAGGCCATAAATTTTCTCGATCGGTAATTTGGGAAAACCGACCATTTTGTGCCCCCAGACAGAAACTTTTAAACGCGCTTAAGGCCACATCTTCTTCGTCTGCCATCGCACGAGGTGCGCCGTGCAATTTACGCCGCGCCACCTCCACCATTTCTTGAAAATACGATTCCCATAATCGCTGCGCAGCGCGGGCATCACCAGTTTTCACCTGATCAATCCACTGCGTTACTGTCTCTTCAATTGAAGACATTCAACGTCGCTTTCCAGAAAGTCATGCCCGCCCGTCAGTATTTCTATTATATCGTAGAGTCTTTTCATTCAACAGGTTAGAGCGATTTTCGAGCAAAGTATATTTTTTTCAGTATATTTGTCGCAAATTAACATTCCCTGACGAATTACGTGAGGCAGGGGCTGTTCATTTTCCGTACCAGAGCCCTGCCCCTGAACAAACCATCTGACCACAGAAAGCGTAAGACCATGCAGCATCTTCGATTCTCATTAAAATGCTCTCTCCTGCTGTGCCTGTTCGTTTTAACTGGCGGATCAGGGGGGGTCACAAATTCGGTCAACGCCCAGGACCGTATTCGCAGACAGGATGACTTAAATTCACTCAGCGACGAGTTTGAGGATGCTGCGACCCTGAAACAATGGTCACGTATTTATCAGACAGAAAAAACCAACGCCGATCAACTGGAAAAATTCGATATCGCCCAAACCCGTCCCGGCTGGATGGTGATGATGCCTTACAGCAGCACCTGGTACATGGATTATCGTGGCGTTCTCGTCTACAAAATGGTCAAAGGCGATTTTGTTGTCACTTCAAATATTCGTGTCGCCCGTCGCAACGGCGATGGCGCCCCGCGCAGCAATTATTCACTCGCAGGACTGATGATCCGCACGCCACGCGACGTCACACCGCAAACCTGGCAACCGGGGGGTGAAAATTACATCTTTCTCTCTCTCGGCTCTGCTAAACAGCCTGGAACATTTCAATTTGAAGTGAAAACCACGCTCAACAGCCGCTCTCAACTAGCGGTTACGGATGCCGGGACTCCCACAGCGCAGATTCAAATCGCCCGCATCGGGAACGATTTCATCCTCTTGAAAAAAACGCCCAGCGGCAACTGGAACATCCATCAACGTTATCGCCGCGTTGATATGCCGCAAGAATTACAGGTTGGCTTAACCGTTTATACCGATTACAGCACCGCCTCCCGCATGCAGCCAGCACAACAAAATACGCAGGTCATCAAAAATGGACGCCCCGATCTGGTAGCTGGCTTCGACTTTGTCCGCTTCAACCGCCCCCAGGTTCCTGCGCGCCTCACCGGGAAAACATTTTCTAATCCCAACGATGTTTCTGACAGGGATCTACTGCAGTTTCTTGGCGACAAAGCCCATTAATTAAGAATCTTGCGTAAGAGACTGCAAGCACGAATCCCAGACCTCCCTGTTTGCATTTGATTCCACACCGGGTTTATAATCCATTCAGGCGACAATCGGATTCATTCTGATCTGTTTTGCCGTCTTGATTTGATAGATTATGTACCCTAAGAGAATCGATGACAGGAGTCAGAGAGTATGCGTTTTACTTCCAGATTGTTTTATATCCTCGCCGGACTGGCGATCACCGTGCTCTCCTCTGACTGCATTGCCGCAACAAAACCCACAGTCGGTGTACTGATCGAAGCAGAGAGTTTCGATAAACAAGGCGGTTGGAAGTTGGACACCCAGTTTATCAACAGCATGGGCTCGCCTTACTTACTGGCTCATGGTCTGGGACAACCTGTTGCTGATGCAGAAACAACGGTGAAATTTCCTTCGACGGGCAAATACCGTGTTTTCGTTCGCACCAAGGATTGGGTCGCCCCCTGGAAAGCCTCTGGAACTCCTGGTCGCTTTCAATTAGCCATTGATGGCAAACCGTTAAGCGAAACCTTTGGGACAAAAAGTGCCCATTGGTTCTGGCACGATGGTGGTACTGTTGAAATCACGAAGCCCGAAATCAAACTCTCACTCCACGATCTAACCGGCTTCGAAGGCCGATGCGATGCGATCCTGTTTACTAAAGATCTATCCTACTCTCCACCAAATGAGATGGCACCGATGGACCAATGGCGCAAAGCCATGCTGGGTCTTCCCGCTCAACCGGAAAAAACAAAACCGTATGACCTCGTTGTCGTAGGTGGTGGATACGCCGGCTTGGGCGCTGCGATCTCGGCTGCTCGGATGGGCTGTAAAGTCGCGTTGGTCCAGAACCGTCCCGTTCTCGGCGGGAATGGTAGTTCCGAAGTGCGCGTCTGGGCGAAAGGTTTGGTACGTCGGGGAAAGTATCCACACATTGGTGAAATCATTGCTGAATTTGCTGACTCAGCATCAGCCTCTCCCGGCACCTATGAGGAATTCGGTGACAATGTCAAAGAAGCAACTGTCCGGGCAGAGAAGAATATCGATTTATTCTTGAACACCCATGCCTACGCCGTCAAAAAAGAGGGGGACGCGATTCAAAGCGTGACCGCCTTCAATACCAAAACAGGCAAGCAAACGGAATTTCAGGGAGCCCTGTTTGCCGACTGTACCGGCCATGGTGAAATCGGATTTCTTGCTGGGGCCGACTACTACACCCAAGAAAAAGGCCACATGGGCATGAGCAACATGTGGACCTGGAAAGAAGCCGAAAAAGCACAATCATTCCCCAACGTTCCCTGGGCACTCGACCTGACGATGGACGATTTCCCTTATCCCAAACGCTTTCACGGCGAATGGTTCTGGGAAAGTGGCTTCGATAAAGATCCGATCAAAGATCTGGAATCGATGCGTGACTGGAACTTCAGAGCCGTCTATGGTGCCTGGAATACCATGAAAAACAAAGATGGCAAAGACAAACACGGCAATGCGGCCTTGACCTGGATGGCTTATATCGGCGGACCACGCGAATCCCGTATGTTGCGCGGCGATGTGATTCTCCGCAGAAAAGACATCGTCAATAAAGTTGAGTTTCCCGATGGCTGTGTCCCCAGTACCTGGTCGATCGACTTACATTACCCCAAAAAACAATACATGAAAAAGTATCCGGAAGATCCGTTTATCTCGCAGGCGGTTTTTGATCGTAGCGTCGATCGCAAACGCGGCTATCCCGTGCCCTATCGTTGCTTCTACTCTCGAAACGTTCCAAATCTGTTTATGGCGGGCCGATGTGTCAGCGTGACACACGAAGCACTGGGGACCGTCCGAGTCATGAAAACTGGTGGCATGATGGGCGAAGTTGTTGGTAAAGCGGCCGCGGTCTGCACAGATAAAAAATGCAGTCCTCGTGCTGTCTACACCGATTATTACAAAGATCTCGATCGCTTAATGTCACTCAAAGGTGCCTTACGACGTGACACAATCGCCGACGATTTTTATACCCCGAAAGACGCCAAACAATTACCTCCCATTGTTGACGCATATATCGACCCTGCCACACTACCGGGACTGGTCATCGACAACGAAAACAATAACGTCCAGTTCATTGGCAAATGGACTAAAGGAGAAGGCCTTAAAGGTTATATCGGCAATCATTATGTGTACCACGGGAAAGGGAAAAAGGCAGAAATCCACTTCAATTTCCAAGTTGATAAAACCGGAAAATATGAAGTACGACTGGCCTATGGTCATCATGAAAATCGTGCTACCAATACTCCTGTCACAATTCGCTCTGCAAAGGAAACGAAAACCGTTAAAATCAATCAGCGCATCAAGCCACCACTGCCTCACGGCTTTATCTCGCTGGGAACATTTCAGTTTGAAAAAGACCAGCCCATCGAAGTGGTCATGTCAAATACGGACGTGGATGGCAATGTGCATGCCGATGCGATTCAAGTCCTGCCGGCTAAATAAAGATAATAACGACCTCCCTCTGATTTCCACTAAGCAACCGATCCAGAGCAATTTGTTCAAAATAGAGCTGCCTCAAACAAAGTTCCGCTTTGTTTGAGGCGTTGAGAGAAGGATGACAGAGTTACCGCTAGTTCCCCTGCCTCCGAAATCACCGAGACCGGCAAATTTTCTAAGATCCGTCTCGTTAAAAATCTATCGCATAGCCGTTCTGGTACTGATCGTCTTCCTGATCCGGGATTATTATGTCCGCGTACGCGTGCAGGGAAACGCTCCGGTTCAGTTACCCGAAGTACAGGCGATTCTCCCCGAGGCACATTCGCTGCGCGTCGATCACTCGACGCGCAGCGGGCTGTTTATTCTGAATCAGGAACAGCAACCAATCGGTTATGCCGTCCGCACCTCGCCGATCTCAGATGACATCATCGGCTACTGTGGTCCGTCCGATACTCTGATTGTTTTCGATCAAGCCACGGGAAAAATCACTGGTTTAACAATTCGAAGTAGTGGCGACACCACATCACACGTGAACGATGTTCGCGATGATCGTTACTACATGAATTTGTGGACCCAGTACTCATGGGATGATCTGGCAAAGCTGGATCTCCAGCAAGGTGATATCGAAGGTGTCTCTGGAGCAACTATGACCAGCATGGGAATCGCCCATGCGATTGCCCATCGGATCCAGCATTCCCAACAGCAGTCGCAAGCGATTCAACCCTTTCAGTTCCGAACCAGCGATGCCATCCTGTTTCTGTTTGGCATCGGAGCCGCGCTGATTACCTTTACCCGTCTCAAACGCGTGCATCGACTGCGTACACTGTTTAAAATTTCCGCGTTCCTCTATCTGGGTTTTGTGAGTGGTGACCTGCTGGCTGAATCCCTGTTTGCAGGCTGGGCGAAGTATGCGGTTCCCTGGAGACAATTGTCTGGTCTAGTCGCATTAGCAGTGCTCGCGATATTGGTTCCCTGGACAACACGCAGAAATCTCTATTGTCAAAGTATCTGCCCGCATGGAACCGCACAGGAATTCCTGGGAAAACTCATTCCCGCTAAACGCAAATGGAAAATCAGACCTGATGTCAAACGGGCATTACGTTGGATTCCCGTATTATTACTGATACTGATCCTCTGCATCATTTTTTTAGACTTGCCGATTGACCTGGCGGAACTGGAAGCGTTTGATGCATACCTGCTGACTTCCGCAGGCATCGTCTCAATTTGTATTGCCGTCACCGGGCTGGTCGCGTCGTTCTTCATCCCACAGGCATACTGCCATTATGGTTGTCCGACGGGAACCATCTTTGAATTTGTCCGCTCACATGGCAGAGCGGATCGTTTCGGAAAAAGTGATTTCGTTGCAGGTTTGCTACTGCTACTGACGTTTGTGTTGAATCAGTATGCTGAGGTTTTCAAACAGTACCTCATTCAATGATAAAACCCATTACTTAAAACGGTTCGTTGAATCATTGTGAATTTGATGCCGCAATAATGCCTTACTCACCATATTCACCAGCTTTTGTGGCTTGTATGGTTTTTTCAGGAAGTGCAGAATTTTAGAGCCTTCCATTTGATCAGAAATATCCATTTCACTCAGCCCGCTCGTAAGGATCACGGGAATATCAATCCCTTTGTCTTTGAGCAACTCATATGTTTCCACACCACTTAATCCCGGCATGGTCATATCCAATAGTATCACACTGATACCATCACGGTTCTTCTCATATATTTCGATTCCCTCACTCCCGGAATTCGCAACCATCACAGAAAAACCGAATCGATTTAACACGTGATTGACCACATTACAGACGGCTTTGTCATCGTCAATCACTAACACAAACCCTGCGTCTGCAGGCACAATGGTATCGACACTGCTGTCACTCTCGATCTTTTCTTCAGCCTCAGTCGCCACTGGCAAAATCACACGAAAACAGGAACCATGTTCCACCGCCGATTCAACAAACAACCCGCCATTATGTCCCCGGATGATTCCGGAAACCCCTGCCAGACCAAGCCCTCGACCTGTAAATTTTGTGGTAAAAAACGGATCGAACATTTTTGACTGGCAATCTTCATCCATCCCGCTCCCGGTATCCTCGATCTCGAAGTACACAAATTGACCGGGGCTGATATTCTCACAGAAAAAGTAGTTGGTACTATTCTCCGAAGTCAACGTCATGATCCCCGTACGAATATGGATGACACCCGTTTCTTTTTGACTCTGTATCGCTTCAGACGCATTCGTCAACAGATTTAGAACCACCTGTTCAACCTGGCCCATATCACCGTGCACCAGCAATTTATCATTTGACAATTCCAATACAATATCTGCATTGGGAGAAACAATGGTCTTTAAGATCTCAACGGTTTCCTGAATAATCTGATTCAGATTGAAGGTTGTTGTTACAAACGTCCGCCGACCGGAATACGCCAGGAGACGTTCGCAGATTTTTGTCGCATGTCGTGCGGCTATTTCAATATTCTTTACATTTTCAATGACTGGAGAATTGTCTCCCAGTTCCATCTGCGCCAAATTCGTATTGCCCAGAATTGCCAGCAATAAATTGTTGAAATCGTGTGCAATCCCACCGGCAAGGACCCCCAGGCTTTCCAACTTCTGAGCATGTAGCATCTGAGCGTGTAGTTGGTCTTTTTCCTCTTCAATCTGGATCCGGTCGGTAATATCTCGAATCACCTGAATATAACCGGTGATTTGATTATCAGAACGCCGCAACGGAGTCACAATTGTCTCACCCTGGAACTGGGTGCCGTCCGCACGTAGATATTCCACTATGAATGGTTTTAACACCCGGGAATTGGGGTAAGAGACACGCAGATATTCATCATCAAACTGATCCCCTGAGGTAATAATTTCCCGAATCGGCCTCCCCAGCAGATCGGCCTCTTGACAACGGAAATGGATCTGAATCGACTCATTACACATCACAATATTATGACTGCGGTCGGTCACAATCATCGCATCTGTGACCGAATGGAAAATCGTCTGCAATAAAATCCGCTGGCGATTTAATTGTTCGATTGTCTTCTTGCGGACAGTCACATCGATCGCCAGACCAATACAACCGATGATGACATCATTTGAATTCCGCAGTGGCTCAATATGAATATCCAGAATCGTATTTTGTAACTGCTGCTCAAATCGGACAGATTCGCCTTTTAAAGTCCGCTCATGCATCGCCACCATATTCTTTGAGGCATCCGGTGTGTCTTGAAAATCAAAAATGGCCTGTCCGACCGGTTCATTGGGTTGAATCCCTAACAGATTGAGCCCTGCCCCGACAATCGATGTGTACTGATTATCATAATCGGTCGTCCAGAGAATAGCAGGAATTTGATCCATTATGATTCGCAAACGCGCTTCGTTTTCCAAGCGAATTTGTTGAGAACGTTTCAGGTCATCAATATCAATATGAGTACCAATGATTTGTATGGGATTAAACTGTGGATCGTAAGTCGATATTTTCCCCCGCGTAAATAGCCACTTCCAGCCTCCATTTTTTTCTCTAATACGTATTTCGATATCATAAGAATTACTTCGGCCAGATATATAATCATCCAGCATTTTTACTGCTGGCAGTAAATCATCCGAATGTATCAGTTCTGTCCACGCTGGATCTAAATCAGGCAGTAGTGCTTCAGGATTTGCCAGTCCCTCTCGGGTTGCAAAGATTTCCGGCAATTCTCCCTGTTCATAACCCAACATTAAATGCCAGTGGTCATCAAACTGGATCTGTCCCGTGCTAAGGTCATAATCCCAAAATCCGATATCAGAGCCGCGCGCCGCCATTTTGACACGAAGTTCACTCTCTTGTAAGCGTCTTTCAGCCTGCTCTCGACTGACCTCTGTCGCAGCCCGAAATGTATAGTTTTGAATCGCAGGAATTTCACACAAATTCTCATAAATCGGACGATCACTTAGTAACACCAGGTGCCCTTGAATCTCCCCTTTGCGATTAATCATGGGAACACCAAAATAAGCTTCCAATTTATTGTCAGCCAGAAATTGATCATCAGGGAATCGCTTCGCAACATCACTATGAACCACATAGGAGTTCTGCCCCGTGATATGCACACAAGGCGATCCCTCTGCTTCATATTCAAAATCAGGGATCAGTTGCCCATCGAAACAAGCGCCGATTGTCTGGCACTTTTTGATTTTCTGATCAACGTATCGATGCCGAACCAGAAAGACACATTTCAGTTTTAATGCGTCAGCCAGTTCTTTGACCAGACGCTTAAAAAACTCTTCGCCGGTGACACCACTGGTTGCATTGGACAGTAAATGCAGCAACCGTTCATTTTGTCTTTGCGCTGTAATATCATTGATCAGCCAAAGTTCCTGTTCTGAATTATTCGGCAGAGTCACTTCACATAAATGCTGTCTGCCATCACCGCGCGCGAACCAGATCTCTGCATGCTGGGACTGCTCTTGTAAACTCTCAGTCGGGGAATTCTCAGCCGGTTGTAAACTGGTTTTTAATTGAAATAACTGTGATAGATTTTCCTGAAAGACCAAGGGATGCTCTTCTGAACCCCCTAATAGCTCATCGGCCCGATGATTTACGAACAGCACTCCCTCCGTATAGAGAACCACACCGGCAGGAATACTTTCGATAATTAATTTAATAGCTGCAGAGTCTGTCTCCTTCGGGTAAAATTCTTTTAGCGAATCCTTTACGTTTTGCGTAGAATCTATACGAAATTGTTTTATTTTCGTTCTGGACGAACTTAAATTAGATTCCATTCAAACTGACTCCCTGGTGGATTACTGATCTGCAAAAGACTAGACTATGCCTTCGCCTCACGTCCTTGATTTGACATAAGTAGCTATATGCTACAAAATCATAGTACCGATCGGTATCCCAAATGCTGAATCCTGATGATTTGACTCACAAATAAGCCCTCTGGGTCTCCTGCCTTTTTTGCCTATTATTAAGAAAGCCCACTGCAGTGAAGAAACCTCTCCAACTTGCCTTGTGCATGATCTCAGCGACCCTCTTTGCAGCCTCCAATAGCCAGGCCAAAGCAGAACAGCAGCACCTGGAATTGAAACCACATGACCATATCGTGTTTATTGGAAATACATTCCCTGAACGAATGCAGGACGCAGGATACTTTGAAACACTGCTTCACAGCCGCTTTCCCGATAAAGAACTGGTTGTTCGCAATTTAGGCTGGTCGGCCGACGAGTTGACACTGCGTCCTCGATCCAAAGATTTCCAGGATCATGGGCACAACCTGGAAGACCACAAAGCCGATGTCATCATCGCCTGTTTCGGGTTCAACGAATCATTCGCCGGCAAAAAAGGACTCGCCAAATTCGAGACCGACTTAAAGAACTTCATCGACACCACACTCAAGGCCAAATATAACGGAAAATCTCATCCCCGCCTGGTACTCTTCTCACCAATCGCCAATGAAAACCTGAAGCGGCCCGGATTAACGATCGGCAAAGAAAATAATCAACGCATTCAGCTCTACACTGAGGCTATGCGAAAAATTGCCAAAGAGAAGAACGTTGTTTTTGTCGACCTGTTTACTCCCAGCAAAAAACTGATGGAATCAGGAAAACGCCCTTTAACATTCAACGGAATTCATCTAACCGATTATGGCTATCAGAAACTGGCCCCTTTCATTGACGAAGCATTGTTCGGCGCGGCAACGAAAAAAGGTTCAACAGTTGATCTAAAATTACTGCGTGCAGAAGTTCTGGAAAAGAACAAACAATTCTGGTATGACTATCGCTCCGTCAACGGATATTACATCTACGGCGGCCGTAAAGCACCATTCGGCATCGTCAACTTTCCCGCCGAATTTGCAAAACTTCGTAAAATGATTGCAAACCGCGACAAACGCATTTGGGCTGTCGCACAAGGCAAGAGCGTACCCACGAAAATTGATGACAGCCAGACCGGTGAATTTGCAGGCATCAAAACGAACGTCAAAGATCTGTCTTCGATTAAAATCACATCACCGCAGGAATCGCAAAAGAAATTCGAATTGCCAGAAGGTTTCGAAATCAATCTGTTCGCTTCCGAACAGGAATTTCCCGAACTGCAAAACCCGGTTCAATTCGCCTTCGATAGCAAAGGACGACTCTGGGTCTGCACCATGGAGTCTTACCCCCAATATCTGCCAGGCAAAGATGTTGATGATAAAATTTTGATTTTGGAAGACACTAACGGAGATGGCCGTGCTGATAAACAGACCGTATTTGCCGACGGCCTGCACCTGCCAACAGGCATCGAACTGGGTGACGGTGGTGCCTATGTCGCCCAGCAACCCAACCTGGTCTTCTTGAAAGACACAGATGGAGACGGTCACGCAGATCATAGAGAAATCGTGCTGCACGGCTTCGATTCTGCAGACTCGCACCACTCGATCAGTGCCTTTACCTGGGGACCCGGCGGAGACCTCTACTTCCAGGAAGGAACCTTCCATCACTCTCAAGTTGAAACTCCATACGGACCGCGCCGGCTTAAAAACGCCGGTATCTTCCGCTATGAACCCCGCACGGAAAAATTCGATGTCTTTGTGTCTTACAGTTATGCCAATCCCTGGGGTCATACTTTTGACCGTTGGGGACAGAACTTCGTCGCCGATGCTTCCGGTGGTGCCAACTACTACGGCACCGCCTTCTCAGGAGACCTCGACTATCCGCGCAAACACGCCGGCATGAAACAGTTCCTGAAAAAACAATGGCGTCCGACCGCGGGTTGCGAATTCGTTTCCAGTCGACAATTTCCGGAAGAGATGCAGGGGAACTACCTGCTCAATAACTGCATCGGATTTCACGGCGTTCTGCAGTACAAAATGAAAGAAGACGGTTCCGGATTCGCCGCGGATCCGGCTGAACCTCTCGTGAAATCGACAGACACCAACTTCCGCCCTGTTGACCTGCAATTCGGACCTGATGGTGCTCTGTACCTGATTGACTGGTTCAATCCACTTGTCGGTCACATGCAACACTCGATTCGCGACCCCAATCGAGACGCACAGCACGGTCGGATCTGGCGAGTGACTTACAATAAGAAGCCTTTGCTGAAAGATCCGAATATTGCCGATGCTTCGATTCCGGAACTGCTCGACCTACTGAAAACCTATGAAGATCAGGTTCGCTACCGTGTTCGACGTGAATTACGAGTTCGTGATACAGACGAAGTCATTGCAGCCGTCAATAAATGGGTTGCCGGGCTGGATTCCAAAGATAAAGATTATCAGCACAACCTGCTGGAAGCACTTTGGGTTCATCAGAACCTGGACGTGGTCGACGTGGACTTCCTGAAAAAGATGCTGAGTTCTCCCGAACCGAAAGCACGGGCCGCCGCCACACGCGTTTTATGTTACTGGCGTGACCGCGTTGACAATTCGCTCGACCTGCTCCAGGTCCAAGTGAATGACGAGCATCCCCGGGTCAGACTGGAAGCAGTACGGGCGCTGAGTTTTTATCATGATCCCAAAGCACTCGAAATTGCGGTGGAATCACTGATTCACCCTCAGGATTATTATCTTGAGTACACCTTAAAAGAGACCATGGATACACTCGAAAAACGCATGGAAGCCAATTAAGTTTTCGAGTGCTTCAATTATATTTTCGAAATCCGATCCAGGGGGACATCATTCTTCCCCCTGGATCGTTTCAATCTCACCCTCAAGCCATTTCACAGACAGCCACCAGACGGCTTGAGTAACTAATACCAAAAGATCTTTGTGCAGAGTTAGTTTCATAATGAGAAATCCATCACGTTTTTTGTCTGTCCTGCTCCTCTCAACGACCGCCTTGTTATTCTGCAACGACTCTGCAGAACAGGCTCATGCCCAATCTAAAAGCAGAGTCGCTTCCTTAATGAAGCTTTTAAAAAGTGGCCGCATCCCTGCACAACGACAGGGAACGATCATTGAACTGATCTGCCGCAAAGGGAATCAAGACGATCTTGGCTATATCTGGGAGCAAATCGTCACAGGCGCAATAAAAGGTGAACTGAAAGAAAAATCGCTGCTTTCACTCAAGGAAGCATTTCAGAACCGCAAGATCATTCCCGCCGGTTCACTTGCTGGAATCTCGGTTCTGATCGATGAACAGCCGCCGATTAATCGGGCCGCCGTCGAGCTAGCCGGCTTGTGGAAGGTGTCCGCGGCTGCAGAGAAACTTCAGCAACTGGCTTTATCAAAACAAACAGATAAAAAACTCCGCACCGCCGCCATCGATGCACTGGTTTCGATTGGTGGCGACGCCAGCATCAAAGCGATGCAGCAACTGACCGGAGACCACTCTCCACAGGATATCCGCTACCAGGGCGCCGCCGCTCTGGTAGCACTCGAATTGAAACTGGCGATTGCCGACGGCATCAAGATCATGTCTTCCGGCAAAGACGGCGATCCCACTCCTTTTATCGCCGCAATTCTGGACAATCAGGGGGCCGCAGATCAACTGGCAACAGCCATCTCTTCACAGAAGATTCCCGAAGACGTCGCCAAAAAGCTCCTGCGGTATATGTATTCCGTCGGACGCAGCGATAAAACATTAAGCGATGCTCTCAGTAAAGCCGCCGGTATGTCGGGCGAAGAAAAGAAACTCACCGAAGCCGAATTCAAACAGCTCGTCGCAGACGTCATCGCCAACGGCAATGCAGAACGCGGCGAACAAATCTTCCGTCGCCCCGAACTCAGTTGTATGAAATGTCATTCCGTCAGCAAGGCCGGCGGTGAAGTGGGACCAGACTTAAGCCCCATCGGTGCCAGTTCCCCCGTTGATTACCTGGTCCGCTCAATTCTGTATCCCAATCAGGCGGTGAAAGAAGCCTACCAGACAGTTGTCATCCTTACGATTGAAGGCAAAATCCTTCGTGGCATCGTTGTTGATCGGAATGAAGAACGTATCATCCTGAAAGACGCCAATGGCAAAGAAATCGTGATTCCCGCAGATGACATTGATGATGAAACGGAAGGCGGCTCACTGATGCCTCAGGGCTTGACGAAGTTTCTGACGCGGGATGAACTGGTAGACGTAGTCAAATATCTCTCAGCGTTGGGCAGACCTGGTCCCTATGCGGTCCGCTCCAAACCAACGGTCCAACGCTGGTTGGTAATGCAAGAAATCCCCAACCTGTTGCTCACAAATGAAAACCCCGATGAGGAACTGTTTGAAGAACATGTCCTGCGTGCACCAGCAACTGCCTGGACTCCCCAATATGCGATGGTGGCAGGGTTACTTCCTTTTGCAGAACTGAAAAGTCTCGCCACCGATTCACTGATTCTCTTACAGGCGGAAATCAAAGTGACCGAACCCGGAGCCGTCGGCTTCCGTATCAATTCTGCAGACAACACGAAGCTCTGGATTGACGCCCAACAACTAAAACCGGAGTCAGAAAATCAGTTTGATCTAACAAAAGGCGTCCATAAACTGACGCTGCTGATCAATCTGGAACACCGAACCGACCAAGGCATCCAGGCGGAATTCTTTAAACCCGCCGGCTCCAAAGCATCATTCACCGTCGTCGGCGGAAAATAGGCATAGGCTTGCGTTCCCCGACTTCGTGCCCCTACAGCGTTGGCTTAGGGGCTTCGATCGCGCCGTTATCTGCCTTGACTTCAGGAACATACGGATGCGTCTTCTGCCACTCTTTCCAGAACTTGGCTGAATGTGTGTTGCGCCATAGCGCCAACGCATTTCCCACATGGCTGTAAAACGTATACTTTTGCAGAATTTCGTCTTCCGTGTGGCTGGTGGTATTTTTAATAACCCATTTCGCCGCTTTCACAATCTGCTCATGCGGCGGATGGAGTTCCTTGGGAGCAATCGCCAGCCATTCCAGATGATGCCCTGTCGCGATCACATTTTTATACTCGGGAATCTCCTGAGGATTCGTCAATGCCGTCTTCCCATCCATCCAGTTCGCTGGCCAGTGTCCATCCTCAAACTGACACACACTAATCAGATCGCGCACACGTTCCAGATATGCATACGCATTGGCTCGCGCCCGATCAGACAGAATATCAAACTCATCATCCAGACGAATCAGTAACATCAGGGAATACACGCGGTGTGTTCCCACACAGACACCAAATTTCTTATCCCCTCGAATGAGTCGTTGTACAAGCTGGTCGAATGAGACAGTACGACCGTCGGTCGTCTGCCACTGTTTGACAGGAGGAATCCACAAACCAAAGGCCATCGCCGACCATTCCACTTCTCGCTCATCCAACCGGAAATCGCGTAGTGACTGCTGAATCACATCGTTTACATCCATATCACGTCTGGAGGGAGCAAACACCGGTTCATCTAGATGAATCCCGGCTTCGGTCAACGACGCCAACCAGTGATCATGGTGCACCGAGCCCCCCACTTGACTACCCCAGCGAATCGAAATCCCGACCGGCTCATCAACCAATAATGGAGAGGCTTCATCACCCCAGGAAGCCAGAAATCGGGCATGGTCGATCAAAAAATCACGCATTTCAATACCCGAGACAATACTCGGATCTTCAAATGTCGACCGGATACTCCAGGTGCGCAGTGCATGCTCCACATGATTCGGCTTCATATGTTTCCGGGGAAACTTAGGACGTACCTGCTTGAGCACAGCCGCCAGTTCTTCATCAGTCACGACCGAAGGATCGTCATACAATGGCTCCACATATAGTGGCACCTTGCGATCAATTTTCACTTCAGGATACGTTGTCTGATTGAGAAACACACCATTGAAAGCCTGGCGTGAATCGCGAGAGCCCATGGTATAGGCACCACAAAAAGCAACCACAACCAGAATTTGTACGGTAATCAACGTTTTCGATGACAATTTACGTGACTTCATGACTCATCTCTTACACTAAATATGAACTAGATCAACGACTGTTTCAATGACAGACATAAATTATTGAATCGGCTTATTTCTTAGCAGGACCACCGAACGGCCATCTTTGTAGCCCACACGCCATTCGCCATCACGTTCTAATCGACGCATCAGATTGTTTCGGCGGGGCAAATCCAGTACGACGGTATTGACTCCGTAACGCTTCAACAATTCTTCCGCCTCACTGCTAAGATTGATCACCCGCAGATAATGATCCCAGACCTCGTGCGGCAGTAAATGCACATGGGAATTCGCAAACACGGAGAGATCTCCTGGCCCATCCCACAGCAGATAATCGCCGAGTTCCATGGAATTGAAGACCTGCCCTTTGATCTGCTTTTCCTTCAGATAATTCACGGCACCAATGGGCGTGGCGCTTGAAACACTCTTCGCAAAATCAACCTGTTTGCCGTGCAATATTTGTGACCCGATCGGCGTAATCGCAAAACAGATCCAAATCACGCCTACGGTAACGATCGTCCATTTCCCGGCATAGTGCATGGCATGTGATTCGTCATCATCAGTTAGTCGCTGTAATTTCTGTCCCCAGATCGCGGCACCGTGCAATGCCAGATAATAGGTGGCGACCGGTGCCCACCAGATAATCATGCGAGAGCTCCACATCGCCGCTGTTCCCAGCCCTACCAGAAGCAGGACTTCCGTCGTCGAAATTCTTCGAGGCGTGAACCGGCAAGCGATCACCAATAACAGCGCTAAGACGGCTGCTGCTTTTCCTTGATACATGCGTAAGGTCAACGGATTCCACTCTATCAAATCAGCCAGATTGGGGTTCGATGAGAAAGAAAACACCTCTGTATATAATTGTAAACCATAAGGGTTGATCAGCACGGCGACAGCCGCGAGTTCCAGTAAAACAAAGAACCGGCGCGTCACACTATCTCGGAACATGGCTTTCCATGCCCCTGATTTGCGGCCCACATCAACGGCTCGTCCCACCAGAAAACATCCGATCAAGCCCAGCCCGATAGGAAACGAACCATGCAGATTCGCCCATAACACAAACAGCCCCGGAATCAGATACCAATACGATTTCCGCCACTGTCGCGCATTCAGAAGCGTAAACAGCATCACAAAACAGAGTAAGCCTGCCAACTGCGGCCGCACAATTCCAAGTTGCTTCCAGTCGCACAATAAAAATCCGGAAACACAAACCAGACTCCAGATAAAACTGTCTGTCCGTTTTTGAACTCGAAACAATAACAGTCCCATGCAAGCGGTAATCGCAGCCGCATACAGAAATTTAATTCCCGCCACACCAAACTGCTGAAATGTCTGAAACCCAAGCAATTGGCTCAACCAGGCAGTGTCGATAAAGGGAACCCCCGAAGCAAGCGGAACCAATGGCTCGAACGCCGGAATGCTTCCGGTTTCCCAGATCAATTTCCCATACGCCAGATGCCCCCAGATATCGGTATGCCATAACGGGAGTGAGCTGAATAATAAAAAAGAGAGCGAAAGTATACAAACCGAGAAGAAGGTAAACCGCGAAAGTCGAAGCGCTTCCGGAAAGCGATCGACGAGCACCGCATCCTCAGAGAACTCTTCGCTGGACTCTTCAACAGGGTTCTCATTTGTAGATTCGTTTTGGTTTTCCAAAGCAGTGGCCATAATAAACAGATCGAGATGAGAGGTAAGTGTAAAACATCATATGCTGTTTCGCAGAGTCAGACGAGAGGGATCAAACGATTCCCCTCTGTTTTGGCTTGAATCAGAGTCTGTCTCACGTTTCAAACCATTGACCGCGCAGCATCACGACAAATTTGTTTACCTACAGCCTAGTTCAAGCTCTGTCGCGGTGTAAAATTCACTTACAGGATTCGCCTCTGATGCTAAAAAACAACAATTGCTCGTAAGGTTTCGAGCAGATGTTGCCGTTTTAACGATTCTCCCGGTCTTGCCAGCTGGTCAAAGCGTAACGCCTTCTGCAGCACTCTGAGGCGATCGAGGGTCAACGGGTGGCGCAGATAAATCGCGGGGACGGATCGGCTTCGTCTCTGGAACCGTCTCTCCCCCAAAAAGTAATTCGCTTCCCGAAGCGTTATCTGATTCCGGCATCGGCACCTCTGCCTGCGCAATTGACGCCTGATCTAACTGCAAGCGTTCAAACCAGGCCTCCGATTCATCACCAAAGACATCGGTAACAATTTCTAACGCTTTCGATTTTTGCGGTTCCGAACCAAACTGTTTCCAGATCAGCCGTGCGATTTCCACTCCCTTGTCATATGACCGGTTCCGTTTCAGTGACTGCAGAATGATCTCCCAGGAACGGAATGGGTCTCCTTCCGTGCGATACAGGCTCAACGCCAGCTCTGCCCCAATTTTCGGTTCACCGGGAGCGAGCGCCATCCCCTTCCGGAGATACTCGATCCGTTGGTCCAGGTCATCCTCGTGCCGCGCCAGATACCAATAGTATTTTCCATTCCAAACTGGATGGCAAATCAAATACGTACAGGGAATCAGTAACAGCTGCGCAAGCACAAACGAAACGCGCATTAAGCTGGCAAACCGAGAGCGATTGATCAAAACCACACCGGCTAGTAAGCCGTATAGAAATCCTGACACATGCGCGGCATTCGCAATGTTTAGAAATCCCAAATAGGTAAACACAAAACACAAAATCAGCCACCCCAGGCCCCAGGTGATTTCTCGCTCCGTGAATTCATCCACCAGACCAGGATCGGTTTTCCTGAGCATCATCAATAATCCAAACATCGCAAACGCGCCGCCCGATAATCCCACGGGATAATGCTCGAAATAGTATTCTGGAAGCAGCGAAATAAACGTCGCCAAAATCAGAAAGGCGGCATACATCCAGGAACGCATCCGAGGCTCGATCAGTCGGCCCAGATAACCGATGGCGATACAATTCATCAGCAGATGCAGCAGATCCCCGTGATGAAAACCACTGACCAGAATCCGCCACCATTCTCCCGCCCATAGATCAAATGGACCACCGGTGGGAAAACTGTCTTCTTTAATTAAGGGGTGGTCATACACAAACACCAGCGGCTGCACGGCCCCCAGTTTCCATAATGCTGTATCAAAGACACTATCAGCGGGGGTCCCCTGTTTGATTCGAACTACCTGAACTGCCAGAAACAGACCGACGGCCACCGCGATATAGGCAGCGGTGATCGGATATCTAGAACAGATTTTTCTCAAATTCTGAAACATAAATGGGAATTCAAACTACGGTCGAAAAGGGTTTCTGCCGCCAAAGAATAGCTGATTTGCACGCGTTTGACACCATATAAAGGAACACAACACACAGGAAGTTCATGAAAAAAGATCTCTCTTTCCCAATCTGCCATTTTTCGTTACAAAACGTATCTGGATTTCTTCATAAATCATTTGATAGACAACGGTATGATTCATTCAGGCTTTCGTCGTATTCCCTGGTCCATTCTCTGCTGCATTCTCATTCTCATGGGATGCGGCCTGGCTGGTATCGCGCGCGGAGACGAACTTGCAGGTCAGGGACATTATTTTCAGAAACAATGTGTCTGGATTTTGATTTCCCTCCTGGCGCTGGGTGGCACGATTCTGTTCCCGTATCGAAACTTGCGGGGCGTCAGTTATCCCCTGTTTCTCGGAACGCTCCTATTACTGATTGCGGTCTTTTTCATCCCCGCCGTCAATGGTTCACGGCGCTGGATCCCACTCGGTTTTTTCAAATTTCAGCCATCGGAACTGGCCAAAATCACTTACATCCTCGCTTTGGCACACTATCTGATGCACCGCCAGAATTACAGACGAATTCCGGGCCTGATCGTCCCCTTCATTTTAACATGTGTGCCGGTCTTCTTGATATTACGCGAACCGGACTTGGGAACATCGCTCTTATTCTTTCCGATTCTGTTCGCCATGCTGTTCTCCGCCGGTGCCCGACCGCGGCATCTCATCACCATTGTCATGTTGGGAATCTGCACATTGCCCGTCCTCTGGCTGGAAATGAACCCAGAACAAAAATCCAGAATCGTGGCCTTATTCACACAACAGGATGGAGGAGAACTTCCCAAGGGAGACGGATATCATCTTTACCAGTCGAAACAAATGCTCGCACTAGGCGGTGTCTGGGGCAGCGAAATTGCCGGCATGCCCGTGGATGACCCCGCCGCTTACCATCTTCCCGCCGGGAGAACCGACTTTATCTTCTGCCTGGTTGGTGAACGCTTCGGAATCATGGGCTGCCTGTTTATCTTGTCAGTCTTTATCTTCCTCTTTTTCCGTGGCTTACAAATCGCCACCGCCACACGCGAACCGTTCGGCAGACTCGTGGCCGTTGGTATCGTCACGCTACTGGCCTCGCAGACGATGATCAATACCGGGATGACGGTCGGCTTAATGCCGATTACAGGTATGACTCTGCCTCTCATGAGCTACGGCGGCACCAGTATGTTGAGTACCTGCCTGGCACTTGGCCTGCTGATGAATATCTGCATGCACCCCGGCTACGAAATGAACGCCGAACCATTTCGATTTTAGACACTCTATCACTGCATCAGACAATCTTTAATCAGACGACTCTTTTTCTAATTGCCAATATTAAAATAGTCACGCGTACATGTTTCCTGGTTATTGAAAGCAGATACAATAAACGTTGATTCGCAGCACTTTCAGCTATAATGCTGTATCCCACTTTCGCATGTAGCAAGAACCTCCGATGACCATCACAGATTCAGAATTAGCGGCAGCACGATCTAGAATTGAAGCCGCCTATGCTCCTGATTTACTGGCTGCCGCAAGCCTGAAGTTCTCCGAATTAATCACAACCCACGCACGGTCAATTCAGAGCGAAAACGGCAACGTCTTAAACTGGAATCATCCGGTCGACAATATCGAATTAGCGCGACAGCATCTACACACGCACGACAGCTTAGATACAGATCCCACACCAGCGGACCTCTCCCAGCAAGACACGGGTCCCCAGCAAGACACGGGGCCCCAGCAAGACACAGTTCAGGAATTCCAGCAACTGATGCAGTTGATGCTGGATCGAGGACACAACTTACAGAACCCCCGCTACATCGGCCATCAGGTTCCCGCTTCGTTACCGCTGGCCGGATTATTCGATGCTATCACATCTGTCACAAACCAGGTCATGGCCGTCTATGAAATCGGCCCCTGGGCCACTGCCGTCGAGTTGGCTTTAATCGAAATGATCGGCAAAGAAATCGGCTTCACCCCCGGTACGTTTTCCGGTCTGGTCACGCACGGCGGTTCCCTGGCCAATCTGACCGGACTGCTGGCTGCACGGAATCTGGCTTGTCCCGAGTTCTGGACACAGGGCACACAGTCACAATTCGAATCAACGCCCGTACTACTGGTCTCCAGCGACGCACATTACAGCGTAACACGTTCTGCCGGCATCCTGGGGATCGGCGCAGACAACATCATCAAAGTCCCCCTTGATGAACAACGCAGAATGCAGCCGGTCGCTTTGAAAGAGTTGATCTTAAAATCCCAGAGTGAAAATCAAAACATCATCGCCGTCATCGCCTGCGCCTGTGCCACCCCGATTGGTGCCTTTGATCCTCTGAATGATATTGCCGATTTGTGTGAACAATATCAACTCTGGTTGCACGTCGACGCCGCCCACGGGGGACCGACCTGTTTTTCCAAACAGCATCAGCACCTCACAGCAGGTCTCTGCCGCGCAGATAGTGTCGTCTTCGATGCACACAAAATGATGTTCATGCCTGCCTTGAGCGCCTTTCTGTTTTTCAAAAATAAAGCGCACCAGTTCTCCGCTTTCCAACAGCAGGCCCCTTACCTGTTTGATCCCTCTGCTCCCGAAATCGCAGAATACGACCTTGGCTTAAGAACCATTGAGTGCACCAAACGCGCGAACAGCTACGCACTTTGGGGCATCTGGTCACTGTTTGGCAAAGGTCTGTTTGCCGATCTCGTGGATATCACGTTCGAAACGGCCCAGATTTTTTATTCGCTGCTCCTGCAAACGACTGACTTTAAACCATTGCATAAACCCGAATGTAATATCGTCGTATTCCGCTATCAGCCAGCATGGGTACAGGCGCTGCCGCTCGAACAGCAGAATCTGTTTCATTTTCAATTACGCAGACAACTGATCGAATCGGGCGAGTTTTACATTGTGCATTCCGTTCTGGATGGACAGGCGGCCTTTCGCATCACAGTCATGAATCCGCTCACAACCAAAGCCCATCTAGAGAGGCTTCTGGAAACGATTCGTCACAAAGCCAGCACGCTGCAGCATGCTTTTCCCGTCACTCAACAGACAGATCATTGCGAACAGACTTGACAATTAAGTCTGAGATCGAAAGAATCATCGCTCAGAAAAGACAATTGCCTTATTAATTGGTTATACTACAACAACATCGTTACGAAATACGTTTCATTTGAAGTTACCGTCAGGTGAATTCAAATACTGAACGGAGAAGAGAGATTATGAGCGGCCCAATAGTGCGTACTGGTACAACACCACAGTTCTGGGAAAATTACGATAACATTTTTGGTAAACCTGCAAAAAAAGGCGCTAAAAAGAAAGCGGCTTCTAAAAAAGGAAGCACCAAAAAGAAAGCGGCTGCCAAAACAACAACCGCCAAAAAGTCTCCAGCGAAAAAATCTCCAGCCAAAAAGTCTTCTGCGAAAAAGTCCCCTGCGAAGAAATCGCCCGCCAAAAAAGTGACGGCAAAGAAAACAGCGAAAAAGAAAACGAAGAAAAAGTAGACTCCTGATCGGACGCGTTCTCTCCCAACCACCGTCTCTTCCGGTTTAACTTTTAAGGCTTAACAAGGTGCTCAAGTTCAGTGAATCCTGAATCCACAGCTTCTAAATTAACACCTCAAGCCATTCTCCTGATTCTGTTGATCGGCGGCTCCTTTGCCGCCGATTCGTTTCTGCGGTTCCCCATTCCCGGAACCAATGAACCACACTACCTCTGCAAAGCCAAACACTACTGGAATCCTCAATGGTGTGCAGGGGACTTTTTCCTCGAATCTTCCAACGCGCATTCCGTCTTTTATCAGGTCGTCGGCCTGCTGACCCAATGGCTCTCGCTACCTGCCACAGCGATCCTCGGTCGACTGGCAGGTTTCCTGTTACTTGCGATCGGCTGGTATCGACTCTTCCGGGTTTTAACGCCGGGGGTCTGGTCTCCTTTAATCTCTGTATGGATTTATCTGGGAATTGCCGCGGTCGGCAATTTTTCGGGTGAATGGATCATTGGTGGCATTGAGTCCAAGGTGTTTGCCTATGGGTTTCTTTTTTTATCACTGGCCAACGCCAGCGAACAGCGCTGGAACCGCGCTGCCATTTATGCCGGCCTGACCATCAGCTGGCATCCCGTTGTCGGAGTCTGGTCGCTGCTGTGTGGCGTTTTTGCACTTGCCTGTTTTTGGTTCCTGCAACAGAAGTCACCAACTCATACCACACCCCGGGAAGTGATCTCAAAAGCAATCCCCGCAACGGGGCTACTTATCCTTTGCGCACTTCCTGGTTTGATTCCTGCGATCAGCCTGCTGCTTTATAGTGATTCACGCGCCAACTTTGCAGCCAATTATATTCAAGTCTTCTACCGCATTAAGCATCACCTCGATCCCATGGATTTTCATACCTTCAGCTATTTGCTGTATGCGGGGCTCCTGGGACTCTGGCTGATTCTGAGACGAAAACAAAATATTACGTTTGCAAATCGCTTTTTTCAATGTTTCATCCTCGGAACTCTGGGACTGGCCTGCATCGGCTTTTTACTGGGAGTCGGACCGCGACCTGCTACGGAAATGCCCTATTATGCATTTCGTATGTCACTCTTGAAATTTTATCCGTTCCGTTTGTTTGATGCGCTGCTACCACTGGCTGTCACAATTGCGATTATCAATTCGGTTTACCAACGACTCTTTGAATCCAAACAGCCAGGCGAAGAACCGTCGTCCGCTTCACGCTCCTCGCTCAAAACCGCGATCGCGGTTTTGAGCCTGAGCATCTTTACAGCCGTACTCTATTCCGCCTGGACATTCCCCCCGATCCACAAAATGGCTTCCACACAACGCCAGGACTGGATCGACGCCTGCCTCTGGATCAAACAAAACACGCCCGAAACGACTCTGTTTCTGACACCGGCCCGCGAATCGGACTTTAAATGGTACGCTCAGCGGCCCGAGTATGTTACCGTGAAAGACTGTCCCCAGGACGCCCCCGGCGTGATAGAATGGAATCGACGCCTGAGATACCTTCGAAAATGGGGCCAAGAGTATTATAATAAAGGCTTCGATGACCGCGCACTGCAAGCCCTTAAAGATAACTCCAACATCACACACCTGCTGGTCAAACGACTCGGCCCCTTTAAAACAATCAAACCCGTTTATCAAAACCAAACCTATAAAATCTACGAGCTTCCCTGATCACCCGCCTATGAATGGTTAATCTCATGCATAATTTAGACAAGTTCCTTGATCACCGAATTCAAAAATGGTTCATGTCCCTGAGCCTGGTAGCAACACTGCTGTTAACTCTGACATTACCAATCCCACAGACTGGTCATTTCGATTCAGAACTTCATGCACAATCGCCGTCCGTAAAACCGGGTGACTGGCCTTACTTTCTGGGTCCGCGACAGACGGGAATTTCTCCTGAGACAAATCTGCTCGACAAGTTCCCCGAGCAAGGACCTCCCTTGCTGTGGGAGAAAAAAATCGGAACCGGATATAGTGCCCCTTCGATCCTGGGTAGCAAACTGGTGATTCATCATCGACCTGATGGTAACCGTGAAGGCAAAGAAGTCATTGAATGCGTGGATGCAAGTACCGGCAAGGAACTGTGGAAGTACGAATACGCGTCCGATTTCCGCGACCCCTACGGATACAACAATGGCCCCCGCTGCTCTCCTCTGCTGACATCGAAACACTGTTACACATTCGGCGCACAGGGAAAACTATATTGCCTGAATCTCGAAGACGGCAAACTCGTCTGGCACATCGATTGTATGAAAGAGTTTAACGTTCCCCCCGGATTTTTCGGCGTGGGTTCCACGCCCATTCTGGAAGGAAACAAGCTGATCGTCATGGTCGGCGGCAAACCCAATTCCGGCATGGTTGCCTTCGATGCACTCACCGGGAAAAAACTCTGGGAAAATGTCGGTAAGGATGTCTGGAACGGAACATCCACTGGCTGGGAGCGACTCCCCGTTTATAAATGGCGCGGCAATGAAAAGATTTCCAGCTACTCGTCCCCTCTCGCCGTCACAATCCACGGCAAACGTCATCTGCTCTGCCTGATGCGTCAGGGACTCGTTTCCCTTGATCCTCAGGACGGTTCCGTCAATTTCAAATACTGGTTCCGTTCCATGATTAACGATTCTGTCAACGCTGCCCGCCCCGTTGTGGTGGACGACAAGATTTTCCTTTCCGCTGCATATCAGGTCGGTTCTGCCTTGCTGCAAGTGACACCAGATGGCAAAAGCTACAAAGAACTCTGGCGTAATCCGACCAATATGTTGACGCACTGGTCAACCACCATTGATCACGACGGATACCTTTACGGTTTCAGTGGACGCCATGAACGCGGCGCGACGATGCGCAGCGTCCGGCTCTCCGACGGAAAAGTCATGTGGGAAACAGACGGCACCGAGCCCGTCATCGGCAAGGTAAAACGCAATCAATTAACAGGGCAATACCAGTGGGTTGATTCCGGCAAAACAGCCCCCTGGCCCTTCTATGGACGCGGCTCTGCAATTCTGGCGGATAACAAATTCATCGTGCTGGGCGAACGTGGTACACTGGCGATTGTGAAAGTCGACCCCGAACATTTCACCGAAATCTGCCGGACGTCCTTCCCGCAAATTAAATATCCAGCATGGGCTGCGCCGGTACTCGCCCACAAAAAGCTGTATCTCCGCAGTGAATCGCATTTAATCTGTCTGGACTTTGAGAAAAAGCCAGCTGAAAAAGAATAAATGAACTGCTTAAGAATCTGACGGCTTCGGTTGCTGCGCAAGTTTGTCACTGGAACTCTGGTTCCAGTGCGGCCCGGTCATCGCATCCAGCAGTTCCGAATAGCTGGGTCGGCTTTCGCCATCGGTCAGTTTCAGACTCTCGGGCATATTTTTGGGCTCGTCTTTCACTCGACGGACATTGGCGCCTAATGTGATCAGCTTCTCTTCCAGCTTTTCGTATCCGCGATCCAGATGGTAAATCCGACGAATCACGGTTTCACCTTCCGCCGCCAGTCCCGCTAATACCAAAGCAGCACTGGCTCTTAAATCGGATGCCATTACACAGGCGCCACTTAACGGGGAGTCGCCGTTCAGAATCGCGCTGGCGGATTCACGACGGATATTCGCTCCCATCCGCGCTAATTCCGACGCATGCATAAATCGATCCGGAAACACTTTGTCCGTCACAATGCTGATTCCGGGAACACTCGCCAACAGCGACATCAACTGCGCCTGCACATCAGTGGGAATTCCGGGATACGGTAACGCAATGCAATCGACCGACTTAAGAGGCTGCGTGACGCGAATAAAAATAGACTGTTTTTTGGCAGGCTGCTCGGGAAACTCCAGATTAATCGTCACGCCGATTTCCCGGAGCTTCTCAATCACCGCAGTAATATGATCGGGGCGCACCCGGTTTAACTGGACATCACCGCGCGTAATCGCAGCAGCAATCATCAAGGTTGCCGCTTCAATCCGATCGGGAATTACTTCATGTTCGATTCCGTTGAGTTGTTCCACACCTTCGATAGTCAAAAACGGAGTTCCCAATCCCTCAATCTGAGCACCAGCCGCGTTCAAGAAATTGCCAACGTCCACCACTTCCGGTTCACATGCGGCCGATTCAATGGTCGTCGTTCCTTTGGCCAGGGCCGCCGCAATCATCACATTACAGGTCCCGGTCACGGTACTTCCAAATGCACCGCCCAGAAAGATATTGGCACCACGCAAGCGATCGGCACGCGCGATGACATAACCGCGGTCAACACGAATTTGTGCGCCTAAAGCAGACAGTCCTTTCAGATGCAGGTCGATTGGTCGATCACCAATGTTGCAACCGCCGGGCAATGAAACACACGCCATCCGGCGTTTCGCCAGCAAGGGCCCCAACACGCACACACTGGCCCGCATTCGCCTCACCAGATCATAGTCGGCAATGCACGATGTTTCATCAACGGTCTTCAAACGCAGCGCGCCCGATGTATCACGATCCACCTGCATGCCCAGCGAACCGAGGACTTGAGACTGGGTGGTCACATCCACCAGATTGGGGATGGAATGCAGAACCGTTTCACCTTCACAGGCCAAAGCAGCCGCCATCAGTGGCAATGCCGAATTCTTGGCACCACTGACTGAAACGCAACCTGAAAGCCGCTCGCCTCCGCGAACGAGAAACATATCCATCCCTGGATCTCCTGAAGTTGTGTAACCAGAATTGCTAAGCAGGAAGTATAGAAAATCTGTTTATTTTAAGATAGGCAACTTTTGGCTGATCATCACCCGCGCACGGCCTGCCAGATCTGCTTTCACACGCACATCACCGTATTCACCTGACTCTTCGAACAGTGCTTTTAACGACGTTTCCTGCTCGGGAGAGAATTCCAGCATTAAAACCCCCGCTTCTTTTAAATACCGTGGGGCCTCAGCAATGATTTTGCGATAAAAGTCCAATCCATCCGTGCCCCCGGCCAATGCAAGCCGTGGTTCATGTTGCCTCACATCAGCGTCCAATGATTCGATTTCGGCATCGGGAATATAAGGCGGATTGCTGACGATAATATCAAACACGGTCCCTGCCGGTAATTTTTCAAAACAATCACTCAACAGGAACTGAATCTTGTCTGAGAGTGTATTGCTCTCGGCATTTTTTTGTGCGATCTCTAAAGCACGTTCGCTGATATCGGTCGCCAGAAATGAGGCTTTTGCACAATTCCTAGCCGCCGCAATGGCAATGCAACCACTGCCTGTGCACAAATCGAGAATGGAAGGGGAAGGGAGTTTTTGTGCCTCATCCACCAGTTCCATCACCAGCGTTTCCGTATCCGGTCGTGGTACCAGAACATTGGAATCGACATAAAAATCCAGCCCGAAGAATTCGCGATTCCCCACGAGATACGCCACCGGTTCCGACTTCGCACGCCGTTGAACCAGCGCCCGCATTAAGCTGCGTTCCTGCTCAGATACTTCATCTTGATAGTTTGTATAGAGACGAATCCGCTCGCAATTTCGCGCGTATGACAACAGCACTTCTGCATCCAGACGAGGAGAATCACTTCCATGTTTCGTCAGATGGGCCGTCGTCCAGTCCAGAATACGACGTACGGTCCACGACTCTGCTGCAGCATCTGAAGCGGGCTCCGATGAGGGTGAATTATCTTTCACAGCACGATCCGTCGAAATAACAGTCAAAAGTGAAATAGCAGGCGTGGCGTTTAACTCTTAGCGCCATCACCGAGCAGTCGCTCTTCACGATCAAACTGCAACAAGGCTTCAACCAGCTCATCCAAGCTTCCCTGCATGATCTGATCAATTTTATAAAGTGAAAGGTTGATGCGGTGGTCAGTCACACGACCTTGTGGAAAATTATAGGTTCGAATTCGCTGGCTGCGATCGCCGGAACCAATCAGAGTTCGACGCTGATCGGCCCGCTCGTCAGCTGCCTTCTGCTGCATCTTCTCCAGTACACGACTGCGGAGCACACGCATCGCTTTGGCTTTATTTTTATGCTGGCTCTTTTCATCCTGACATTGCACGACCGTCCCTGTCGCCAAGTGAGTGATCCGCACAGCGCTTTCCGTCTTATTCACTTTCTGCCCGCCTGGACCACTGGCATGAAACGTGTCGAGTCGAATGTCGTCCGGTTTGATATCGACTTCAATTTCGCTCGCTTCCGGCAAAACGGCGACGGTCGCAGCACTTGTATGCACGCGGCCCTGCGTTTCGGTTTCGGGAACACGCTGTACCCGATGACCGCCACTTTCAAACTGCAATCGGTGAAACGCCCCTTCACCGGCAATCGAAAATGTGACTTCTTTGATTCCCCCAAGCTCTGTCGCGCTCAGGTTCAGCACTTCCGTTTTCCAGCCTTTTTGTGCTTCAACGTAATGCTGGTACATGTCGAATAATTCACGAGCAAACAAAGCGGCTTCATCCCCGCCGGCGCCCGCGCGAATTTCCATGATCAAGCCACCACGCGTGATCGAATCGCCGGCGACAACCAGGTCTTCGAGGTCTTTCGTGTGTTTCTCGTGCTCTTCGCACAGCTCGTCAAGTTCCTTCTGTGCGTAGGCCTTTGCATCAGGGTCGGTCTCTTCAGCCAGCATCTCACGCGCCACTTCAATATCCTCGGCGCGGGCATTGAACAACCGGAGTTCTTGAGACACTTTGGAAAGACCGCCATACTCCCGTTGAACCTCAACGAGCTTGGTATTATTTGTCAGAACCTCTGGATCCTGAAGCTGTTTTTCCAACTCTTCAAATCGTACCAGTTTTGCCTGCAGGGTGGGAAACTTCATTTGCCCAAATCCACGAAGAAGCCTGTCTAATCGCCTTCTTATTTCGCCGGGAAGTGAATTCGACCCGAAAAACCAAAAGGGACCAGACGTAAAAAAAAAGACATGACCATGCACTAAACGAGGCTCATACGGAATTATTCTCCGTAGAGCCTCATTGATAGACTATTCGTAAATTTGCTAAGCGTCTTCTTTCTTGGCATCCTCTGCTTCGGTGTTGCGCTTGTCCCAGTTGTATTTCTTCTGGAACTTTTCGACCCGACCAGCACTGTCGACAAACTTCATCTTACCGGTGTAGTAAGGATGAGATCTGGAACTGATTTCCACAGAAACCAGTGGGTAGGTGTTGCCATCTTCCCATTCGACTGTCGCTTTGGAAGTCGCCGTTGACTGGATCATAAACGAATCACCTGTCGAAGTATCCTTAAATACGACAGGATGATAATCTGGATGAATGTCTTTTTTCATTTTACTAAGCTTCTTTGTTACCTAATAACCTTGTCGATCTTACGGATTGTCTGCTGCCAATCCTCTCTGTGGGGGATTCTGAAAGTCCATCTTACCAGATGAAACCCCGTTTCGTTTTATCGCTACTGCCAGTAGCAAGGCGTCGTTTTGCACAAGAAACCACTCAAACAGATGAGACTGTCTGCGGGATCATTTCCTAAAATCAGGAGGCAAAACAGCTTATCGTCATACCTGTTTCACGGAACGTCACAGTTTACGTTCCGACGTACCAATGAGCAAGCGCAAAGGCCATCACCACTAAATAAACGCAAACCACTTCGAGATATAGACATACAACTAATTTGCACACCAGATTTGAGAACAAATCAAGCAATTTTTCGCATTTTCTCTGCCTGTCACTGATTTTCAGTAAGCCACACTCGAAAATGGGCAGGTGAATGATGCCTGCGAAACAGGCCAGCGAACAAAGACAGGCACTTTGTTTCTAATTTTTTCGGGACTCTGTATCTGTTTTGAAAATCAAATGTTAAGTAACTTGGACTCCTGCTGTCGACCGTTTAGAGTTAATGCGAAACAGAGTCAGCAAATCAAAACTTATCTTTTCACCTACCAGGAATCCCATTGATGGAACAGGCACTGAATTGGAATAGTCAAAACTTGACGCACGGTTGGCAGCGGGGAGTGACCGCCTTTTATTACGGGCTCGGCTTTTCTGATGAAGATTTTGACAAGGCTCAGATCGGAATCGGCGTCCCATTACTCGATGGCAACCTGTGTAATGTTCATGCTTACGAACTGGCAAAAGAGATCGCCGAGGGATGTAAATCGACCGAGATGATCGGCCTTCCCTTTGGTGTTCCTGCCGTCAGCGACAATATCACCCAGGGTCAGGAAGGCGGAAATGCCAGTCTTCCTTCACGCAATATGATCGCCAATGCGGCAGAATGTGTCGTTAGTGCTCACTCTTACGATGCACTGATTGGGCTGCATAACTGCGATAAAAACGGTCCCGGCTTTGCCATGGCTCTGGCGCGGCTGAACTATCCGGGCTTAGTCGTGAGTGGCGGGAGCATCATGCCCGGCTGCCATAAAGGTCAGGATATTTCCATTCTGGATGTCTACGATTCGCAAGCCGCAGCCGCCGTTGGCGCCATGGAAGAAGCAGAAGCTGAGCAGATCCTCAAAACCGCTTGCCCCGGTCCGGGCGGATGTGGAATTGCTGCTTCATTCAACACTTGGGGCATCGCCTTGGAAGCCATCGGTTTGATGCTGCCTTTCAGCAGTTCTACCCCCGCCATTGATAGTGCCAAAAAAACAGAATGCCTGAATGTAGCATCCGCGGTAAAAAATCTGCTGAAACAAAACATTCGCCCACGCGATATTCTTACAAAGAAAGCGTTCGAAAACGCAGCAGCTACAATTGCGGCTGCCGGCGGGTCCACAAACGGTGTCCTGCATCTGCTCGCTCTCGCGAGAGAAGCCGATGTCGATTTCCATCTGCAAGACATTCAAGAAATCCTCAGAAAAACCCCTGTCCTCTGCAGCTTTGCACCACGGGGTAAAAAGACGATGGTCGATCTTCACCATCTGGGAGGAACTCCCATGCTGCTGAAACATCTGCTCAAAGCAGGCATCATTGACGGCAGTTGTCTGACCGTTACCGGTAAAACAATTGCGGAAAACCTGGCGGAGATCGGCGACGTTCCCACCGATCAGGATCTGATCGCACCGCTGGACCAACCGTTTAAAGAATATGCAGATATGCAGGTCTGCTTCGGCAACCTTGCTCCCGGAGGGATCGTCTTCAAAGTTTCCAGCATGCCGGAATCGCATTTTACTGGCACGGCCTGTTGTTTTGATGATGCCAAAGAAGTCGCCGATGCGGTCGAAGCCGGAAAGATCAAACCGGGCAACATCATTGTCTTAAGATATCTGGGCCCTGTTGCGTCTGGAATGCCCGAAGTCCTTGTGGCAACGGCCGCGCTCGCCGTGCCGGAACTGGATGGAAAAGTCGCCTTCATTTCGGACACACGTGTTTCAGGAGTGTCACACGGTGCGATCGGCGTGCATTGCTCTCCCGAAGCCGTCGTCGGCGGACCGATTGGTCTGGTTCAGGACGGAGATCAAATTTCGTTTGACCTGCTCAAAGGAACGATCCAACTCGAAATCAGCGATCAGGAATTAGAGCAACGTCGGGCTAACTGGACTCCGAATCCGGTGAAACATACGCGAGGATATCTAGCCGACTTTTCAGCCACAACCTCTCAAGCACATCATGGCTGCGTGAGTAAAGCACTGCTCCCTGAATGCGACTGAATGAATGCAACTGAACGGGAGCCTTAAACCGATACTACCAGGGAACCAGATAAGCATGAATTTATCCAAGTCCTTTCCCGAGGATCTTTATCACAAGTTGGAACAACACCAGCAAACGCAACTGTTGCACTGGTGGGATGACCTGAATGATCAACAGCGGACAGAATTAACGGGTCAAATCCAACAAATCAATTTTGAGCAGATCCAACGCCTCTATTCTTCCAAGGGTTCATCGACAACAGAAGAATCACCGGCACAGAAAGCAGAACGTGCGACCCGTCCCGGGACCGTCGTTCGACTGCAGGATCGAACCTCTTCTGCTGCGGAATCGAAGAGCCCCATTCAAGCGGGTAACCAGTTGCTCTCAGAAGGAAAAGTCGGTGCGATCCTTGTCGCTGGCGGCCAGGGTTCGCGGCTGGGTTTCAGCCATCCTAAAGGCATGTATCCCGTTGGCCCGGTCAAACAGACGTCTTTATTCCAGATGCTTGTCGAGCAGTTGATTGCCCGTGCAGACAAAGCGGGCAAACCGATCTGCTATTTCATCATGACCAGCGACGCCACGCACGATGAAACGGTGGAGTACTTCCAACAGCACCAGAACTTTGGATTGGCGGAAGAGAATCTGCATTTCTTTAAACAGGGAACCATGCCGGCCGTCGATGCGAAGTCGGGCGAGATTCTGCTCGAAGAAAAGCACCGCATCGCCGTGAGTCCAGACGGACATGGTGGGACGCTGGCCGCCCTCAAAAACTCAGGAATGTTTGAGGTGATGCAAGCGCAAGGGATCGACACGCTCTATTACCACCAGGTTGATAACCCCACCGCCATTGTCTGCGATCCGGAGTTCCTCGGTTATCATTTGCAGCGCAATGCCGAGGTGTCCGTCAAAGTCGTTTCCAAACGTTCGCCTGAAGAAAAAATGGGCATCGTATGTGACGTCGATCAGAAAACACAGATCATCGAATACAGTGATCTCCCGGTACCCATCGCAGAGCAAACCGACGAGGAAGGAAACTTATTGCACTGGGCCGGCAGCACTGCCATTCATGTTTTCAATCGTACATTCCTGGAGCAAATCGCCAATAATGACGACCTGCTGCCGTTTCATCAGGCTAATAAAAAAGTCCCATACATTGATTCCTCAGGTGCGCAGGTTTCCCCCACGGAGCCCAACGCGATTAAATTTGAACGGTTTATCTTTGACGTCCTGCCGGTCGCCGATACCGTTTTGGTTTATGAAATCGATCGTCAGCGTGAATTTAACCCACTCAAAAACGCAGACGGAGCCGATTCGCCCGAGACAGTGCACGCCGCACTCTGCCGAATTTATTCCGAGTGGCTTGCTGACTGTGGCGTCGAGATTCCGGAGGGAACAGACGTCGAAATCAGCCCACTGTTTGCGTTAGATGAAACGGAATTAAAAACTAAAATTGCTTCCGATGCGCAATTTACATTCCCCCTCTATCTCGGAGAATGAATCGTATGCTTCACACGGTTGTCATGGCGGGGGGAAGTGGTACTCGATTCTGGCCTCAAAGCCGAAAATCAATGCCCAAACAACTGCTGAAACTCGTGGGTGACCACACCATGATTCAGGATACTGTCACCCGCTGCACGCAGCTCACGAATCACCAACAGATCTGGATTGCCACCAATCACAGGCTGGCACAGGAAACCCACCGCCAGTTACCCGATGTTCCACAAGACCAGATTCTGATCGAGCCTGCACCTAGAAATACGGCCCCCTGCATCGGACTGGCGGCGATCCACCTCTTAAAATCCGATCCTGAAGCGGTCATGCTCGTCGTCTCTTCAGATCACATCATTCAGCCCGATGCGGGTTTCATCAATACAGTCAATCAGGCAAACACGCTCATCGATGCAAAGCCAGATTCCCTGGTCTTGATTGGTGTTCCCCCGACGTATCCGGCCACCGGCTATGGATACATTCAGTGTGGTCCCACATTAGATTCCGATATCGTCCACGGATTTCAAGTAGCAGAGTTCAGAGAAAAGCCCGATTCCGAAACAGCACAACACTATTGTGACAGCGGGAACTACCTTTGGAATTGTGGCATCTTTGTCTGGAAAGCGCGCACGATTCTCGATGCCCTCGCCCGGTTTGAACCGGAAATGCACACACAGTTGCTGCAAATTTCCGACGCGATTGGAACTTCGCAATACGAAACCGTGCTCAATCAGGTTTTCCCGGCGATGAAATCAGAGTCGATTGATTATGCCGTTCTGGAACATGCGAAATCGAACCTTGCTGTGATTCCCGCCGAGTTTGAATGGGATGATGTAGGGAACTGGAATACGCTGCAGAAGTATTTCCCCGCCGATGCAAACGGCAATACCGTCATCGGACTGCACTGCGGACTGGAAACGTCAGATAATATCATCATTTCCTCAGGCGATCATCTGGTCGCAACATTCGGAATCGAGAACTGTTTGATCGTGCATACTCCCGACGCTACGCTGATGGCCCGTAAAGATGATGAAACCGCCATCAAACAATTAGTGAACCAGCTTGAGGAGTGTGGCTATGAACGATTCCTCTGAACCAAACCAGCCGTTCGATGCGGAATATCCTGCCGAAGGCCGCCTGCTGGGGCTCGACTATGGCACCAAACGGATCGGTATTGCGATCTCCACATTTGAACAAAACATCGCCAGCCCACTGGAAAATTACACCAGACAAAGCGAACCGCTGGATCAGAACGTTCTGTTGAAGATCATCAAAGAATATCAGTGCAAAGGCCTCGTCGTAGGTCTTCCCGTGCATATGAGCGGTGATGAAGGCCAGAAAGCGAAAGAAGCACGCCAGTTCGGAAATTGGATCAGTCAATTTGCGCAAATCCCGGTCCGGTACTGGGACGAACGTTACTCGTCCGCAACCGCCGAGGAATTTCTGGCCAACTTGAATATGAGCCGTCAAAAGCGAAAGGCTTATCTAGATAAACTTGCGGCTCAAATTATCCTACAGTCCTTCCTGGACAGTCCGGATCGAAACCAAATTCCCGGATCTTTTTGAACCGTTTGCGTGAGGTATCCGGTATAATATCTCAAAGAGTGCACCTCTCGCTGAATTACAATAACCCATCAATTCGAACGAGCATCGATGAAGCAACTGCCCCTGGATCGTGAAGAATATATCGAACAGGCCTATTTTTTCCGCAACTATCGTGAGCGCCTGGAAGATTCCGTTCCTTCGCAGGTGATCCTGGCTACGATAAACGAAGAAATTCTTGCCACGACGAAATTGCCGATGGCCATCGACTTTCTAAAAGGCGAATTGCTGCTCACAGGGCGTATTTCAGACGGAATGGAAAAACTCTCCCATTATTTCACGCCGTTTCAGACATTTATCCTTCATAACGCGGAAGACGATAAATCCAAATTCGATCAGAAAACCGGCTTAATAATCCTGGAACGTGAAGCGGAGTACCGTTCAGAAACCCCTAGTAGCGCCGGGCTATTTATCTATCAGTTTGAGTGCATCGCCCGCAATAGACTGGGCTACCACACAGGTCTGACTGCGATCTCAAAAGACACCCTCTACAATGACGACTGGTCCAGCTGGATTCGTAAACTCAAGATCCAACTTGGAGCTGTCGACTTCGCTGATCTGCTCTATTTTCAGTCTGAGCATTTTGTGGATGAGCGACGCAGGGTTCCCGGAAATGAGCAATTTACCCCTCAATATCCCATCTTATTCAGTAAACAGGATGGCCGCATCGCAAAGGCGAATCACGACCGCGATCCTCTCTATATGTTTGCAGCGTTGCAACGACAACTAGGCTATCCTAAAGTCCCCCGTATTCTACCCCAAAGCGATAAGTCTCTATTTCACCCTGCTTTAGAATCGCGTTTACATAAGATCGAAGCACGACTTCAACTGATCGATGCAGAATTAAAAGGGAGTATTGACCTGAATAAGCTAGACGTAAAAAATCTGAAATTTGACGATGAGGGACTGACATAAGAACCAAAAACTGTTCGCCCGTTCCCATTGTATGCATTTTCTTAAATATGACTTGCCAAATCACCATTGATTCCCATAACATAGAATCTTGTCCCACCTGCTGAATAAGCAAGAAACCCACCAAGTAAGAGCTGACTGAAAAAGTTGGCCGATTCTCGAAATATTAACTTGTTAACTTTGTTGACTTCACACACAGGAGGTAACATCCCACCAGCTTTTGATTATCCCACCTGAATGAACAATCAAACGCCTTAATTTCCCACCCCTTTCCTACACCCACCTTTAGTAGGACACCAAGAAAGGCTCATCAATGTCTAGCATTACAATCGACGCTCCCGAAGCGCGTTCCGCCTATCCTTCTAAGACCGTTTCTGCAAAAAAGAACTATCAGGCTGTTATCAAAATATCTGTCTGGATATTAGGTACGATCATCTTTTGCCTGGCAATGGTTGATTTTTACGCACAGACCTATGCCAATGAAACCGGATTTGCCCTGCAAAGCATGAAGGATGAATTACTCGAGGTCAACAAGGACCTGCGAATTTCGGATATTGACCAATATGTCGTGGGCTCCCCCACTGTTCAAACCCGTCCGGCGGATAAGTACACACATATTTGCAAACAAATGAAACAGTATACCTGGAAAGGGTTTTTCAAGACCTATTCGATCTCGATCTATCTTGGACTGGGCAACAATCCCTCGATTGACTTTGTACATTGCCAAGGTGATACCAAAGAAAAGCCAACCAGCCTGACCTCGATTTTTCCCAAATAAACAGGCAGGTCAAAATTGCCAAACATGCTTCGAGTTGAACATCAGCCTTGTGCAGGATATAACATCTGCACAAGGCTTTTTTAATGAGCGTTTTCGCAGTCAGAGAATGCGTATGACAACAACCCAGTTCGATCAATAATATCGATACGACACCAGACAGTTAGAAAGAAAAATGGAAACGATCAAAGGACACCTCTACGATTATCCGAAATATTATGATCTGATTTTTGGTGATGACTGGAAGGCTGAATTTGACTTCTTACAAAACTGTTTTGAAAAACACGCTACCAGAAAAGTAAAACGCATCTTTGAACCCGCCTGTGGTACCGGGCGGCTGTTGATCAAACTGGCACAGGCTGGCTATAAAGTGGCCGGCAACGATCTGAATGAAAACGCCATCAATTACTGCAATGATCGCCTGGAACGGGCGGGCTTTTCCAGGTCGGCTGTCATCGGCGATATGTCCGACTTCAAACTCAAAAAACCCGTTGATGCGGCATTCAACACCATTAACAGCTTTCGACACCTCGCTTCAGAGAAAGCTGCAGAGAACCACTTGAAGTGTGTGGCCGACGCGCTCGCACCTGGTGGACTTTACGTTCTGGGACTGCACCTGACGCCAACGAAAGGCGAACCGATGCAGAGTGAAAGCTGGTCCGCACGCAGAGGCAATCTTGCGATCAACTCGCATATGCAATCGATCTCGACTGATCTTAAAAAACGCAACGAACATCTCGAGATGACGTTTGATGTCTATACACCAACCCGTCAGTTCCAGCTGTTTGACACGATGGACTACAGAACTTACACCGCGTCCCAGTTCGATGCACTGCTGGCGAAAGTTCCTGAACTGGAATTAGTGGAACTCTACGATTTCATGTACGAAATGGACTTCACGATTGAAATCGATGCTCAGACAGAAGACGTCGTGTTTATCTTACGCAAGAAATAAAGGGGCGCAGACTGCCGTCTGTGACATCCCCTGTTAAGCAAGCCCTGTTAAGCAAGAGAGCCCGCTCTGCGTATGGCCCGGACTAAGCCTGAGACTCAACCTTCGGCAGCACACGCGTTCCGATATTTTCGCCGGCAACCGCTTTTTCGATATTGCCCACTTTGCGGAAATTAAATACCAGAATGGGAATGCCATGCTCCATACAATGGTGCAACGCCTGCGCATCCATGACCTGCAAATTCTTATGCAGGACATCCTGGTAGCTGATCTCAGAAAACCGCACGGCATGTGGGTTTTTCTCTGGATCATCAGAATAGATGCCGTCCACCTTTGTCGCTTTCAACAGAATATCGGCGTCAATCTCACGGGAGCGTAATGCAGCCGCGGTATCGGTGGTCACGAAAGGACTCCCGGTTCCCGCAGCCAGAATCACAACACGTCCTTTTTCCAGATGCCGGATACAACGCCTGCGAATAAAGGGTTCGGCAACGCCTTCCATGCGAATGGCCGTCTGTAAACGCGTTGGGACCCCCGCCATTTCCAGAGCATCCTGCAGCGCCAGACCGTTAATTACCGTCGCCAGCATTCCCATATAATGGGCTGTCGCCGGATTGATCGCGCCGCTTGAAGAAGAGAACTGCTTACCTCGCAGAATGTTTCCACCACCGCAGACAATCGCCAGTTGAACTCCCGAATCGACAACGCGCTTGATCTGAGCGGAAATCGATTCCAGTTCAGACATACTGATGCCGCCTTCCCCGTCACGACAAAAGACTTCTCCACTCAACTTGAGCAGAACACGCTGAAAAGCAGGCTTAAGCAAAGGGGCGGGAGAATTAGTCATCCGTGGAAGCCTCAATATCAGGAAGGTTTTAATAAAGTATGAGAATGAAATGTTCTGAATATAAAAAAACGCACGCGCGCCAATAGCACGCATGCGTCTCTAGCTTAAAATGATTATTCGCCAATCGTCCAACGAGTGAACGAAACCGCTTCCAGCCCTTTTTCGGCCAAAGCCTGGCTGACAGTCTTAGAATCATCAACAGCGAACGGCTGATAAACCAATACGCCCTGTTCAACAAAGAACGTTTTCATCCGGCCATCAACAATCTTCTCAATGATGTTATCCGGCTTGCCAGTCGCTTTCGCTTCGGCAACCAGACGATCCCGCTCTTCTTGAATTACTGCAGGATCGAGCTGAGATTCATTGACGGCGGCTGGTTTCAAAGCGGCGATATGCATCGCTACACCTCTCAGCAATTCTGTATTGGCTGTACTTCCTGCAGCCTGAAACAAGACGCCTGTTTTACCATCGTGATGAACATAGCCGCCGGTAGGGCCTTCTGAACGAGCAATGCGTGAAACGACGATCTTTTCACGGATCTTGTTAAGCATGTCCATGAAATCATCGTTGATTGTTCTTCCGGGAGACTTTTCGGAAGGAAGTGCCAGTAACTCTTCCACCGTATTGACTCCAGGATTGGCAAGAAGTAGTGCAGCACAGGTATCCGAAAAGCTGACCAGATCTTCCCCACTGGCAACGGGTGCTGATTCACAGACCATTTCCAGCATGACTGTCTGTGCCCCATCATCGTTCGAAAGTACTACAATCCGGCCCTCTGTGGTGGCGTTATCGCTACGCTTCAACTGGATTTTGCCAGCTTCTTCACGCAGAATATCAATTGCTTTCTCCTGATCCCCATCTGCCTGTTGTAATGCTTTTTTACAAGCCATCATGGGTAAGTCAGTAAGCTCACGTAACGCTTTCACGGCTGCCGCTGTAATTTCAGCCATCTCACTAATCTCCTTTTAAAGCAATTTCGAGATGAATTGCTTTGAAATGATAATCCAATTTGATTGTTATGTTTCAACGCGAGTCTGCTGACCTGAGAATCATCCCCTGTCAGCAGACATCACGGTTATCACTAATATATGTTTTGACGAATGGCTTACAGTGAAGGAACTGGCTTGTGTTCTTCTTCTCCGCTATCACTACCTTCATCTTTTTTACCAGTATCAGGCAGCTGACCTTTTCCTGCAAGAATGGCAGATGCCAGCTGATTCATAACCAGACGAATTGAACGGATACTGTCGTCATTTCCTGGAATCGGCAGATCCACTTCGTCGGGATCAGAGTCTGTATCGATCAGACCGACAACCTTGATGCCCAGGATATGTGCTTCATGGACGGCGTTCTTTTCTTTAGTCGGATCAACAACCACCAAAGCTTCTGGCAAACGGTTCATCGTACGAATCCCGTTCAGGTTGCGGAAGACTTTTCGCTTTTCACGCTGCAGAGTGGATTGCATCTTTTTGGAATAAGAATTGATTTCGCCAGTCTCTTCCAAGGCTTCCAGTTCTTCCAGTCGCTTCAGACGATTACGCACAGTACGGAAGTTGGTCAAAACACCACCCAACCAGCGTTCGGTCACATAAGGCATGCCACTAGCAGTGGCCGCTTCTTTGATTGGTCCCTGTGCCTGCTTCTTGGTGCCGACAAACAGAATCAGACTTCCCTGAGATGAAACACGTTCGAGGTAACGTTTACCGCGGATAATTCCACGTACGGTTTCTTTTAAGTCAATAATATGAATCTGGTTACGACGTCCGTAGATGTAAGGACGCATTTTGGGGTTCCAACGACTCGTTTTATGGCCGTAATGTACACCCGCCTCTAGAATATCTTTTACTACCAGATCTGACATTTGCAAACTCCTCTTTGTGAAAGGGCACATGACCTTCTAAGGGCCACGTTCTTAAATAATTACAATCAATAGACTTAACTACTGAAGGCGTCGAACGCGATCAACAAAATCGCTGGGCGCATTTCAAGCGAAAAACACTCAAAAGTGCGGCTGGATGGATCCTATCGGAGTTAATTACGCCCGTCAAACCTTGCGACCGTTAATTCATTGAATTGAATCGAATTTGAAGTCCCAGAACAGATCAATTGGGCTCATCCTGAATGGAATGAATCGATATACTCGAATTTCGTCGATTCGCTCAAGAAACGACACGCCGATACGAATCTGACATTGTAACTTCATTACTCCCAATTTCAGTGAAATATGTCATCTACACTTCACGAATTCTCAAAAATCATTCACCAGCTCAGAGACAATCTGCGTGCGCTCGAACAGCATACAAACCAGCTTGATCTGGCCGGACTCAGAGGTCGTGAATGGTTTGATATCTTAGAACGAAAATTGATCCCTCAACTCGACGACAATCTGTATCTGGTCGTCGCCGTCGTGGGTGGCACTAATATCGGAAAAAGTGTCGTTTTCAACCATCTGGTGAATCAGCAAACCAGTGCCATCAGCCCCCTGGCATCTCAGACAAGACACCCCGTCTGTCTGGTTCCCCATAATTTTGAACAAACACACGATTTGGTTCAAATTTTTCAAGGCTTCCAGCTGATCCAATGGTCTTCCCCAGAAGATCCGCTGAAACAGGACGAGCAACACTTGCTCTTCTGGAAGCACAGCGAAACCCTGGCTTCGAACCTGCTCGTACTGGATACTCCCGACATCGACAGTGATGCGGAAGTCAATTGGGAACGCGCGGAACGCATCCGGCAATCGGCGGATGTTCTGGTCACGGTACTAACGCAACAAAAATACAATGACGCCGCAGTAAAACAATTTTTCCGTGAAGCAGCGCGGGAAGACAAAGTCATCATCACCATCTTCAACCAGTGCCAGCTCCCGGACGATGAACAATATTGGCCTCTCTGGCTAAACACCTTCTGTCAGGAAACCGGAGTTCACCCCGAACTGGTCTTCATCGCCCCGAATGACCGCCAGGCCGCGAACAGCTTACAGCTCCCGATTTACCCCCGCTCATTTGAACCAGTGTCCCCCGAAACCACGTCTGAAATCAATTCGGAGGCCCCTCCTGCAAACACACCTGCCAATTTAATGCAGGTTCTATCACAAATGCAGTTCGGTGAGATCAAAGTACGAACATTAAAAGGCGCCCTGCATTATCTGATTGAACCCGACACGGGAGTTCCCAGCTACCTCCAGGAAATCAAGCGACGCAGCAACGAATTCCGCTCAGCATCGGAATTACTCTCCGAACAGGAACTGGCGGAAATTGAAAACTGGCCGCTGGTACCAAACACTGTCATTGTGTCTGCTGTTCGCCAGTGGTGGCAAGAACAACGCGAAGGCTGGTCGGCTCAGGTCCATGGTTTTTATAACACGATCGGCAAGGGAGTTCTCTGGCCTGTGCGCTACATCAAATCTCTCACAACAGATGAGAAGCGCCCCCCGATGGAGATCTACCGGGAGCAGGAATGGTCTGTCGTTTTACAAACCGTCGAAGGAATTTATGACCGCCTGACTCTGGTGAGTGAACTCGGAAACGAGCTCTTAACCAATCGACTGAAATCAATCTTAAATGGTACCTCGCGCGAGGTACTGTTAAGGATTCTGCATGAGGAACACGCCAGCTTCGATTTCACAGCACAACTCGAAGAACTGATCGACAGTGAAATGACGTTTTTCAAAAGCGATAGCCCCCAATATTACACGTTCCTGAAGCAGCTCGACCAAATTGCAGCGGTGGCACGTCCCGCATTAAGCGTGGGCCTGTTTTTTGTTGGTTTTGGTGCTGTCGGCGATGTCGGGACGCAAATTGTCACAGACACGATGATACAGTCGGTCGTCAATGTCAGCGGCGATGTCGCAGGAGGCGCCGTGACAACCACCGTGGGAGAGACAGCCGTCAGTAGTACGGCCGCAAGCGGTGCTGGATACCTCGAAGCGAAATTTCGAAGATTCCACGCCGTCTTTGCCCAGAAACGAACTGAATGGCTGGCCACAGCGATTCGAGAACATTTATTGAAAACACTTCCGGAAGAACTAAAATCAGCGGTAAACCTGCCGGACTCCGAGGATTTTCAGTCCGTTCAAAACTCAGTCTCAATGTTAGAAGAGCAGCTCAGCCAACTACGGATCTCACTATAAAACAGATCGTACTTTTCAGTCATTGTTGAGAATATCAGAATCAGTAAACCATTCTCAGCCCAGACAGAAGTACTTATGACAGGAAATCAGTCCCGAATGCCTACATCGGAATTAGCCCAAATTGAAATGCTGGCAACGGTAGATCGTTTAATCCAGCAACTCAAACGGTGGAGTGAGCAGTCAACCAATTGGAAAACCGCCCAACAGTGCCAGGCGGTGATTCAGCAGCTACTTCCCCGGCTGGACATGCTGCGCGTGCGTTTGGAATCACCACTGGTGATTGCTACCTTCGGCGGGACCGGAACCGGAAAAAGCAGTCTGGTGAATGCGCTGATTGGTTCGTATTGCACTACATCGGGCAGACAACGTCCCACCACAATGGAACCAGTGCTCATTGCCCATCCCGAAACCGACCTTGATCGGCTGGGCTTGGATCTGAGTCAGTTTCATGTCGAACAGAAAAATCTCGACCAACTTCGTAATATTATTCTGATCGACTGCCCCGACCCCGACACGTCTGAAGCCACCGAAATCGAAAGCAACCTGACCCGCTTGCAACATATTGTCCCCTTGTGTGATATTCTGCTCTATACATCTACACAACAAAAATATCGATCGGCGCGCGTTTCCGAAGAGCTGAAAGAAGCGGCTGTCGGGCGACGTTTAATTTTCGTGCAAACACACGCCGGCCTGGATGAAGACATTCGCGAAGACTGGAGAGATTTACTTTCACAGCAATTTGAGGTGCCGGAAATATTTTTCGTCGATTCGGTCAAGGCTCTGGAAGACCAACTGGCAGATCGACCGCTGGAAAAAGAGTTCGCCAGTTTAAAGGAGATCCTAAGCACGCAACTGGGGAAATCAGAACGCCTGCAGGTCCGCCGCGCCAATCTGCTGGAATTAATTCAGAATGCCATCGACCACTGTTCTCATAAAATTGATTCCGCCCTGCCTGCAGTGCGCGAATTGGAAACATTCCTGAAACAACAGCATCTCGCGCTGACTGCGCAGATGTCGCAGGAACTCCGGACAGAACTGTTAGTCAGCCGCAACCTCTGGGAACGACGATTAATCTCCTGCGTTTCCGATTCCTGGGGCTTCAGCCCCTTTTCGGCAATGCTCCGCCTCTACAATGGTTTAGGAAATCTGATCGCCTCCGCCAGCCTGTTCCGGGCAAGAAATTCTGCCCAGGTTGCATTGATTGGTGCCCTTCAGGGCGTGCGCTGGATTGGCGAGCGAAATCAAGCACAGTCCGCCGAAGATCGCCTGAAACGAATTGGCTCGTTCGGCCTGGATGACAACAAACTCAGAGAATCTCAATTACTCATCGATGGCTACGTTCAGTCAGCAGGTCTAGTGACACACCAGGATCACCTCTCCGGCTCCCTCGAGAAAATCCAGACAGAAGCTGCACACGTCGAAGAACAGTTTCTGAATGATGCGGGCTCCAAAATTGATGGCATCATCAACCGACTGGCACATAAAAATTCGGGCTGGTTCACTCGGGCCCTCTATGAAACACTCTTTCTTTCTCTGGTGGTTTATGCCCTGCTACGGATTGGGAAAAACTTCTTCTATGATTCATTTCAGAACGAATCCCACATCCTGCCGATTGATTTTTATGTGACCGCCGGCGTCATTTTCCTGATCTGGTCAGGCTTTCTGGTGATGATGTTTACCCGGAAACTGAAACGGGGACTCTCACAGGAAATCTATCAACTGTCAGATGATCTTGCACAAGCGAAATTAGCTCATGGACTGTTTCCACATCTGGAACAGGAATGCCAGCAGGTTTATTCAATGCAGCATTCTCTGGAGCGAATGGGAGGCGAAGTGCATCAGTTGCGCAACGAAATTGCCTCATCCAAAATCCTGGGAGCCTGGAAAGTCACAGAGCCGACAACAGGTGCCGGCTCGTAAAGCTTCACATCTATAATCGCAATCAGCTTATTTACGATTATAGAACATCTCAGCAATGCTATAAGCATTGAGGGCACCCGAGCGGTTCACTTCTTTACCATCGATTATCAAAACCAACGTCGGTAAGGATTGCACATTATATTTATCTGATAGCCCCTGATGCTGATCGACATCGACCACACGAATATGACTCGATTTCTTCGCACCAATTTCCCAGTTCTTTGCTTTCAATGCAGGGAACTCATTATCCTTCAACTGCACACAAGCCGGACACCAACTGGCGGTAAACAGTAGAATTTGATGTCGGGAAACATCCTGTTCGATTCTGAACAAGTTAACTACGTTCTCAGGTAGTTTGGGGACTTCCACAGTCTTCATCGGTGCCAGCGAAAGCGACAGCACCAAAGTTACTGGTATTAGTGTATTCATTCTGTTCCATTACAATTGTGAAAAAGACATTTCCAAATGTTATTTACAATTCTTCACTACGATAGCGTCTCACACCAACCCGTTCAACCGTCAAAGTTGACTCAAATTGACAAGATTCTAATTCCTCGTTATAGAGTCCTTTGAATATCCTGCTAAGGGTTCTTACCGAGACTCTTGCCAACAAATTAACCATAAGCCTTTAAAAGAGAGACACTTACATCACTCTCCTTTTACCAGAAAAAGACTGACTCATGACCTGGCTAAAAATGATCCTTTTGTCCATCATTCAGGGAATCAGTGAGTTTCTTCCCATCAGCTCGTCGGGACATTTGGTGATCGCCGAAAGCCTGCTGGATATTCAAGCCGACCAGACAGACGTCAACATCGTGCTGCATGCGGGCACCTTGCTCTCCATCCTGATTTTTTATCGTAGAACAATCTTACGGTTGTTAAGCCAGGACCGCAGAGTGATTCCACTGTTGATTGTCGGAACGCTACCTGTCGTGGTGATTGGACTCACGGCAAAAAAATATGCCGAGCATATGCTGGAAAGTCCTCTACTAGCGGGTTGCATGCTGCCCGTGACGGGCTTATTCCTGCTGATGATTCCCCGGATTCCCCAGAAGGATCAAAGCTACACGCAGATTACCTTTAAGCAGGCTTTGCTGATTGGTTTTGCGCAAGCCATCGCAATTCTTCCGGGTATTTCCCGTAGCGGCAGCACGATCGTCGCGGGCCTGCTTACCGGAATGTCAAGACAGTCCGCGGCCACCTTTTCCTTCTTGCTGGCCATCCCCGCTATCTCTGGTGCAACGATTCTCGAACTGGGAGATATTCTTTCTAACCAGCATCTGAGCACGCCCCTGAGCCTATTGGCTGCAGGGGCGATGATTTCAGCGCTAGTAGGACTACTTGCCTTGTGGCTGCTGGTCCGCTGGCTTGAGAAAGGCAAATTGCATTATTTCGCGTACTGGTGCATTCCACTGGGAATCATCATTGTCATCATGCAACTATTGGGATGAACTCGGATCTTACCGACGGGTAGATCGTCGCACATAACAACGCAATGACCGTGCCGGCAGAACTGCGACACGAGGATACAAGTTCGTTCCATCTCGCTTCGGAAAGATATCCAACGGTGAACGGGCAGACGTATCGATGGTCAAATGCCACTCCTTCGGCTTAATACCGAACGGCAACTCAAACGCCTGGGCATCAGGGGATGAATTGACCAGAATCATCAAGTCGGACCCATCACGTACTCGACGCGAAGTATGCTTTGCGCCGAGAATACATAACATACAGTTATGATCGTGAGCCCAATCGACGGGGTGCCCCATCACATTGAACCAACTGATGTCGGCAAGTTTCTCCACGCCATCTGATTGCCCTGTCAGGAAAGTCCGTTGTCGCAATGTCGGCTCACACAGGCGGAAATGAATCAACTCCTTACAGAACCGATAGAGACCGCTGTACTTCTCGACCAATGACCAGTCAAACCAGGAAATCGAGTTATCCTGGCAATAGGTATTATTGTTTCCGCGCTGTGTGCGGCGGCATTCATCACCGGAAAGCAGCATGGGAACGCCCTGACTCAAAAATAGAGTCGCCAGATAATTCTTAATCTGGCGTTCGCGCATCGCAATAATCGCGGGATCATCCGTCGGACCTTCGACACCGAAATTCATGCTGATATTGTTGTTTTCGCCATCCCGATTGTCTTCACGGTTGGCATAATTATGCTTATGTTCATAACTCACAATGTCATTCATCGTAAAACCATCGTGGGCAGTAATAAAATTCACCCCATGAAATGGCTCTCGGCCTGTGTCCTGATAGAGGTCACTCGACCCTGAAAGGCGCGTCGCATAATCTCCCAATGTGGAAGTATCGCCGCGCCAGAACTTACGGATATCATCGCGGTAGCGACCATTCCACTCAGCCCAGCGCATGTGAGAAAATGAACCGACTTGATAAGCGCCGGCTGCATCCCAAGCCTCTGCAATCAGCTTGGTATCTGCCAATAGCGGATCTTCCGCGATCGCTTCTACCAGTGGCGGGTTGGGAACAAGCTTCCCACTTCGGTCACGACTTAAAATCGATGCCAGGTCAAAACGGAAGCCGTCAATATGGTAGTTGCAGGTCCAATAACGCAGACAATGGAAGATCATCTCCCGTACAACGGGATGATTTCCGTTAATGGCGTTACCACACCCCGAATAGTTTTTATAGTACTTCCCCCCCTGCTCTAAATGATAATAGACCTGATTTTCTAATCCACGAAATGAAAGCGTGGGGCCATTCTCATTTCCTTCTGCCGTATGATTGAACACCACATCCAGGATGACTTCGATGCCTGCTTCATGTAAAGCCCGCACCATTTGCTTGAACTCGCGCACCTGAGCTCCAGGTTCCGAGCCTTTTGCATAGCCGCGATGAGGCGCAAAGAACGCCAGTGTTTCATAACCCCAATAATTTTGATGATCCGTAAACGAACCATCGGCTTCATTCATGGGGAACTCATGAATCGGCATTAACTCAACGGCAGTCACTCCCAGGTCAATCAGATAGGGAATTTTTTCAATCACACCCAAATACGTTCCGGGGTTTTCCACACCACTGGATGGTGAATTGGTGAAACCGCGCACGTGCATTTCATACACAACGGTATCTGCCAGATGATGCCGGACATGACGGTCGCCTTGCCAGTCAAACTGGTCATCTACGACGACACACCTCGGCGGGCGAACGATACCATCGAGCGAAGATTGGAAGTTTCCAGCCAGCGCTTTGGCATAGGGGTCGATCAAACGGGCTCGTTTATCAAAACGATGTCCAACTTCTGGTTGAAACGGACCATCCGCCTGAAAGTGATAGAGTTGACCGGGACCGATTCCAGAGATGAACGCCGTCCAGATATCGCCCAGACGACCATACTCTTGATTGAACTTAATGATTTCAGACGGCTCTAAATCATCGACATGATTATAAAGCAACAACCACATCGATGTTGCTGAGCGGCTGTAAACAGAAAAGAGCACCCCGTTGTCCTGCGGAATTGCTCCGTAGGAAAATGTGTGCATCGAGTGAATCGGGGAGCTGAGAGAGTGTACCAATTCGCGACCCATTAAAAAACCTGTTCCTCACAATTACTGCATCGAACTAATTGTGTGAAAATTAAGCAATCTTCTCCTGAGCGACAAAAAAAGAAATCAGAACTTTCGTTTCAATACAGTAATTTTATCTCTAATATTTCAACAGACAATCCTGAAAAGCTCCAGGATCCATCTGACATTTATTAACTAACAATATATCCCTGTTTCTATTCTTCGACGTCCCGTTCCGTGAATAATCATCCTTTTTTCTGTTCAAAGTTAGATCCTGAAAATCGGCCGAAGCATAAAGATAACATCGTGATAACAATCGTTTTGTATTTTATTCAACCAACTCTGAGTTTACTCACAATTTAGCTGAGACTTTTAACTAGTGTATCAAGTAAAACAACTTTACCCAGATCAATTTCCCCAAAATAACAAAACTGAGCTACCGGAACTGCCCAGTAGCTCAGTGTTTGCATAAACGCATTGTCAATCCTGTTTTAAGGAACCTGGATTCGTAAAAGTCCTACTTTCAGCTTAAGGGAAGAAAGGATCATTGCGGATTGAATTGGTTCGCGAAGGTACAGAAGACCTATAAACAGGCTGGCTTACCGGACGGTAAGAAGGATACCCTTGAACACTACACTGCCCCGCTCCCCGATACCCCGTATAAGTCTGAAAAGGAAGTGTCTGGTAACGAGATACACCACAATTACCGCCTGGACAATTTCCATTTTGATAGCCGGTTCTGCAGTTACCAGTCGTACAGGATCCGGTAGCACAATTGCCGGTAGCACAGGAACCTGTTGGACAGTTCCCATTCACACATGAGCTGCCATAACCGCTGCCTGTGTAACAGCGACCGTTTACACAAGTCGTTCCGCTGGGACTACGATAATTCGATTGGCCATAATTCGATTGGCCATAATACGGAGCATAGGCCTGCTGGCGTCCTCGATAACTGACAGTTGACCTCAACGCCCGAAACGGTGAAGCCAACACATCGACAACACCACCGGGACGTGGTTGAAAAAAAGCAGTCTTTACTTCTGGTGAACCAGTCATGACTCTGTAATCAGAGGCATCAGCTCGATCTGAGACCATTACCATAGCTGCGAGACAAATTGCCAAAGTCGTACATAAACGTATCATTGAGATTTCTCCTGATTGGGATTACCAAAAAACTGTTGTCATTTAAACCACTGAGTGGCAAATACAACTAATGCATTCAGCGTGCCAACCAGGAATACCACACACTCACCTCACCTCTTATCCCCTTAATACACAAGCACATATAATTTCAAGCAACAAGAAACAAAATCATTTACGCAACACTCACCACACATTTATTGTAACATTTACGACACCACAACTACAAAAACACCTCTCTCTGATCGACTACATTCAAACCAGGTAATCTATAACGCCATATAACAGTTTCACACCTTGATAACAGTCACTTACAACTCTTCATCCCACCAGAAACTGTTATCATATTGATCTTCTATTAAAATCGCTCTGAAAAACTGATCTGATTATTCCGAATAGGCGCTTTTGCCGATATGAAATATAAATGTCATCCCCATTCCGGCATCGAGAGGACCTGTATCTCGATCTGTTTTCCACTCGGCCATTTATTTGATCACGAAAACCATGAATCGATACACCAAAAGAGTCGATCAGTTCGCAGCCGCCCCCATGTTTTTTGGTGCTGTCCTCTTTCTTGTATTTTTTGCTGGCACCTTGCATTTGTCCAACGTGGAATCTCCGGGCCTTGCCTCGGATATCTGCAAGTGGTGCCTGTTCCTGCTCTATCCGCTTTTTATTCTGGAAGCCGTCGTTCACCTGGCTTTAGGCGGTCCCCGCTGGAAGTTCAATCTCCTCTACTGCCTGATCCCACCACTCAGGATCTGCGCGCGCGATCAAATGACCGGGCGTGCCATCTGGTTTCCGATTCTGGCCTGGCGGGAAGTGAATTCGGAATTCTGCGAGAAAATCCGAAAATCCTTTTCGGCTCCGATGCTGGTGATGGCGTTACTGGTGCTCCCCCTGTTTGCCGTGGAGCACTATTGGCAAAAACAAATTGAAGCGAATCCAACACTGGCCGACCTGACGGCCCTCGCCACAGGTTTAATCTGGTTCGCCTTCACGATGGAGTTCATGGTCATGATCTCCATCGTAGAAAAACGGCTGGAATACTGCCGCAAACACTGGATCGACTTAGCCGTCATCATCCTGCCGATGATCACGCCGATGATTACCTTTATGGGAGCATTACGCCTCGCCCAGCTAACAAAAACAGCCAGAGTATTCCGCCTCAAAAGCCTGGTAATAAAACTGTACCGAGCACTACTGGTGCTGGAAGTCATCAGCCGTGTCTTGCAGCGCAATCCAGAAAAGCGCATCGAGCGTCTGGAAGTGGTATTGGCCGAAAAAGAGCGGGAAATCGAAGGAATCAAAGCAGAAATGGCATTTCTTACTGAGAAGATTGCCCTGAAATCTCTACCCGCTACCGATTCCCCAGCACCACTCTCAACCACCAGAAAAGCCGCCTGAAACGGGAAACGAACTTATTCGTCCCGGTCTAAACGGTTTCTACGATCTGACCATTCACCCGGTAGTTTTTTGAGGAACACATCCAGAAACTTGACGATCTCAAGTTCTATCCCCAGTCTTTTTCCCAGCATATCAGTCCCACGTAGTTTCCCAGGAAACTCTTTCGAGTACATGCGGTTCTCCGATTTGGGAACGGAACTCAACTGCTTAAACAGTTTGCTGGTCACCCCGCGATCGAGCGAATCCCCCTTCGCACTGCAAACCAAAAAACTGATCCCAAACAAAGGCTGCTTCAATTGCACAATGGGACGCGAGGCAGACAGCCCGGGAACACTGGACTCCGGCGAGATTAAAATCATCGCACGGATCGTCTGACCTTTTGGTGTTTTCGCTAACAAAACCGGGGCATCATCGTAAGGCCGCTTACTCCAGTCGATTAATGCATAATTCAATGCAACTGGAACACTGATGTCAGAAGCAACAATCGCCGTCTTTTGCATATTTAAATGCTTTTGTTGATGCTCTTTAAACAGAAACCTCCAGACCGTTTCCATGTCAACAACCATCGCCTTATAGTCCAAAGAGGAAAGGCGTTGCTTTGAACTTGGTTTTTGATTTTTGCTGCCACCCGCACTCGCTGCCGGCGCCTGACTCTTACCATGTTTCCGCAGATCAACAGAAACGACCGCGAAACCGTTTTGCTGTAGAACCGATGCAAACTTCTGATCCCAGACTCGTTTGTTTCCCGCTTTTCCATGCAGCAGAACCACGACAGGAGAATCAGCTGCGTTACTCGATTCGTAATATGTGATCGAAATCGGCCAGCCACCCAGTGACGATAATGTAATTTCCTGAGGCTTTGGAGGCCCCTTTGTATCTTTACTTTGTGCAAATAAAACACTTGTCGCCAAGAGCGACACAGACACGAATGTGAACACAAAGTGCTTAAGCTGACGTTTATTCAGACAGAGTAATAGATGCTTCACAGAAACCCCCTCAACGTTGGAATCAATTCTTTGTGGCTGAGAACCGGCAGTTTGAGTCAGCCTCGACTTTGCAATATGTTTACTGGTTTATACTTCCATTCTATGAAGAATACACGACGAGGTCAAATAGTTGCCGGCGCTTTTAGTTTTTTAGTAGTACTGGTTTAGAAAAACAGCGGATACATTTTTTACTTGCCCCAGTTTCAATCTCATCCCTATCTGTATACTGTATTAATCAATGTAACGAATTTTCACGTTATCATCTGATTGGCAGCCAACGTATGCAGAATGATCCCTCGGAAGAAACACCAGTAAAATCGTTTCTAGGACTGCAACGCGACGATCAGTTCTTCTTAGGTCTGCTATTCATTGCCATCCTCATTCTGTCTCTGTTTCACCTGATCCAACTATCTCGCTGGGGTACCGAGCCTGTTGAAATCAAACGACAAAGACCACTTCCTTATGAGTATCAGATCGACATCAATCAGGCATCCTGGGTGGAATTCGCCCAACTGAATCGCATTGGACCTGTCCTGGGAAAGAAAATCGTCGCACACCGTGAAACACATGGCCCCTTTCGGTCGATTGACGATTTATTAGAGGTCAAAGGCATCGGCTCCAAAAAACTGGACGAAAACCGGATTCACCTCAAACTCGTCAAACCGGACTCTGAATAACGCAGGCACTCATTCAGCAGAATCTGTCGATCGAGAGCTTTGCATTTCCTCAAAAATGCCTTCCGATTCCCAATTCTTTTATGGTCCCGTTCTGATCTTAGTTGATTCCTTGCTCGATTCCGGGTTGAATAGGCATTCCTAAAGATACATCTTATCTGGCAATTCTGGCTGACCGAGCCCGAACAAGCGTTTCAACTAAAGGGTTTACTTCTTATGGCAGGTTTAGACCACGGCCCCAATGAGCCTGGTGAGCAGGAAAATATCGAGACGATTTCTCGAAACACCCGCTTGGGGCTCAAATTATTCAGCATTTATCTGGCCCTGTATGGCGGATTCGTTTTCCTGAACACCTTCTCTCCATCCCAGATGGAAGTGGTGGTCTTCGCGGGGCTGAACCTGGCAATTACTTACGGCTTTGTCCTGATCATCGCCGCGTTTGCACTCGCTCTGATCTATGGCTGGCTCTGCCGCAATGATGTTTCCTCAGCTGCATCTAAAAGCAAGGAGGCATCAGAATGATTTATGAACCATCCCTCATGGCTGTGCTGATCTTTGGCGCCATCGTTGCTGTCACCCTCGGCCTCAGCTTCTGGCTGGGCGCAAAAGCAAAATCGGCCCAAGGCTACTTCGCTGCCGGCGGAGGCATCCACTGGTTTGTCAACGGCGTCGCGTTTGCCGGCGATTATTTATCCGCCGCTTCGTTCCTCGGCATCTGCGGCATGATTGCCTTTTATGGTTACGATGGATTCCTGTACTCCATCGGTTACCTGGCCGGCTGGATTGTGGCCCTGTTTGTGATTGCCGAACCGCTCAAACGTATGGGACGTTACACTTTTGCCGATGCGCTGGACAGTAAATTTCAATCGCGGGGAATCAAACTCGCTGCCGCCATCAGCACACTCGTTGTCAGTATTTTTTACCTGATCCCACAAATGGTCGGCGCCGGTGTTTTGATCACTCCGCTGCTGGGCTTCCCGCACTATGTCGGCGTAATCATGGTGGGAACGATCGTCATTCTGATTGTTGTCACCGCAGGGATGGTCAGTACGACATATGTGCAATTCCTGAAAGGCTCACTGCTGGTTATCTTCAGTACGGTCTTGACCGTCCTGATTCTGCAAAGAGGTCTTTCGACAGATCCTGTCTACAATGATCAGCCAACGCATCAATTTCAAATCATTGGCCCGGCAACTTCTGATAACATCGAACACTGGAGATCAGAACTCGATCTGAACGAACAGGACTCACTACTACCACTCAACCAAGGCCCCTGGGAAAACAAAGGCATCCTGCAACTGACCAAAGCCGATAAGGTCTCTTACTGGAAACTGACAGAAGATTCAGACAAACAGTTTTTCCTGTCTGAAACACAGTATAAACAAAAAAACGAGAACGGCTCGATTATCATCAACGGGCTCCCACAGGGAACCGGCGAAGGAGAAACCGATTTCTATCCCGTCGGGCGCATCAGCAAACTACCCGGCGACAAAAAGGAAACCGGCCCTCAGGGACCTACCGAATTCTTGAGCACGCTCCGTGAAAGCGAAATCATCCTTTGGGGTTCGGAATCGATCAAGGAAAAAGATGGCTCCGTAATCACTATCTATTTCCCCAAACCCACAACGGGTAAGAAGGTACTCAGTCCTGGGAATCATCCGAAGTTCGCCGGCATTCGAGGTTCCGACCTGAAAGGCAAACTCAACTTCCTGTCGTTGATGCTGGCGCTATTTTGTGGAACCGCGTCCCTGCCTCACATCCTGATCCGCTATTACACGGTGAAAGACCAGGCCAGTGCCCGAAAAAGTACCATCGTCGGCATCGGAACCATTGGTTACTTCTACATCCTGACCTTATTCATGGGTCTGGGTGCGATGACGAGTGGGGCCCTGGATGTCACCAACACCAACATGGCAGCCCCTCTGCTCGCCAAGAGTTTCGGCGACTGGTTATTCGCAATCATCTCAGCCATCGCCTTCACTACCGTACTCGGAACTGTCAGCGGTCTGATCATCGCATCCAGTGGCGCGGTCGTGCATGACCTGATGTCAAGCTTTATGAAAATCGAAATGAACGATTTCGCCAAAGTTCGCATCGCGAAAATTGCCTCCGTTGTCGTTGGTCTTATCGCCATTATATTGGGGATTCTGTTTGAGAAATTTAACGTGAATTACCTGGTAGGCTGGGCCTTCAGTGTCGCCGCATCCGCGAACCTGCCGGCGCTCGTCATGCTCCTGTTCTGGCCGAAAACCACCAAACAGGGAATCACCGTCGCCATTTTCACGGGCATGATTACCTCCTTAGGCTGGATTCTGCTGAGCGCCGATTCCTATAAAGGCATTTACGGATGGAATCCGGAAGATGCAATCGTGCCGTTCAGTCAGCCCGGTCTCGTTACGATTCCACTCGGATTTATCATCTTGATTATCGTCTCCTTAATGACACAACCCAAATCACAGGAAAATTGAAAGTTGACAGAGCCACAACCAGAACAAGAATGGTTAAACGCGACAGCCACGGAAGAAGGGCTGACGGTCCTGTTTCGTCTCCTGCCCGAGATCCCACAGGAAATTTCTCCAGCCGATTTTCCTGCCCGCGTTGAGATCATCTGGAATTACCAGTCTCCCAACGAAACCGGCATGCCCGGGCCGGAAGATCAGGAAAGCATGAACGTATTTGAAGAGACCCTGGTTGCCGCCTGGCAGGAAACAGGCATCGGCTTCCTGACCATGCTGATTACCGGAAACCAGATGTGTGAATGGCAGTGGTATCTCAAAGATGCCGACCAGGCACTTCTGGTCCTGAATGAAGCGGCTACTGAGCTGCCTCCTCTGCCAATCGAAATTCATACCGAAACGGATCCTGAATGGTATGCCTATTCAAATTTCATGCAGCAGGTCACTGAATAAGACGGCCTGCCTCCAGTCAATGCAACTAACCCTCAGGGTGATGGGGGTTGGTCAAAGGTGATGGAAGACATTCCCGGGCGTGCGATTTCACCGGCGTTTTTCCCGAATCGGTCCAGGATTTCGTTCACAGTCGATCGAATGGTAATACATAAACCATCCAGGTCCAAATCGTCCTCATCCAGGCCGAACGGTTCTTCTACTGAGTGAGCAATCACTTCGATCCCGATCATGAAATAAGCCAGAATGACCGTGATGGGGATCGTCCAGAAATCAAAATCCTTAACCAGACCCCAAGGCAGCGTACATAAATAAAGTCCGATACAATGCCGCACAAACAACCGATACGAAGGAGAGAGCCGGGTACGTCGAATACGTTCGCACCCACCACAGATTTCCATCAATTCGCGGGTCTCCGAATCCAGAATTCGGAGTTCGTCTCCGTCAATTAAACCAGAACGCTTCCAGCCGATCACACGGCGGTAGATTAAGTCTGCAATATAAGCTGGTATGTGGCGGGGAGGCGGATCAATCTGTTCCAGTTCAGGGAACATGTCAAAGTCGTCGTCTTCCCGCAGGTGATCTCGCAGTGCTTCTGGAAAAGCAACAATCAGATCCCCCAGTTCACGAAGTTCATCGGAACCAAAATTCGTAAACTCACGAAATTTGATCGCCATGTTGCGGCTGATATTTACCAGTTTTCCCCATAACTTGCGCGCTTCCCACCAACGAGCATAGGAGCTGTTTGTCCGAAATACTAACAATAAACCAAGCACTAAACCCAGAGTGGTGTGAATATCAGAAGACACATCACCCATCTGTCGCACTTCATTAATCACTCCAGGATCGATTCCAAAGACAGTTAAAAAGCCGCTATTAACTTTTAGCACAGGAATCAGACTATAAACTCCGAGTAATCCCGCATAGAGAGAAATTCGTCCCAGGGTCCCCAGTTTTTTCTCAATGAACGTCAGGTTCAGTTCTGCATCAGCAGTCATAAAGCATAAATTCCTATATCAATCAGATAAACTTCTCTAATCAAGTCGTATTGACGATATGGGAACTCTAATTTTTTCGCCCTAATAACACAACAGACGTATCATCGTGTCTGCCAGATCCATCCGTAAAAGTATTTGAATCGCGGAATAAATTTGACAACGCCGTTTCCAGAGTATCCGAGCGAGAATTCTGCAAAGACTTCATAATCCCCGGAATTCCAAACTCGCCAAACGTCTCTTTCTCGCCGGGAAATGCTTCTGCCAGCCCGTCAGTAAAAATCAGCAGGCGGCTGTCGGGAGGCACCACCGATGTGTGAATATCATATTCCACATCAGGCAAGATACCCAGAGGCAGCCCGCCATCGTCGTTCGTCCCGAGTTCATAAATTTTGTTCGTTTCCAGCTCATGCACCATCGGAATCGGAGCGCCGGCTGACGTCCACTGAAATTCATTCGTCTTGGAATTCAGAATCCCATACAGCAGTGTAATAAAGCCGCCGTCATCATTCACAATCGCCTGATCACACAAACGATTATTCACATCAGACACAAACGCTGCCGTATCCAGATACTTATTCGAACGAATCATGCCCACCAGAGTATGCATGGTCATAATCGACATGCAGGCTTTCATTCCATGCCCCGAGGCATCGCCGACTAACAGCACCAGATTATCATCGTCCAACATGAACACATCATAATAGTCACCACCGGCCAGCGTCACAGGTTGACCGCCAAACACACGAATCTGAGAAGATTCATACCGGGCCGTCACATCAAATCGGTCGGGAGATTCGAGATCGCTGGGAATAATCGATTCCTGTAATTTCCGCACCGACTCGATTTCTTCACGTAGGCGCTCCGCCACAAACCGCTCGCGTTCGGCTTTGACGGAATCAACCACACTCTGCAGCGTGGTTTCTATCAGGAACATAAAGTCCCCGCCTTCATCGCGAATAATATAAGCCCGCATCCCCGCAGTTAAGAAACGGGCCACATGAAATGTGCCCTGAGTCGGGCAGGCCCCCACAATAGGAGTATCAAGATGCTTCTGGCGGATCTGCTCAAAATGATCAAACGCCATTTGAGGATCAGGACTCATGATTGACATCAGAATGATGTCCCAGGTGTTATCCTCTAATGCTTGAGACAGAAACTCTTCCGTCGTAGAACAGATGACTAAGTCATTGTCACTCACTCCCAGATAAAGAGAAATGAGATCACTCTCTTCGGGATTATCCCACCCGATCAGAATCCGCATAGTTGGCCCCACAAATTCGAATTCACTGAATATTAACCCGCCTATCATATGAAATTCACGTTCGAATATCGACAGAATTCCCGCAGAATGAAGCAGACAAACAGAGATACCCGTTCAGCGATAATAAACGTGTACAGACTCGCTTCCACTGAAGAGACTCCCCTTGACACGATCCCGCCATTCGAAATCATTCGATGTTACCTGCGTCGCGCGCGAGAAACACTACTGGTTCAGCTGAACCCCTCGAATCTCTGAGAAAATCAGCACTATAAAACCTGCTCGTTTCAGCAAGATTTCCCAAACCACTGCTCGCCCGCACCTCTGTTATCAATCGACATCGCAGCCCTTCACACCGCCTTCCCGTTTCTTCATAAAGCGTTCCCTGGCGATCGCGTGTCGTTCGCGAGATTAATTTCCCACTCCCCATTGACTCCCCCACGCCCCTGACGATGATCCGAATATCAGACAATTGCTCAAATAAAAGTAGCAGCGATAAATGTAGCGGCGAACCCATGTGTATTACCGCGTAATAGTGGGTAGGCCCAAATGCACATTCGGGCCGAGCGCAGCGAGCAGGAAACCGATAGATCGACTCACAAAAACAGAGCATGAATTCATCCATATAATAAGTAGGGGCGAGCCCCATGTGGCCGCCCGCCTGGCGAAGTTCAATCCCAACTCATGGTTGGAACGGAACCAGAGATCAACATCACACGCCAATACCGTCCCACCAGTGATCGGCACGGCGACAGCCGCCGTTTCAAACCAGAGCACCAAAACAAATCAGTGACAAACCAATCCTACCAGATATCACCGGCAGCAACGCAGCTGAACATGCCGCACATCTCACACGATTGAGACAACCTCAGCCTTGACTATTCCTGAAAGCGATGAAACGTTATCTTAAGTATTACGAGATGCCGAGCATGAAACCGGCGAGGAAAGACTGATCCTACAAGCTGCTGGAGATGAAATGAGCGATTTGCCGAATTGCCCGGAATGCGACTTTGAATATACCTACGAAGACCGGGGTATGCTGGTCTGTCCCGAATGCGGGCACGAATGGAGCAAAGACGCCACAGACGATACACCCACCGGCCCCGTCGTCAAAGATGCCAACGGCAACGAACTCAAATCGGGCGATACGGTGACCGTCATCAAAGACCTGAAAGTGAAAGGCTCATCCACGGTCGTCAAGGTCGGCACAAAAGTCAAAAACATCCGCCTGGTCGAAGGCGACCACGACATCGACTGCAAAATCCCCGGCATCGGCGCCATGCAGTTGAAATCAGAATTCGTGAAGAAAGCATAACAAAGTTGTCAGAAGGTAATTGGACAGGAAATGATGATGAAACTGCAAATATTTCTACTTTTGATGCTGTTCTCACCTGAAATCAATGCTCAGGACCGCTGGCCGGGATTTCTTGGTGCGGATGCAACTTCCATCACCGCTGCTTCGATTCCTACGGAATGGTCTCCCCAAGAAAGCATGGCGTGGAAAACCAGTATCCCCGGTTATGGACAATCGAGTCCCGTGATCTGGGGAGACAAGGTCTTTGTCACTTCCGTTGAGGGACCGAACAAGGAAAAGCTACACGTTGTCTGCTATGCCATTGGTACAGGAAAATTGCTCTGGGACCATATTCAGCAGTCAACCTATCCTGAGAAGAACAGCGTCTACATCAGCCGGGCTGCTCCCACGCCGGTCATCGACGAAGCTGGTGTTTACGCTTATTTTGAAAGTGGCGACGTGGTTGCATTGTCACACGAGGGAAAACGGAAATGGACTTCATCCCTGACGGAACGTTACGGGCCACCCAAAAATAAGTTCGGATTATCCGCGTCGCCCGTTCAATGGAAAGATCGACTCATCATCCTGATCGATGACGAGGGACCGTCCTACGTGACTGCGCTGAGTAAAGCAGACGGAAGGGAACTCTGGAAAACCGATCGCAAAAGTCGCGTCAGCTGGAGCTCGCCGATGCGCGTCCCGGTGGGCGATACTGCGCAGGTGGTTTGCAGCTCTGCGGGCAGTCTGGATGGATATGATCCCCAGACAGGCAAACGGCTCTGGTCATTTGACAAAGTCGGCGGCAACAACAAAACCAGCCCTATCTCCGCTGGCAACGGTGAATTCTTAGTCGGCGCGTCTCCGGGACGTTCGGGAGAAAATGACCAGCTTGCCAAACAGTCGAACGGCTTATTCAAAGTGGGCTTAGACGGAGCCGAGTGGAAACCGGAATTTATCTGGACCAATTCGAGCCCGGTTCCTTCCTGGGCGACTCCCATCGTGTATCGCGGCTACGCTTACTGGGTCAATCGCGCGGGAGTCGTTTACTGCCTCGATATCAAGACAGGGAAGGCCGCCTTTACCAACCGCATCAAAGAGTCCTGCTGGGCAACGCCGGTCGGCCTGGGAGACCACATTTACTTTTTCGGCAAGAACGGCACAACGACGGTTCTGCAGGCGGGTAATGAGTTCAAGGTGGTATCAGAAAACGGACTCTGGACAGAAGAGTCACCGCCTGAAAACAACATTCCCACTGCAGCTGAAACATCAGCAGAACGCAGTCGTTCCGCAGCCATGTTCTCCCGACCGACGCTCTATGGCGTCGCGATTGTCAATGAGTATTTAATCCTCAGAACAGGCAGCCAACTTTTCTGCATTCACCCAACAAAATAGCAGCACCAAGAGATAAAATCCCAAAACGGAAGTGTCAGAAACAAATGACGACTTTTTCTGTCCGCATGGTTCTACTTGTGAAGGTGCTGTTATGTTCGGCTTGAGAAGAATAACCAGGTGCTGGGTAGTTCTTGCAATATTATGTATATTCTGTCACGCGTTGATGTACGTATTCGTGGGACCAGACTACATTGTTCCAGCTCAACTCAACTGTGTTGCAACGTTTTTGGTCTCAGTGTCGTGTGCTCTTCTCTCACTATACGATTATTTCAAGTATAAAAATCGATTCGCGATCTACGGATTCGTAGTGGGTGTCCTTACATTGCTTTTTGTTCCTACTTTATATCTTTCTGCCTTCATTTTCGGGGGCAGGTCATAATGACATGCAAAACGTATAAGGGGTCAGAACCTGAATAGAGCCCTCAACCACAGGCCCATATGTATTCTAGCTGATTTGAACTACTCTGCCACAGCTTTTGTTGGCTGCTGACTGAGTTTGAGAGATCGCGTTTTTCTAGCCTGTAATTAAACGGCAGCTAGCGCTTTGCCGCTCAGGGGTTAAAAACTCAGTTCATCCTGTTTGCTGCTTTCGGTACTCGCGACTTTTCATCAGATACCGTTGCGGCGTCATTCCCATTGTGCGGCAAAGTACGACTGGAGACTGCGGACACTCAGGTCGCACGCTGCGGCGAGTTCCGTGACTGTCAGTGGTTCATGAAAGTTTCGGGCCACCAGATTCAGTGCCGGTGCGATCCGTGAAAGGCCGGTTGCATCGGGCGTTGTCTGTGCGGCTGTGTCGCGACGAAGTACGCTGCGATGGAGTTCCTTGATCAGCAGCAGCGAGCGCAGGTTACTGTTGCGATATTCGTCCTATCGCTTCGGCGATCAACAACTTCATCAAGTCATGCAGCGAAGCGTTCGGATTCCCAGACGAACTCGAATCTGCCACCTATTAACTGTCCCTTGATTGAACGCGTCTCCTGACACGTGTACGATGGCATCTATAAAGCCGCTGGTCCCACTCGCGGACGCAAATCAAATCCTGGCGTACCTGAAATGGACCTGCAGCAAGATCTACCGGGGCCGTATGTAGACGGGCCCTAGGAATTCATTAATGAACAAAATGAGAATCACCATGCGTTTCATCGTCCGTTCCTTATTAATTGTGATCGCCTGCACGACCAACGTAGTCGCAGAAGACAACGCCAAGCCCCTCACAACAGAGAAACCCGCCGCACCGATCAAACTCACGATGGGGGAACCACATGTCATCGTGCGGGGCATCCGGCCGGAGGAGCAACTCTGGGGGCCGTATCAGTTTCCGCGTCCCTTTAAACTGGGGGATCGGCTTGTCGTTTCCGTGCATGTCAAAAACGACGACATCAGCAACTACGGTTCAACGGCCCTCTGGTTTGAGAGCCGCGACAAAGGTCAGAGCTGGAACAAGGTCGACGCTTCAATCGCGCAAGAGTGCGGCCTGTTGCTTCCCAACGGTGATCGGGTCTACCTTCCCCCGGAATCAGGCATCGACGTGAGCGATTTTAAAACGACGCCCTGGAACAAATACACGCCCGCCTATGACTTCTCTAAGCAGGCGAAAGAAGGAGTACTGCCGATTCCCGACGGCATGACCTTTTGGATGGGGGGCACGACGATTAATGCCTTTAACGCCGATCGCCTGCCGCCGAGCCTTTCGAAGAAGGAATGGTCGCTCTTTCGAATTCCCGCGGGAGAGACAAAACCCGTTCTCGAACACGCCCAGGTAGACTGGCCGTACCTGACGCGCGTGGTCCACGTCAGCCGCAACGGAAAGAAGGTCCTGAAGTCGATCTTCCCGCGTGGCAATCCGAAGCTGGGCCCCGATGGGGCGATCTGGGTCAGTGTTTTTTCTGGCGAGGGCCATCTCAATCCGGAAAACGGACAGTACAGCCCCTACTACTCTGCGGAAATCTTCCGCTCTGAAGACAACGGTAAAACGTTCCAGCGGCGGGCGCATCTGGAATACGAGGCCGACGGGCACGAGTTCCCCTACAAGAGTGGCGGCTTCAGCGACAGCGACTTTGAATTCATGCCGGATGGCTCGATTGTGTGGTTCCTGCGATCCACCTGGTATTCTTCCACCGGCAAGGAATGGGATCCCATGTATATGACGCGTTCCACAGACGGCGGCCGCACCTGGTCGAAGCCAATCAAGTTCGATAATGTCGGTATCCTGCCACGGTTATGCCAGCTCGACTGCGGCGTGACGCTGCTCTGCTATGCCCGTCCGGGTACCTTCGTGCGTGCCTCTCTCAACGACAGCGGAACAAAGTGGACCGACCCCCTGGTCGTCATGACGCCGAACGACCGCAGCGCGCTGGCCAACAAACCAGTCGCTGATCCCACCTTCCACGACTGGGACGGCTCCTGCAACAATCCGGAAATCATCCCCCTCGACAAAAACACCGCCCTCATCTTCTACAGTGATTTCTACTACCCGGACGAAACCGGTGTTAAACGAAAGACCATCCTCTGCCGAAAGATTACTGTCGAGAGATAGACTGCGGAGAGATTGAAAAGTCATCAAGCTCCAAGGGCACTACCAATGATTGCTAGACGACTTAGTCTGCTTTTAGACAAAAAAAGGGGGCAGCGACTGTGCTGAACGCAGCATTGCCTGGCTGCACAACGATCGCCGCATTGTTACACGCTGGGAATACTACGATCAGCTCTATGAAAGCTTTATGAGTCCTGGTTGCTGATCTACACTGCTAAAACAGTTCTGAGATGCCCTCTCGATTTTATTCCTGAATATCCCAAGGAGGATCCTCCGATGGGATATCGGTGAGTTTGAATTTCTCCAAGATCGTTTTTCGGGTCTCCTCGGCCAGTTGCGGCCAGAGTGTTGCTCGGCCTGGGAAAATGCTGAAGAGATTTTGTCTGCTAGGTGATTCAAGCGAATGATCAATCACGGTCGGCAAAGGAGCCTGCCCTGGTTCGATTTGATCGACATGCATGGCCTGAGTGGCAATGCCTGACCAACTATTAATTTCATGTTCTTCGCGACTGAATGTCGGAATCAATTGTTTTATCGTTTGCAGAGTCTGTTCAATTTCAGCGGGATCGACATCGGGACCGTTAGAGTAGGGAACCGTTTTCCAACGGTTGTTTCCGAAGATAGAATCAGCGGCGTGAGGAATATGATTAAAGCCCCCGCGATCAACGACACAGAACGGAAGATTACTCAATCCAGGTGATACTGAGACTAAGTGCGATTTCAATGCCACCCATGTAAACTCTGATTGTTCGCCTACTTGAATCTCTCGAGAACTTGACCACAGCGATACACCAGCGGCACCACAGGCTAACACAACAGCACGTCCTGGAATTTCCTCACCCGACCCAGTAACCACGCCGGTAATGGAGCTATTCTCTTTCAGAAAACCAGAAATGTGTGTTTGGGTTCGGATTTCGACACCCAGCTTTTCTGCCGTAGTCGCAATTTGATTGAGCAGAATTTCGGGGCGAATAGATCGATCAGGCAGTAGATAGCCGTCATAAATCTGAGACTTGTCGAGTCTTGGAATTTGCTCGAACATATCCTCAACCGGAAGCTTCTTAAACGGAATCCCGACCTTTTCCCAGGCTGTCAACCAACTGGAAACATCCGTATCGGGATTTGAAAACAGATAGGCCATTCCCTGCTGTTGAGGTTCCAAGCAGTCGGGACAGCACTGTATCGTCTGTTGCAGCGACTTGTAACACCGGCTTGCCAAGTGAATGTTCTCTTTTGCAAACCAACCTCCAGAATGCAACCACCCTTGATTGCGCGTGGAAGCACCATGCCCTAAAGTCGATTCCTCGAACAGCGTCACAGGTAAACCGGATTGTGCTAAACGAACCGAGGCCGACAAGCCAGCAATTCCGCCGCCAATGATTAAAATTCGATTTGATGAAAGACTTGGAATCCCTGTCATAATAAATCACTCCGATGGATCTAATCTCGATGCAATTACCACTCAGTCGCACTTCAAGTTCATAAAATTCGTTCCCACTACATTATACTTCATTATACCTCTCGCCGAGACAAATGAAATAATAAAGAATTTAAATACATCACTAAGTAGAATTGAACATGGTTAGAATTGAACATGGTTGTGCCCCACAATCATTGAGGCGCTAAAAAAGTGTCAGCGACGAATGGCACTGCCGGTTGTGTCAGGAACCGTTTTCTATCTAGTCGGGCTCAATCATCTTCGGGCCTGTTACTATTGTCTCAATAATTTACTATTGTCTCAGCAATATTGTCAGAGTCATGCACGAGCTGCGAAACATCCATTTCAAGGCGCACCAAGACAATGACAATTTGATCGATTAACTGTCTGAGAACCTGCCGATAGACGTCTGGTCTCTGTGTCTCCTGCTTATCAGAAGTCAGGAAAATAGTAAATCCACGTCCTTATTTTGTTAAAAGACTGCGGGGCCTTTGATTTCGGGTTCTATGAGATCTGCCTTGGCGCTCATACGGAACATTAGATCCAATTCTTTGGCCTACTTATTGATAAACAAGTTCGAAGGATGTATCTGTTGCGTCATTTCTTTACCAAGATAGACCTGAAAGAGTTGCGAAAAAAGATAATTTACATCGGCTTCGATATAGATCTGCGCGACATAGATATTCACGGTTTAAGCCTTTTCCAATTTTCTATCGATATTGATCCCAGTATTTTTCAACTTTCGGGCGTGAAATAGTTGTCAGTTGACAACTTTTTCTATTCAAACATCGAATTCCCTTGGACTTAAAAAACGTGAATCGATATCATCCACAACGCTAACACCTCTAAATTGTTTCACATAAGTCAAAGAACTAAAGGATTAGAACAATGATCAACTATGATCCGCATGGTGCACCAAGTCAGCCTTCCCAGGAAAATGTGGAACAGGCTAATCAAAGAGGTGCGACGTCGATCGGGGTAGAATGTCAAGATGAAAATAACGAATTCATTTGCGACTTTATTGCCTTTGTTTCGCACATCCCCAGAATTGATGAAATTCTATTCATGAAAGACGGAACAAAATACAAAGTCTACAATATCTCCCACCATGTTTCAGAATCATCCGAGCTCATCACCACAAATATCACCGTATTTGCCAAAAAAGTTGAAGCGTGACAAAGACGTCAGGAACTTTTTCTGCTTCGTCTTCCCGGCCACACAAATATCAGGGTTGAAGAACTTTCAGAATCGCGTCGGCAATCGCCTGCATCCCTTGATCGCCGGGATGGGCGGCGACTCCGGCATGCTGATAGTCTCGTTCCGATCGCGCGTAGTTCGCTTCATCCTTGCCGAGACTGCTGATATCAACAAAAATTCCGCCGGCCTGCTCACAGGCCTGACGCAGCGCTTCGTCTTTCGCCTGATTAGACCAGAAGCTGCTCCGCACGATGATGGTCGGCTGGTTGTCAGACCGCAGCTCCTTGAGCAGTTGATCAATGCTGGCTTTAAACTTCGCTTTCGCTTCCTCTGAGTCCAGCTTCAGAACATTTTCTCCAATCGCGACCACGACCAGATCGGGCTGAAACGCGAAGGCATCCTTCAAGTTTTTTTTCAGATCGTATGTAGCGTACTGCCGTTCAAAACTGGCGATATTCTTAACCATCGTTTCCGGTGTCACTCCTGACGATTTGGCAAGCGAACGCGTCACGATGTGGACGTAGTCCTTATCTTGGTTGCTGGCGGCCATCCCCCAGTTACCCTTCCAGCCAATTTTCGGTGCTGGCCCATGTAGCGTAATGCTGTTTCCCAGGAATAATATTTTCTGAAACTTGACCGCAGCCTTGGGTTCGTCGGCCCGAGCATTTGCGCCAACAGTTCCCAAAACAATGCTGCAGACAAAAGCAAGTGCGATCAAGCAGAACGCCCCATGACTGCGTGATTTATCAAGCGTGTATTTCATCATTTCGTATCTCTCAATTATTACGAACTAAAAAAGGGGTAGCGACCGTCCTAAATATTGAGTCCTGCTAAAGGAGTCAGATTCCCACCTCATGCAATCCTCAGTTTCTTACTTCCGGCTTGCTTTTAATCCACCCCAAGATGCGTTTTCAAGAAGTTCAGACGCTTCCGTGATGCCCACGGTGTTTCGGCGGAACCATGTCCCACTCCGGTTACCAATACAAACTCAAAGTCTTTATTGTGCTTGATTAATTGGTGAACCACTTGTGTGGTGCTGGCAGGGTCCACATTACGATCCAGTTCCCCCACGATCAGCATTAAATGGCCCTCAAGCAAATGGGCGTTTGCGGAATTGGAGTTGGTCACATAACTTTCGTCGACGGGCCAGCCCATCCACTGCTCATTCCACCAAATTTTGTCCATCCGGTTGTCATGACAGCCACAATCGGCAACCGCGACCTTATAAAAATCGTGATGCCAGAGCAAAGCCGCCATCGCGTTCTGGCCACCGGCGGAACCACCGTAGATTCCCACTCGGGAAAGATCCATCTGCGGATATTTTTCCGCCGCTGCTTTGATCCACTTAATCCGATCCTGAAACCCCGCATCGCGAAGATTTTTATAGCAAACATCATGAAATGCTTTTGATCTCCAGGCGGTTCCCATGCCATCGATCTGCACCACAATCATCCCAGCATCAGCAATTCGATGCTGGTGCCGATACCGGGTTCGAAATGCCTTAGGCACATGATGGTCATGAGGACCGGCATAGATATTTTCTACCACCGGATACGTTTTAGTCGGGTCGAACTCAAGAGGCCAATGAATGATCCCCCAGATGTCGGTCGTTCCATCGCGGCCTTTGGCAACGAACCGTTCCGTCATACGTCGCTTGCCGAATTTCATTACCGTATCATCATGGTGAAGTTCACAAATCAGTTCGCCAGATTGACTATCACGCAATTCGGCAACCGGGGCTAAGTCGACCCGAGAATAAGTATCGACAAAGAACTTATCTTTTTGTTCGAATTGAATCTGATGTGTGCCATCCCCTTCTGTAAGGACCTGGAACTGACTGCCATCAAAATTGACGCGGCAGAAGTGTTCGTGGTAAGGGTCTTGATTTTCGCGTACGCCGACTGCGTAGAACCAAATTTGCTTTGATTGAGGATCAATTTTTTCAATCCGTTTCACATTCCAGTCACCCGTTGTCACCTGATTTACAAGTTGACCGGTAGCGCGACTAAAACGATATAAATGGTTCCAGCCACTCCGTTCACTCGCCCAGAGAATTTCATCTTGCCCCAATGCTTCAAAGACAAGTTTACCGGGATTAGAATAATGAATGAAGGTCTCGCTGGATTCCTCAATGATCGGCTTTACTGCGCCATCAACGACCGAGACTTCTAACTCACGCACCATTTGATGCCCGCGTTGGTTGTAATGCAACCAGAAACGATCACCAGATTCTGACCAGCCGCGAAAGCGTAACGTCCAGGGATTTTCAAAAAGGTGATCAGATACCGGGATCTCCTTTTTGCTCGGCACAGCAAATAATCGCAAGGTCTGTTTGGGTAATTCATCACCGGGTTTTCGATATGCATGACTCAGAATCCGTGGTTGCAATTGATCGGCAGGCGAAGATTCGATGAGATGCACTTCGCGTTCCGCCACACTCTTTGTTTGAAATGCCAACAGATGTTTGGAGTCGGGAGACCATTGAACGCGTGGATTCCCCTGCTCTCTGAACTCAAACGTCTTGTCTGGAGTCCCATCTGAAGTAAGCTGCAGCTTCTGCTCGTCGTGGCGAATCCACAGATTATGACCCTGAACGAAAGCCGTCCATTTCCCGTCAGGTGAAGTCGATTTGTTTTGCTTCTCTGCTCGTGTTCGCCGTGGAGTATCTCGACGCAGTTTTTTAAGCGTCCCTGGATCGAGATCCAAAACATCATTGCCTCTGCAGATGAAGCACCCCAGATCACCACCCGACTTATTACGGAGCAACCATGCGTGTCCGATGAAAGTATGTTGTTCATATTTCTGATCGACGTCGATGCTGCCGTAGTATCGTTTCTCACCAGAGGGACTGACCCAATAAGCATCGATCGGCTCCTTCAGTCGATTGTGAATCATAATTGAAGTTGATTCCCCACCCCCTTTGCTGTTGCGAGCCGGTAGAAACAACCGCCGTTCTTTGGCGATCGTATCCTCGTTCTCAGAGGCAATCAATTCATATGCAGGTAATTTCAGGAGCCATGTGGCACCACGAATCTTCAACAGGAATTGTTGCTGAATCTCGGTGAATCCGATCTGTTCGACAGCGATGTTTTCAGCCGACACCTGCTCTTGAAGAACTTTTGACACTGCTTCAGCAAGCCGATGCTTGTCGAAGACCGGCGTGCATTGGCGCGTCTGAACATTCGCAACGAAGTAGTCCTTGTCGATTCGAAACCAACATCGATTGGCATCTTGGGCCCAATTCAGCTTAATGGGCTGTGCGTCAACTTGATGCAGAATTGAAAAGATCAGCAAACAGGTAAGCAGAGTGCATCGTATCATCGCTTTGACTCGATCTTAGTTCCAAAGAATTGATCATTTCCCGTCGTCTTCCCTGCACGAGATTAATTCTGCGCGAGATTAATCAGGGGGCGCATACAAAAGGAAAAAGAGAACAGACCTTCTAATATATAATCTGCGTCCTACTTGTGTCCACACTTCACATCAAGAAGCACCCGATCGCTTACTTCAGATTCAATTCAGGGGACCGGCAGGAGTTGAATTGCATCCAGAATCACAAATCCGTTGGTACCTGCATTCGTAACGGTAATGGTCGTCTCTATATCCCCTGTCAGGTAGACCGTATCGATGGGTCGAAAGTGTTTCCCCTGTGGCATCGGTCTGGTTTGGTCGACAGTAAACGTGTTTTTATTGGTTCCGCAGGAAACGGTCAAAGGTACATTTTTTCCCCGGGTTTCATGTGCCGAGTAAGCCATCAAAATCTGATATCGCCCCGCCTTAAGTGCCTTGAAACGAAAGGTGGCAGACGCGTTACCGTCGCCTTTTTTCTCGTCATGAATATAGTCAGTCCCAATGTAGGGTTTGAAATTGGTAGAACGGGCCCAGTCACCAGAAAGCTTGGCGCTGCTGTTATCCAATACAATACCCGGCAGCGTCTTCACTGCGATCGACTTGACCGTCTGTGGTTCGGGAACGACGACAGGTAACTCAAGCACCTGACCTTGTGCCAGTAGCCGCTTGCGGAGCTGAGGATACGATAGTTCCTGCACGGGCAACATTTCTTGCACAGACATTGCGGCTGCGATGCCGGCACTCTGGCCGAGAATCATCCAGGTCGGCTCTACCCGGATGGAAGAAATCCCAACGTGTGTGCAAGACAGCGCGACCGGAACAAGTAAGTTGGTACATTCGTCAGGGCGAGGCAGAATCGAGCGATACGGAATGTGATAAGCATAACCTTGCTTGGGATTGGATCTCCTCACGGGAAAGATTGTCCCTTCATTAATGACGCTTCCCCCTTTTAACGCAACACGCTGGCAATCATGGGAATCAATCGGAAAGGAAGAGATCACAATCGGATCGTTCTTTTTTGGATGATCGAGAATATCCTTCTGACTAAGCACATACATGCCCCGCATCCGTCTTCCCTCGCGAACATACAGTGCAGGTGAAAAGTGTCCGTATTCAGGAAACTCGTCCTGACACAGTCCCAGCCGGGCATACTTGTTTCGGATTGTTTCGGGCACAGCCGGGTCTGTCGTGAGGAAGTGGTAAAATTCCAGCGTGTATTGCTTGTGTGCTTCCCAGATCGCAGCTCGCCCTGCTGCGTCGGCTTCGCTCCAACCATTGCAGGCACCAACCAGACCCAGCGAGAATTGCCCGCCGATGGAATTATTGCCATCAAGCTTCCCGCCAGGCAGCGGATAGAGATCCCAACCCACACGGCCTCCGGCTTTCACATAGCGTCGCACCACTTCGAAACGGGCAGGATCATAGTTCGCGGGCTGGGGAAAGGGCACGCGGTTCTCAGGATCTTCGGTCAGACAGAGTCGAAAGCTGTAGACCATCACGTTGGAATCACCGTCCTCTTCCGGGCCGGCATCGGTGGTTGTAATAAAAGGCAGTGGCTTGCCGTCATCGTCGAAACCATCAATGCCCATTGTTTTCTTGGGGTAACGTTTTCCTGCCAGCGACTCACCATATTCGGCCTTCCCTTCTCTGCCAATCACCCAGCTGACTCCCGCCGCCGCCATCAGGTCACCTTCATACGTCGCATCGATAAATACCTTCGCAGAGAATGTACCATCGCTGGTGACCAGTTCTGTAATCCGCGTGCCTTCTTTCTTAACCGACTGCAGGTAACATTTCGTCAGCACCTTGACTTTCGCTTCCTGCAACATTTCCCGAGTCACTCGCATTGCCACATGCGGCTCGTAGGTCCACTTTGACTGGTCCTTCACACGAACTTGATAAGGCAGCTTCACTCCCCGATCCGCATAGTCTTTCTCGATGCGTCGGTGCCATTCGTCGAACAATCCCATCATCGTACTGCGAACGGTTTGATTGGAATCACTGAAGCTCAGTCCCCCGGTATTCAGTCCGCCGACATGATCGGTCGGTTCGAGCAGAATGACTGAGGCACCTTCTCTCGCCGCGGCAATCGCAGCACAAAAACCGCCGGGCGTCGCGCCATACACAACAATGTCGGCGCGGGTCACTTCCCGGTTGTCTGGTTGCTGGGCGAAAAGGCACGTTGGTAGCATCAGAAACAGAGAGGCGAGCGCGTGGACTAGTTGTTTCTTCATGGCAAATCGTCTTTGAATTTTCTAAAAGTTTACACAAGTCAAATACCGTCAGTAGAATAGATGACTATACGCTCTTTTTGACTGCTTCACCAGTCGACAGAAACACGCCCCCTTTTTTACGTCTTTTCCCGTGGTCACACAAATCCGATGACTACTTGTTGGTCCAACGCATCCATTCCCATTTTTTCCCCGGATGATGTGAGTGTTTCTCGGGAAAGATCAGCGTTTTTGTTTGACCATCCTCACTGAATTCGATTTCCCACGTGACCGAGTCCGTCTTATCAATTCTGCGTAGTTGGCCAAGAAAACTACCAACGCTAGAAACGCCTTGAAAACGAAGCGGTTCCCAGTACTCAATTGTCAGTCTGTGGTCATCGATGAACCATGTCCCTTTGAAGTCCCCAGTCGCTGTTGAAAAACGGTGGTCGGAATGAAAAATGCGATTAATCCCCCTGACATCATGTGCCCACTCACCAACGAGTCGCGCTTCCAGCGGAGACAACTGGCGTTGCCTGTATCCGCAAAAAACAATACCGGTAAAAAGCAGAATGGCAGCAATACAAACAGTTTTCCGCGATCGAAGTCTTCGAGCCATGGGGCAATTCCTCAAGTTCAAATACAGGTATAAGTATGAGACCCCGTTTCGACTTCTGATTGTTCGATTAATCTAAGCCCTGCAGTTGTTTTCTAAAGAACGCGATGGTCCGTTCCCAGGCCAGCTTTGCTGACACTTTGCCCACCAAATCACATAGAAAGCCAGTGATTCACATAATGTCAGGTAAAATGTTTGACAGACCAGAGACCGATTGGTAAGGTGGTCTTACCAATCAACTGGTAAGACCAATTTAAGGTGGACTTCAATCATGGAACTGGAAGAAGTAAAACGTCATACCCTGGTCGAGAAAGTCTCAGACCAACTTGCGAAAAGCATACGCAGCGGTTTCACCTTTACGGGAGGGGTACTGCCATCGGAACGCCAACTGGCTACTAAGTTTGGCGTCAGTCGACCGGTCGTTCGAGAAGCGACGAAACTGCTGGAGTTCCAGGGGCTCGTTGAAATCCGCCAGGGTTTGGGAATCCGCGTTGTCAATCGGCTTTATGCCCCTTTAAGTGCGGCGGCAAAACTATTGTTACCTGATGATACCGAACGCCTACGTCAAACATTGGACGTACGTATGGTATTGGAACCGAAGATTGCGGAGCGGGCTGCAGTGCGCGCGAATGAAGAAGGCATTGCCCGCTTGCACGCGATTCAAAGCACTTTGGAAAAAGCATCTTCGCTCGAAGAGGCTATGGAAGCCGACATCGCCTTTCATAGTGAACTGGCCCGGATTTCAGGAAATGAAATTTTCGGCATCATGCTCGATTCCATCGCCGACTTAGGACGTGACAGTCGTCGCGCCACAATGACTCAGGTTGGCTTCGATCGCGCATTTCAACAGCATGCCGTCGTCTTGAAGGCGATCGAGCACGGCGACGCCCGTGCCGCAGAGAACGCGATGCAGATTCATATCCAGTCAGCGGTGAGTGACCTGCTGGCCCATTTTGAAACAGGCGACGGTTCAAAACCATAATCGACAATCAAGATACATTTTATATTAATACTGCCCTATTCCACTATTTTTAAAGGGGAAGAGACGTGAAATGGAATCGCTCATCCAAACATGGTTTTACACTCATTGAGTTACTGGTCGTGATTGCCATTATTGCAATCTTAATTGCGCTGCTACTCCCCGCGGTGCAGCAAGCACGCGAAGCAGCGCGACGAAGTACGTGTAAGAACAACCTGAAACAATTGGGACTGGCACTGCATAACTACCATGAAACGCATCGTGTCTTTCCCCCCGGCATGATGAACACAATCGCGAACTGGCCCGAAGATGGGAGCCTGGGAGCATCGGCCCGCGGTGGTTGGTTCGCCTTGGTTTTGCCTTTCATCGATCAAGCTCCTTTGTACAACACCTGGGCTTCGGAACAGTCAGCGGGAACGGCAAACCTGTTTTTTTCCTTACGTACCACGCCTGTCTCTGCATTTATGTGTCCCTCGGATCCTGAAGCAGGAAAGATCACGACCAATGGTTTCGCGGGTAACTATTTGCTGAGTGGCGGCGGGTTTGCCTGGGGACTGAGAGGAACCATCACAGACGTGAATGGTAAGAAACCGACGGGAATGTTTTACACACGTTCGAAGGTCCGGATGCGCGACGTGACTGATGGCACTTCAAGTACGATCATGGCAAGTGAAATCAATCTGGTGAATGATACGGACGGGACCGTCGGTTCTGGCTGCGGCTCACGCGACATGCGTGGTCTGTATTGGAACTACGTCCACATGGGATCATTGATCGTCACCGCACGTCCTCCCAACTCTCCTGCGGGCGATGTCATGAGCTGGGGCGGCAGAACCACACCCCATGCGCCTATAGCCAGTTGTTCCAATGATTATACCATTGTGATTCCGCGTAGTCGGCATACAGGAGGCGTGCACGTGTCGCTCGCAGATGGTGCCGTTCGATTTGTTTCCAGCAATATCGACACCAGTCTCTTCCAGAATCTCGGTACAATTGGCGGAGGCGAAGTGATCAGCGACTTCTAACAGACACGATGGTTGAACGATACCTTCGACCGCGCATTGCCAGTGAAGCGTCTGCGATCAGTATCTTGCTTTGTTGAGCCTATTTTCGTTTAAGGACTGGATGATGGACTTCTTGCGTATCTGCCTTGTACTCATCGGAGTGGCGTGCCTCTCGTCGGGATGTTCGAATTCTGATAACAAAGACGCCCCTGTTCTCTACGATGTCACAGGAGAGGTTTTCGTGAATGGAAAACCTCTCACGAATGGGTCCATCACACTGGAGCCCGCCGATGGAAAAGGAGGCGTCTACGGCGAGCAGATTCAAGCCGGACATTTTTTGATTAAAGCCTCTGCCGGCGAAAAACGCGTGAGTATTACTGCCAGCCGCCCCTCAAACGAATTAGGACCTGACGGGAAACCAATGGACGAGCAGTTCATACCCGCGCAATACAACGCAAAAACAAAACTGACAACGAAGGTTAGCCCGAATCAGAAAAATGTTTTCGAGTTCAAGATCGAAATGGATCAATGAGAATCAGTAAGACGATGTTGCCAGACAATCAGCCTGGCTGTTTACTGCCATTGGGTAATTGCAGTTGATTATTCAAAATACAGAGAGTCGTTTTTAGATAGTTACCGTTCATTACCATGAACCGCAGAGGAAAGTTCGTTTTTCGACTCGCCTCTGAGATGCTGGTAATGTTAAGATATATTCACAGTTGTTCTATTCGAGACATTCGATGAGCAGGAGATCGATAATGAATGAGAGTTCGTCTGAGAGTCGATTCTCGCGCCGGGAGTTACTGCGCGTTGGTGGCTTGGGATCAGTCGGAATTTCACTGCCTCAACTGCTGGCGTCACGCGCCTTGAGCGCAGAGAATGTGATCAGTGGTCTGGCGCCGAAAGCAGATGCCTGTATCATCCTGTTTCTGAATGGTGGCCCCAGTCATCTTGATATGTGGGACATGAAACCCGGGAGCCCAGTCGAGATTCGCGGGGAGTTCACCCCCATCGCCTCGTCGCTCAAGGGAGTGAGTGTCTGCGAACATCTGCCGCGGATGGCCCAACAGATGCACCGCGCAACGTTGATACGGTCCATGAATCATAGTGTGAATAATTCACACGCTGCAGCTGTCTACGCGGCACTCACAGGACATGATCGCGGCGAACAGGGAGGCGGCGCCAAACCAGATGACCATCCTTCACCGGGTTCCGTGCTCGCAAAGCTGCGACCTACGCCCTCCGGTTCGCTCCCTTATATTACACTTCCCTATAAAACCAAAGAGGGTGCCGGCGGTCCGCTGCAACCCGGTTTTCTGGCTGGGTTCATGGGCGCGACCTACGATCCGTTTTGGGTTCTTGACGATCCGAACACGCCTAACTTTCACGTTCGCAATCTGGCGTTGCCAGACGGACTGCCATTAGATCGAATGCATGCACGCCGCAGTTTGCTAGCGTCGCTCGATCGAGGTTTAGGGGCAGAGACCAATCGGTCATTAGGCTCGATGGACGATTTCCAGAGCCAGGCATTTGATCTCTTAACGTCCAATCGGGCACAGCGTGCTTTCAAGCTAGATGAAGAACCAGCGAGTGTGCGAGACAGCTATGGGAGAAACATCTACGGACAAAGCGTGTTGTTGGCGCGTCGGTTGATCGAAGCGAAGACGCGGATGGTAACCATGTCCTGGGCCCCCGATGCCAACGCAACATGGGACACGCACGGCCAGAATTTCAAGAAGCTGAAAACCAATTTACTGCCCCAATTTGATGCCGCCTGCAGCAGTTTGATTGATGATCTTGCCCAACGTGGCCTATTGGAGCGAACTCTGGTCGCCGTACTGGGCGATTTTGGTCGCTCCCCGAAAATCAATAACAACGCCGGACGCGACCACTGGAATTCCTGTTATTCGATCATGCTGCTCGGCGGTGGTGCCAAAGCCGGTCTGGTTTACGGCGCGAGTGACCGCTCGGGTGCGGTGCCCACCCACAGTCCGGTCACTCCCGGCGATATCGTCGCGACCATCTATCAATTACTGGGTGTCAGCCACGATCACATGCTATACGACACACTCAATCGCCCGCATACAGTCGTTCCCGAAGCCCGCATTATTCACGAGCTACTCACCTGACAGGATCTTAAAAAAAGGTCAGGAAAACGGAATCGGTTGTAGATCGCCAAACTCGTCGGCTTGGCTCCTCTGGTTCAAGACAGCGGCAAGTCTAAAGGGCAGAGAGGAACATATGCCGGCAGAAGTCATATACGACGCATGCTTTACATAGCGACCTTAGTGGCAACCCGCTGGAACAGTCGCATCAAAGCATTTTATCTCTCTTTATCGGAAAGCGGCATACCGAAGAAGCTGGCCATCAGAGCCTGCATGAGAAAGTTTCTCACGACCCTGAACTCGATGATGAAAAACAATCAGACGTGGAATCAAATCTCGCTTTACTTCTTGACCTTTTTCAACACAGCCACTACCCCCTTAAAAACCACCCTCTTATGCCGGTCGCGGTTGCTGGCACATCGGGCATCATTGTCGAACCGTGCCCTAAAAAGTAGGGAGAAATCAATGAAAACAAGAAATCCCCACTTTTGAACACTGAAACTAAAAATCGCTTTTATACATACGACTAATGGAATCAACGGGAGAAGATCACGATAAATGTAATTACTGTTGCAAAAATGCCAGCTGCGAGAGCAATTTTTTCAAATGTTTTAGGTGGATATTTTTTTTTAAAAAACAAACCAAGTCCGAACCCGAGAAACGCTGCAAAGATCATTATAAAGAATGGATAGCTATCTAACCAATTGCCACCAGAAATAACTGGGTGCACCGCCTGTGCTATAAAAGCCCCCAACAAACCGAACATCATCGAATACTGTAGGCAGGTGGAGTAATCGAATTTATTTTGTAAACGAAAAGCGATTCGCAAGCCTAAAAAAGACCAAACAACAATAGTACAAAAATAGAAAGTGAGATCACCAGGAAGGAAAGTTCCCGCGACCATTCCTGAAAGTACGATAAGCAATACTACCGAATCTATGATGTGGTTTCTCATCTTCAATACGCAATCTTTGGTCAAATATTTAATCTTCGCTTCACCAAAACATAAGGGGGCAGCGACTCTTTTTCCAGTCGTGGGGCGGGTGATTATAACTAAAGTGGGGTAGACCTCGATTTTGTATGCTGGCTTAATCCTGATCAGCAAGCTGCTTTTTGAAAAACGCGATCGTTCGTTTCCAGGCCAGTTTGGCAGAGGGATCGTCGTAACGGGGAGTCGTGTCGTTGTGGAAGCCGTGATTGGCGCCTTCGTATACGTAAGCCTCGAAGGGTTTATTGTTCTTCTTCAACGCCTGTTCCAACTGAGGGGCGCCGGCCATGATGCGTTTATCGAGCGACGCATTGTGAATCTGTAATGGCGCTTTCAGCTTCGGTATTTCTGACAGAGTCGGCTGGCGACCGTAGTACGGAACCCCCGCATCGATCACATCGGGAATCTGCAGTGCGAGTTGATACACCATACCGCCACCAAAACAGAATCCAACCACTCCTACTTTCCCCGTTGATCGTTCATTCGTTTTGAGCCATTTCGCCCCGGCAATGAAGTCCTGCATCATTTTCTCACGATCCCGTTTTCGCTGCATCACGCGACCGTCATCATCATTCCCGGGATAACCTCCCAAAGGAGTCAAGGCATCAGGAGCCAGCGCCAGAAACCCTTCCGTAGCCAGCCGCCGTGTGACGTCTTCAATGTAGGGATTCAATCCTCGATTTTCGTGAATGACCAGGACGGCCGGAAACTTATTCCCCTTAGCAGGATAAGCCAGCAGCCCCTGCATCTTGCCGGCACCGTCGGGTGAGTTGTAGGTCACTCTCTCGGTTTTAATCCGGGGATCATCGGCTTTGACCTGTTCCGCCCAGGCATAATTAGGAGCGAGACTGGACAGCAGCGATTCCACTGTAAGTCCTCCCACAGCAAACGCACCGAGACGTTTCATATAATCCCGCCGATTCAGTCGCCCGTGAGCATAGTCGTCATACAGATCCAAAACTTCCTGGTCGAATTGTGAAGCTGGCTTACGATCCATTTTGCAGACTCTCTCTTATATAAGGTAAACACGACTTGGTTTCAGACAAACTGTCAGAGTTCATGATATCGACTGCATTACAGAATTGAAAAGTTTTTCCACGAAAAAGGTTTCTACTAATGACATGCCGGGGTTGAATTGACAGACCATCTCAGATCAATTACGTTTAAAACAAATTGAAAAAGACGACTCGATCTCCCTGCTTCTCGACTTAATATTTGAGGAAATTCCGATGCGAATTCTGTTGTTTGCCCTGATGACTGCCATTGCATTGCACGTCTCCCCTGTTTTGGGGCAGGAAGCCGCTCCTGCTGCGCCCCTTAAAAGTGTGAAGCCGGGAATCAATCAGAAATTTCTCGATCCCAAGCTGGATGTGGATGAATGGATTAAGCGGTTCGAAGTCGAAAGTCGCGAAGTCTTTCGCGGCCGAAACCAGATCGTCAAGCAGCTGAAACTTGCTCCTGGTGACCGCATCGCTGACATCGGCGCGGGAACAGGTCTGTTTCTCGAACCATTTTCGATGGCGGTCGGCAAAAAAGGCTGGGTGTATTCGCTGGATATTGTCCCCAAGTTTGTGGAACGTTATGAAAAAATGGCAGACATCCTGAATCTGACCAATGTTACGCCGGTCCTCTGCGGCCAGAACGACATCCGTCTTCCTCCCGGTTCCATCGATGCCGCCTTCATTTGTGATGTTTATCACCATTTCGAATACCCGGCCGCATCACTGGCTTCGATTCACAAAGCAATGGTTCCGGAAGGCCAGTTGATCTTGATCGATTTCGAACGCATCCCCGGCACATCCCGCGAATGGACGCTCGGTCATGTCCGTGCGGGGAAAGAAGTCTTTCGGAAAGAGGTGGAAGAGGCCGGCTTCGAATTTGTGGAAGAAGTAAAGATCCCCGCTTTTCAGGAAAACTACTTCCTGCGTTTTAAACGGAAGTAGGTCTGTAGAGGATAAGAGACTAGCCTTACCACGAAAGTACCTGATACGAATCGTACCCGCTCATCCTTATGGCTTACCGAGGAAAATTCGCGGCACGAATCCGGTACAGCCAGCTTTCCATTCCCGACGGATCTTTTCGGCTGCCATCATGGACGCCGCCGATCTTTTCAACGGCTCGTTGTGAACGCCAATTTTCAGGGCCGATCAGAAATACGACTGAATCAACATAGCGAAACGCATGCTGCAGCATCAACCGTTTCATCTCGCCGTTATACAGACCACCCCAGTGTGAACGGGCCAGAAAAGTCCAGCCGATCTCAACCTCAGAAGCAGCCTCGTTATAGCCGTGGTAACGTGAAGAGCCAATCACACCGTTCGTATTGTTATCAACGGCAATCAACGCGCCACCCGAATCCAGGGCATCCTGAAAGAATTTCTGAAACACAGTCGCTTCGTACCGATCAGATGCCGGATGCTGTTCCCAGATCAACGGATCAGACGCGACGGCATACAGATCGTTATAATCTTCTATCTGCAGCGGACGGAGCTGAAGCAGGTCACCGGTAAGCGTGGGTTGCGCGTCAAATGTCATCTTTACGTTTGCCTTAAAAACACGAGACCTGATCCTCATAAGACTTCTTTTTTAATGATCACATCTCTATTCAGCTCTGACGTCCTGTCGAGTTTATAGCAAGCGAAAGATTCATCAGCAATCACTGCTATCAGGTTCATTCCAGAATTTCATCAATGCCAATATGAGATAAATAGATATTGCATTATGGAAGCATCGTTAAGAATTTCCCAAGCTTCCATATCAAGAAGAATTCAATCTTCACCCATTATTCTTTGGAAATCGCAAAGGCCATCGGTTAGAGTTCATAACAAGAGTGCAGCGCAATTCATTTATTTTTATTTTCACTACTTTCAATTTATACATCTCTGGCTAAAAAGTCTTTGGAACAGTTTTCTTTTCTGAATTCAGATACTTCAGGCGTCCTGTTCGTCCAAAACACTCGGTATATGAGGAACCTCACATGAAATTCTGCACGCTCAAGCGATCTCTCTGGATCGTGTTCGTCACACTACTCCATTTACCGACTTTGTCTTCCGCCGAAGAGCAGAAACCTAATATTCTCGTCATCTGGGGCGATGATATCGGCACCTGGAATATCAGCCACAATAATCGTGGCATGATGGGCTATCAAACTCCCAATATTGACCGGATCGCCCGCGAAGGAGTTTCCTTTACCGACTACTACGGCCAGCAAAGCTGTACCGCAGGACGTGCCGCGTTTATTGGAGGTAACGTTCCTGTACGCACCGGAATGACGAAAGTTGGCTTGCCCGGCGCCAAAGAAGGTTGGCAGAAAACCGACGTCACGATGGCGACCATTCTGAAGAGCAACGGTTATGCCACGGGTCAGTTTGGGAAAAACCATCAGGGAGACCGCGACGAACATCTGCCGACTGCCCATGGCTTCGATGAGTTCCTGGGCAACCTCTATCACTTGAATGCGGAAGAAGAACCCGAGCATGAAGACTATCCCGGCGACATGGTGTTACCGAATGGAAAAACATTCAAAGAACAGTATGGCCCACGCGGGGTGATCCATTCCTGGGCAAAGGAAGATGGCACACAGCAAGTTCAAGACACCGGTCCGCTTACGAAAAAACGCATGGAAACCATTGATGACGAAACGGTCGCCGCTGCCAAAAAGTTCATCAAAGAACAGAACGCAGCTGGCGAGCCCTTCTTCTGCTGGTGGAACGGAACTCGGATGCACTTTCGGACTCATTTAAAAAAAGAACATCGCGGGCTGAGTGGCACCAGCGGCGATGTATATCATGACGGTATGGTCGAGCACGACTTGCACGTCGGTGAACTCCTGAAATTACTGGATGAACTGGGGATCGCCGACAACACGATCGTGCTTTACTCCACCGATAACGGCCCGCACTTCAACACCTGGCCCGATGCTGCAACGACACCGTTCCGTAACGAAAAGAATTCCAACTGGGAAGGCGCTTATCGTGTCCCAGCGTTTGTACGCTGGCCCAAACATTTCCCCGCTGGCAAAACACTAAATGGGATTGTGTCACACGAAGACTGGCTGCCGACATTCGCTGCCGCCGCCGGCGACACCACAATTAAAGACAAACTGAAAAAAGGAGTCGAGCTCAACGGCCGGAAGTATCGCAACTATATCGATGGCCATAATCAACTGGATTATCTCGCTGGAAAAACGAAAGAGCCGCCGCGCAAAAAATTCATGTACGTGAACGACGACGGTCAGATCGTTGCCATCCGGGCGGGAGACTGGAAAGCTGTCTTCCTGGAAAACCGGGGTATGGCATTCGAAGTTTGGCGCGAGCCTTTTATTGAGTTGCGCGTACCACTGTTGTTCCACCTCCGCCGCGACCCCTTTGAAAAAGCACAACACAATGCGACAACATACAACGACTGGTTCATCGATCGAGTGTACGTCATCGTGCCGATGCAGCAAATTGCGGCGAATTTCCTGAAATCAATGCAGGAATATCCTCCCAGCCAGAGCCCCGGTTCCTTTAATCTGGAAAAAATCAAAAAGACGATCGAAAACGCCGCCAGCGGGCGGTAGTCTAAACGCTTCGTTACGAACAACAACGACTGGCTTACGTTATCGAAGCCAGTCGTTCTTTTAAATCTCTGACAACACAGTAAATTCGTTTCCGAGAAAGTTTCATGAGATACACGCTCGTATTATTCATTCTGTTTTCGATCAATGTAACTTCCGCCGCCGATCCACTTCCGTCCTGGAATGCCGGTCCCGCGAAAGATGCGATCATCAACTATGTCAAGTGCGCCACCAATGATGGCTGCCCGCTATACGTGCTGCCGAAAGAGCGGATCGCGGTCTTTGACAACGACGGCACACTCTGGTCTGAGCAACCCGCTTACTTTCAGTTGCTGTTTGCCCTCGATCGGGTCAAAGCGCTGGCAGATCAGCATCCGGAATGGAAAACCGAGCAACCGTTCAAAGCAGTCCTGGAAAATGATTACCAAACCATCGCTGCTTCCGGAAAAGCCGGATTACTCAAAATCATGGCGGTCACTCACAGCGGGATGACGACCGACGAATTCGCAGACACCGTTCGCAATTGGATCAAAACCGCCCGGCACCCTGAGAAAAAAGTCCCCTACACAAAGTTAGTCTATCAGCCGATGTTGGAAGTGATGAACTTCTTGCGCGCCAACGGCTTCAAAACCTATATCGTCTCCGGCGGAGGCGTCGACTTCTTGCGGGTCTGGGCGGAAGACGTTTATGGTATTCCCCCCGAACAGGTCATCGGCAGCAGTATCAAAGTGAAATTCGAAGAGCGTGACGGCAAGCCCGTAATTGTCCGACTGGCAGAGATCGACTTCATAGACGACAAAGAGGGCAAACCGGTTGGCATTCATCGTTTTATCGGCCGCGCGCCGGTCATCGCGTTCGGCAACTCCGACGGCGATCTTCCAATGCTGCAATGGACCGACCGCAGAGAAAATACCCTCCAAGTGATTGTCCATCACACCGACGCCCAACGGGAATACGCCTACGATCGAAACTCACACATCGGACGGCTCGATAAAGCATTAGATGAAGGACAAGAAAAAGGCTGGACCGTGATCGACATGCAGCGCGACTGGAAACGCATCTATCCTGCACCTGCGTCAGATGACTAACCTGTCTGTTCTAGTCACTCGGCCTGCTCGAAAACTCGAACCAGCGCCGCGTTCCTTTCGTCTTCACTCCCACAGCCAGAGAATCGCCTGACCTACTGAAAACCAGATCGACCAGTTCTCCCCGTGGCAGAGGTTCATCCAGAACGATATTCCAGGTGCGAGTATCGTAGATCTCCAGGTGCCCGTCATTTCTGGCCACTACCAGGAGTGGCTCACAGGGATGAAACTCGGCAAAAACCGACGGGGCTTTATCACCGAAAGTTGACGCCACTACAATTCCCCACGACAATAGACAGACTGTTCCCGATTCTTCGCGCTACAATTCAGGAGAACAAACTTCAGCATGGTTCACTCAACACGCCGCCACCTGTTCTACAAACTGTTCATCCTGCTGCTTTTGGTCAGTGCCACGCTCACGCTGCCTTTCGCAAAGAGAGCCGACGCTGCTCCGAATGAGCGTCCCAACATCGTGCTGATCATGGCCGATGACCTCGGCTTTTCTGATCTGGGCTGTTACGGCTCGGAAATCAAAACGCCGCATCTCGACCAGTTAGCGAAAGATGGTCTGCGGTTCTCCCAGTTTTATAATGCGGGCCGCTGCTGTCCCACCCGGGCCTCGCTCATGACGGGCCTCTACCCGCATCAGTCAGGTATGGGCTGGATGAACCGCAATGACAATCTGCCCGGCTACCAGGGTGAACTCAATCAGCACTGCGTCAGCATCCCAGAAGTTCTTTCCTCAGCCGACTACCGCTGTTACCACGTCGGCAAATGGCATCTGACCTATCGCATGCGCGAAGCCAACGAAAACTGGCCCCTCGGTCGCGGCTTTCATCGCGCTTATGGCACCGGAGGAGGCGGCAACTATTTCGCCCCTCGTCCGCTCTATGAAGACAATCAACTGATCAAACCACCAAAAGAAAATTATTACATCACCGACGCCTTCAGCCAGAGAGCCGTCGATTATCTGAAAGATCATGCGCAACAGACTAACGAAAAACCTTTCTTCCTTTATCTGGCTTACACCGCGCCCCACTTTCCACTCCATGCCCTGCCCACTGATATCGCCGCTTATCGAGGCCGTTACCGTACCGGCTGGGATGAACTCAGAAAACAACGCCATCAGAAGATGACCGAACTCGGTCTGATTAATAGTCCCCTCTCTCCCCGCGATCCCGATGCCAAAGCATGGGACTCACTTTCCAAAGCGGAACAGGAAGAATGGGAACTGCGCATGGCCGTTTACGCCGCCATGGTCACCAGTATGGATCGCGGCATCGGTCAGGTCCTCGCCCAGATCGAGCAAATGGGCGACACGGAAAACACACTCGTCTTCTTTCTCTCTGACAACGGCGCCAGTGCCGAATATATTGATCGTGGCCATCACCCCGGCGCCATCACCGGCACACGTGAATCGTTCCGCTGTGCCGAAGTCGGTTGGGCCAACGCCAGCAATACGCCATTCCGCTTCCATAAAATGTGGATGCACGAAGGGGGCATTTCCACTCCGCTGATTGTCCGCTGGCCTGCACAAATTCAACAGACCGGCGGCTGGACGAAACAAACCGGTCACGTGATTGACTTAATGGCGACCTGCGTTGACGTTTCAAAAGCCGACTACCCGGCAGTCAAACAAAACCAGCCGATCATTCCTATTAAAGGCAAAAGTCTCCGTACCACCTTCCGTAATCCAGAGAAAACAGAAGATCGCACGCTGTACTGGGAACACGAAGGCAACAAAGCAATTCATCAGGGGAACTGGAAACTAGTCAAACAGCACAAACAGGGCTGGGAACTCTACGACTTGAATCAGGATCGCAGCGAATTAAACAATCTGGCGAAACAGCACCCCAAACGTGTCGCGTCGCTGGAGGAAGTCTGGAGCGTCTGGGCAGAGCGCGTCGGCGTTGTCCCCTGGGATCAACTCCCCCCACCCGGCTATCGGAAAAAGGGCCCCAGCTTCTACCGCAAGAAGTAAACTGCTTCTCTGTAGAACGGTTCCGGTATCGAAACCCGAAGCAAACAGACCAGATAAAACCGGTGCAAAACGTCCGATCCCTTGATTCTGGACTAAGAAATCGGGATATTCTAGTTATTGTGACCTGCCGGTCTTTTATTGACAGGTTTTGAATCACCGCTGTCCCCGCGATGTCCTTCTGCCCCCTTATTAATAGAACGTCAATTCCCCATGTCATCCGTTGCCTCTTCGCCGCTGTTAAAACTGCACCCGGAAGATAATATTGCCATCGCCCGTAACTCGGTGGCGGAAAACCAGGAGTGTCCCATTTCGGACAACGAAAGCGTGACGGCCCGGGAAGACATCGATCTGGGGCACAAAGTCGCCATTCAGCAGATTGCCAAGGGAGAACCAATCCGTAAGTTCGGTCAGGTCATCGGTTTTGCGACGTCCGACATGCAGCCCGGAGACTGGATTCACAGCCACAACCTGGAAGCAGGGGAACTGAGCCTGGATTACGCCTATTCTAGTAATGTACCTGCTGATCCAGAACCGATTGAAGGTCGGACCTTTATGGGTTACCGCCGTCCCAACGGCAAAGCGGGCACGCGGAACTATCTGGCGATCATCAGCACAGTCAACTGTTCGGCGACGGCATCAAAATACGTTGCCCGGGAATTGGCCAAGACATCACTGGCAGACTACCCAAATATTGATGGCATCATTCCACTAGTCCACAAGGGTGGTTGTGCCATGCAGTATGATGGGGAAGACCATCATCAGCTAATGCGAACACTAGGTGGGTTTGCCAAACATCCCAATATCGGCGCGTATGTCGTTCTGGGTCTGGGATGTGAGACGGGGCAAGGTTCATTCCTCTCCGATTCCGAAGGGCTGGTTCAGTTACAGAATCTCAACACACCCAAGCCCCAGGAACCACTGGTGCTCAACATCCAAGACATGGGGGGGATAGCTAAGACAGTCAAAAAGGTCACTGCACTTTTAAAAGACTATTTACCCATTGTGAATGACGTGAAGCGTGAGCCAATTCCAGTTTCCGAACTGATTCTGGGCACCGAATGCGGCGGCAGTGATGGAAACAGTGGTGTGACCGCCAATCCCGCGCTGGGCATTGCCAGCGATCTACTCGTCGCGCATGGCGCCACATCGATCCTGGGAGAAACCTCGGAGATCTATGGCGGCGAACATCTTCTTACCCGTCGTGCGATTACTCCTGAAGTGGGCAAGAAACTGATCGAACGCATTAAATGGTGGGAAGAATACACGGGCAAATTTGGTGTCGTGATCGACAACAATCCCTCTCCAGGCAATAAACGTGGAGGTTTAACCACGATTTATGAAAAATCGTTGGGTGCCATCGCCAAAGGAGGCAGCACCGCCTTACGCGAAGTCTATCGCTTTGCTGAACCAGTGACCGAAAAAGGCTTTGTCATTATGGACACGCCCGGTTACGACCCTGCTTCCGTCACTGGAATGGTCGCCGGTGGCGCCAATGTTGTCGCTTTCACCACAGGCCGAGGCAGTTGCTTCGGATGTAAACCGGTCCCCAGTATCAAAATCTCGACCAATACCCCCATGTATGAGCGGATGGAAGATGACATGGATCTGGACGCCGGCCGCATTTTGAACGGGACCTCAGTGGAAGAAGTCGGACGGGAAATCTTTGAACTGGTCATTGAAGTCGCCAGTGGTAAGAAAACCAAAAGTGAAGCCCAGGGTATCGGTGACGAAGAATTCTGCCCCTGGAGCATCGGCCCGGTTCTATAAATCGTTTGATTTCTTTGTTCTAACGCCTGTGAGAGCCTCGCCTGGCTCGCATTTTACGCAGAAAAAGTAAAACTGCCTCTAACAGAATCACCTATCTACTTAATATAATGTCACTTACATCCTGTAGATCGTTTTAACCAGGCGGAGACGGTTTGCGAGTTTTGTAAATCACCGCCCAAAAACATAGACGCACGACCACATAAACACACACTCAATACAACCGTTAGATCTATTGAAACAGGAAAATTCGGCATCTTCCGAATAATCGCTACAGTTTACCAGAAGCGATGTCCGATATAACCAGCAACAGACTCCGCGCAATTCCGTATTAGATCGCGCGGATTGTTATCAAAGTTTCCGCTGTTTGTAAGGACGTATAGATGCGGCTTCTTAATTGGCTAGCACCGGTATTGAGTATCGTTCTGATCTCACACGCATATTCCACAGTACATGCGCAGGGATACCCCTCCCCACCTTCGATGCCGCAGTCTGGAATGATACAACCTGTATCTTATAATTCCTCAAGTCTGCCGGGAGTTTTTCAGAACGCACAAACCATGGGTGCCCCTCCACCACCTGATTTCTTTCAGGCGGCAACGGGCGGGTATGGAGCACCAGGTATGCCTGGAATTCCGATGAACGCAGGGCCGCAATCTTCACTGAGTGCGTTCCCTCGAATATCTCCCTTCGAAAAGATGTTTCAACAACATCGGGTCGGCGATAACGGCTTATGGTCCTACAAGTCCAGCAACGCTGGCAAAAAGTACTTCTTCAGTGCGGAAGCACTCTTTGCCCGCTACCAGAATCCTGGTGGTGCCCTGCTTGGAAATAGTAGTTCCATCTCCTATCTGGATATGGTTGAAGACCAACTGATTGATGCAACCGATGATGAAGTCTTTGATCAATTCAGTGAAAACGAAGGTTTAAACTATTTTGATGCAGTCCACTTCAACAAGGTACCCAGCCTGGATGCACCTGGTACTCGTCTACGTTGGGGATGGATGAACGACGACGATAGCGGATTTGAATTCACCGGCTGGTGGATTTCTCAGGCGAATTCATCATGGTCTGCCATTGAGAATTCGACCCACAAACCCAATCCAGCAAACCAAGCGATCATGGACATCCTGCTGTCCCCTCCGAGCTTTATTGATCCATTAGGTAATGGGACGTTTACTTCAATTCCTGGTATTACCCAGACAGAAATCAATACCATTCTGCAAAACGAATTGATGAACCTTGCCGGTCTCCCTCTTGATGACGGCACAGTAAATGGAGTCACGGTTCCTTATGACTTGGATTTCAGAATTAAATCTGTCAGTCAAGCCTGGGGTACTAATGCCACCTGGATGTCAACTCCGCTTGTGGACAAGAAAGCATTGAAGATTCGGACTCTGGCAGGTGCCAGATATATGAAGGTCCGAGAAGGATTCGGATTCGTAGGTGTCGACAGTGGCTTACTCTATAGCGATGCTAACAATGCCGCCAGTATTCTCCCTGACTTAAAACTGTTCTCACTGCCCACCGGTAGTGATGAAAACGAAGACGGAATTGTTGACAATGCAGGTGTAGTCGAAGATGAAGGTGCGGGTGGCGGTACTGACACCGCATTCTTTATTGCTCCTACCGATGCCGTTACTGATATTCCAATCATTCCCACAACCACCTATATCAACAACAAGGTCGATACCCATCTGGCTGGACCTGAATTTGGTATTCAGTATGACATCGGTGGTGACAAATTTAAGATCTGGGGACAGACCAAAGTGGGTATCATGGCCAATCAGGAAACAATTGAACTGGAAGGTGACAACGTTGGAATGATCACCCGCGTCGAAGACCCAAATAACCCCACGTCTGATCGTCCTAAAGCGTTAATCGACCCGACCGCGGGCAACCCAAATCCAAATGCCTTCAGCGACCGCCAGACACACACCCACATTTCACCATTGTTTGAACAATCCATCTTTATGGAAATGTCTATCTTCGACAAAGTTCCGGTACTGAAACGTATGAAAATCCTTGAGGAAGCAAAATTCAAGTTTGGTTATACTTATATTGTCGCTGGAGAAATCGCTCGACCTTATGACAGTATTCTCTGGCAAGGGATGCCCACTAGAGGTTTATTCCCTTCCATCAACGTGAAACGTGAATCCTGGAGTGTCGGAAGCTGGAGTATCGGTATCGACTGGCTCTATTAAACTCGAAATCAAATCACATTCATGCATCCAAACGACCTGGAATCTCTTCCAGGTCGTTTTTTTTGCAAACCAATCACCTCTATTTAATCTGCTTCAGAGTCACATCTCCCAGGGTACTGTTGTTCGCGGGATAAACGCGATCTTCACCGTCCACCTGAAACCAGATATCGAGCATCCCCGTGCCGGCCGACAGTTCAAACTCGGCAGAGACTTCATTCGCTTGTAAATATTCATGAGTCTGCTGACCTCGCCAGTTCACAAACAGCTTACCCGGCTTCTGCATCGCGTTTCTGTGAATCTGAACCTGATATAACCCCGCGTTCTTGATCTGCACCATCCAGCCTTGAGAGACTCCTTGAAAATAGCTGCCATCCTGGTAGCGGCAGAGCACGCTGGGATCTTCTTTTTCTTTATCAACAATAATGGTTCCTGGTGTGAAGTTGCGAGTCTTCTGCACTTCGGTAAACCAGTCCTCGTATTGCTGGCGGAGTGCTACTGCCGTTTCTGGTTTACTCTGCATCAGGTTTGTTGCTTCACCCGGATCGATCGATACATCGTACAATTCCAAAACCGGCTCGGCCTGTTGCATCAGGTTTTCATCACCAAACGTCCCCGGATAGCCAACCAGTTTATAACGCTGTGTCACTACGGCGGTATTTTGATATCGCTGTGGCCTCAACCCCCGGTGAACCTGAAAGAACAGGCTGCGTTCGGGTAATTTCGTTTTTTTCTTCGACAGGAGCGCAGTAAGATCGATCCCATCCAGCGCCAGAGATGCAGGCCGCGGCGTCTTTGTCAGTGAGAGCAGGGTCGGCAACAGATCAATGTGCGCAGCGATTTGATCACTCTTGGAACCACCTTGAAAGTGTCCTGGCCATTGCGCAACAAAGGGAACACGAATTCCCCCTTCATAAACCCAGGACTTTCTGCCTCGCAGACCATCCGTAAATCGTTTTTGCTGTGGGCCGTTATCTCCTAGAAATATCACAATCGTGTTGTTTAACAGATCTTGTTTTTTCAACCAGACCATCAGTTTCCCAACGTTCTCATCCAAATTCTGCACCATTCCATAAACGCGAGCCGTCGTTTCATTCAGTCCCATTTTCTGATACGGCTCCCAGTACGAACGGTCAATTTCCAGAGGGGTGTGCGGCGCGTTAGTCGGCAAATAAACAAAGAACGGTTGCTGCTCCTGTTTTTGCTGCTCCATAAATTCGATCGCTGCCTGGAAAAACACGTCAGTACAATAACCGTCTGCCTGAATCCGTTTGCCATTCTTCCACAGTCGGGAATCAAAATAACTGTTTGGCTGATCCGGACTCTGGCCGATGCCACCACCCTTATGAATCAACGTTTCCTCGAACCCCTGATCTTCAGGCCGCATCGGATAATTATCACCCAGATGCCATTTCCCAAAGATGCCTGTTTTGTATCCCGCCTGTTTTAATAATTCTGCCAGGGTAATTTCATTTCCCTGCATCTTCGCGCCGCCACGCGAAGTATGAACCACGCCGGTGCGATAGAAATAGCGCCCCGTCATCAGACTGGCCCGGGTTGGCGCACACACCGGACTACAATAAAACCGAGTGAGTTCGATGCCGTCTTTCGCCATGCGATCAAGGTTTGGTGTCTTGAGCTGCTTATTCCCATGAAAACCAACATCGCCATACCCCTGATCGTCGGTCAGAATCAGAATCACATTCGGTCGCTCCGATTCCTCACCTGCCCCCCAGACGGAGTAAGCGTTCGTCAGAGAGAGTAGCATTCCCAGTATCAGCATGAGGAATCTGGATTTCGAATTCAATAGAAACATCAACAGTGCCTTTCATCAGTGTAAGACAGTTTTTCGTCAATCAACGAGTTTGAATTCTTATTTCCAGTGCAGTGAAACCGACGATTTCCAAAAAACCAGTTGCCGGATCGCAGCGCATGCCATACGATGAAGAGACGCAACACTGTACGCTTTCCCAAGAGGCCGGAGGACAGATCATGAATGACAGCCGCATCTGGTTCAGCATGCTCTTGATTGGAATTGCCGTTCAGGGTCAACAGGCCCACGCCCAGGCACTCAGAATCCAACAACCTATCGTACAACAATTCTCAGCAGGTACAACGGTGAGTATTCCCGATCGGGGCAGTGCACTCATCGGAGGTTACAGTTCCGGCGCCATCCGCTCCAGACAGACCGGCCCCTTTCGGCGGGGATCAAACTATGGTCACGCATTTCAAAGTTCGACCAGCAGCGTCAGCGTTTATATTCATGACTTCGAAGCCATGGACCGTATGCTGTTGAACTCGGCTCCTTCCGCAATGCGCAACAGTGGTGGAATTCAGAATCGCGACCAGTATTGGACACAGCAGTTACTCTTGCGACAAACACACACGTCTGACATCAGCCGTTATTCCAATTCAAGCGGCGTAATGGAAACCCAACCACTCTCTTCAAAGCAGATCGCGCAAACCAAAGCGGAACGGTTTTACGAGTTAGGCCAGAAAGCAGAACAAAAGCACGCGACTCCCAATATCGCCATCCTGCATTACAGAGTGGCAGAGAAATATGGAAGCGCTCCAGCAAAAGCAAGACTGCAGCAACTGACGAAACTCAAAAATTGAGTGCAGGGTTAACCGAAGCGTTTAAGCAGCGTCTTCTGATTCCTCTTCCGGAATGAACACGCGATTCGGGAGATGCACCTTGGAGTAACGTTCGCCGCGTGCGTCATAAAAGTAGACCATGTTGGAATCAGAGGCCCAGATCGCACCCAGACGAACACTACGCGGACCATTAATCGAAAACTGCAACCCACAGCTTCTTCCGCGTCTCTGCAGTGCCATTTCTGTCATCGTAAACTGCTCTTCGAGCAGGTTTTCTTTTTCACAAAGCGTTTTATGAATATATAGACGGAGTTCGTCAAGTGACTGGATTTTCTCTACACTGATGCTCATTCATTATCCCTCTCGCAAAAATCTTCGTTCACCTGTTTTTCAGTGACGCCTTCTGTCGAGCCACATCCGGCCTTCACGAAATCATCAGGTTGACCTCACGAGTATCGTCCAACCATTCGAACATCTATCACAAGAGTTGAGTCGCCGTCCTCTTTGTTAAAATTCGAGAAGATTATGGATCCGATTTATTCGGTACTCACCAGCGTTATTTCCTAAAATTCTGATAGAACCCTGAAATCGGACTGATGAACGCCAGACGAAGAGGCACGCTGGCAGACAGCAAACCGACTCGATACAACCATTTTCGCTATGTTTTTTTTAACTAATCCGAACAGCTTCTGTACTTTGAGCGCTGCGAGTGCCAGCAGCGATCAGGCCGCAGAGGTGTTTTTTCTGTTCAACACGGAAAATCGTGATATCCCCTAAATTTACCGAAGATAAAATAGTTTGTATGATGTGTAATTAACAAAGCTGCAAAATTTACTTTTGTTCACACTTGGCTCAACAAAACCATTTGAATCGAGGACTCCCTGAAGTGCCTGTCATCACTGCTGAATCGCTGCAAAAATTTACTGAATCTCTCCTGCTCAACGGAGGGGCAAACGAAGAAGAAGCCCGCATCGTTTCCCATAGTCTGGTCGATGCGAATCTGCTGGGACACGATTCTCATGGCGTCATGCGTCTCCCCTTCTATCTGGGTCGCGTAAAAGAAGGCATTCTTAAAGCAGGTGAGACACTGCAAATCCTGAATGAAACTCCGGCTGCAATTACCGGCGATGGCTGCTGGGGATTCGGTCAGACTGTGATGCACGATCTGATGAAACGACTGATCGAGAAAGCAGGCAACCTGGGTGTTGCTTGCGGAACACTGAAACGCGCCTCACACATCGGCAGACTTGGTGAGTATGCAGAGATAGCAGCCGCCCAGGGAATGGCATCGATCATTTGTGCCAACACTCATGGCTCAGCACCCCGCGTGGCACCGGTGGGCGGAAAACGCCCCCGCCTCGGTACCAACCCGATCTGTATCGGAATGCCCGGCGGTGAGGAAGGCCCCTTTGTGCTCGATTTCGGAACCTCTGCCACCGCAGAAGGAAAAGTTCGCATCAAAAAAATTGCTGGCGAACAGGTTCCCCCCGGCTTAATTCTCGATCCGGATGGAAATCCCACTACCGACCCGAACCAGCTGTACGGTGATCCCCCAGGCACCATCCTTCCCATGGGCGGCGACCAGGCTTACAAAGGCTTTGGTCTATCCTTCATGGTCGAAATGCTCTGCGGTGCCCTTTCGGGTGGGCAATGTGCCTTTCCTGATCCCCCACCACCACAGGGAAACTGTGTATTCGTGATTGTTATCGACCCGAAACATATGGGTGGTCAGAATCATTTGCTGAATGAAATCACCAACCTGGAAAAATATGTCAGAAACGTTCCTTTAAAAGAGGGCGTGAATGAAGTCTATCTTCCCGGCGATCCTGAAAAGAAAACCGCAGCTTCCCGCAAAGAATCAGGCATTTCACTGGACAGTGGAAACTGGGCGGCATTAACGAAACTTGCCGAGGAGCTAGAGGTTACAGTACCCGAAGTGGCAGAATAGTATTGGCCTTCCATGACGCATGATCCTGATCGCAATCAGAATGCTCCTGACAGCGATCAGGATGCGCGCCTGTATGTTCCCAGCAATGATGTGGAAAACATTAACGTCGCCGTCAAAACATCGTCATCCAAAGAATACTGCTTTTCCAAATTTCCAGGGCAGGACCATTTTCACCTGTTAATGCACGGTGAAGTTCATGTCACAAACGGGCATGACATGTACTGTGTGGAATGTGCTTTCCGGCACGGCTTTCTCACCCGAGACCGCTTGAACTGGCAATATCAAAAGCGATAAACAGATCGCAATGATCTTCTCTACCGCTTTTCTCTGGCCGCTTTTCTCTACAGTTTTTCTCAGGCCGCTTATGCATTCACAGGTACGATCGTCGTGGCTTTCAAAGAGTCCTCCGACACATCTTCGGTATAGGAGTCATGCTGCGGAACTAGATATTCCGCCTCGGACCACCATTCGGCTGCCTGTTCCTGGGTCCATGCTTTGATCTCTAACTGATTCAGAGCACGACTTAATTCTTCAATTGTCTGAAAACGATCTTCCGGCTTCTTTTCCAGACACTTCAGAATAATCGCTTCCAGTTCTTTTGAAATCCGGGGATTAATCGACGACGGTGGTACTACAGCCTGGCTGGCGTGTGCAAACATAACCTTGATCGCATTCTCGCCATCAAAGACAGGCTTGCCCGTCAGCAGATAATAGACGCTCGCTCCTAACGAATAGATATCGGAACGCGTATCCGGCTTTTCGTCGCCAGTCACCACTTCGGGGCTGGTATACAACGGTGAACCGACCACGGCCCCTTCCATCGTCAGATTCAGAGAATGATTCTCCGAACGACTGCTGTTGTCTTTGACCAGACCGAAATCCAGCAACTTGGCAACATCATACAGACCGCCCCGCTCTGCGGAAAAGATATTGCCCGGCTTGATATCGCGGTGAATCAACCCTTTGTGGTGCGCTTCCGCCAGCGCTGAACAGACCTGCTTCAACAGATAAACAACCCGTTCCGGAGGCAACGCCCCAAAACGCTCGACGATCTCCTGCAGATTGAGTCCTGGCAGAAACTCCATCACATAATAAAAGGTTCCCTCTTCCGTATGACCATAATCGTAGATTTCAATTGTATTGGGGTGCGTCAAACCGGCGGTCGCCTGCACTTCACTTTCAAACCGCAACAGGACATTGCTGTCATTCACCTTATCACGCCGGATCAGTTTAATTGCACACGGACGCTTCAGCAGACGATGTTCCCCCAGATAGACTTCACCCATACCGCCGCTGCCGACCTGCTTGCGCAGCGTATACATGCCGATACTTTTGGCATCGAAGGCTTCACGCCTGAGGCTTCCCACACGATACGATCCATAGATGGCCGTACTACCGGCAATCAACAGCAAAATCACCATTTCCGATAAGCCACCAGTATAAAGCACCTCGGAAACCTGAGGTACCTGCATCCCGGTCATGACAGCTCCCACAATCGGGCTGATCACCATCAGACTCACAACAGAAATCACTCCCCGCAGGGAATTGGGGATGAAAAATCCGTACGTGTAAATCAGAATCATCCAGGGGAAGACTGTTCTCAGTGGAAAAGCAAACGCAACCTTCCCGAGCAAAACAGGATCGCAGGCACACAATTCACAGAAATGCCACCAGATAAAGAACGCCGCCGGGGCACCAAAAGTAATCGCTTCGCAAATCCGTAATCGGACAATACACAGGCAGGACCGGAACCAGAGCCAACCAGAAACGGCAAACAGAATTCCCGTCAGAATAGAATCGAGAACCAGCATTTCCTGGCCGTGCGGTTTATTAAACTCTCCCAGCCACAACCCACGAAGTAAAAACGCCGTCGATGCCAAGGCAAGTAACAGAGACGCCATCCGCAGACGGCTGTGCAAAAGCACTCTGCCTTGCTCTTGAAACATGCCGGAACCACGCGAGATGACACCCGCATGGGGACAAAACTTGCCAGCTTCCTTGATAAGCTCCCGTGGATGCAAGATGGACTTCTTTTTGTTGTCTGCTGATGAAGGGGCTTCTTGTTCTGAACTCATCCTCAAAGTTCCCAAGCATGATCGATTTTAGTTAGGCAACTCTCTGATCAGATTCTGCGAGAAATGCTCTCACTCAACATCGACCATTGTTGATCAGTTTGCAGTCGTTAAAAATAACTCGCAACCAGAATCATAGCCGTCGTTTGAAATCCTCACGTAAAGCACAGCAATTTTAGACCTATTATACGACACCGGAGCCATGAATTATAGTACCTTTTCTTAGTGCCGAATAAATAAGTCATCTCCCTGTAAACTGTTACAGCAGTGACACTTAATGTTAATCAGAATTTTTCTGATAGCACTCTCCCAGATGAATCATCATCTCCAGCGCCAGTAAGTCGGCACGCGACATCACATGCCGCGAACTGCGATTTCCCAATCCACGCACAATGACCTCAACACATTCGAGGTGGAATTCCAGAACGTGGTGGGGGGTTAGATTTACTGCAGCCAGTAATTCCGCGATTTGCAGGATCTCTTCTTTGAGGCTACCCGACCCCATAATTACATACGTTCTCAATAATTCATGATAGTAATCCTGAACTTCTTGAGGAATGAGGCACTCATCGGAAGACTCTGGTAAACCTGTCTGAACCTGACTGCCTCGCAACAACAAATCGCGCTCGGACTCATCGAATTCATTCGGCTCAGCGAGCGTCTGCAATTCTTCCACCATGTTGCGTTGCTGATTCAACAAACGCTCTGCTTCGTCCCGTTCCCGAACCAGACGCCGATGATTGTCTACCTGTAAACGGTGATTCTGTTCTTGCAACTCGTGAACCCACATCGCCCGCTGCATCACTCCCAGTAACGCCGGAGACTCCCACAATGCTGGTGAAATTAAAACCTCAGCCTGATTTTCACAAGCCGCCAGTACAACCTGATCATCGGGTGATGCCAGCATGAGCACAACGGGTTCATGGCAGCCACTCATGCGAATCGCATTGAGTAGCTCCAGCTGATTGGTTTTGGTTTCAGAATCAATCCGCAGCAACAAACAATCAAAGCTGTCATTACGGAGGAGTGTGAGTGCTTCTTCTGAAGTCGATGCCCATTCTAAACGAGGTTCGGTACATCCAACGGCATCCAGCCGCAAAGCCAGACTAACCCAAACGGGTCTCTGCGCACTGACAAACAGTACTTTCAGTCGCGGGGGAATCAACTGCCGTTGGGATGAGAGCGAATGAGGTTCATGCAGATCGCTGTCAGACAGATCCAGATCGACTGTCGCTCGGGACCTCACCTGTCTTTCCGCATCTTCTGCGAAAGAAGGGGGCGCTGCCTGATTGATTTTGTCATGCTTCACGCTCATATTTGGACCTGTATAATCTCAGGACTATATATAAAGGGTCGCAATCAAAACTGTCAATACGAGGTCAACCTTAAGTACCTGCATTACAGGCAATTAAAGCAAATTCCCCATACTAAAACACCAGCGTTTCCGCGTTGAACACAGGGCCTTCGACGCAAGTCCGGCGGTAATCCCATTCTTCTTCGTTGATCCGCACTTTTGCCACACAACTGAAACAGGCGCCAAAGCCGCAAGCCATCGGTGTTTCCAGTGACAGCCAGCACGGAATCTTCGCCTGGAGCGCCATCTGGCTGACTGCTTCCATCATCGGTTCTGGACCACAGCAGAATATGGTCCCCGGCGGCGAAGCACCCTCGATGCGTTGCCGTAACAATTCGGTCACATAGCCATGATGTCCATAAGAACCATCATCTGTCGCAACCTCGACATCCAGTCCATCCAGACGGAAATCATCCAGCCCCGCTAAATATTCTTGGGAACGTGCGCCATAGAGCAAACTAACCTTGTCCGGGAATGCATTCAGGACACGCCGCGGTTGCCCGTACTCTCGTTGCTTCAGTGCCTCACGGGCTGTAGCCAGAAATGGGGTTTGACCAATGCCGCCTGCCACCATGATCAGAGAGCTACTTCCCGGCTGGGGGAACCCGTTACCAAGCGGGCCCCAGATTTCCACCTGATCTCCCGGTTGCCAGTGCGTCATCCGCGCGGTTAGTTTGCCAACCACCACGTAACCAAAGTCAAAACCAACCGGCGTTCCCGACTCATCCAGAAATGTATCGTAAAGCGCAAACGGGCGTCCCAGCAATGGGTCATTCACCCCCGGCTCTCGGACCATAAAGAACTGTCCCGGCAAAATCACATCTGCAATCGGGGGACACTCCAGCCGCAACCGATAAGTGTCGCGTGCCATCTGTTCTTGTTCTACTACAGTCGCAGAGAGATATTGCGGCGAGGCACAATCACTGAATTCCGAGGCTGCTGTCATTTCCGCTTCCCTTGACTTGTTCGCTTCGCTTGAACATCACCGATGATCCTGCGTCCCGTCGTCTTCTGCCCTGAAGACGCTGCACCACTTTTCTTGCCGGCTCCCACTGGTTTTCTACCTGTTGTTTTTTTTCCCGTTGGTTTTTTGCCTGTGGTCTTTTTACCTGTCGGCTTCTTATCAGCGAATTTTTTACCGGTCGGTTTTCTTCCAGCCGGTTTTCTTGCAGCCGGTTTTCTACCTGTGGGCTTTCCGTCAGCAGGTGTGACATCAGCGGGTGTGCGATCAGAAAACTTTCGTTCCGATGTTTTTTTCACAGCAGGGCCACGGGAAAATCGAGCTCTTCCAGGCGACACATTTTTTCGCCCTTTACGGTGACGAATATCGGGCGAATGTTTTTCGTTCAACATTTCCCGTAATTTTTTCAATTCCCAGTCGGACAATCGCTTGTATTCACCCGCTTTGAGCTTGCCAATATTCAGTGGCCCAAATCGCACGCGTATCAGTTGAATCACTTTATGACCAATTCGTGCCATCATCCGGCGAATTTCCCGGTTCTGACCTTCGTGCAGCGTCAATTCGAGAAATGTGCTCTTCCCCTGTTTTTTCAAATATTTTAACCCGGAGATACGGAAGAGGCCTTCTTTAAAGCGGACCCCCTTGCGCAACTCGTCGAGCTTTTCCCGTGCCGGATTTCCTGCTACCTGCACATGATATGTCCGTGCTACCTTGTAACGGGGATGCGCCAGTCTCTCAGCCATCGCACCGTCGTTCGTCACCAGAATTAAGCCTTCGCTGTTTTCATCCAGTCTCCCGACGGTAAACAGACGCTGGCCATCATTCGGAAACAGATCAACAACTCGTCTGCGACCAGCCGGATCATTGTTGGTGCAGAGAAATCCTGTCGGCTTGTTCAACAGATAATAGCGGCGTGGCTGAAGACGAACCCGCTCGCCGTCCACACAGATCACTTGCGTCTCCGGATTGATCTTCGCCCCTAATTCGGTGACGGCATCACCATCGACGGTTACCCGACCTGTTTCAATGTACTCTTCACAATGGCGGCGGGAACCCAGGCCGGTCGAAGCAAGAAATTTCTGCAGGCGGATTAATTCCGCATCATCTGTGGGTAGATCCGCATCGGAATCGGATTCTGGAACTGTACGGGGACTCATGATATTTCAACTATGGTAAAACGCAAAAACAGACAAAAACGGCTTCAAAGCCAGATTTTGTTATACCACAGCCGGAAGACGATACCAATTAGGAAGAACGGATTCTTTTCAGGGATCTCAAATGATTTCGGGAATTTCCGGTATTTCCAGATTTTGCTCTTCAATCACATCCCGCATTCGCTGCAGCGACCGAATTGTGAGCTGGCGCACGCGCTCGGTGCTGATGCCCAGATCAGTCGCGATTTCACGGAATTTTTCCGGGTCATCTGAATGATACAACCCAAAACGTCGCTTCAGAATCAGCTGTTCGCGTTCATCCAGGGTGTGCAACACCTGTTTCAGTACATCCTGAATCGAACGGTGATACGATTCATGCGAACGGGGAGTCGAACGAAAATCGCTTAACCCCACTGCCGCCGACTCCACACCGCTCACAAATGTTTTCCGGTATTTCCGCCCTTTTTTCGTAGCACGAAACAGAAAATTTCGAATCGCCCACGTTCCATACGTACTGAAGCGGTTGCCGCGATCAATGTCAAAAATCTCGACCGCCCGAATCAACGGCATTTGACCATCGCTGACAATATCTTCAAAGGTGTTCGCCCGATCTGTCAGGCCTTTGGCAATGGAGACCACCAACCTCAAATTGGCCTGAATAATGTAATTACGCAATCGATGCGCATCCTTCAGCTTCTGCTCAATCCGATCCAACAGACCGACACAAGGAGACTTCAGATCAATTTTGTCTCTCAACAAGGCAGCTCGATACTTCAGATAATTCATGCCCTTGAACAGGATCACTTCCTGCTCTTTTTCCAGTAAAGGCACCGAATACAAGGGCGCATACTGAACGGGCATTCCTTCTGATTCGGCATCTGTACCAGAGTTTAACTCCAGACAGAGCTTGTGTAACGGCTGCAGGATCTGCTCACACGCGTCTTCCTGATCGAAATCATCACTGAAGACATATTCAATTTCTGTGGAGTGAATCTTCTCTGCGCGCTTCTGTAATTCCCGCGTAACACAATATTTTTTTATCCGGGCCGCTTTTTTGACCGAAAGCAACTCGCACTGACACGGCTTTGCCTGATTAGCAACAAGCGCACGCGCTCCCAGTTCGGAAAAAGAATCGGAGTCCGATGGATTATCTGTTACAGCACTGTACATAAATGAAAACTCGCAGAGATTGTTCTTACAGGAAAAGGAAATCTGAAAGACAGATACTCTCCCGCGTATCGTATGCAATACCAGCCTCTAAAACAATTTTAACAGGCTATATTGTTTAAATTCCGCGATAAAATTATAATCGACACTCTGAAAAGGAGTTAAATTACCGGAGATGATATGAATAGAGCAACGGTTCTCGGGAAACAGATGTGAAAAACAGCAAAAACAGAGAGCATAGGTGGGCTGGGTCGCTGCAAAATCTACTCACGAAATGATAGGGAAAGAGCCGATTATTACCACAAGGGAGCCTTCATCCCTTTCCCCTCAAAACTGATACCAAAAGTACACATTTTCATCAAATTTCCCGTCTCTAGACCGTGATCCCCTTCCTCGAACGTTTGCTATGTCTATTAAAGAGTTTAGACCTGATGCTATGACTCGCAAATCAGACAGAAATCCGTTAGCATTTGCTTAATCGAGGTCTGTTTCGACGTGTCTCACTCTGAAGCAGATGTGGGATCACCTCAAAATGATCCAGTATCGTTCCCATAACGACGATGCATTCCTAGAATAGTTTTATCACTCATCTGTGTGATTTCTTCCGGGCTGACTCTGGAGAGTCGTCTTAGAGGAGTTACGCTCATTGAAAATACTTAAGCAGGTTGAAAGAACCTTATCCCATGGCAGAACAAACAGTTACAGGTGCTGTGCCTGGAGTCGATCCAGCAGAACTTGAAGAATGGTTTGAATCACTGGACGATTTGATCATCCGGTATGGTAAGGAAAGAGTAAAAAATGTGTTAGCAATTTTGCAGGAACGCGCTTACCGTCAGGGAGTGACGATGCCTTTCACTGCAAATACGCCTTACATCAATACGATCCCCCTTGAAGAACAAACACCGTTTCCAGGCAATCGTGAAATTGAACGGCGAATCAAAAGTATTATTCGCTGGAATGCGATGGCGATGGTGGTTCGTGCCAATAAAGATAACGATGGCATCGGCGGACATATTTCAACTTATGCATCAGCGGCGACGCTCTGGGAAATCGGTTTTAACCACTTCTTTCATGCACGAACCGAAGACCATTCAGGTGATGTAGTTTACTTCCAGGGTCACGCTTCACCAGGTGTTTACGCTCGCGCATTTGTGGAAGGTCGGCTGACCGAAGAAAACCTGGAACGTTTCCGGCAGGAACTGCCTCGGGGCGGCGGACTTTCTTCTTACCCGCATCCCTGGTTGATGCCAGACTTCTGGCAGTTCCCTACCGTCTCGATGGGTCTAGGTCCCATCATGTCCATTTACCACGCCCGTTTTCTGCGCTACCTGCATGACCGTGGAATCATGGATACATCCAAGTCCAAGGTCTGGTGTTTTGTCGGCGATGGGGAAACAGACGAACCTGAAACACTGGGCGCCATCACACTCGCCTCTCGGGAGCATCTGGACAACCTGATTTTTGTCATTAACTGTAATCTGCAGCGTCTAGACGGTCCTGTGCGTGGAAACGGCAAGATCATTCAGGAACTCGAGGCCGCTTTCCGTGGTGCAGGCTGGAACTGCCTCAAAGTCATCTGGGGTAGCGACTGGGATCAAATGCTGGCTGATGATGAAGACGGCGTCCTTACGAAACGGATGGGCGAAGTTGTCGATGGTCAGTATCAGAAATATGTTGTGGAACCCGGTTCCTACATCCGAGATCATTTCTTCGGCGATAATCCGGAACTGGCCAAAATGGCAGAACATCTGTCCGACGATCAAATCAAACGCATGGGACGCGGTGGTCATGATCCAGAAAAAGTTTACGCCGCCTTTAACGCCGCAGTGAATCATACCGGATCTCCCACGGTCATTCTGGCCAAAACAATCAAAGGTTACGGACTCGGCGAAGCCGGCGAAGGTCGCAACGTCGCCCATAACGTGAAAAAAGCCAACGAAGAGGAACTGCGCGATTTCCGCTCTCGCTTCGGAATTCCCATCCGCGATGAAGATGTGAAAAACACGCCGTTCTACAAGCCTGATGAAAACAGTCCCGAAATGCAGTACCTGCAGAAAAAACGGGAAGAACTCGGCGGATACCTCCCCAAAAGAACGCCAACAGAAGAACGGTTGGAAACGCCTACGCTGAAGTCGCTTGAGAAATTCATGAACAGCATGGCCGGCAAAAACGGATCGACCACGGGTGCCTTCGGCATCCTGCTGGGCAACCTGCTCCGTGACAAAGTCATCGGCAAACGCATCGTGCCTATCATCCCCGATGAGGCCAGAACCTTCGGTATGGAAGGTCTGTTCAAACAATGTGGAATTTATGCCAGCCAGGGTCAGCTCTACGAACCAGTCGACCGTGACCAGTTGATGTATTACCGGGAAGCCAAAGATGGTCAGATCCTGGAAGAAGGCATCAACGAAGCCGGTGCGATTTCTTCCTTCATCGCTGCCGGAACGGCTTACTCCAATCAGGGCGTGAACATGATTCCGTTCTACGTCTACTACTCGATGTTTGGTTTCCAGCGCGTCGGTGACCTGGTCTGGGCCGCCGCTGATTCACGAACCAAAGGGTTCCTGGTCGGCGGAACTTCGGGACGCACCACACTTAATGGTGAAGGACTCCAGCATCAAGACGGACACAGCCATCTGATGGCTTCAACCGTCCCCACACTCCTGGCATACGATCCTGCCTACGCCTATGAATTAGCAGTGATTATTCAGGACGGGATGCGTCGGATGTATCAGGAAGGCGAAGAGATCTTCTACTACATCTCCGTCTACAATGAAAATTACGAAATGGCGCCCATGCCGGAAGGCGATCATGTCGTCGACGGCATCATGAGTGGGATCTATAAATTCCGCTCACAAGAAGTGAAAAAACCGGCCGCTTCCCTGCGTCCTCAACTATTCGGTAGCGGTCCAATCCTGCGAGAAGTCCTCCGCGCTCAGGAGATACTGGCAGCGAAATTTAAAATCGCCACCGACGTCTGGAGTGTGACCAGCTACAACCAGTTGGCCAGAAACGTGAAAGATGTCGAACGCCATAATCGTCTGCATCCCGATGCGGAACCTCAGAAATCCTATCTCGAGACGACTTTCGAAGGCGTCAAGGGACCATTCATCGCTTCCAGCGATAATATCAAGCTGGTAGCCGATCAGATTCGCGAAGCGATTCCTGGAAATTACTGTGTTCTCGGAACCGATGGTTTCGGACGCAGTGAGACACGCGAATCACTCCGACGTCACTTCGAAATTGACGCCGAAAACATCGTCGTCGCAACACTGGTATCCCTGGCAGAAGAAGGTCAGTACGACAAAACAAAACTGCCAGCCATTATCAAAAAACTCGGAATTGATCCGGATAAAGTAAATCCTCGTCTCGCATAACTGGCAACGGAAAAGAAAATATTTAAAGCAATATTAAACGGATAGAACGACAAAACTATGGCTACTGAATTTAAACTTCCCGAAGTAAGTGAAGGTGTCGAAACGGCGGATGTCGGAGAAATCGCGGTCGCTGTAGGCGATGCCGTCGAAGAGGGGCAAGTCCTGATGGACATCGAAACGGACAAAGCGGTTGTCCAACTCGAATCCCCCTACAATGGGACCATCGCCGCATTGAATGTTGCAGAAGGCGACTCCGTTGCGATTGGCGCTGTTCTGCTTTCGATTGAAGAATCAAATGGCGCCCCGGCAGCATCTGCTCCCGCAGCCAAACCGGCTGAACCAGCAGCCGAAGAAACCAAAGCCCCTGAAGCCGCATCCAAACCGGCAGCCGCACCTGCTGTTGCCCCGGCTGCCGCTCCGGCCGCCAAACCAGCAGCCAAACCGGCCGCGGCTCCTGCTGCTACCTCTTCTAACAAAGCTCCTGCTCCCGCCGGACCTGCCACGCGGCGACTGGCCCGTAAACTGGGTGTCGACCTGCATCAGGTCAGCGGCTCAGGCCCTGGAGGTCGCATCACGCAGGAAAACGTCGAAAACTATGTCAAAAACCTGATCGCCGGCGGTGGCCCTGCTGGTGGCGGTGGTGGCATTGCAGTTCCCCCTCTGCCTGACTTCAGCCAGTTTGGCGATGTCGAACGCACCAAAATGAAAAAACTCGCGCGTGTTTCTGCCAACAACCTCAGCCTTTCCTGGCAGGTTGTGCCGCACGTCACGCAACAGGACCTGGCAGATATTACGGACCTGGAAACAGCACGCAAACTGTTCATTTCCAAACCCAACTATTCTGGTCCTAAAGTCACCATGACTGCACTTGCGATGAAAGCCATTGCCATCGCGCTGCATGAATTCCCTGTGTTTAACTCCAGCCTCGACACACAGACCGATGAAATTATATTGAAGAAATTCATCAACATCGGTGTCGCCGTGGATACGGAAAATGGACTGATCGTCCCGGTAGTCAAAGATGTCGACCAGAAAAACATCATCACTATTGCCCAGGAAATGAACACGCTGGCCATCAAAGCCCGTGATCGCAAACTGGAAATGAGTGACATGCAGGGCGGCACCTTTACCATCACCAACCTGGGAGGGCTGGGGGGAACCTCATTCACACCGATTGTGAACTACCCGGAAGTTGCCATTCTGGGAATGTCCCGCTCGCGGCACGAATTCCAACTGGTGAATGATCAACCCGTTCCCCGCTTGATGCTGCCACTGTCGCTCTCTTATGACCATCGGGTGATTAACGGTGCTGACGCAGCCCGCTTTATCGTACGCCTCTCCAGTTTACTCTCTGACCCATTCAATCTTCTGGTTGACTGCTAAAGACCGAAACTCGAATCGTATTAAAGCTCAAAACATAAACAGAAGGTGAATGCATATTATGTCTGGATCAGCAACCAGAGAAACGGATATTGTTGTCATCGGTGGTGGTCCCGGCGGTTACCCTGCTGCATTCGACGCTGCCGACAAAGGCTTCAAAGTGATCATGGTCAACGATGACGTCGCCCCCGGCGGCGTCTGTCTGAACCGAGGCTGTATCCCCTCGAAAGCCCTGCTGCACGTTGCCAAACTGATCAACGAAACCAAAGAATCGGCCGCATGGGGCGTTTCCTTTGAAAAACCAAAAATCGATATCGACCAGTTGCGCGAATTCAAAAACAAAGTCGTCACCCAGCTGACCGGCGGCATCGGACAACTGGCGGGCGCCCGCAACGTCGAGATCGTCAAAGGCTTCGGTCGCTTCAAAGATTCCCAGACTGTCGAAGTCAGCAAACAGGATGGCACGACCGAAACCATCGGTTTCAAATATGCTATCGTTGCCACCGGTTCTTCACCGGCGGTTCCCCCTGTGTTTGATCTGGATGACCCGCGCATCATGGATTCGACTGGCGCCCTGGAACTGGCAGACATTCCGAAGAAACTACTCGTCGTCGGCGGCGGTTATATCGGCCTCGAAATGGGCAGTGTCTACGCCGCTTTGGGATCGGAAGTCACCGTGGTCGAAATGACTGACGGTCTACTGCCGGGTGCCGACCGCGATCTGGTTCGCCCGTTACAAAAACGACTGACCGAGAGTTTTGCCGCCATCCACCTGAAGACCAAAGTCGAAAAGCTGACTCCCGACACCAGCGGTATCATCGCCGACTTGAGTGGTGAAGGAGTCGAACCCAAACAGACATTCGACCGCGTTTTGATTTCCATTGGCCGTCGTCCGAATAACAAAGGCCTCGGTCTGGAACACACCAAGCTGGAACTCGACGAACGCGGCTTCATTAAACACGATTCGAACCAGCGCACCGCAGAACCGCACATTTTTGCCATCGGCGATATCGCCGGCGAACCGATGCTGGCACACAAAGCCACCCGGGAAGCAAAAGTGGCCGTCGAAACGATCGCCGGTGAACCTGCAGAGTTCGATAACATCGCGATACCAGCGGTCGTCTTTACCGACCCCGAAATCGCCTGGTGCGGCGTTACAGAACAAGAGGCCAAAGACCAGGGACTCGAAGTCGAAATCACGCGTTTCCCTTGGGCCGCTTCCGGTCGGGCACAAACATTGGGCCGCACGGAAGGACTGACCAAAATGATCTTCGACAAGAAAACAGGGCGCGTCCTGGGTGTCGGCATCGTGGGTCCTGGCGCTGGGGAGCTCATCGCCGAGGGAGTTCTCGCAGTGGAGATGGCAGCAGTCGCCGGAGATGTGGCGGAAAGCATTCACGCTCACCCCACGCTTTCCGAAACGCTGATGGAAGCGGCCGAAAGCTTTCTCGGCCAAGCCACTCATATGTACAAACCTAAGCGAAAATAATACGATTGGCTACAGGCACTGCGTTCGTAAGATCGCAGTCGCCTGAATTCCAGAAACACGGATTGTGGTAACGAGAATAAAGGGACGTTGGTGAATGCGATTTCATAAACAATCGACAACGCCTTCTTATTTCAGCCGCCGCGACCAGATCCGCCTATTCCGTCTCGTCGCAGCGATTGGCGTGATCTTCATCGCCATGCATTATGCATCTCAACCCAGCCGCTGGTACTGGCTCACAGGTCGCCCTAAAGACGAACCCGCTGCACAGCAAACTGATATTTCCCAAGATGAGATTGATTTCAGTGTCAAACAGGAAACGGAATTGAAACCGGATGAGTTCCGAACCGAGCTCGCACCGGAAATCAAGCCTCCTGATACCGTGAATTCACAACTGGAAAACGGGGAATATGATGTGCGAGTCGATCCGCGGCTGCTGAACCCGGTCACTGACAGCACACTAGGCATCCGCAAACATGAAGCGGGCGCCCTGTACTATCTGCTCGCGAAAGCAGCCGCTATCCCCCAGAACTTTTTGGAACAGTCCGCTGATCCTGCTCCCCCTTTCGTCGTCATCATGACCGAATCACCCAAACACCGCGGGCAACTCATCACAGTCAAAGGGCAGCTCAAAAGGTTGACCCCGCTGACAGTGAATGAAAATTCGTATGGCATCCAGAAACTGTATGAGGGCTGGTTTTTCTCGAAAGACTCTGGAACCCATCCCTGGCGCGTGCTTTGCACAAAGATCCCTGAAGGCATTCCGCAAGGCACGAACCTGGAAAATATGCCGTCCGTTCAGATTACCGGTTATTACTTCAAAAAGTACGGATACCCTTCTGCCGCCGGTAAACTCCAGACAGCCCCACTGCTCATCGCCGGGCAAATCCGCTGGTTTCCTCCCGCAGCTACGGAAACCGCATCCTCATCCGGCGCCGCCAAATACGTTGTCAGTCTGTTCCTGGTGATCAGCGTCGCGTTGGCGTTTATGATCTGGCGATTTACCATCAACGATCAACAGTTTTCCCGCAGTAAAACAGCCCGGTTAATGGAACGGCCCGACATGTCCATGGACAGCCTCAAAGACATCAAAACCGTCGATATCAACGATGTCCTCAAACAACTGGGACAACAGGACCAATCGGCTTCTGACAAAACAGATGAAAAGAAGTCCTGATTGCGGTTATGCGACCTGCAATCGCACTGCTTCATCAATGGCCGCAAATACCACATCACAGAGTTGATGAATCAAGTCAGCAGACATCCCAGGAGCTGGCATCAGAACCACGACATCTCCCAGCGGACGGATAATGACTCCCTGCTTGCGGGCGGCCAACGTGACCTGATGTCCCATTCGCTTGTCTGCGGGAAACGCAGTTTTGGTCTCCCGGTCGGCAACCAGTTCAATTCCCACCATTGCCCCCTTGTGACGCACTTCGCCCACATGGGGATGATCTTTGAGTTCGGATAACCGTTGGGACAACACCTCTGTGATTTGCTGAACGTTGTCTAACGTCTGTTGTGTATCAAACAGCTCTAACGTCGCCAGCGCCGCGGCACAGGCCAGCGAATTGCCAGTATAAGTGTGCCCGTGGTAAAACGCTTTATATTCATCAGGCTCCGCATCGAAGGCCGAGAAAATTTCGTCGGTGCTCAAGGTCGCAGCCAGAGGCAGATAGCCACCGGTGATTCCCTTCGCCAGACAGAGAAAATCAGGCGTGACCCCTTCCTGCTCGCAGGCAAACATGGTTCCAGTTCGCCCCAGTCCCACAGCAACTTCATCGGCAATCAGCGGGATCCCATAGCGGGCCGTCAATTCACGTACCCGCTTGAGATAGCCGGGCGGATGCATCAACATCCCGGCTGCCCCTTGTACCAGCGGTTCAATCACAAACGCCGCCAGACGCTGATGATTCTCAACAATCAGCCGTTCCAGCTCCTGTTCACAGAACTTGAGGAAGCCGGCTTCCGTATACTCGTCCGGACGGTGATAAGCACTCGGACAGGGAATCTGCACCGACTCAAACAGCAACTGACCGAAGATCTGATGAAAGATCGAGATTCCCCCGACACTCACTGACCCGATCGTATCTCCATGATATGCATGCTGCATGCAGGCAAACAGAGTGCGAGGTTGTGCGTCCGGCGTCTCCTTCTGTGCATGATATTGATACGCCATCTTCAGCGCGATCTCCACCGCCGTCGAACCACTGTCAGAATAGAAGACTTTCGTCAATCCAGCCGGCGCGCGTTTGACTAATTCTCCCGCCAGCTCGATGGAGGGCACACTCGCCAACCCCAACAGAGTCGAATGGGCGACTTTGTCCAACTGCGCTCGAATCGCCTGATCGATTTCCGGGACACAATGACCGTGCACATTGCACCACAGCGAAGAGACACCATCAAGATAAGTATTCCCGTCGACATCGGTTAGAAAGAATCCCTCTCCCGACTCGATAATCGGCACACCTTCATCCCGGTGAGCCCGCATCTGAGTAAAGGGATGCCAGACATGTTCGTTATCGATGGATCGTAATTCTTCAGGCTGCATAATCGACTCTGAGAGATTTCACAAGAGGGTGCTATAAATAGAAAGAGCCACGTCGATGAGGCGTGACTCTTTCACTAAGACTTTACATCTGATACCGAATTAACCTGGCAGCAGATCGCGAACGACATCGCGTTCGTCACGCAATTCCTGCAATGTTGCATTGAATTTTGCCTGAGCAAAATCATCGTGTTCAATGCCTTCAACGAGTTTCCAGGTTGTGCCATCGCTGGTCAAAGGGAAACCGCAGATCAGGCCTTCATCAACACCATAGCTGCCATCACTGCAGACAGCAGCACTGAAGCTTTCTCCGAGCGGGGTCGGAGTGATGATGCTCTTGATGGTGTCCAGAGCGGCATTCGCAGCGGAAGCGGCACTGGAAGCACCGCGGGCTGAAATCACAGCGGCACCACGTTTCTGAACGGTTTCAATGAATTCACCACGCAACCAGTCGTGGTCTTCAATGATTTCAGGAACAGGACTACCATGAATCGTCGCGTGATAAAAATCAGGGAACTGAGTGGCGGAGTGATTCCCCCAGATGTTCATATTTTTCACAGCGGAAACAGGCTGACCGGCTTTATTCGCAATCTGTGATACCGCACGATTCTCATCCAGACGTGTCATCGCGTACCAGCGATCACGGGGTACTTTAGGAGCATTGCTCATGGCGATCAGGCAGTTTGTGTTACAGGGATTCCCGACTACCAACACCCGCACATCATCAGCAGCGGCGGCTTCAATGGCTTTGCCGGTGCTGGTAAAAATCGGACCGTTGATGCGAATCAAATCGCCCCGTTCCATGCCTGCTTTTCGAGGAATACTTCCGACACAAATCACGAAGTTACAATCCGCAAAGGCATCTTCCAGATGATCACTGTCTGCTTTCACAACCCCTGCCAAAGTTGGGAAGGCACAATCTTCCAGTTCCATCTCCACTCCGTCCAATGCAGACAGCACGGGAGGAACTTCGACGAGATGAAGAATGACTGGCTGATCGGGGCCAAAAATTTCCCCGGATGCCAGACGGAACAACATGGCATAACCAATCTGGCCTGCTGCCCCGGTAACTGCAACTCGAATCGGATGATTCATCTCTTTATCACTCCTTAACAATGAATTTTGCTCAGTGAACCTATCTCAAGGCTAAATATTGAAGTTATCTCTGTTTTTTTACCTCCCTGCAGGCTGATCAGCAACCGTTCAGAGGCATCAGTTTCTAATTTCTACAGACTCATCCAAATTGAGGAGAAAAAAGGTGTTAAGATAGCCAGCCACGCTACGATTTCACGTCTACCAGGGGACAATGGGCACTAAATCAGCTTTGTGAGAGCGCAAATCCTCCTATTCCCACAACCGCCGCCGCCAGCGAGGCCAACATGATTTTCACCCAACTGTAAGGACGCTCCCCGTGTACTTCTCCGGTCGCCGCATTTACGGCCACCTGGTACAGCTTGTCCTTATACTTATAAGTCATCAGCCACAAAGGCAGTAACAAATGCTTATAAGTAATCGCATCGTACTGGCTCTGTATCGAATCGATCCGTTGGGTATCGCCGCCAATTCGACTGCAGGCATCAGAATACAAGGCAGAATCGATCCGTTCTCGGCCTAAGCCGAAACCAGCTTCCAGTTCCACATCATAAGTCCGGGCAGTAAACCCCGCCAGTAATGCGTGACGAAACGGAACGAGCAGCTGCATCGGAAACGGTTCCAGCTCCCGAATCAATTTTCGAGGCAACCCCCTGGAAGCCAGAATAACCACATCATCAAAAAAACGTTGAAATTCTCCTGAAGCGGGATACCAGCGCGTCCGTCGTACCTGACGGCGATTCTTTCCCGTGCCCACTGTCACATAATAATACTCACCACGCTGCCCGCGGTATTGTGTGCTGGTCATACTGTCAAATGTGAAATACGGCAGGTAGACGCCATGAAAGGTTCCCTCGGCCCCTTTTTCCACAAACTCGTTGGGAGCAAACCATAACGATTTCACCCAACTGCGCAGATTCTGCCGCGCCACCTGCTGCTCAATTTGAAACGGCAAAACCGCATCTACGGGAACGCGTTTGTCAGATGTATGTGCGTTTTCCAGTTGCATGGGTGAAGCACAATAAGGACACTCGGAACTCGTCACCGTATCCACAAACATCAAAGTGGCGCCACAGCTTTCACACCGGACTTCCTGCTCCCCCTCTTCTTCTTCCCCCGCATCAAGCTGCTGTTCGCGCTGTTCCTGCAGGTGGACCAGCATCCCATAAAAATCCTGCTCGTCGATCGATTCGTCTTCCGAAAAGCCGATCGCTTTCTCAAAGCCACAATGCGCACATTTCAGACTTTGCGTTTGAATGTGAAAGACCAGATCAGAGCCACAACCCTCACATGGAAAAATACGCCCCTTGTCATCATCGATCCGTTCTCCCCCTTCCTCAAAAGAAGATTCTTCGAGGAAAAGAGGCTCATCTGCGTCTTGAGGAGGCAAAGGAGGGGGTTGTTGACTCATCGTTCCCTTTCCGGATTGAGTGACGATCAATAGTCCTATCGACAGACTGACATTCTGATAACGGTATTCTGCACCAAATGGATTAAACCTAATGTGAGAAAATCAGCTCTCATAGTCAACTCGAACCAGATACAGCCCACCAGCGGCTGCGGTGGCTCCGGCTTGCGAACGGTCCATGGACACCAGAATCTTTTGTACACATCCAGGCGACCAGCGTCCGACTCCTACTTCGAGTAACGTCCCGGCAATCGCACGCACCATATTGTATAAAAAACCATCTGCGACGATATCCATCGTAATAAATTCCGCAGACAATGATTTCTCATCTGGCGTTGCCTGTAGCACATCCGCGCCCCACACCGGCCAGACTGACGTACGCTGCACCGTCAACTCCTGAATAGTGCGTACACTCGTCGCTTTATTGGGAAAGTGCGATTCAAAGCAGCGGAAATCGTGCTTGCCCAGCAAAAACTGGCCGGCCACATGCATCTGTGCGGCATCCAGAGGCCTGCCGAATTCACAAACATACCGCTTCAGAAATGGATAACCAACAGACGTATTATGAATCACATAGCGATATCGCTTGCGAACCGCCGAATAAGTCGCATGAAATTCCGTAGCGACCTCTTCGGCCTGTCTCACACAAATGCTGTCTGGTAGAAAACGCTGTAAGCCCGATTGAATGTTCTTACAGGGAATCGAGGAGGTCGTTTGAAAATTCGCCACCTGCCCCAGCGCATGCACGCCGGCATCGGTACGCCCTGCTACCAGGACGCCGCTTTTCTGTCGCGTCAACTTTTCGATAGCCGATTCCACACACGCCTGAACCGAGAGGCCGTTCGGCTGCACCTGCCAACCGGCATACTCCGCTCCATCATAGGCCAGCGTTAGTTTGATATTTCTCATGAACGTTTAATGTCAGTTTTCAGCAGATCGAATGAGACGAACCAGAATCGGGCAAACTCTATGTTATAAGCCAAGCTTTTCTTTCCAGTATTGCCATTGCTCTTTCACCGGTGCTTCGCCCCCGGAACCGTAACTGCACAAAGCCGCCATCGCGTTGCGTGCGCCCAGTACCTGATAAATATCATCTTCAATCTGCGGGCAGGCTTGCTGTAACTCTTCCAGCGAGAGATCAACCAACCGACACGGCCGTGATTCGCACAACGCCACCAGCTTGCCGACAATGCCATGACCGGTTCGCATCGGAGTTCCTTTTTTGATCAGGTACTCCATTAACGCGGTCGCATCGAGGAAACCATCTTCCAGCTTGGCAGTAATCGTTTCCTGCTGCAGTTCGGCCCCTTCGACCATCGCCGCCGCCAGTTCCAGACAAGCGGCGACTGTATCGTAAGAGTCAAACATCGCCAGCTTATCTTCCTGCATATCGCGGTTGTACGCCATCGGCAGCCCTTTGAGCAGCACCAGAATCTGCTGCACGTCCGCAATCGGTCGAGCCGACTTTCCGCGAATCAACTCCAGTACATCCGGATTCCGTTTTTGAGGCATAATCGATGAACCGGTCGTAAACGCATCAGGCAGTTTGATGAACCCGAACTCGGTCGAAAACCAGGCGATCCATTCTTCCGCCCAGTTGCTCAAGTGCGTCGCCACCAGAGCCATGCAGAAACAGAACTCGGCCAGGTAATCCCGGTCACTGGAAATATCCAGACTGTTACGGGCCACATCGGTAAATCCCAGTAACTCCGCTGAATAGTGCCGGTCGATCGGCAGTGACGTCCCCGCGAGTGCCGCGCCTCCCAAAGGAGAGATATTCACCCGCTTCAGACAATCCGCCAGACGCTGACGATCCCGATCAAACTTCTCACAATACGCGAGCCAGTAATGGGCGGCCTTCACCGGCTGGGCTCTCTGCAAATGCGTAAAGCCGGGCAGCACCAGATCCTTGTCCTGTTCGCACCGTTCGACAAACGCCACCTGCAGATCTTTGAGCAGGCCGTCAATCCGCTGAATCGCTTCACGGGTATAAAGTTTCAAATCGGTCGAAACCTGATCATTGCGACTGCGGGCCGTATGCAGCTTACGGCCTACATCGCCGACGCGTTCTGTCAGCGCACTCTCAATGTGCATGTGGATGTCTTCAAGCTCAAAGCGAAACTCAAACTCGCCCCGTTCAATTTCGCCGCCGATCTGCGTCAACGTTTCAATAATCTGCCGGCATTCGTCATCGGTAATCAGACCGACTTTGGCCAGCATGCGGGCATGTGCCTGTGAGCCCTGAATGTCCACCGCCGCCAGTCGGCTGTCAAAACTGATCGATTCTGTAAACGCTTCAACACGCGCGTCAGTCTGCTGTTGAAATCGTCCTCCCCAGGCTTTTGCGGCCACGGTGTTTCTCCACTGCATTACGTATATGAATGTAAGTCCCAGCATCGCTTGCCGTATTGTTCAAACGACGCATAGGCAGATTAATCTGCGGACCGCCATCCATCAAGCCGATCACCGGCCCCGAGTCAAAATGACACCATAATTTATGCATTTTCGCCGCAGAATCGGGATTTTTGTTGGTAAATGGTCTATTTGTCCCCCTAGGATGGATTTCAGCGTTTTTAGAGTTGAATAACGAGACGATCGCTGCCGTCTCTCGATCCAAGTTCAAAAGTACTGACCATGAAAAACATCCTGACATTCATCCTGACCGTCTCCGCCATTCTGATCAACAGTGCGCAGCCAACATCTGCCGCAGCGATTGAAGCGTCTAAACCAGAGCCGTCCTCTACAAAACCGGACACAACGCCAACCTGGACTGTTGAGATTTCCCCCGCACCCGGGCTGGACTCTTATGCCACTCGGGAATTCCACTTTCCCATCGTGAATGGACCTGACCTCAATGACTCATCAGAAAAGGCGACTGATTCTGCCACTGATTCTATCATCGTTGTCCCGCGAAACGTCCCTGCGGTAGCTCCACAACCAGAGTGCTCGCACTGCAAACCATCCTGTCATCCCGTGATGAATCGTGTAACTTCACGGAATCGATATTCGTATCCCTCGTCGCAGAACTCCTATTTTGCGAACCTGCAATCAATCCCCGCTCTTAACATGTATAGCGATCTGATCCGATCTAACTGGTTTGGTACTCCCTATCCAGGTCACTCTTTCTACTACAGTGGTTACCGACCTTCGTTCCGTTTTGGCTCGCTGCAGTTCCGCGGCTTCGGCAATTATGATCGCATGTATAACCCACGCATCATTCCATTCGGCTATCAATACACGGGATCGCGAAATCGCTTCGCCGCACTTGCTCTGGCGGAGCAGTATGGATTCTGATTGAATCTCGCCCTGAGTTCGCGAAAAACCAGATCCCGCTTTCCGAGAGGATTGCATCCTCTGAACGCTCCTGATAGGTTTCTTGTTTAGCGCAAGATCTACTGAGGAGTGTTGATATTAATGACAAATGATCCCCCCAAAGCCGTCGTCCTGGTGAGTGGCGGTCTCGATTCCGCAACCACACTGGCCATCGCTGCGGACGCCGGATTTGAATTGTATGCACTCTCGTTCGACTATGGACAACGGCATCGCCACGAGCTGGAAGCAGCCAAAAAAGTCTGTCAGACGTTCGACGTCAAACAGTTTGTCATCTTTCCACTCGACTTGCGCGTCTTCGGAGGCTCGGCACTGACGGCAGACATCGAAGTCCCCAAAGACCGGAGCGAACACGATCTGGAAACCGGCATCCCGATCACCTATGTTCCCGCACGCAATACCGTGTTCCTTTCACTCGCTCTCGCCTGGGCGGAAACGCTGAATGCCTTCGATCTCTTCATTGGCGTGAACGCCGTCGATTACAGCGGCTATCCCGATTGCCGCCCGGAGTTCATCAACGCGTTTCAGAAAGTGGCTTCGCTGGCGACGAAAACCGGTGTGGAACATTCGGGGAACTGGAAAATGCATACTCCGCTGATCTCGTTGACCAAAGCCGAGATCATCAAACAGGGCATGGCGCTGGGAGTCGACTACGGTCTGACCCACAGCTGCTACGATCCCCTTCCTGATGGCACCCCCTGCGGTCACTGCGATTCCTGCCAACTCCGCACCAAAGGATTCGCCGAAGCAGGCTTCGACGACCCGGCCTTGAAACCATAGTAGTCGTTTCAACTGGACGGTTTTAATTCCCACCCTGGTTCCGTCACCGATGGCGTCTCAGATGGCTCAACCAGTTTGCCATAGAGTTCCGGGCGTCGCGCACGAATGTAACGTCGCCCCCCGGCCTGGCCCAGTTTTTCTTCCGTGCAGAGCGCGATGGCAATGTCATCACCCAGCTTCGTACATTCGGCGATGATTTCACCGAACGGATCCAGAATCATTGACAGCCCCGGTTTGACTTCCTCATCATCCATGCCAACCGGATTGGTGAACACCACGTAGACTCCATTATCATAGGCCCGCGCTGGCAGCCAGCGCATCAGCCAGCCTTTCCCTTTTGGTCCCTGAAATTCCTGTCTCAGTCGCACCGGGTCCCGATCCCGATTGTGCCAGAGCTTCGGATCGACCAGACCCCGACCGGGCATGACCGACGGCAGACAACAGGTAACATGCGGCATGAAAATAATATCCGCCCCGAGCATCGCCGTCATCCGCACATTTTCGACCAGATTATTATCGTAACAGATCAGAATTCCGCAACGACACCCCCGCACATCAAACACGACGTATTCATCGCCCGAAGAAAGATGCGAATTCACAAATGCATGCAGCTTTCGAAATCGAGCCAGCAGTTCAGTTCCATCCACGCAAATATACGTATTGTAGACTTCCCCCTGATCGACTTCGAACAGACCTGCCAGAATGGGAACGCCAACTTCCTTTGAAATCTGCATCAGCTCCTGCGTACTCGGCCCGTTTGGAACAGGCTCGGCCAATTCAATCAGTTCTTCCTTAGAAAATGATTGCACGAACGTGTAAGCCGGAATACAACATTCATGAAAGCTGACAATTTCTGCTCCCTGCTCCACCGCTTGATGAGCGAGTTCACGGATTCGCTGCAAATTCGCAGCTTTGTCCCCATTGTGGTGCTCAAACTGGACGGCAGCGATCCTGATATCTCTCATTGGGTTTTTACTCCTGATTTGTTAAACTGTCAGACAACTTATCTTACTCTGCACTTTTCCATCGATAAAGGGATTTGAAGAACTAATGGGAACGCAATTTACGAATGAATCCATTTCCTCTCTCTCTGCTGACTGGCTGGTCATCGGTCTGGCCGAGTCGGCTCCGTTAAGCACCACAGTTGCGCAACTGGATAAAACATTAAACGGGTTGATCTCTCGCCTGATCGAAAGCGAAGATTTCACCGGCAAACTGGCGACAACATCGTCCCTGCTTGGCTTAACAGAAATCAAAACACCGCGAATCCTGCTGGTTGGCTTAGGTCCTGATGCTGAGGTCTCTCTGGCATCGCTGGAAAAAGCGATGATGACTGCCGCCCGCACGATCTCCGCCAAACAAAACACAACAGCAGCAGCTCTGCTTCCCGAATTGGAAAACAAGACTCTTTCTACAGAACAAATCGCGTGTGTGGTGACGTCTGCAATGAACGTCGGTTCGGTCGGACAGGATCTCTACCGGAAAGAAGCAGCACGATTTCCATTTCAGGAATTGCTAATTGTCGGCACGGACGCAATAGACCAGAGTGCCGGTCAGCAGGCGGTGGAACGCGGCACGATTTTAGGAGACTCGATCAATCTGGCGCGGGAAATGGTAAACCGTCACGCTGGTGATATTTTCCCGATCACTTTTGCCGACCGCGTTGTCGAAGTCGCCAAAGAATATGGACTGGACTCCGAAATTCTCGATGAAAAACAGCTCAAACAGGAAAAGATGGGCTCCATGCTGGCAGTCGCGCAAGGTAGTGATCAACCAGCGCGCCTCGCCATTCTCAAACATGCAGGCGCCGATCCCTCTGCACCAACGCTGGCTCTTGTAGGAAAAGGGGTTACCTTCGACAGCGGGGGCTTGTCACTCAAACTGGGTGATGGTATGAAAACCATGAAATGCGATATGGGTGGAGCAGCCGCCGTGCTGGGCGCTATGACTGCCATCGCCCGGCTCAAATTGCCCGTGAATGTCATCGGCTATATGGGACTGGTCGAAAATATGGTGAATGGTTCCTCGTATAAACTCGGCGACGTTCTGACAGCACGTAACGGCAAGACAATTGAAGTGCTGAATACGGATGCCGAAGGCCGTCTGGTCTTAGCCGATGTGCTCACATTCGCCGTCGATCGTGGTGCATCCAATGTTATCGATCTTGCAACGCTAACCGGTGCGTGTGTAGTTGCGTTGGGTGAAGAAATCACCGGCGTCTTTTCGAACAATGCCGACTGGTCAAAAGCCGTTCAGCATGCCGCACAAAACAGCGGAGAAGATGTCTGGGAAATGCCCATGCTTCCTCAGTTTGGCGAACAACTCAAAAGTGATGTCGCCGACTTGAAGAATATCGGAACCCGCTGGGGTGGTGCGATTACCGCTGCGAAGTTCCTCGAAAACTTTATCAATGAAACCCCCTGGGTTCACCTCGATATCGCTGGCCCGGCGTTTGCCGCGGCGAATCTCCCTCATCGTGAAGGAGGCGGCACAGGCTGCATGGTCAAAACGCTGGTCGAAGTCGCCGGCCAATACCCGTCGAGCAAGTAAACGAAGTCTGCTTACTCTTCCGATTCTCTACCGAGCGCCCCCAGATCTTTTAATGAATCTGCGGGGCGTTTTTTTATTCCTCGAGGACCTTTGAATTGTTTTTGAATCGGGAAGTTTTTCTGAACCGCTTCTGGTAATCGCCCCGCTTTGTTCAAGCAAGCGGATTTCGCCGTCAGAAAAAATAGATTCTTTTCTTCATCCTGAAATCCGGGATCGTCGCCGGAATAAATTTCGTGTTCCGAACTAACATTCCCAAATCGACTGGAATGAGCGGCTTTCCAGCCTTTTTTAATCCAGTTATAGCTGAGACTGGCTGTTCCCTTTTCATCCAGAATCGAAAAGCTATTGCCCGCATTTGATGTATATAAGATGTTATTACGACAGGCCAGATGTTCGCTATTCGTCGATAATCGAACCAATGTCGAGGAAGGACGGCGGGTGACAACTGTGTTGTTATAAAAGAAGAGCGTACCCTTTCGATAGGCGCTCTCATCACCACTATCTCCACCATAGTGGACCACCTGACTGTTGGAATCTTCTTTTCGTTTGATAAGCACGTTGCCATACACATAGGTCGATCGATAGCGGGGATCATAACGAATCGTATCGCCTCCCTCGGTATCAACGAGGTCAAGTTGACGGTTGCCGCTTTCAATCCAGTTGTAGCGGACGACAAGACCGGCCGAACGATCTTTGAGATTATTGCCCAGACAGTCTTTGCGCAAGGGACCCAGATAATTTCCCTGGAAGATAATTCCAGCGGCTTCCGTATAGACATTGTGTTCGTAATAGCTATTCGCGATCCCGTTATGATAGATCGAACAGTTTTCGATCAGCAGATCCTTCGTCTCATACGCCACAAACAGACCGTTTCCACAATCGTGCAGATAACAGTTGCGAATCGTGATGTGCTCCCCTTTTTCAATAAAGATCGCAGCCGCATTCTGGAAGTATTTCTGCAATCCATCAGAGCTGAAATAGAAAAAAGAGGGCCGCGCGCTGCGAATGTCCAGATTCTCTATCACAATATAAGCGGGCATGGTATCCGCCGGATCCCGGGCACCACCAATTTTGATGATCCCCCGCTGTTCGCCCCAAAAGCGTAATTGGGGACGCGTGACCGCACGACGCCCGTCGATTACCGGTAACTCCCCCTTCTCGGAAGGAATCCCTTTGACCACAATCGGCTTGTCTTTCGTTCCCCGACGACAAAGGACCCACTTGGTATGATAAGGCTTAGGCCGCCAATGAATGCGAACCTCATCACCCGCGACCAGACTTTCCCAGGGAACTTTCTCAACAGAAAGATATTTCTGCTCGGGGCCGACTTCATAAATCGTGGCAACAGCCTCTGTTGTGAACAGGCTGAAGAAACCGAGTGAAGCCAGGATCAGAAAGGAATGTCTGCCAAACCAGTTCTGTTGAGGCCCCTTCTGATTTGTAAAATCATACTGAGACACTCAACACCTCCTTTGGATCGAATCGCCAGTCGTACTCAAGATGTCCATTTAATGAATCTGAGCGGGTACCCATTGCACCGGACGTGCTCCCGGATTCGGACTGGCACTATTGGGGATCATGGTCGGAGCGTGTAACAACGCCGGTGGTACATAAGACATCGGCTCTTCTGCAGCAGGTGCTGGAGCCGGCTTATTGATGACGCCTGGATGTCCGTGTTCTGGAACGGGTGTAATTTTCTGTGGCACAATGGTCGTCGGTGCTTGCAAAGCCGGCGAACTCATTTCGGGCATCATGGATTCATTCATCATCGACTCGTTCATGAACGTCCCGCCTTGACCGCCTTGAGGCCCACAGGTGGGACAACTTGACTGGGGTGCATAAGTCGGTGTGGGATAAGAGTTCATCGGCGAAGTTTCCATTGCCCCATCATCCGAACCATAGCTGAAAGTTCCCGAAGACAACATACCGGGAATGGACGATCCAAAACCGCCGCCGCGACAAGGATCACAGGTATTGCATGTGTTACAAGGATTACAGCACTGCTTTTGCATTCGCTGTGCGCGGTGCTTGGAGAGAGAGCATTTGATATCATCCATCATATTCGTAGGGCCATACATATCGCCGCTACAGACCATGCCGGTCGCAGGGTCATAATAGCCGGGGCCAGCACAGCCAGTTAAGGGCAGACACAGTAAAATTCCCGCACTTAGTTTCAGCAACGAATTCATTTTGAAATCCGGTCAATCTCTGAACGTAAAAATTTGAAGACAACTCACAGTTTGAAATCGGACCCTTTTTGAAAAAGAGTTCCCATTATCTCACTTATCGGTATTTCAAAATGTTAACCTTTAACGATTATGTAAATAATGACGATATTTCTTATCAGAGAGTTTTTTGTAGACTTCCATTAGTAACTTATTTTCACCGCAACACTTAAGAACGGTCAGATATGACGGAGCAGGAACAGATACAACTGGGAAAAATCGGTTTTCGGGCCATGTGGCGATTTGGCGGACTGACTCCCTGGGATTTGATTTACCAGTCCATAAAGGGCTACAACAAGCACAGACTCAGCGCCCAAAGCGCACAATTCGCCTATTATGCAATATTCACACTCTTCCCTCTGTTAATGGTCATCATCGCCTGTGTGGCTCAACTGCCGATCCAGGGTCTGATTCTGAGTATGGAAAATGCCATCAATCAGGGACTACCATCAAACGTCTCCGCGCTGCTGTTTGCCCAGATCGCAGATATTCAACAGAAAACAAGCATCAGCCTGATTACCGGTGGCGTCTTTCTACTCTCTCTGGGAGGCACGCGGCTGTTTTTCACGATGGGAACCGGCCTGGACGCCGTATTCGAAGTCGACCGTCGTCGCACCTTCTGGAGATCGGGAGGTGTCGCTTTGCTGCTCACCTTTGGCGTTTTAATCCTGTTACTGCTTTCCATGATCCTGCTTGTCATTGGTCCGGAACTGGCGAAATTACTGTTGGCCAACTTTTACGCGCCCTGGTTACATCTACTCCTCTCTGCCGGTACACGCTGGTCGGTTGCCTGCGGCTTTATGCTGATTTCCACATCGGTGATCTACTGGGCCGTTCCCAGTGTGAAACTCCCTTGGAAAATCGTTACGCCAGGCAGCCTGTTTGTGGTCATCAGCTGGGTGACCATGCTACAGGGCTTTCGAATTTACGTCGAGAACTTTGCCCATTACAACGAAACCTATGGCACTCTGGGGGGATTCATCGTGCTCCTGGTCTGGCTCTACCTGACCGGTGCCATCCTGATGATGGGGGGCGAAATCAATGGCGTCATTTATCGCGCTGCCAAACTGAAAGCAAATGGCACCAATTAAGACTCCAGCGAGAAGCTCAGTCCCGTAAAACAGTACTATTCTCAAAGAGACGTGCCAAAGATTCGAAATCGAAGCACTTCATTATTGACGAAACCGGATTCTCAATCATAAAATGAACACATAAATGATCTCTTATCGTTGATTCGCACAAAGGATCCCGAATTATGTTCCGTGTTGAATTTGGAAATACTGGTAAGTACTGCGATGGCATCAATCGACGTCATTTTCTGCAAACCGGTGTCGCAGGAATGGGTGCGGCAAGCCTCTCTCAAATTTTACATGCGAAAGCCCAGGCCGAGCAAAACGGAGTCACGAAGAAAGATACTTCCGTCATTCTACTCTGGCTCGACGGCGGCCCCAGTCATATGGATATGTATGACATGAAGCCCGAAGCTCCCAGTGAGAATCGGGGAATTTGGAATCCGGTCCACACCAACGTTCCCGGGATGGACATCACAGAGATGTTTCCCCTGCAGGCCAAATGTGCGGATAAGTTTTCCATCGTTCGTTCGCTGCATCATAATACCGGCGACCATTTCACAGGCGGACACTGGATGCTCACCGGTCGCGGCGGTGTCAGCGGCGGCAGCACCCCCGGGCGTAATCCTTCCATCAGTTCCATGGCAACCAAAGTGCTCGGCCCGCGCGATCCCAGCATGCCCTCTTATGTTTCCGTCCCTTATGCATCCAGTATCGGTTTACGACCGGGTTACTTCGGGGGAAACTTTCTGGGAGTACAAAACGATCCCTTTGAAACCGGCTCGGACCCCAACAATAAGAACTTTCAGGTCAAAAATTTGAATCTGGCGAATGGACTATCAATCGAACGCCTCAAAGATCGCAAACAACTCTTAAAAACATTCGACACACTTCGTAAAGACGTGGATCAGTCGGGCATGCTGAGTTCCATGGACCGGCTGGATCAGAAAGCCTATGAGATGGTGACCGGTGATCGAGCCCGGTTAGCGTTTGACTTGAATTCAGAAGACGACCAAATCCGGGATCAATACGGCCGCCACACTTGGGGCCAAAGCGTGTTGCTCGCACGCCGTCTAGTGGAAGCAGGAACCACCTTCGTCACCGTTCACTTCGGTGGCTGGGATCATCACTGGAATCTGAAAAGCGGTTACGAAAGTTATCTTCCCCGCGTCGACCAGGCCGTCAGTGCGCTGTTTGGAGACCTCGCCCAACGTGGCTTAAGCGAAAAAGTTCTGGTCGTCCTGTGTGGTGAATTCAGTCGTACCCCCCGCATGAATAATGGTGGGAACGGTGGCCCCCCGTTGAGCAAGGGAACTCCCGGCCGCGATCACTGGGGCAATGCCATGTTCTGTCTGATGGGCGGCGGCGGCGTGAAGGGGGGACGCATCATCGGAGCAACAAATCGACTCGGAGAAGCACCCGCAGATCGTCCTGTCCGACCCGGCCATATTCATCATACGATTTACCGCGTGCTGGGCATGGATCCCCGAATCCACTTCCTTGATCATTCCGGCAGACCGACGGTCGCCATTGATCATGGCGAAGTCATTCACGAACTTTTTTAAGCAGCCAGCGAACAGATCGACCTTTACCGTGCCGCAATCGCCATCACAAGCAGATACCCTGAAAGCCGGAACCACTAAACGCCAGTGGGGTTGGTTCACATTACTAACGGTCTCACTGGGACTGCTCTGGCTAGTCGTTTTTCCGCAACTGGCACAAGTGCCGCAGCTTCGTTCAGAAATCGATTTTCTGGAAGAGAAAAAGATCGACCCGACCGCCATGTTCTATTCCGATCTTGAGACGATTGAGGACACCGTAAAAAACATCCGCGATTTCCATGCAGAAAATCCGAACGCGTTATGGTAAAATAGACCTGTGAGAAAAACTCTCTTCACAGAGAACCAACACAGAGAACTAACATAAAACTTCAATGGCCGAGCGCGTCTCATGGATCAAAATCAATTCAAAGCAGCACTGGCCGCTTTCCCGTCATCGCAGGGAAAAACGTTAGACAAGCTTTCCGAAGAGCGGCCGGTCTTGGTGGTCTTTCTTAGACATGGCGGCTGCCCCTTCTGCCGGCAGGTTCTGGCACAACTGCAGGCGCTATCTGCAAAAATTGAACAGCGGAACCTGCAACTGGCTATCGTTCATATGATGGATCTCGAGCAGGCAGACAAATTGTTATCCCGTTATGCACTGGAAAACGTACAGCATTTCAGTGACCCGGAACGCAAACTCTACGAAGTCTTCCAAGTCAGGCGAGGCAAACTGTCTGAAACTATCGGACCTGCCATCTGGTGGTCCGGTTTTAAAACGACAATTCTTTCCGGATATCTGCCGGGCATTCCCGGAAAAGACATTCAACAACTGGGCGCCGCGATCATTCTCGACAAAGGAAACGTAGTCGCCAGCCACTTCTCACAAAACTCGTCTGACCTGCCCGACTGGGATCAACTCCTCGCCTGTGAGATCCCCCACGACTAAACCCACCTTGATTTCCATTTCAAAACCGAACCTGCCATAATGGGGGCATCAGATAATGATGCTTATTTCTCCCCTTGATTTCACTTTCCTGATAGACAGAAGCAGATGTCCGACTTCCCCAAAACCATTGATAATATTGAACAGTTAGACGAACTCCTGAGCCGCCCGACCCCCCAGGTCATTCAGGCACTTCAGCAAACGGAAGGTGATCTAATTCTGCTCGGCATCGCCGGCAAAATGGGACCGACGTTAGCACGTATGATTATTCGAGCCGACGAAGCAGCCGGCATCCAGCGACGCATTCTCGGCGTGAGTCGCTTCTCCGATGAATCGAGCCGACAACCTCTGGAAGACCTCGGTATTGAAACCTTCAAAGGGGATTTGCTCGATACCGAATTCATCAACAGCCTGCCTGATGTACCAAACGTCATTTATATGGCGGGAATGAAATTCGGCGCGACGGGAAATGAATCGCTCACCTGGGCCATGAACACGTATCTGCCGTCCCTGGTCTGCAATAAATATCGCAACAGTCGCATTACCGCTTTTTCAACGGGAAACATTTACGGTCTGGCGCCTGCATCAAGCCAAGGCTCGGTCGAAACTGATAAACCGAATCCGATCGGCGAATACGCAATGAGCTGCCTGGGACGCGAACGGATGTTCGAACACTTCAGCCGGACCTTGAATATCCCGATGACCATCATTCGCTTGAATTATGCCACCGAATGTCGTTACGGCGTGCTCGTTGATCTCGCGCTGCAGGTGTATCAGGAACAGACGATTGATATTTCAATGGGTTACGTCAACGTCATCTGGCAAGGCGACGCCAACGCAATGACGCTTTGCGCCCTGCCCGATGGTTCATCGCCCCCCTTCAACCTGAATGTGGCCGGCCCCAAAATTCTTAAAGTCCGCGAGATCTGCGAACAGTTTGGAACGCTTTTCGGCAAACAACCGCAGTTCACCGGCTCCGAAGCGCAAGACGCGTTACTCAATAACGGCCAATACGGACATCAAAAATACGGGGCTCCCCAGGTCGAAGTCGAGCAGATACTCCACTGGATTGCCAACTGGATCCAAAACGAACGTCCGCTACTCGGCAAACCAACGCATTTCGAATCGCGGAGCGGCAAATTTTAACGCCAAGTTTTAACACCCTATCGTCACACGCCACCAACACGAATTTATACAGGAAAACAGCATTGTGAACTCTTCTCTCATCACACAAACCTTGCAGCAGGGAACCGCGATCCCCGCGCATCCTCTGGCGTTAACGTCTGCCCGCAAACTGGATGAACGTCGACAACGGGCCCTCTCGCGGTATTACATCGCCAGCGGTGTCGGCGGCCTGGCCGTCGGCGTGCACACAACGCAGTTTGAAATCCACGATCCGAGCATTGGTCTGTTACAACCTGTCCTGGAACTGGCAGCCGAAGAAATGAATCGTGCCGACGAACAACGCAGCGTCCCCCTGTTACGCATCGCTGGCATCTGTGGTGAAACCGCACAAGCCACACGGGAAGCAGCCCTCGCCCGAGACGCCAGCTATCACTTCGGCTTACTCAATCTGTCGGCTCTGAAAGATGCCGACGAAGACTCATTGATTGAGCACTGCAAAGCGGTCTCGGAAATCATTCCCGTGTTTGGATTTTATCTGCAGCCTGATACGGGCGGTCGCCTGCTGCCTTACTCATTCTGGCGTCGCTTCTGTGAAATTGAAAACATCGCCGCAATCAAAATGGCCCCCTTCAACCGTTATCACACGCTCGATGTGATTCGCGCCGTCGCAGAATCAGGCCGGGAAGATATCGCACTATATACCGGGAACGATGATAATATTGTCCTCGATCTCGTCACGCCATTTCGATTTCAGTCAGGTGGTAAATCGCTCGAACGCCGTATTGCAGGGGGCTTGCTCGGGCATTGGGCCGTCTGGACGCACAAGGGAGTCGAGATTCTAAAAGAATGCCAACAAGTCGCCAAATCAGGAACGGCGATTCCGCTTTCGATTATACACCTCAATACCGAAGTCACCGACTGTAACGCGGTTTTGTTTGACGTCGCCAACCAATTTCAGGGCTGTATTCCCGGCATTCACGAAGTCCTCCGACGTCAGGGATTACTGGAAGGAACCTGGTGTTTAAATCCCAAAGAAACACTCGGCCCCGGACAGTTAGCTGAGATTGATCGGATCTATGAATCCTATCCGCATCTGAACGATGACGCCTTTGTGGAAGAACATCGCACGGAGTGGTTGAGCGGCTGATCTGCAGAACCGCTTCGCTTCTATCTCGAATTAACTTGAGTCAAAAATCAATTAGATCGTTCGTAACCCAAGTTTTGAGTCGGGGTTGACGATAATGATATTACCGGTTAAATAATGGGGCTTCTCTCTCAAGAGGCCCCCTCTACCGATCATATATTGTAAATCGTATCCAGATAAGCATTTACCGACGAAGGAACGTCAAAATGTTTGATGATAACACCACCCGCATCCTGCAGGAAGCAATCAACGAAATGTTGGTCTGGGTCGGTTTTGGCACTTTAGTCGGACTCGCAGCCAAAGCCATCATGCCAGGCAAAGATCCGGGCGGCGCGGTCAGTACGCTGCTGATGGGCATTGGCGGCAGCGTTGTTGGCTGTGGCACGCTGATGTTTTTCTGGGATGGCGCCCGCGTGACGCCAATTAGTACAGTCGGTTTTCTGGCTGCAACAGGCGGCGCCTTCATCCTGTTATTCTTCTATCGTTTGCTGTCCGGCTCCTTTTTCGCCGAGGCAGAAGATGGCGAACGTTGGCTGCACCGCCGTCGCAGACGCCGTCGTTCCCGAAAATTAGCCGACGAATCCTATTAAATCACGGGCAAACAGGCTTCTCATTTTCGTTTTGGGACGAAAACGGGTGGGGATTTGGCAGGGATCACAATTGAGATAATTTTTCTCCCTTGCTTGCACGATGCAAGTCAATATACTATATAGTCTTAAACAGCTTGGCCGAGTGGCGGAATGGCAGACGCACGGGACTTAAAATCCCGGGTCCGTAAAGGGCGTGTGGGTTCGAGTCCCACCTCGGCTATTGCTTTTAAATGATGCCTCCTAAAGATCAATACTAAATGAACCTCAATAGTACTGATTAGTGGCTCATTTGAGGGGCATTGATTTAATGGGGTTGGTTAGTGGTTGCGGAAAGATCATATGAATTTCTGCGGGGCCGACTAGTACATAGATTCCATCGCCATTTTGATTCTTCCTTTCCTCGATGGACCAACGCTTATAATCAAAATTGGTTTCTGAAGGATCGTGTTTTCGAAAGTCTTCTATCCAGTCAGGAGTATCTATGATGGCTCCTTCAAGTTTAGCACTGGCTAAATTGGCTTTTTCCCATTCAATAAATGTTAATCGAGCTCCTTCCAGATTCGCAGCAGAGAGGTTGGCTCCTTTTAAGTCTGCTTTCCATAAGTTGGCCCCTCTCATATGTGATTTAGAAAAGTTGGCTCCTTCTAAATGAGCACCAGCTAAGTCAGCTCCTTCTAAGTAAGCGCCAGAGAAGTCGGATCTTTCCAGATGAGCATTACCCAATCTGGCCCCTTCCAGGTGGGCGGCAGAGAAATCGATGTCATTCAAATTCGCTTTAACAGAAAAACTTGCATCCTGCAGATAGGCGTGAGAAAAGACGGCACCTTCTAAACGAGTTTCATGTGCTGCAAGGTTTTCATTAATTCGCCCGTTTCCATTCCACTGGTTGATTGATCTTTCAAGTGATTCAAAGCTCGCTTTTTCTAAGTGTGCACCTATGAAATAAGCCCCTTTTAAATCAGCTCCTCTGAAGCTGGCCCCTTCCAGGTGGGCGCCACTCAAGTCAGCTCCTTCCAGGTTATTTCTAGACAAGTCAGTCCCATTCAACGATGATTCTCGCAAATCAGCCCCGTTCAAATCTGAACCACTCAAATCAGCTTCATTCATAATAGCCTTGTACATATTTGCCTTTTGTAAATCGCATCCACGTAGAATCACCTCATTTAATTCTGCCCCTTCGAGATTTGCTCGCCAAAAAAAAGGAACATAAATATATTTAGCACATAAGCTAAGACCTACTAGAATTAAAAAGGAAGACAATGAATGCCGATACTTCACCAGCCAAGACCATCTTCCTTTTTTTCTCACATACACACTCCCACTTATCGTTGATATCGCTAATCGATAGAAATAAAGTCTCATTTCGATCGACACCAAGCACCAGAGAATGATCCAACAAGCCGGGAGTAGGTTATGCGTCACCAGATACCGCTGCCAAAGCCCCACCAACGTTATTGGAACAATCCACCACACCAGAAAAACAATCAACCAGTATTGGTACTTATCCCTCTCATTAAGATCAATGCTCGATAAATGACGTCTAATAAATGACAAAATGATCCAAGGATCTGCTTGTTCGTCAAGAGTTTTCCCATCTGGGAATACCGCAGGAGCTAAACTGAGCCGCTCTAAAAGCTGTTGGAAATACAAAAGAAAATAAGCATACACAGCAAGCACGATACATGGTGTAACCCAAAAGAATGCAGTAACAGGCAAAGAGACGTTAACAATTGGCAGAGTTAAGCCAGAATTGTTTGTGATAATATTAGCATCACTGGCAGACCACATGGTCAACCAGGAATACATACAGGCAATGATCAACGTAAGAAACAAAGTTCTTGAATATTTCACATGATTTGAAACATCCGCCATACTTTCCAGTGATTTAATATCGACTGAAGCAGGTAAGTCAACACTTCTTAGATTAACCCCACCAAGCTGTTTTGCTTCGAGCCCTTTTATTTTTTTGAAACCAATTGCACCACCAAAATTTGCGTGCCGCAATTTAGCCCCAGTAAAATCAGGTACAGCCGAATCAGCAGCACACAAGATAGCATCACTCAAATCTGCGTTCACCAAATTAATATTAGTCATCGTGGCACCAACAAAGTTGGCCCCACTTAAATTGGCTCCGCTCAAGTCAGAACCGCTCAAATCTGCCCCCGTTAATTCAGCGCCTCGTAAATCAGCATGATTTAAAAACGCTCCCTGCAAATTAGTCTTTGACAAATTGGCTCTGGATAAATTGGTTCCCCTCAAATCAGCCCCGCTTAAATCCAGGTTTTGGACCATTATCTCTGAAGTTGGACTTAGTTTATTTGATTCCCGCCACTTTCTAATAGCCTCAGCTCCCTGCTTCACAATCTCAACATGCACAGGATTCGCCATAGCCCACTTCTCCCTATAAAATTTGAACCTACACCAAAAATCAATTCTGACGGATTAAGAACCAATGTGCAATTGATCACAAATGTAATTCGCCACTTCTACCGACGGCCTGCTTTTCAACAACGGCATCTACTCATCCATTCACAAAATCAAACCCTTTTAAATAAACGGGGTTTATAATTTTTTCGATTTAAGGCATAATCAATTATCTCTGTCCCGTCACACTGATTGTTCTTGCAAAAGGATTTAAATCTGAAGCGATAATCAGGCGAGTGTTTACTATTTCTGGAATGGATCTTCTTTCGATTCCATTGATGAACAGGGACCGTCTATGGCCACAAAGCGAAATCGTTTGCGACTGCTGGAGTTCAGCGGTTTGCTGACTCTGATCGTTTTTCTGACTGATCTACAAGTCTCGTTGAATATCGCGGTCCCCGCTTTTTATGCGGTCGGAATTGTGCTGGTGGCGAGGCAACAACGCATCGGGCCGGTCTTATTCGCTGCCAGTATTTGCTCCTTCCTGACATTCGTACCTGTGATCGCGGAAATTGGCACAAACATTCCGCAGTCTGCCTGGGAAAATCGTTTTATCGCAATCGGCATGATCTGGATCGCGGCGGCAGGCGACCTGATCTATCTGCGACAAGCTCAGTTGAAACAAAATATCCAAAAACAATTGGCTCCCTTTTTTGAAAACAGTTCCCTGGCCGTTTCGATTAAGGATTTCCGCAATCATTCCGTCTGGATCAACCAGCAATTCCGCAAACTGATCGGCCCGGCAGATCAAGTCCCGGGCTTCACCATCGTGAATGCAACACAACCTGCCACCGGGGAACCTATTGTCACAAATCTGGTCAATCACCGGGAAATCAAATGGCATCACAATCCATTGATCGATGATTTGAATCGAACTGTCGGCACACTCTGTCTGGGTATGGATCTGACTGATCAAAAACGATATGAACAAGCATTAAAGACCAGCGTCGAACAAAGAACGGCAGAGCTTACGCAAATTAATAAAAACCTTCGGCAGGAAATTGCAGAACGAAAACGGGCTGAGAAAGAACTCCTGGCTGCATCAAAACGAACTCACGATATCCTGGATAGTCTATTTGTCTTTGTCAGCGTGTATTCAATTGAAGGAATTCTGCTGGAAATCAATCGCGCGCCACTGGATGCCGCGAATATCAAAAAATCGGACGTCATTGGGAAACCGTTCTGGGAGTCTTACAGATGGACCTACTCTGCTGAAGTTCTGTCAAAAATGAGAAACGCAATGAAAGGGGCTGCTGCAGGTCAAACGATTCGCTATGACACCAAAGCCCGTATTTCAGACCAGAAACTCATCGATCTGGATATCACCTTCAGCCCCCTGTATGACGTTAATGGAAATGTGATCCAGATCATTGCATCGGCTGCGGATATCACCAACCGCTTACTCGCTGAAAAATGCGTCGTAAAAAAAACTGCACAGCTGCAAGCCATGCTGGAAGTAAATCCGGATTTCTTCTTTCATTTAAAAGCAGACGGAACCATTCTCGGGTATGAGAGTGGCAAACAGAACAACTTATTTCCGATAGCAGATGATTCACTTCACCGAAATATCAATGAACTGCTTCCACAGTCCGTCGCCCATCAGTTTGATAGAGCGATTCAATGTTTCAGCCATTGCAGAACACCCACATCATTTGAATATTCTTTAAATTTCAATCAAAGGCCCCACTGGTTTCAAGCCCGCCTGCTGCCTTATCAGTCCAAAGAAATCCTGGTCATTATCCAGGACATCAATGAGCGAAAAGTAGCTGAAATTGAAATGAACAACATGCACAACCGCCTGTTTGAAGCACAACGTCTGGCGCATATTGGCAGCTGGGAATGGAATATCCAGGACCAGACCGTGTGGTGGTCGGAAGAAGTCTATTGTATTTTCGGTTTAGACATAACAGAGTTCCAACCCAGTTATGTTTCCTGCATGGAGATGATTCACGAGGATGACCGGGAATTGGTACAGCGTGTGATCACCAATACCCTGCAGAACGATTTACCATTCAACATTGAGCTTCGAATTAAACGTCCCAACGGCGAAGTCCGTCATGTGCTTGCTCAAGCAGCCTTGAAAAAGAGTCTCGAGGGAGAAAAACTGTTGCTGTATGGCACAATTCAGGATCTAACCGAAAAACACGAAACCAGCAATATGGTCCAGGAATACCGGGACGAACTGGCACACGTTTCTCGGCTGGCTGTGATGGGAGAATTAGCAGCGGGACTCTCGCACGAGCTGAATCAACCACTCACGGCAATTGCCAATTACAGCTCTTCCCTGAGGTATCTCCTCGATCAAGGCGGTGATATTTCTGAACTGGTTTCAAAAATAGAAGCCCAGTCGCTCCGCTCCGGCGATATTGTCCGTAGATTAAAAAATCTGGCTGAAAAGCGAAAACAAGAACGGCTGCTGTTTAACATTCACGAAAGTGTTCGAAATGCGCTGCAGTTAATGAATTACCAGATCCGCTTGAATCAGATTCAAGTGGAAGTCAAGAGTGAGAATAAATTCCCAACAGTATTTGCTGATCGAGTACAAATTGAACAGGTGCTTCTGAATCTCGTCAAGAATGCGGTGGAAGCAATGGAAGACACAGCAGTGCCAAGGGTATTGACGATTACCATCGAAACCGGCAACGATTCAGCGACATTAATTTCAGTCGCCGATACCGGAAATGGAATTCCTGAAGAACTCAAGCAACGACTCTTTACGCCTTTCACCACGAATAAGAAAGAGGGGCTCGGCATCGGTTTATCATTGAGCCGATCGCTGATTGACGCCTCCGACGGAAAAATATGGTATCGCCAGAATTCAGATGGCGGAGCCACGTTTCATATCTCCCTGCCGTTTCCCAAGCAGACCAAGAAAGTGGGATGAACACAGGAAAACAAGGTTTTCTGACAGTCAGTTTGAAAACATTGCCGCAGTTTCCGGTAGATAGCAATTCACCATTTCATGCAATACCTCATATTTGATTGGCTTACTCAGATATTCAGTACATCCGGCAGCCAGACATTTCTCTCTGTCTGACACCAGAGCATGAGCAGTGATCGCGATAATGGGAATCTGATTTCCCTGGCTTCTTAACAGTTGCGTCGCTTCATAGCCATTCATGACCGGCATTTGCATATCCATCAGAATCATATCGTACGGGGCATGCTGGTTGGCGACATCATTCATTTGATCAACGGCTTCTTTTCCGTTCAAAGCAGTTACGACTTCCAAACCCATTTTATTCAACATATAGCTAAACAGTTTGCGGATTTCTTTTGTGTCGTCTACGAGGAGCACCTTCCCTTTGTACTCGTCTCGCTCTGTTTTTATTTTCTGCTGATGACGATCTTGTTTGACCGAATTCCCCAAGCTAAACCGGTGCCTCTGCTTATTGTTGAGCGTCGATTGAACTGACTCGCCTACATTCAACGCAACACAAAATACACTTCCCTGATCCAATGTCGATTGAACAGATAAATTGCCCCCCAGCAATTGGACCAGTTTATAACTGAGAGTCAGCCCCAATCCGGTTCCACCATAGTTTCTTGACGTCGAACTATCAGCCTGCGCAAACGGCTCGAAGATATGATTCACCTTCTCTGCCGGAATCCCGACCCCCGTGTCAGCGACTGTAAACTGTAATACTCTGTCATTTTTTGACTGAGAGAAAACGCGGAGCTCGATCTCAATCCGTCCGGACTCGGTAAATTTCACCGCGTTACTTACAAGATTCCAAAGGACCTGCCTCAACCTTACTGGATCTGTCTTGATCAGTTCGGGAACAGAATCCTGACACTGAGTATGAATCGGAAGCCCTTTCTCCGCTGCTTTCAACTGGTAGGCATCAACCACTTCCTGCAAGACCTGCTTAGGACAACAATTGACTTTCTGTATTTCAAAGTCTCCCATCTCGATCTTTGAAATGTCCAGAATGTCGTTAATCACCTGCAACAGGTGCGTGCCATTATTTTGAATAATTTCAATCAATTCAAAATTGTCCGGAGAGCCAGGGTTTTCTTTTAAAATCTCTGCGTACCCCAGAATCGCCGTCATGGGTGTCCGAATCTCATGGCTCATATTTGCCAGAAATTCACTTTTTGCCTGATTGGCGCGTTCGACTACTTTTCGAGCCGCTTTTAGTTCGTAATCTTTACGCTTAAGCTCCCGGCGGGACTGCTTCAACCGCTCCAGGTATTCATTCTGTTTATTCTGGGTCTTCAGTCGCTCGCTGATATCCCTGATGATTCCGATATAGAGTATTTGATTTTGAATGTCGTCTACGCGACTGATTGTCAATTCGCAAGGAAAGCAGGAACCATCCTTTCGTTTCGCAATGATTTGCCGCGTCTGTCCTTCTAAGTTTGCTAAATTAGAACATTCAGCCAAATATTGCTCACAAGAATTCAGATAGGGATCAGATAACAGAAAACATAATTCTTCACCAATCACTTCCTCTGCTTGCCATCCAAAGGCATGTTCAATTGATGCACTCGACATGAGAATGCTGCCCGTCTCATCAATCGCAACTGACACATCTCTACTGAATTTTAAAATCTGCCCTGCTATCTGATTGTCATTTAGTCTGACTCGGTCCGATGTCATTACAGGCCCTTTTTAGTCTACTGAGATCTAAGCTTATACGGCTACACACCACTCCTTATGATTAAACTTCATAGTGAAAAACCCCGTACTGTCCACACTGCAATCTCACCAGTTGTTCATCTAACCGGTCTAGGTCATATCGACTTTTGCTTGATCAATAATACATGGGGAATTCCCCCCATAAACACATCGCCATATCTCTATTTCTGTTCGGGGACGTACTTATCAGCAAGACAAATGCAATGTCATGCATCGACCTGACAACGGAGTCTCATTTAGACTCAAACAGAAATGGGAATGCGAAGAAACGATTCATGTGAGAAAGGACGGAAATTGAAGCGCATTGAAAGAGGCCCGTTCACAGAAAGAAGAATACGAGCTGGCTACCGCGTTCTCAAAGCAGATAGGAGAAACGACAGTACCGTTCGTCAAGAATCGATACCGTTTTTCTTATATCCCGGCATATCCTTGATTTTGTATAATAGATGAACGATATCTGTCGCACTGGAAATTCCTAATTTGCTTAACAGATTTGCTTTATGTTTTTCCATAGTTCGATAGCTGATCGACATGGAACTCGCGATCTGTTTGCCGGAATGACCTTCGGCTATCAGATGAAAGACCTGTTTTTCTCTTCGCGTTAAGCCATCGTACAGTCGAAGATAGTCTCTTCCCTCTTCATTGGATTCGTCTTGATTGGGCTCCAAAAGAGACATGGCGTACTCAATTGCCTGGAGACATTTTTCTCTTCCAAACGGTTTTTCAAGATAATCACAAGCCCCCAATTTGACTGCAGAAACGGCTTTTTCAATATCCCCGTAAGCACTCATCATAATCACAGGCAAATGGAGCTGTTGTTTTTTAAATAGCTGCATCGCTTCAATCCCTGATATTTCAGGCATGATCAAGTCGATCAAAATACAGCCAGGATCCACCACTTCTTTGGATTCTAAAAACGAATGCACACTATCAAATGTTTTAACCGTGTAGCCTGAAGTACTCAACAAAAATGCAATCGAGTCCAGGACATCTGGATCATCATCAATAATGTAAACAACAATAGCGTTCATTCGGCCCCTCAATTAAAGTGCTGACTGGCACAAAACAACTCTGGTTACAGGAACTGTCCTGTAGACCAATACTCGATGTGCTCGATTTTGGATCATTTGTTACGTGTGTATTCATAATAACCATCACTACTGTTATGGCTTATGAATTCATTCAGCTTGAAACAATCGGGAATAAACTGTTTGGAGGGGAAAGCAAACAAACATAAATGCGTATGATGGTTTTTCAGGTTTCAATCTTCAATATTTTCGAACACTTTTCTCAATGATCTACTTTTGGAGAAAGACAGATTTCAAAGGTGTAGGGAAGAAACTCAGATTTTATGATTGACCAGAAAGTCTTAATAGCAACAGTCTCGTCATGCCATTGAAACAAAACAAGAATTTCCGATATAGGCTGTAGCAGTTAGAGGCCGGATACAAACTGAATCTATAAAAAGTGCCATCAATAATTTCTCACCAGTTCAAAAGAAGTGAGCAATCATGCCCATCAGCTATCAATATGAAAACAATTTTCTATTGAACTTCTTCTCCCAGTCTTGCACTGAAAAGTACCTTTTGAATCCGTACTTTGAGAGAGCCCTAAATCGGACATACGAATCTTATAATACACTTCGGACAGCAGTATCCTTATCTTTAACTCTACCACACAAGGCACACCCATGTACCCTGTTTTACCTAAAGCATTCTATATATTCAACAATGAGGCAAATACTCCACGCCTAATTGGGTAATATCCCCCATTTTTATTTCAATTCCAGAGGGCGATAGAAGATAAAGTGAAAGACCCCCAAATCAAATGCAACGTGCGAATGATTTTAAATTCACAGCAGGATAGGATTATGAAAATACTGATTGTCGACGAAATTGGGTTCATACGTCAGAGCCTTACCCAGAAACTGGCCCGCTATGACTTTGCTACAGTCGCTGCAGAAAGTGGGGAAGAGGCTCTTGCCATTTTAAATACAGACTTTTCAGTAGACGCGGTTCTTACCAGTCTCTTTTTGCCTTCAATGAATGCAATCGATCTCTACAAAGCAGCCGCGAAAATTGAACGATTTAATGATGAAGGAGTGATTCCTCCACTTCACTTTTACCTCATGGTGACGCGTGAACATGGCACCTCATCACCCAAAATGAAAGAACTGACAAGGGAAGCACTTGCCGTTGGATTTAGAGATCTACTGGTCAAACCCATCGACATTGATTTGCTAGTCAGTAAATTAGAAAGTTCGAGTTCCAATGGACCTGATGAAGAATTTAAAGAGAGTCACATAGCGAAAAAACAGCTTGTCAACGAACCTGCCATTGATCCAAAAAAGATCACAAATCGAATCGATGGGTTGGTTGTCATGAAAAATAGTCTGCATGCTTTAAAAAAAGAAATGTGTGAATCAATCGATATTCTGTTGGAACAAGTCAGTCAGAATTCCAGCAAATAGCGATCTTCTAATTGATTCCACATGGACTATCAATAAATGAAGTGATTGAAAATAGACATAGAATATTTAGCGTGATCCCAAGTTCAAAGGAGGTTGGCTGACGAAACTCCGTAACGCTTCCCGGACTTGAACGGCCTGCATCGAATTCATAATCAGATATCGATCGCGCCCCTGCTTTGCCGGCACAAAGCTGACAAAACCATCATTGGCCACACTCACTCTCCCTGGTGTTGAAACGTCAAAGTATTTGTCTTGGGGACGGACCGCGTAAAGTACACTTGTCAAATCCCAACTGGGTCGATCATGATTCGGTCCGCTATGCAGGAGATACGATTCCCGGACAATGTGGTGTTTACAATAACCAAAGTCCCGGGCAATACTGTCGCGAGGGTATGTGACTGCGATTCCAATTTCAAAGCCACTCCAGACCACAGGCACATCATCGGGCCACAGCTTCGCAAACCGTTGCATCGACTGAATGCCATTTTTCACATTTGCTTCCAGAAAGTGCTTGTTTCCGTTGATTGGTTCAAAAGCACCTGCCATCACAGAGACAAGCTTGACTTTGCGACGGACAAGTTCCAAACCATTCAACGGACTGAATTCATCTGGCTTTGATTCCACCAGATCTGCCAGGTTTGCAGCAAGTCCAACCTGAATGATTACCACTGATCGATCCGGCTCAGAAGCCAGCGTTTTCCTTAACAACTTCACGGCATCAGGCAGCGTTTTGTTGGATCGCACATCATGCGGATATCGCCACGCTTCCCCCTGTTTTTCATTAATCAGTTTCAGATATCGACTCTCCCGACGCTGTGCATCACGCGTCACGCCGATTGGAATTTCCCCCCGACCGTAAAACGTATTTGTCGCGTCAGTAAATGGTCCCGTCAGTGGATTAATCTTGGAAATCGTCACTGCCAGCAATTCACACTCTCCTCGATCAGCCAGTGTGTGCAACATGGCTAAAGCAAGCACATCATCAACGTCGCCCGAGATATCTGTATCAAAGATGACCTTCACTGGTTCTGCCGCAATAGACAAACTGGTCATCAACAATAGACTCGATAAACCGATGATTAAGCGCTGACACAACATTTCCACAACCATTTCTATCCAGAAAACTCAAACCGAATGATTCAGTCAATTAAACAGTAGCAGACCATTCGCCTCAACAGAAAAGTGATTACTTTGTTTGTTTCTGTTTCTGACGTGCGCGGCCTTCCATAATTCGTTGCAACTTGCGTTGCTCGGCTGCCATGGCGGCATCGGAGACTTCGGCCGGCTTGACAGGGCTTCGATCCAGCTTCTCAGAAACCGGAATCGTTCTCAGCGTCATCCCCCGATACCATACGGGGTCACCGTGATCCTGCAGCGACAAGTAAGCGCCGCGGTCCGCTAGATTGCCACCACGATTCGCCAGTAATTCAACGTTCCAGGCGTAGCGGGGATCAGTGTAATCCAGATCAATCACTTTCTTACCATTCAACCAGTGCTGAATCACCGTACCCTGACAAACAATGCGACCTTCATTCCAATCGCCTACCGGTCGAGTCGCATCATGCGACGGAGGCAGGCAGAAGTAAATTGAAGCAGCACTGGTTCGCGGGTTCTTGCCATCAACATGTTTTTGATTATCGAGAATTTGATACTCATATTGACCAGGGCGATAATAAACGCCGCTGTTGCTGCCCTCCGCCACCTTCCATTTAAATCTCAATTCGAAGTCATCCGGAAGAGGCTGTGATGCATAAACCAGACTTCCCCCTTTTCCGGAGCGTGTAATCACACCTGATTCCACTTTCCAGTTACCGCTATGTTTCCAGCCTTTCAAGTCTTTGCCATTGAACAATGGCTTAAACCCCTGTTTCTGTTTTTCTACTGTCGATTGATTCGGGTCAGAAGCACAACCTGTCTGGCTGGCTTGAAACACGCACAGTGTCACGAACCACATAAGTACGAGCGGCATTCTCATATTCAGTTCCTCTGATCATTCTATTTCTGGTTGATCTTGTTGATGCGATTTCTTGCTCACCGAAAGTCTAATTCAGTCAGCAAGTTGATTTAGCATTCCCAATACCTGATCGTTAATTTTATTCGACGCATCGACTTCCAGATAACTCCAACCAGAGCGCCAGGTTTCATACCCCTGCAAAACATGCTGCTCTGGTGTGGGTAAATAACCGTTATAGCCATTGGCTAACGCAATCACAAAAGTCGGTTTGAGCGGGCTTTTCTGTTTGATTTCCAGACCAATTTCCGCGAAAACTTCACACGGTATCGCGACAATTCCCAATTCACCAATCCGCAATGCCTGTAGTTTCAGGTTCACAGTCTCCGGTCCTGCGTTGATCCGAACCGTTTCCCGTGCATAGACTTCGTTGGTGGTTAACCGTTGCGGATCTTTGGCATCTGCCAGCAACTTCTCGGCATACTTCAGTTCTTCCGGGTTCGGTTTTCGTATCCCCAAATCAATCGAACGTTCCTGCATTTCCAGCGGAACGTCACTGCGATACTTTAGCGATTTGACAGCTTGGAACGTCCGGTCGGCAATCACATTCGCCACTGCAGTAATTCGTTCGAATACCGCCGCGCGCGGCCGGGGCTCTCTGAAATTATAATTATTGATATCGCCGCTGGATCCATTCGACATCATTCCGATGAACGACTCATCTGCACCGAGTCGTTTTTTTATCTGTCGCGCAAATTCACCAAAGTAGTCCGCCGAAAGTTGATTGGGTGGTAAGCCACCAACATAATGCAGTGAATAATTTGCCAACAGCGCCAGCGGTCGGCCATCTGCGTATTGTACTGAGAGAATCGAAATATCAGGGTCAGTTGGCCCAGCCGGTTTGATCAACAGATCGCTTCCCCGGGGAGGGTTCATGCGAACCTTGTCGGTCGTTTTGCCAAAGGGATTTGGGCGAATGCCCCCTTCTTTCACATACCAGCGGCGATTATTCACTTCGGCTGGCTCACGAGCAACAGTCCACGCCACTTGGGCAGGTTCCAGGCGGGCATGCGCCTTGATGATGGACTGGGCAATACTCTCGGTTAGAAACTGCACATATTCCGGACTGGGATGACATTGCGCCAGCGGAACCGCAGTCGGCGCAGTATGCGTGTGAGTGGCTGAAGTCAGCATATGACTAGTGGGAATGCCCGTTTTTTCTGACGCCTGTTGCTTGGCAGCATCAAAGATTTCCCGTGAGATCAAACAGATATCACAGACCACAAAAGCAATCCGAGTGTTTCCACTTTTTAATACCAGTGCTCTGGCATGCAAAGGATCATGGGCCGATGTCGCCTGACGATCCTGGAAACTGCCGATCATCGAAACCGGATACTTCCGCGGATTAATATTCACCTTGGCGGCTCCCGCTTGCAGTCCGTTTTTTGCCTCTTCCGCGGCAAACAGGTTTATGGGAAGCAGTACCAGCAATAATATTGTAAGTCGAAACATCAAATCGTCTCCTGACCAAAATCGGTGTGTTTTATTTTGTGGGTTGGAGTGTCGCCGTCTGAGTCACCTCTTTTTTCCAGTCAGCAAACGCAGCCTGCATCTGCTGCACGCGCTCTGGATTCTTTACAGCGAGGTTGTTTGATTCCGCTAAATCGTCCTGCAAGTTGAATAATTCCACAGGTGCTTTATGATTCTGATTCAGTACCAGTTTCCAGGGTCCCTGGCGAACGGCCGAACGGCCGTTATAGTCCCAGAAAACCGATCGAGGCTTTAATTTCTGCTGCTCTTTCAGTAAGTGAACCAGGCTCACACCATCCAGTTGATGATCGTCAGGCAGAGTAGCTTGTGCCAGTTCTAAGATCGTCGGCATCAGGTCGATACTGATCACAGTTTCTTCACATACACTGCCGGCGGTTATCCGACCGGGCCAGCAGGCAATGGCCGGTACACGATGCCCACCTTCCCAAACGTTCCCTTTAAAGCCACGTAATTTGCCATTGGAGCCTTTTTTATTCGCGCCGTTATCGGACAGGAAAATAATCAACGTGTTGTCCGTTAATTTCAGTTCGTTCAGAACAGCGACCACCTTGCCGATGCCCCGATCCATTTCGGTATTCATTTCACGATACGCGTTTGTGATATCTTGTCGCTTGGCAGAGTTGATATCCCCCACGCCCTCTTTCCGCATCGGTTTATCCTTGGGTCCCTGATAGGGATAGTGCACGGCTTCATGCGCGATATAGACAAAGAAGGGCTGATCTTTCTGTTGCCGAATAAAATCGACTGCATGATCGGTAATTAAGTGCGTCACGTAACCTTGCTCATCGCGATTTAACTCTGCGTCATGCCACCAGTCAAATACACCCGTGCCATCCAGATGCGCGAAATAGTCTACGTTCCCGCTGACATAACCCACGAACCGCTGAAAACCGCGAAATGTGGGATTGTATTGTCGCTGATATCCCAGATGCCATTTTCCAAACATACCCGTGCGGTAACCGGCTGACTGCAAACATTGTGCGAGCGTGATTTCATTCTTCTGCAGCCCGTGATGCCGATTCTTTTTCGGATTGGCGTAGACCACGCCATCAATGCCCGCCCGTTGCTGATAGCGGCCCGTCAGTAAACCGGCTCGAGTGGGACTGCAGACGGTTCCACTGGAATGAAAATCAGTAAACTTCATTCCTTGAGACGCCAGGCGATCTAATTGGGGAGTATCGCAATTCTTACTGCCATAACAACTTAGATCGCCATACCCCAGGTCGTCGGCCATAATCAGCACAATATTCGGCTTGTTAGATTTTTCCTCTGCTACCGCAAGAACGGGAAGAAAAACAAAACAAAACACCGCGATGATCAGAGATTTCATAAGGAGTACCTCAATACCAATGGAATCGTTCAACAGGAAGGCGACAACAAACAGTTTGTTTCATAGAATAGTACAGAAACAGTACGTAACTGTTTTGGTATGCGATTCGTAACTTCGCTCACCTTTATTAGACTTCAGACAGCGACACAAATCAATCGTGCAATCAAAGTGAAGGCCGAGATCAGATGCCATCTGCCATTTTCAGATAGCGCAACAGCAGGCTAGAGTCAACGCTCGCTGTTAGTGTCGCTGAATTTCACTGCATCTACATTTCTCTGCGGCCATTTCAACACTCCGAAATGCTATTGTGCCGTCCATCCACCATCAATCGTCCAGCAGGCTCCCGTAATTGACCTGGCCTGATCAGAGCAGAGATAACGCACCATCGCGGCGACTTCCGCAGGTTCAATCATTTTACCCGTAGCCGAGGCTTTCAGAAATACCTGACTTTCTACCTCTTCCGCGCTGATCCCCAATGTTTGTGCCTGTGACGCAATCTGCTGTTCAACGAGAGGCGTGCGAACATAGGCCGGACAGATGACATTAGCTGTGACCCCAAACGGCCCCCCTTCCAGCGCTGTCGATTTCGTCAGGCCCACCAGTCCATGTTTGGCGGTAATATAGCCGGCTTTGTTGAGCGATGCGACCTGAGAATGAATCGACCCCATATTAATGATGCGCCCCCACTGCTCTTGTTTCATTCCGGGCAACACATATTTTGTGAGCAGAAACGGCGCTGTTAACATCACCTGCAGCATTTTCTCCCAGACGGTTTCCGAAAACTCTTCCAGCGGTGAAATATGCTGAAATCCGGCATTGTTAACCAAAATATCGACAGAACCAAATTCCTGAACCACACGCTCTACAAGTGCCTGGCAACTTTCCTGCCTAGAGAGATCGCTGGGAACATACAACGCGCGTTGAGTTTCAGATGCCAGACTTGACAGATAATCGGGTTCATTCAAATCAGCAATCACGACGTGGCAACCATCGTTGAACAGGGTCTTCGCAATTTCCGCACCGATGCCACTCGCGGCTCCGGTAATCAAGGCCGTTTTGGGATCAGACATCTCTTGACTCCTCGCGCAATACTTGTTGAATCCGAGCCAGTTTCTCGTCTCGCCAGGCTGCCCATTCGCTACGGCTTTTCTGTTTCAGATAAGCCTGCGTGCCAGCAACCGCTTTTTGTTTTGCCGATTCAGGAATCGTCGTCCACGTTTCCATATCGTTCAAATACTCTTCAAATGAAGCGCCGATGGTATCAATAAATTTTTGATAGCCCCCTTCACCGCCTCCCAGCTCATAAATCAGATGTTGCCCCATCATCGCCCAGCGTAAACCGGGGCCCTGACACAGTGCCGCGTCAATGTCTTCCACACTGGCGACCCCCTCATCGAGTAGCGCCAGCGACTCCCGCCAGACTGCCGCCGCCAGACGATTCGCAATGTGACCGGGCACTTCCTTATTCAGAACCACCGGATGTTTGCCGAGCTTGAGGAAAAAGGCTTTGACGGTTTCGACCGTTTCAGCAGCCGTCTGCTCGCCGGGCACCAGTTCAACCAGCGGAATCAGATGCGGCGGATTGAAGGGATGCGCAATCAACGCACGTTCGGGATTCTCCAAAACAGACTGCATCCGCGTCATTAACAGCCCCGAAGAACTACTCGCGAGGATCGCTGTGTCAGGGGCGTGCTGTTCAAATTCACGATAGACGTCTGCCTTGATCGCGTAATCTTCAATCACCGATTCCTGGACATAATCCACATCCGCCAGTAATTCCTGCATCGAACCGACGAGCCGCAGGTTTGCTTCTCCGCGCTGTGCCTCTTCCGGTGCGAGCAACTCCAGACCAGCCAGTCGCTGCAGGTTCGTTCGAGCAATATCTAGTGCCTTTTGTTTCACAGCTTCGTTCACATCATAAATGCGGACGTTTAAACCCTGTGCGGCAAAAAACGAGGCCCAGCTCGCGCCAATCAGTCCTGCGCCCAATATTCCGATTTCCTGCATGCTGCTGTCTCTCTGTTTTATGAATGATGATTATTCTGCCGCTTCAAATAACATCGCGATTCCCATCCCTCCGCCGATACACAGTGAAGCAATCCCCCGCTTAGAGTCTCGCTTCTGCATTTCGTGCAGTAACGTCACCGCGACCCGGGCACCACTGGCGCCCAACGGATGCCCCAGCGCAATCGCACCGCCATTTACATTCACGCGTGATTCATCCCAGTCTAAGACCTTGCCGACTGCGAGCGACTGAGCGGCGAACGCTTCGTTCACTTCTAATAAATCGATGTCTGCTAACGTCAGCTGTTCCGCTTTCAGCAAGTCTTCGATCGCATGCGCCGGCCCCATGCCCATATATTGTGGGTCGAGTCCCACATTCGAAAACGCGCGAATCCAAGCCAGTGGTTTTAAGTTGTGTTCTTCAACAAAACTTTCCTCGGCAATCAACAGAGTCGCAGCACCATCATTGATGCCTGACGAATTGGCAGCAGTCACCGTCCCGTCTGTTTTAAAAGAAGGTCGTAAACAGGAAACCGTTTCCAGACTAGTCTCTTTGCGCGGGAATTCATCAACGGAGATCAATTCCGAATCGCCTTTCCTTCTGGGTACCGAGACACTGACGATCTCGGCTTCAAATTTCCCGGCTTGCATCGCAGCCTGACAGCGCTGCTGACTTTGCACCGCATAGCGATCCTGTTCTTCACGCACTACTTCGTATTTTTCGGCTAGATTCTCCGCAGTGATCCCCATATGACAATCATAGAAGGCATCCCACAATGCATCGTGAATCATCGAATCGACCAGTTGCTGATTCCCCATTTTGAAGCCGGTCCGCGCGCCCTGCAGCAGATAAGGTGCGTTGCTCATGCTTTCCATACCCCCCGCCATCACGACACGGGCCTTGCCACACAAAATCGACTGCATGCCCAAAGCGACCGATTTCAAGCCGGAACCGCAGACCATGTTCACCGTGGTCGCGGGCACATGATAAGGCATCCCAGAATGAACGGCCACCTGCCGCGCCGGATTCATCCCACAGCCGGCAGTAAAGACCTGCCCCAGAAATACCTCATCGACCTGATCCGCGCTCAAGCCGCACCGTTTTAGTGTTTCTTGGGCGACAATCGTGCCCAGCTGCACCGCCGATAGATCTTTGAAAGCACCGTTAAAAGCGCCAATGGGCGTTCTGGCGGCACTCAAGACGGCGACCCGTTTTTGTTTCTGCTGATTCATATTTCTCAACCTTGAAATAAATCTCGTAATTTGCGACGCATTACTTTATTAGAAGCCGTGCGAGGCAGTTGTTCAATCTCGCGCACAGCATGAATTTTAAACAACGGATTGAGCTGGCTACGTATGATCTGCTGCATTTCCTGCTGTAACTGATCTGCGACCCATTTGGTATCGGCCTGCAGCACTACAAATATCACCAGCTGACTCGGGCCGCCACCTGCGGGAGGCACAGCAATCGCAGCGACCTCTCTGACGCCACCAGCCTGCATGAGTAACTCTTCAATCTGTACCGAACTGACTTTGATCCCCCCTAAATTCATCGCATCGTCAATCCGACCCTGTGCCCGGAAATATCCATCGGGCAGTGATTCAATCTGATCGCCGTGCCGCCGAAGTACCTGCCTGTCGGGGCCCGGAGGGATGTCGGCGAAATAGACGTCATGATGATCACGATTGATCAGCCGCGTCGATAAGCCAATCACCGGAGGCACAAAAAAGACTTCCCCGTTCGAGGTTTCCTGACCGGCTTCATTCAACAGCAGCCAGTCAAAGCCAACCGCCGGACAGGCAAACAGACCAGGCACTCCCGGCTTCAGAACCGTCCCTGTAATATAGCCACCACCGGTCTCAGTGCCACCGCAGTATTCAATCACCGGACGATAACCGGCGCGCGACATCAGCCATAACATATCATCGGGATTCGAACACTCGCCCGTCGAGCTGAAGACTTTGATCTGCGACCAGTCCAGCCCCGCCACGCGATCCTGCCCTCTCCAGGTAGAGACAATGCTGGGGACGAGTCCCAACATTGTGACGTTTGCATTTTGAACAAATTCGCAAAACGCACGACTGGTCGGAACCGCATCTGTCACTGCGATCGTGGCGTCATTGATCAACGAGGCATACACAAGCCAGGGTCCCATCATCCAGCCCAGATTGGTCGGCCAGCAAACCACATCACCGGCATGAATATCATGATGCAGATACCCGTCTCCCGCAGATTTGATCGGTGTCGTCTGATCCCAGGGGATTCCTTTGGGGCTGCCCGTTGTGCCTGAGGAAAAGAGAATCGTCGACTCATCATGCGGACTACGGGGCACACACGTTAATTCCTGATTCTCAGAGAGAATTTCAGACCAGAGCCGATCCCCCGATCGTAGCGGAATCTGACAGGTCTCGCCTTCAGGAAGCACGATCGCCGGCAATGGAGTTTGCTCACCCAGCTTGGTGTAAAGGGGAAGTTGCTTGCCGTTTCGGGAAATCACGTCCTGAATAAAAATCAGACGGGGTTCGGTAATTTCAAGCCGCACACGCATTTCTTCGGCCGAAAAACTGTCAGCGATTGTGACCACCACACAACCGGCGGCTATGATACCCAGGAAAATCGCCACTGACTCCGGCGTCATAGGCAGCATCACGGCGACACGTTCTCCGGGTTGAATGCCAGCCTCTTCTAAACCGTTGGCCACCTGCGCGGTGAGTGCTTTCAATTCCTGGTAACTGAGTTGTTGCAACTCGGGCGATCCTTTCTGAAACACAATCGCCGTCTGATCCGCTTTCTCTCGGAAACAACTTTCCACAATATTCAGCTGCGCTCCCGTCAGCCATTCAATCTGTTCGACGCCACCACTCAGATCCATGATCTGCTGCGGCTGTTGTTGAAATGGAATGTTGAGCGAGTCAATCAGTTTCTGTGTAAATGCTTCCCGGTTCTGAACGGACCACGTTTGCAATTCTTCCATGCTATTTAATTTTAAATCGCGCAGCCACTCGGCCAGATGCGAGTGAGTCCGTTCCTGTTCTCCCGGAAACCAGGCCGGCGCGGGAACGCCTTGTTCGATTCGCTGCTGAAATACCCGTTGATACAAGAGTTGATGAACGGGAAACGGCATCTCGGGTAATAACACCAGAGCTGTCAGAGTCTGCCAGGCTTCCTTGTCATGTTGAACGGGAAGCTGTTTGAGCGTATTGGCCAACTGCTGTGCTGCATCTGAAGACAGTCCACATCCCATGAGCATCTCTGAGGGAAGATCCATTGCTTGTCTCATTTTTCAAGCGGAGTTCATATTTGTATCGAAAACGTTAAACTCTAACCGTTCCGGTTTCAATTCGCCAGTTCAGGGTTGATCCTCGTAACATCAACAATAAAAATGAGTTCGGAACCGTGACGATTTTTGATTAATCTTAAGTCACTGACTTCCATTCAGCACGTGAAGTGCGAAAATGGGAGTAGGAAACCTGCTCGCGTGGTATCCTCGCAAGTGAATCTTCCAACACACTTAGATGAGTCCACGTAGTGACAGTAGGCCGGTTTTTCGCGCTAATTCATTCAGGGAAAGAGGATAAATGTCTGTTCTGAAAACCAATCGAACTCCGAATCGTTTTATTGCCGGATTCTGTTTTCTGGGATTAATCGGATTAGCTCTCGGCCCCTTGTTTCAGACTTCCCAAGTCTGGGGTGAGACACCCGCCAAAACGGCAAAAGCCAACGATCAAGCGGGGGTCGACTCCATCAGCGGGCAGCGAATGCTGGAAGCGATCAAGTACCTGGCTTCCGATGAGTTGGAAGGACGCGGCGTTAATACACGTGGCATCAATCTGGCCGCTGATTATGTTGAGAAAGAATTCAAAGCAGCCGGGTTGAACGTACAAGCGGTCAACGACAGTGCCTTTCAGAAATTTACGATTAATACCGGCAGTAAGCTCGGCCCCTCGAATGAACTCCAGCTAACAGGGCCCGACGGCAAAACGATTCCGCTGGTTTATGACAAAGACTTTCGCTCCTGTTCATTTGGAGGTTCCGGGAAGTTTGATGCGGAACTGGTCTTTTGCGGATATGGAATTGACGCAAAAGATGTAAAATACAGCGATTACGCCGGCATCGACGTGAAAGACAAAGTTGTCATTCTCATGCGACGGACTCCTCAACAAGGTGACAAAACCAGCCCCTTTGCAGGTGCGCATGGGATCTCGCGCTATGCCGCGTTGCGTTACAAAGTCAGTACCGCTTTCGGCAAAGGTGCCAAGGCCATTTTATTTGTCAACGATTATTATTCGACCGAAGAAAATAAAAAGGAAGCCAAAGAACTCGAAGAAGACGCGGTGGAAGAACTAATCACAGCCACCGAAATCTGGGAAAAAGCCAAAGAGGACAAACGGGCCGAAGTAGACCGAGAACTGAAAAAATCCTTGCACAGCGTTCAGCAGACACGCAAGCGTTTGAAAGAAGGCAATTTCGATGAGTTGATGAAGTTCGGTTACGCCGGTAGCGGCGACGGACGTTCGATTCCGATCGCGCACATTTCCATCGAGAAATGTAACGAGTTATTTAAAGATGCTGGTAAACCGACACTGCAGGAACTCGAAGGACAAATTGACGCTGACCTGAAACCGGAAAGCTTTGCTCTGCCACAGTGGAAAGCAGAAGGGGAGATTTCTGTTAAGCAGATTCGCACCGAAATCAAAAACGTGATCGGCGTGCTCGAAGGCAAAGGGCCTCATGCAGACGAAACGATTGTGATTGGCGCCCATTATGATCATGTCGGCTATGGTGGCGAAGGTTCTCTCGCCCCCGGTTCTACCGATGTGCACAACGGCGCCGACGATAACGCGTCTGGCACGGTGGCACTCATTGCACTGGCACGTAAACTAGCAGCCCGTAAAACACCGCTCCCGCGACGTCTGGTATTTATCGCATTTACCGGCGAAGAACGCGGACTGATCGGGTCCGCTCATTATGTAAAAAACCCTCTGTTCGATATTAAAAATACGGTCGCCATGCTCAACATGGATATGGTAGGCCGCCTGACCGATGATAAACTGACGGTCTTTGGAACCGGAACAGCACCCCGCTGGAATAAGCTGGTGGAAGAAACCGGCAAAGCGTATGACCTGAAGCTTTCACTCAAGCCAGAAGGTTTCGGACCTAGTGACCATAGTTCCTTTTATGGAAAAGAGATCCCCGTATTACACCTGTTTACGGGAACGCACAGCGATTACCACCGCCCCTCTGACGACTGGGATAAAATCAATATTCCCGGAATGAAGCGGATCATCGGGTTTCTGGAAGAAATCACGATTGCAACGGCCGAAAACCCGAAACGCCCTGAATACGTTAAAATTGAACGTCCTGCCACCACCATGCGGTCAGGCAATCGTCCCTATTTTGGCAGTATTCCTGATTTCGGCGGTGAAGGCCCCGGTTATCACATCTCAGGAGCCTCTCCCGGAAGCCCAGCGGATAAAGCAGGCCTCAAAGCCGGTGATGCCATCATCAAGATGGGTAAGACCAAAATCGGTAGCCTTGATGACTTCGACTTGGCATTAAGAATGTTTTCACCCGGCGAAGAAGTCGATGTCACAGTCATGCGCGATGGAAAACGCGTGAAACTGAACGTCAAACTGGGCAAACCTAAATAAGCCCTTGACCTTCTGTCCTTATTTCCGCGTGTAAACCAGCGAGACATTACCTGTGTAATCGCTTTTCTTACGGCCTGCGTTTGGAAATGAGTTATAAACCTGAAGAAACCCAAATTTCAGGTTCCAGCGGTCTTTGTTATCCAGCTTGAACAGTATTCCGGTCTCCGTTGTAACACGCAATATTTGTGCCACATCCACACTGGGAGTCCAGGTCTGTTTGTGTTCCAGCTGCGCATGATCGGAAAGAGGCCAACGGAACTCAATTTCTACGAACACGTCTAAAGTAGTACGGCGTAAACGAGGGCTGTTATATATTTCGCGCGTCCCACCAGGACCAACACGCACGATCAAGCGTTTATCTTTTTCATTAATGAATCGATATCCTAAACCAGCCGAAAACGTTCCGCGCCAATCCAGGTTTTCGAACTCGTCATACGTATTCTTGTTTGTCACGAAGACAATCCAATCGGTTGTACGAGCGATATCAAGTGTCGCATTACCATACCAACGATTGGCGTCCCTGACGCCGTTGGCTTGCCCCCAGCGACCACCAATTTCAAATTCGAATAAATTGTCATTGTCTGATTTTTCCAGATACAATCCAGTGGTTAAATAATCCTGCTGAGTATTGCCCGCTAGAAACGTCCCTCCAAGCTCGAATCGTTTGGTCCAGATTTCAACATAGTCCCAGCATTGATCACAAACGTCCTCAATCTGCTTGAACTGAGACTCGTCTTCTGCTTCAGGCATTGGCGAAACATCCAAGGGGTCCATCACTGGCACCTGATCGATCAATGAAGGAAGCGGCGGCAAGCTGGTATTGTCGTTATTCACCAACAGCGTTTCATTCGAAGCGGCTGAGTCGGACGCTATATCGGTTGAGTTATATTCCAGACGATCAACCAACCCCAATAAAATCGAACGCACCTGACCGTCTGAGAGACGGAACAGAATATTTCCGTCTTCAAAGCCGATGCTTTCACCTGAATAATCTTGTCCATCTTTCAGGTAAAGTGTTTCTGCTGGCACAGCATCGTCTGCGCAGACAACTCCAGAACCACATAACACTGTGATCAGCGAAACCAGCACCAGGAAAATCAAATAGTAAGTTTGGGAAAGGAGTCGGGAACGACCCATGAAACCGTTCATGGCGAGAAATCAATCACAGGAATGAGAAATAAATAGAATCGTGGAAATGATAAAAACAGCAGTCGGAAGGGACAGTAATACTAATCCTGGAAGCGATTTACTGCAATGTGTTTATTTGACTGTACTGCTCCTTTATTCTGATAAATAAATGGCATCATAACCACCACAAAAAAAAACCGCCTAACACACTACCACCAAAAGCATTACGACACATATCCAGTTCATAACTGCGACTTTTTTCGATTGATCATCGTCATGTTTAACGGTGAAAGCGAACACGACAATCCTACCAGTTCTATCCCCTCTGATTCTGATCGGCATCTTACCTGATCCACACAACCGGACCTTTTAACTGTCTGTCACTCTCACCTTATCTACTCCTTCCGGCTCTTCCGACGCATACTCATCGAAAAATAGAGCAAGATTTGGAGTACTTCAGGCCTCCCCTCAATTTGCGTGCTAGAGTTTTTTTGATTCCAGTTCGTTCCTGGGCAACAACTGAGAACAAACTGACAAGTCAACAGATCAATTCAAATTACAACACTCAGCAAAATTGGCGGTACAAGCCTGTTCGACAACATGATTGTTGTCTGTCGTGCGAGGGGGAAGAGTTTACTATGGGATTCTTAAAAAAATTCTTGAAGACGACCTATCGAGATAACTCTGCGGGTAAATCACGCAGCAGTTTCGAAAGTCTCTCGGAAGATCAATTGGAAACACATTTGAATATTGCCAAATACGGAAACTTCATGCTGACGGACGCAATCCGTCCTTCCTATGATCTGGAAGTAGTACCACAGGCAGGTTACCGGCACGATGTTTATACCGATAAAGAAACGGGCATTAAAATCCCGGTTCTGATGGCGTCGGCATCCAAGGAAATTTTATTCGACCTGTTCATGGATCTACTGGATCCTCTCGGAGCTGAAGTCGATGTGGTACTCGAAACCAGTCACGAAGGTTCAAACAATCAGCATCAGGATCTGTACCGCGAGCACATGGACTTACCGGTTCTTAAAAGTACGCTCTACGATTACGAAGATCTGCTGCTGAATGATGGTTGTGCCGGGCTTGCTGTCCTGAACCCACAGATTCCGCTGGAAGTCCAGTTCGATGAGCATAAATTGCTGATTATGTATGGTCAGGGAATCGAGCAATTCGAGCACACGTTGGAAGAATATGGCATTCCACATATTTCAGATCTGAAATTCATCACGGAAGCCGAACACGTTCATTCATCCAGCGATGAGTCCATTGAAGAACTGGATCAGTTGAAATATCGTCTCGGAATCGATTTCGATTTCGAATAAAAGAATTCGATATCAGTTAAGGGCTTGAATACGGAATAACTGCGGCTGCCCTTCAATCAAATGGATTTCCTGATCAACAACGCCCCCCTCAAACTGTTGTTGCTCCCCGGAAGGCCAGATTACTTCGAGTGAATCAATCTGCTCCGCATCTCCCAAACCAAAGACCAGCGTTCGCTGGTTACTCGCGAAATACCCATCACCGGCGGTCAACTGGCGAACCAGTGTCTGCCCCTTGGTTTTCACGCGAACAGTCGTCCCAATCGCGTCCCGGCTGGATTTTGTGCCGGTCAAACGGACGACCAGACGATGGCCATGGTTTTGTGTGGAATTTTCTAACAGCACAAAGGGTTGATCTAAACTCGAAATCGCGGCTTCTTCCAGACCGTCCCGATTCCAATCCAACCGTGCCATTCCCCTACCCAGTCTTGGTGTTTGAAAAAACGTGCCGTGCCCGGGTGAATTCAATTCCTGAAATTTGCCCTGCCCCAGATTCTTCATCAATTGCGGCCGCATCTGATTGGGAACGTCCTCAGTTCTTAAATCTTCCACATGTCCATTCACGATCAACAAATCCAGTAAGCCATCGAGGTCCGCATCAAGAAATTGCGTTCCAAAGCCTAACTTGTATGTGGTCGAATCAGACATGTTCGCTGCCTGGGTTTCATCAATGAACAAATCGGGACTTACCTGACGATAGAACGTATTTGTTTCGCGATAATAGTTTGTCACATAAAGATCCAGCAGACCATCGGCGTCGGCATCGCCGACGGCAATTCCCATACAGGCTTCCGTCCTCCCCTCTGCGTTGAGTGCCAGGCCGGATAACAGGGCTTGCTCTGCAAACGCCAGCTTTTCGGAGCCTTGATTGACAAAGTAAAAATTAGCAACCGCGTCATTGGCGATGAACAGATCAGGATACCCCGTGCCATGCAAGTCAGCAGCGATAATCCCCAAACCTTTTCCATCCGGAACCTGAATCCCTGATGTTTTGGTGACGTTTTGAAATAGTCCATTTTGTTGATTGGAGAAGAGTTGATCCTGCGCTCCCGGAAAATTCAAGGGCATACAGGAACGCTCAGAGCCATCCGCATTTTTGCAGACGCGATCAAACACATCCGCACCAGTCAAATAATTGACGGCATAGATTTCCGGTGCACTATCCCCATTCAGATCTGCAATCAGACAACTGGTTGTCCACTGTTCCGCGGTTCCCTGCGCCTGGTGTGCCTCGGAATAAGTTCCATCTCCATTATTATGGTAAAGGCGATTCAGACCGATATTACCGACATAAATGTCAGCAAACCCGTCATTGTTCACATCGCCGATGGACACCCCCTGACTGAACCGAGTTTCGTTCAATCCAGCCTGTGTTGTAACATCCTGAAAGGTCCCGTCACCAGAATTCAGAAACAGGCGATCCCGATAACGGTTCTGCTGTTCATTCACAGGCCAGTTGGCCCCTTGCGTCAAATATAAATCAGGCCAGCCATCGGCGTTGAAATCGAGAACTCCGACTCCGCCGCCGGTAAACTCATACATTTTATGCTGATTCTCTGGCCAGGTCTGGCCGTTAAAATATTGAAAGGAGATTCCTGCACGAGCGGTCACCTCTTCAAAGGAAATGCTTGATCTGGTTTGCGCATCTCCTGTTCTGGAACCGGACGCGACTACGGGCTGTTCCGACATCATATGAGAATTCGGCAGATTTAAATCTCTAACGGGATTTTTTTCGGCAATGACCCGAACCAGTTTCAGTTCCACCAACCGGGGCTCTAATTCCTGTTTGACTTGATTGGCCCAGTCAGATTGTGGATCGAGTAATAAGGCCGCCCGACTCCAACCATAGGCTTCCCACACCAGCCCTGATTCCTGTGCCAGTAAAACCGCTTGTTGAACTGCCGCTAGATCTTTGTCGCCATAGGCAACTTTCACCATCCCTTCGTACGTCTGCAGCTGCTTCGAATAATCAAGCAATCGTTCGGCGGCTTCCTTTTTCCCATCCTGCAATAAAAGTTGTCCCAGTTGGTAGCAGGCTGTTGAGTTGGTAGCATCTCGCTTGATCGCTTCTCCATAACATCGAATGGCTGACTGCTGATCGTTCTGCTTCTGAAACCACTGCCCCTCAATCCCCAAGATCTCTGGAAGCAGTCGGTCCTGATCTGACAATGATTGCTGCCAGCCCGTAAATTCGCCTGATTCGCCATCATTCAGCAGGACTTTACCTAATAGCGCTTGTGCCTGGCTTAATTCAGGCTGAGCAGAAATTAGTTTTTGCAACCGTATTTTGGCCGCGACATACTTTTGTTGATCGACTTCCAGCCGCGCTAGCCCGAGTTGCACCAGCGGATCGTTCGGATTTCCCTGCTCATATTCTGTAAGTAACTGTGGATTCTCCAGAGAACGATCTCCCATCGCCAACAGATATCCCAGCATTGCATCGTATGGTTCCTGCTGGAGCAGTTTCAATCGGAAGGGAACGGCTTGCCAGCTGCGCGACGTGAGTCCATAAATAAACGATAGACGTTGCAGTATTGTCACATCATCGGGAAACGACTGGAGTGCCCGTTGAAACTCGTTTTGCGCCGTAGAGAGTTGCTTTAACTGGAATAGATACAAGTCGCCCGAACGTGTCCGGGCTTTCAACGATTCGCGACTGGCATCATCGGGTACATAGCCATAAAAACGAATCGCCTCGGTGAAATCGCCTGATTTGAGAGCAATTTCGGCTCCCAGCATGGCCGCTGCCACTTGATGCGAGGGGATCTTCAGAAGTTTCTCTATCTGCCGTTTTGCTTCCTGGTCGTTTTGGTTACGGAACGCATATGAAGCCCTTTGCAAAGTGGCGTCGGGATCCGGCACAAACAGTCCTGAAAAATAGACCGCCAGCCCCAAGATCAGAAGTATCGAGATGATACTGATGACACGAATCAAGATACTCACACTTTCATTCTGCAGAACAGGGATGGCTTCTTAAAACAGACACAGCGATACCCGCTCACTGTTGTCCAGAGTTTAAACTGTGGCACTCTCCTGTTTTTCTACTTCTACCGGAGGTGGACTCGATCTCGTCTGTTTCACCACACCAGGCCTTAGCAAATTCAAGCCCCACTGCTTGGCATCCATTGTCAAACTGAATAAGGTCGGCACCAACACTAACGTAAACAAAGTAGAAACAATCAGCCCGCCGAGCACCACGCTTCCCAGTCCGCGGTATAATTCACTTCCCGACCCTGGAAACAGGACCAGCGGTAATAAACCAAGCACTGTGGTTGTGGTCGTCATAAAAATCGGTCGAATTCGGGTACGAATACTTTCCAGAATCGCTTCCCGTGGCGTCATATGGTCTTCGTTAATATGATTCAGGGACTGGTGAATAATCAAAATCGGGTTATTCACCACCGTTCCAATCAGAATGATAAAGCCCAGCATGGTGAGCACATCCAGTGTCTGTAGCATAAACAGATTCAAGACACTCAACCCCAGAATTCCACCAACGGCTCCTAATGGGACACTGAAAATAATCACTAAGGGATATAACCACGATTCAAACAAGGCCGCCATTAACAGATAGGTAATCATCAGCGCCAGCAGCACATTGAACTCCAGTGCCGCCCAGGTATCTCGTAATTTGTCGGCGGTTCCCGATAACACGATTCGATAGCCACCCGCCAGTTGGCCACTTTCTCGCATCGGCTGCACAATTTCCGACTGAATCTGACTCATGGCATCTTCCAATGCCATTTCTTCAGGGGGAGAGACTTCAATCGTAATCGCGCGTTGACGCTCGCGGTGATTGACCTGCTCTGGGCCACTGGTAATTTCCACAGTGGCCAAAGCTTCCAAAGGCACCAGGGCCCCCATCGGCGTTGCTATGGAGAGCGCTTTGACATCCTGCGTATTTTGAATATGTTTAGACTCTCCGATAATTGTCAGGTCGATTTTATCGCCGCCCAGATAATAGTCGCCGGCATATGCACCATCAATCAATGCATTTGCTGTATAACCCAGGTCCGTGCTGCTGACTCCCATTTCCGCTGCTTGAGTCAGTTTGGGCTCGATATGAATTTCCGGGCTGGAAAGATCCAGGCTGGGAATGGGACGAACCTGCGCGGTCGGAATCATCTGCTTGACTTTCCCCAGTACCTGTCCTCCCATACCAACCAGTTTTTGTAAATCTGGCCCGATGATTTCGACTTCAATCGTGCGACCGCCGGTCAATCCCCGTTCGAACAAACTGGATTGTTTCGCCACCGCAAACGTACCGGGGAGTTTCATGCCAGCTTTTTGAACGAGCGGAATTAATTCACCAACGCGTTGAGAATCAAAGGCACGAATCCCCATAAAGACCTGACGTCCCCGAGCAACGAAAAAGAAATCGCCAATCACCGGATAGTCCAGTTTTTTTGCTTCTTCACTATTAGGATCAATGTCCCAGTAAGGCCGTAAATCGGTTTCCACACTCTCCCCCAGTTCCATTAACTGATTGAGATTGTATCCGGGGGGAGGCAGGAGAATCGCAAAAATCAAATTGCGGTTCCCGGTCGGCAGGTATTCCACTTTAGGCCATAACTGCCAACTCACCCCAACCGCAGCGCCGACCAATATTCCCACCACCAGCACTCGTCGAAGCAAACCACTCTGAATCCAGTGATTCACGCCCACAACCATGCGCACAAACGCCGCGCCTGCTGACTCGATCGGTTCTACCAGTGTTCGATGTAACCAGTTCTTTTTCGTAGTCTCCTCCGCCTGATCTTTTGCCTGATGTGCGACATGAACATCTTCGATATCCTGCCCCTTTCGTTTAGGCAGCAGACGTGCGGACGCGGTTGAGATCAAGGTCATTGAAACAACCAGCGAAAGGCCGACAGCAGCACTAATGGCTAAAGCAATATCCTGGAACAACTGGCCTGCTTCTTCCTCGATAAAGACAACCGGTAAGAAGACCGCAATCGTCGTCAGTGTTGACGCCAATACGGCCCCCCAGACTTCTTGTGTCCCTTTAATCGCCGCATGAAACGGTGATTCTCCCAGAGAATAACGTCGAAATATATTTTCCAGAACGACCACGGCATTATCGACAAGCATCCCGACGGCAAACGCCAGACCGGCCAGACTGATCACATTTAATGATCGCCCCATCGCACCTAAAATCAAAAACGTACCGATGATACTGGTGGGAATCGCCAGTCCCACCACCAGCGCCCCACGGGCAAACCAGAACCCTGATCCGATAATCAAGGCCAGACTAACCGCGAAAAACCAGGGAGAGATAAACGTCGCTGCGACTGCCGTGATAACGATCAACGGCACGACGAGCAGAGTGCGCACTCCCAGATGCAGGAACGACATCAACACAATCATCGTGAGCGCCCCACCGATGAAGATGTTATTTTTCACCAAATCGACAGACGAATAAATATAATCGGTTTCATCATAGACCTGTACCAACTGAAGACCACGCGGTTTGAGAACATGCTCATCAATATCATTGACGGCTTCTCTCAAACCATCCATGATATCCAGCACGTTGGCTCCGGTCTCACGCACGCAGTTCACCGCAATGCTCGATTCGCCAAACCGTCGCACCAGACCATCGGGCTTCTTATATCCCAAGCGGACTTCCGCAACATCCCGAACATAAACCGGGGCACCATCACGAACCGCCAGCAACTGATTTTCCACTTCTTCTATATTGCGAAACTGGCCCAGGGTACGAACGACCCAGCGTCGTTTACCTTCCCAAAAATCGCCTGCGGATGTATCGGCATTTTGTCCACGTAATACACGCCGTACATCGGCAATCGTTAGCTGCCGCGCTGCCAGTTGTTCAGAATCGACCACCACCTGCAGTTCATCTTCCAGCCCCCCTAACACATTTGACTGGGAAACTCCCGAGACGCGTTCGAAACGTGCTTCGATTTCGTCTTCCGCAAAACGGCGCAATTTTGTGACTTCGACATCTTTTTCGGGTAAGATGCCCCCTCTGACTTCGGGGTGCTCTTCGGCTAACAGCCTCAGCCGCAACATCGCCAACCCAGGATTGGGAGTATTGCGAATCACATCCAACTCTTCTTTTATTTCAGGATGTGTTTTCTGAAATGCCACAATTTTTTCATCAGACGGTAGACGACTGCTAAGAATGAACCAGGCAATCGGTCGGTCTGCGGCATTCGAAGTACTGATAATAGGCTGGTCTGCGTCTTCCGGATATTCCGGTACCTGCTGCAGACGGGAATTCACCTTCAGCAATGCTTCATCCATATTCGTGCCGACCAGAAACTCCAGCGTGATCGAGCCTTTGGAATCGGCACTTTCCGAACTCAGTTTGGTAATACCCTCCACACTTTTCAGCTGCTCTTCCTGCTCCAGGACAATCTCACGTTCGACTTCCTGCGGACTGGCTCCCGGCCAGCGCGTTTCTACGGTAATCGTCGGCCTCTGGACCTCGGGCGTTAGTTGCATCGGCATGCGGATGAGTGCCACCAGACCGAACAAAACGGTCATTAATACACCTACGGTTACCTTTACCGGATTGTGCACAATGGCATTAATCAAATTCATTGGACTTCCTCTTTAACCATTTATTTAAATCGCTTTGGCTTTGGGCTCTGCATCGGGTGACAGAATCTCGGTAATCACCACATCCTGTCCCGGTCGTAAGCGCTCATTTCCCCGGATGACAACATGCTCACCACCTTTTAAATTTCCCTTGACCTGGATCAGTCGTCCATTGGCCACGCCTACCTGAACGGGAACAGCACGGGCTTTCCCCTGATTTTTTTTATCGGAACTCGGTTCCACCACATAGATCATGGGAGTGGGGCCTCCCAGAACCAGCGCATCCTTGGAAACCAGGAGTGCCCTTTGTTGGGGACCGGTTGGCAGAATGGCCCGCGCCAACATTCCTGATTTCAACAACGGACCATCTTTGGTAATCGTATTTTTAATTCGCACTTTGACCGGGAATGTACGTGATCTGACATCTGCCTGAGGAACGATTAACACAACCGTTCCGGTAAAGACCTGATCTGGAATTGCGGGGACTTCTACGCGGACTTCCATGCCTAGTCGTACATGTGGCACATGATTTTCCAGAACCTGAACCTGGACATCGACTTCGCCGAGCGCGATCACCTCAGCGACCAATTCTCCCGAATTGACCCACTGTCCGACTTCTGTGTGTTCGGCGACTACGTATCCATCAAAGGGGGTGATGATCGTATGTTTGACGACCTGACTTTCGAGTTTATCTACAAGCGCCTGTTGAATGGCGACCTGGGATTTTGCCTGTGCAATTTTCTCCTTGCGAGGGCCTTCAACCGCCAGGTTATAAGCGGCCAATGCTTCCTGAAATAATTCTTCTGAACGAATCGATTCCGAAACCACCTGCTGAATATCATCGTCATTGACGGCTTTACGGGCATATAGCGATTCCAGACGTTTGAGGCGTTTCTGCTGATACTCGCTGTCTGCCTTCGCAGCCTGCATGAGTGCTTTCGCTCTTCTGATTTCATCGGGGCGAGAACCATTCTCTAGCTCTGCGAGCTCATGTTTCCGAAAGTCCAGTTCGGCTTTTTCCGCAGCAACTTCGAGATTGATCGTATTCGTCAATAACTGTGCCAGTGGTTGCTTCGCACGAACAAAATCACCTTCATTGACCGAAAACTCGGCAACCCGGCCACCTACAGCACTTCCGATAGAACTGCGTTTGATCGGCAAGACTGTTCCCACAAACATCTGCCCCGATGCGGTCTCGCGCTCTACAATTTCTGCCACAGCGACAGCCGCCGGGCCCCGCTGTGCCATGAGTGGCCCTGAATACAGAGCAAACACACAAATCGATGCAACAAGACTGGTTGCTAATCTCATAAGTTTCCTCAACGTCATATTAAGTGTTTGACCGCAGTAATGACTGCAGAAGTTCTAATGCGTTCTCTTTTAAACTGTCTCATATTCTGAAATGGTCACTCCCAGATTTTCCTGCACCTGCTTTAATAGTGACTTTAAAGTCTCGACCTGATCTGCTGTCATACCTTGTGTTGCTTTTTTTCGTAGTCGCTTCAGACAGGCCACCATTTGTGACCAGACCGGCTTCGCTTCCGGCAGCACTTTCACGACCTTACGGCGTCGATCTTCCAGATCACTCTCGCGTTTGATCCATTGATCCCGCTCCATGCGATCCAGAATGCGAACCAGCGTCGGCGGCTCAATCATCATTCGTTCGGCTAAATCCACCTGGGAAAGTGGTCCTTCATAAACCAACCAGCCTATGACCTGAAACTGACGAAACGTAATCCCATACGGCTCCAATTCCTGATTCAACGCATCCTGATAAAAGTGTGACGTAATGGTGATCCAATAACCCACACTTTCTTCAAAGTCATATTGCAACATCAGTTCCTCCTCTGGAGTGAAACGCCCCTGATTCATTAGCCAGGCTAATTATTAGCCCTGTTATACTATCCTGGCAAGACCAACAGCAAGACCTAATTAGTCTGCTGTAGTTGCTTTACCGAGATTTACAGGGAGCCGAGCCACGACATACTCAGGGAGAATGAGCGGAAACACAGAGTGGACACTTAAAAAGTGTGAATCAAAACGAGCTGGCTGGTTTTGATTTTTCCGTATCAGCGTTGGGGGCATTGGCGAGATTCAGGACGCAGCGGAATCCGACATCAACAGGAGGTTTCCGCATATTTTCGCCAACCCGTTTCGAAACTTCCCAGGATTTTTGATTTCCACGCACCACTCGCATACTGGGAACAACAGATCGTTTGGGACCAGTCCAGCCACGAACCACCCCGGCATCAGATAGAGACAGCGCAGCCTGATAGGCATTCTCGGAGTACCAGTCATCGCACCATTCGCGTGCATTACCGGCCAGATCCATTGCACCGTACGGACTTTGGTCGCCGGGAAACATTCCGACCGGATCAATTTGTCCTGGCTGACGTGTTTTGTGCCATAATGCACGCCCATTGCCCCAGGGATACAGAAAACCGCTTTCACCTCGGGCCGCTTTTTCCCATTGAGTCTCGTGCGGCAGATGCTTTCCCATGGTCCGTGCATAATTCAAAGCATCAGTATAGGAGACCCCCATCGCGGGAAAATTGGCAAGCTGACTGTCATTACCGGCGGGTTCGGGAATCTTGCCTTTTGCGGTAATCATTTCCGAACGCCAACGACGATATTGCTCAAGCGTCACTTCATGCACATCAATATAAAATGCATCTTGGTAAATCGTGAACTCCGGTCCCGCATTCTTCTCCCCGTTACTCTTGCCCTGCACCGAGATCCCAGCAGGAACTAACACCATCTCACTAGAATCATGCTCACAAAGGATCCGTTTCGGCAGCCCTTGTGAAGAATATCCGGCTTCTTTGACAGCGGAAAATCGTTTGGGCAATTCGAAGGATGAGTCTGGAGTAGCCTGTTCCGCTTGCGTGTCGGTTTTGACAACGGTAAAGGTTGTTGAATTGATTTCTGGTTTGTCTGGAAAAATGACGGCGACCTGCTCATCGGACTGATCTGCAACACCTGTTTTTTTAATTTCGAAATTGTGAATATAATCCACGACTTCAAACATGTCATCAGGATTGCCTGCCAACTCCGGTTGTTTCGCTTTTTTCTTTTTACGAATGGTCGATTTCGAGGACTTCAATTTTGGCGCACGCATTTGAGAATTCGATGTGTCTCGCTGTGTCCTCTGAGGTTGTTGCACGACAGGCTCCGCTCCGCCACAGCCAACAGCAAGCAGTAGAACTGCTCCCATCAGAGCAAATAAAACTCCCTCACTGTGTTTTGAATTTCGCATCATCTTCAGTACCAACTTTATCGAACTATTTCAAAACGGAACGGTGTATCACTTGATTTTAGCATTCTTGAAACTGAATAACAGCCTTTTCAGGCAATTCTGGTCAGAATGACTCTTGAACAGATTCCACCAGCAGTTTCTCAAAATCCTGCATTTCAGCGCACTGACGGGCAATTTCGGGATGCGCAAACACACGAACCCGTTTAACAAAATCATCAAACTGTTTCCGAGCCAGCGTATCTATGACGGGTGATACAATATGCAGTGGTTGATATTTTTCTTCGCGCGCAGAATAAATTTCGACATCAAACTCCACTTCACGATGCGTGGGCGGTGCATCAATCAGAATATCAGTCGACTCGACCGTTTGATTCAAACGCTGCGCAAGCCGTCTCGCCAGGTTCTCGCTCCAAGTGACGAGTGAAGAGACCGGTTGATGCGCGATTAGCTCAAACACATCAGCCGATTCATAGAAGCTGAATTCAGCGACCCGCTTATACAATAAACGTTTCGTACTAAAAATGCCTTCAACCAGCCGTTCGCATGCAGTCCCCTTTGCCTCTGCGCGTAAGACAGCAATGGAGTCTGCCTCGGTTAACTTAAAATATTCGGTCAGATCCAGTTTCGGATACAGATGGTAAAACGCGCGGGCAAACATCGTGCTGGCAGAACGGACTGCATGATGCCAATAGACTTCGCTGAACATGACATACCGGGCAAAGACCATCAACTCCGCCGCGGTTTTTCCTTTCGAACCAATCGCCAGTCCATCGCCGGCTTCATTGACCATCAGCGAATGGACCAGACGATTCTTATCAAAATTACGGCCGTAAGGCACACCGGCATGCAGACTGTCCCGATCCAGGTAGTCCATTTTATCGATGTCAATGGGTCCGGATAAAATCGATCGAACCAGGCGCATCTCTATCGTATCGGAGCGTGGTACTAGAATATCCAGAACCTCTTCCGGCTCAATTCCCCATTCGGACTTCAAGATGCCTGCCAGTTCGTGGCCCTCTGATAAAAATTCCCGCGCGAACATTTCGTGACGAGGAATCCCTTCCAATGACATGTCTTCAATCAAATGACAGAAAGCCCAGTGACCAATATCGTGTAATAACGCCGCGGCAATCAGCACCTCAGCCGTATGCACGTCAATGATCGCAGCAAACCGGGCATCTTTTCCCAACTGCCACAGATACTGCAGCGCATTATGGTAAACGCCTAACGCGTGCTCGAACCGGGTATGCGTTGCGCCGGGATAGACCTGTGCCGAAAACCCCAGCTGAGTAATATGCGACAATCGGCGAAACTCTGACGTATCGACCAGCGACTGCACGCGTTTCGTAAAAGGGACATCCTGCTGATATGGAATGCGAACCAGACCGCTGCCTGACTGTAAATTCGAAAGTTCAGGTATCTCAACATAAGGATGGTTCATAAAGCATCATTCAGTGTTACGATGTTCGTGTTACGGTTCAGGCCAGCAGGGTTGAGCGATCGTTGGGAGCAAATAACTCTTCTACGACTGTCGCTATCATCTCGTTATCTTCCTGTGCCCCCTCGGAACACATTGCTTCCCACAAGACGCGCCCCGCCTGGACCGCCCGTTGCACTTTCATTGGTAACAGCGTACTTTGAACCGATGGGCGCAGCCCTTGATCCTGAATCGCATCCAACAAGGCATTGGGAATCAAATCAATCTGATCAACTGATGCAAAATCCACCATGCCTACCAGAAGCGGATTCACGCGTCCCTGAATCAGAGAACGGACATCGTCCTGATACGCTACTAAGGGTTTTCCCAAAACCCAAGCCATGGCTGCTTCTGAAACAGCCCCCTCATCAGGCGTTCGACCGTTCAGATTCCAGACCATCGCCTCACATTCTTCAACAAGCTGATACACATCCAGGGCAAAAATGGCTTCATGTAAAAACTGAGCTGCTGTCGGCGTATCCCAGTTCCGTTCCACGAGCACATCCAGCACCAGACGAAACTCCATACCATCCCGGTGAGGTAAATAGACTTGGTATCCGTTTTTTGTTAACTGATCGGCGATCGCCGTCATTTCTTCACGTTCAGATCGATTAAATAATGGGCCAGCGCAGTATACGCGAATCTGCTCATCAGAATGTTTCATGGTCAAACCTGTAATGCTTCCCTGCTTGAGGAAAACCATTTAGAATATTGTTTAATGATGGGTTCCTGCGAGCTATTGTAGCAATACCCCAAATTTTTTCACCCAAACCAGATTCTTTTCAGCTTTCTTCTCTAAAATTCGTAATCTCAATCGCCTATCTTGTCACCATCACTATGTGTGAACCGGAATCCAGATCGAAATTCATGAATCAAAAAACGACATCCCCATCCCAATTTGACAGCCGGAGTTTCGCCTACGGGCTACTCTGCGTTCTGCTGGGAAGTGGTACGGTCACACTGGCGGTGCAATCCCTCTTCAGCAATCTGGATATTGCCACCTTATACGTCAGTTCCGATCTGTGGCAAAGCCTCATCCAGGCCTGGTCCGGTCAGATCGAACCGGCAACGCGATCCGCGATCATTCCATTTTTCCCTTTGATGGGTTACCTGATGATTGCCGCCATCGGCACCTGGGTCTGTGGCGCGTTGCTGATTTCTAAAATAAACCGCCGATCATATAAAATTGCATTAGCGGAGTGGGGTTGGAAGGGATATCGCTGGTGGCTTCTCCCAGGCCTTTGGGAAATCCTGCGAATCACTGCCTTCATTGTTGGCTGGACTGGTGCGGAAAGTCTGTTGCTGGCAACGTCTCAATTCTGGTTTTCTATAACCATCGCAGGCTGGATGGCCGCCTTTGCTTCGTCGCTGCTCCCCGTTTCCTCGTTGGATTCAGAACTGGGATCAGCAGCGGCAAAAGAGCCCCGCAAGATAGGAATCCCCTTTTCTACCTGGTTGATGATGGGGCTGTTTGTGACCTTGTTTACCTTCATGAACTGGCGGTTGTATGAAGGCTTACTGCTGCCGCACGGCGATTCTGCCATGTACGAAGAACACCTCTGGAATGTATCGCATGGACAAGGCTTTCGCAGCTATCTGGATCAAGGCCTCTTCTGGGGCGAACACATTCAGTTCATCCACTTGTTCTTACTGCCGCTATACTTGATCTGGCCTTCACACTTGATGCTGGAATTGTGTGAAACACTGGCCCTGGCCATGGGAGCGATTCCCCTGTATCGCATGGCCGTGCGTCACAGTCGTTCAATGACCGTCGGCAAAGCAATCGTCGCCGCTTATTTATGTTATTTTCCACTGCAGTTCCTCGATATCGCCATCGACCTGAAAACGTTTCGCCCGATTTCGTTTGGAGTGCCCCTCATGCTGTTCGCTCTTGAAGCGATCGAGTTGAAACGCTGGAAAACGGCAGTCGTACTCCTGTTCCTCACATTAGCCGCCAAAGAAGACTATGCCATCATTCTCGGCCCGCTGGGACTCTGGATTGCCTGGCAGCAATGGTGCATACGGCGACAGGAAAGTGCCATAACCAAACCAAATTTCCTAAAAACGGTTGCCCCGGGTATCGGCCTTTCACTGTTTGCGGTCGTTTATCTGGCGTTCGTTGTTAAAGTCGCCATCCCCTGGTTTCGCAGCGGGGAACAGGTGCATTACGTTGGTTATTTCAGCAAATTCGGAAACTCACTCGGTGAGGTAGTCCAGAATATTTTGTTCAACCCGGCACTTCTGCTGGGCGAACTGTTTCGGCCCGAAACCTTCATTTATGGCCTGGCGCTGATCGTACCTTTAGGTTTTCTGCCTCTGTTTTCGCCGAGCCGAATCCTGGTGGCGGCGCCGATTTTTGGTTTACTTTGTCTTAATGAATTAGCCCACGATCCCCGCCATCACTTTCATGCGCCGATTGTCCCCATTCTCTGCTGGGCAGCGGCAGTCGGTATCGGCAACATCCCGGCGTTTATTGAACGTTGGAAATGGTACATCAAATCAACGACAGCACAAACATTTGCCACACATTTTCTCTGGTCCTCAGCCATCTCGACAGGCATCTTCTTCAGCCTGAGCCCCTTAGGACTGGTTTTCTGGGATTCCGGTTCAGCCTGGCACTGGCAGCGTCTCTACATCCCCGGCGAACGTGCCAGACAATTTGAAAAAGTGGTATCACTGATCCCACCTGACGCTAAAGTCGCGTCGACCGATTTCGTGCATCCTCGCTTCACACACCAGGCACGCTCTTACGACTACAGCAACTACCGGCGAAAAGTCAACGAGTACCAGTCGGGAGTGCCCGCGGATACAGACTTTATCGTAATCGACACACAACACCCCTACAGCGAAATCAAAACCCCTGATCAGATTCCTGAATATCATAACCATCCCGATCAATGGGAGTTGATCCCAGACCAGACGAACGGCTATTTCATTATCCTGAAACGTAAATCGGTACCAGACTCTGATTTGAAGGACTGATAGAACAGAACATCAGTCTGATTTTTCCGCGACAAAGGGCTTCACTTCCCGCTGACTATGGTAATAATATAAAGGACACCCAACCGCCGGTATTCCAGCCTGGCAAAGTGTAGGCACTAGAGCTTTCTCCAATCTGAGCAAGTCACTCTCGAAGAAGTCCTCAGCGAAATTGTCAGAATTGGCCCCATTTCCCAGAGTTTTTTGAAGAATTCACTGAGTAGCCCCCCTGTTTCCAGTGACTTGTGCAGAATGTCCAGCTATGGTAGGCGGCAAGTGAAATGTTGGTTTTTTCCTAGAGCCAGATAGAGTTCTTCAGCCTGTGGTTTGAAGAAATGCATACGAATAATCGTTTAGTCACAGAAAGTTTAAGTCCAGTCGGACACGAGATTGAAACATGGCACAACAATACATTATGCAACTGGAAGGCGTCACCAAAGTCTACGAACAGAAGGAGATTCTGAAAGACATTTGGCTTTCGTTTTTGCCCGGCGCTAAAATCGGGGTTTTGGGGGCTAATGGTGCTGGTAAGAGTACACTCCTGAAAATCATGTCAGGTGAAGATACCAATTTCTCAGGCGATGCCCGACCCGCCAAGAATATTAAAATCGGTTATTTCAAACAGGAACCAGATTTAGATCCTAACCAGACAGTTGATGAATGTATCGTAGAAGCAGTTGCCGAATCAAAGGCGATTCTCGATCGCTATAACGAAGTCAACATGCTGTTCGCTGAAGATCCTTCTCCGGAAGAAATGGAAAAGTTGATCGAAGAACAGGCCACCCTGCAGGACCAGATTGACGCTGCCAATCTCTGGGAACTCGACCGAACTCTGGAGATTGCCATGGATGCGATGCGCGTTCCACCCGGCGATTCGGTTATCGGCAGCCTGTCCGGTGGCGAGCAACGCCGCGTCGCCCTCTGTAAAATTCTGCTGCAAAATCCCGATCTGCTACTGCTCGATGAACCTACAAACCACCTCGATGCAGAATCGGTTGCCTGGCTGGAACGATATCTACATAACTTCGCTGGTACAGTTGTCGCGATCACCCACGATCGTTACTTCCTGGATAACGTAGCCGGTTGGATCCTCGAACTGGAACGAGGAAGAGGCATTCCGTTCGAAGGGAATTATTCCTCTTGGCTGGAACAGAAACAGTCACGTCTGGCGGTCGAAGAAAAACAAGAATCCAAACGTCAAAAATTCCTCAAGCGGGAACTGGAATGGGTTCGCATGTCGCCGAAAGCTCAGGCGGCCAAGAACAAAGCCCGTATCCAACGTTATGAAGAATTAGCCGCCGAAGATTACGAAAAACAGGACGATGCGTCTGATATCCAGATCCCGATCTCACGACCGCTTGGAAGTCGGGTACTTGTTGCAGAAAATGTGACAAAAGGTTTTGGCGATAAGCTGTTATTCGAAAACTTCACTTTCGAATTACCACGGGGAGGCATCGTGGGTGTCATCGGTCCGAATGGTGCCGGTAAGACGACGCTCTTTAAAATGATCCTGGGACAGGAAAAACCTGATAGTGGGAGTTTACAACTAGGAGACTCGGTTGAGCTTTCGTATGTAGACCAGAGCCGTGATTCACTGAATCCGAAAAAAACGGTCTACGAAGAGATTTCACAAGGACACGAACACCTGGTGGTCGGCAAGTCCAGTATTCATGCCCGAACTTACGTCGGCCGTTTTAATTTCAAAGGCGCGGATCAACAAAAACTGGTCGGAGAACTTTCCGGCGGTGAGCGAAACCGCGTGCATATGGCAAAACTACTGCGTTCTGGTGGAAACCTTTTACTATTGGACGAACCGACAAACGACCTGGATGTGGAAACCCTGCGTTCATTGGAAGAAGGCCTGGAGCACTATAGTGGTTGCGCACTTGTTGTGAGCCACGATCGCTGGTTCTTAGATCGACTGGCCACGCATATCATCGCCTTCGAAGGGGACAGCAAAGTCCGCTGGTTCGAAGGTAACTACAAAATGTACGAAGCCAAACGTCATGAGGAACTCGGTAATGACGCCGACTCGCCTCATCGCATCAAGTTCAAACCACTTTCGCGTTAACAGCGTTCCGTTTTGCTCTCAAAATATCCAGGGGTATTCCTGAAAAGAATACCCCTGTTTTGATTTAGCGACGATTTCCTCTCGCTCTACTTAAAATGGAAGTCGGATCAAGTTCGGTTTTTGAGTTCGAATAGAGTTGAGATCCCTGCTGCGATGCGGGCTTTCTATTAGATTCAATTCGAGCCAGCTCAACGACTGTTTGTGCCGACATTAATTGTGCCCTTGAGAAATAAGGCACGCCCCCACCAATGTGGCGATTCTTCTTTTTACTGGCCAGCTCCTGCCAATCCATATGACTGCCCAAATGCCAGGCGATGGCCTGCATCATTTCCAGGTCATCTCTGCGGGGATTGAACTTTTTCAGCAATAACACCAGAGCCTTGTCTTTGACCTTTGTTTCAATGGGCCTTAACTCATATTTCTTCAAACTGGTAGGACAAGGCTTTCCATGTTCCAGACAGACAGACCGCAATTTCAGACGAACCGTTTTTTCGGCAGGAATGGTAAACAGGCCTTGGAAGTCAAAATTCTGGTTATTCCCCACCGGTGACAAATTCCCACCCACTGCCTGACTATCCCCGGCCTGCGGTTGTTGATTCCCCTGAAGTCCCTGCAAGAAACCATTACCCGGATCAACCTGCGCCAGAATATGCACCGAAGAAACGGCGGACGGGATTTTCACTGTCAGTGGTTTTGTTGTCAGATTGGTAATGAAGACCGACGAGCTATAGGCGCTTTTTGGAAAGACTCTGGCAGAGAGTGTTGCCTGCTTGATCCCCTCAAACAGGTTCACCTGAGGCGCATCCGGCCTCAGGGTCAGGGTCGTAATCACACTCTTTTTAGGAGTTCCCTTTACCGGTTCAATCGATGTTCCACCAATGAACATGATGATACCCGCAATCGCCAGAAACTGTATTCGTTTGGTCATTTTCCACTCCTGTCTACCAGATTTACCAGTTCATACACGTAATGATTTGGAATTACTGTTCAATGCCAGCATTAATACAGCGGGCATATGTTCAAGGCCTGCACACAAGAAACGTGTGTAGGCACTTCAGCGTGTTAAAAAATGATTGCTTCTTTGAGCGCGGCTTCAATTCTGACAGGTCAACTGAACGACGATCACTTTACAGAGCTTTGAAAGTCTGTGATATTGAGCAAAAATATTGAAAGACAAAAGAATGGATTCAAATTATAGATATGCTGCTCTATATATAACGATAACAAGCTGGTTTGAAGATTTCAATTTTTTTTCATAAATAATATTTCATAACTCACTGGAACTCATCTTATGAAAGACTCAAACCGAACTGTACGCTGGGGAATCCTGGGCACAGCTCGTATTGCAGAAAAAATCAGCATTGCAATTCATCAGGCTGATAATGCAGAACTAACCTGTATCGCCAGTCGTGACGCTGTAAAAGCTGCCGACTGGTCACAACGACACAGTGCGAAGCGAAGCGTCGGCAGCTACGAAGCACTGCTGCAGGATCCGGACATCGACGCGGTTTACATCCCACTCCCCCCCTCAATGCATGGCGAATGGACGGTTCGCGCTGCCAAAGCCGGCAAACATGTTCTCTGTGAAAAACCGTTGGCCTTAAATGTCAATCAGGCCAGAGAAATGCGACGCGTCTGTCTGGAAAACCAGGTCCAACTGATGGACGGCGTGATGTGGTATCACCATCCCCGCGCTCATCAAATGCTCAAGATGCTTCGAAGTGATGCACTGGGAGAACACCGTCGCTTCACTTCTTCATTCACATTCTGCTGGGATGATGTCCCAGAAAATGATTTACGCCTGCAGCGCGATCTCGGTGGCGGTTCGCTCGGAGACCTCGGCTGGTATTGCATCGGCGCCGCACTCTGGGCATTCAATGAACTTCCCCAAAAAGTGTTCGGCACCGCGCGTCCTTATAACGATGTTGACTATAACTTTTCCGGCATTATGTGGTTCACGAAAAACCGAATTGCTTCGTTTGATTGTGGGTTTGACGTGAGTATGCGGAAATGGTTTGAACTGGCTGGCACCAAAGGCTCACTGGTCTGTGATGATTTCACACGCCCCTGGGAAAACAAGAAACCTGCCTTTTCCGTCAATGATGGATTTGGCAATGCTACCAAGTACGAGACTGAGGCTCCCTTACAGGAAACCTGCATGATCAATCATTTTAGCGATATCATTCGCTCTGGTCGATTGGAACAGCAATGGCCTGACCTGGGGATCAACACACAACGGGTTCTGAATGCGCTGGACTATTCTGCTCGTACAGAAACGGTGGTAAATTTAGCAGACTTCTTTCCCACATCATAATCACAAAAAAAGCACCCTCACCATTTACGATGATGAGGGTGCCTGAGGTGGAGACTTCCCCCTCGATGCAAGCCTGCT